>ERZ1026805.2195-NODE-2195-length-9382-cov-8.282620_pt1 | contig 9382 bp, 9 predicted proteins | sample MGYA00520883_ERZ1026805 | MGnify/ENA primary metagenome ERZ1026805 (study PRJEB33270, sample SAMEA104284476) | anaerobic digester metagenome | biome: Anaerobic digester microbiome; feature: mesophilic sludge digester; material: Anaerobic digester biomass | place... | reverse complement strand
TCGGTCAGCGTGAAGGCAGCGCCACCGAGATCGAGGCGCGCCGCACGCGGCACGGCGACTCGTTCGCCCGACTCGACCAGCAAGGGATGGATGCAGCAGTCGCCGAACCCCACGTCGACGAACCAACGTGCACCGTCGGCGTGAACGATCAGGCCGAGATGGTCGTGCCGAGGGCCCCAGTCGGCGAGGTCGGCCTCCCACACCCTGCACGAGGCGTAGTCGACCGCGAAGCCGAGCCGGCGCAGCAATGCACCGAACGCTCCGTTGAGCTCGAAGCACCACCCACCGCGCTGCTGCTCCACGACCTTCGCGTACGACCACTCGACGTCGGTGCGCACGCCGCGATGGTGGAACGCGTGCAGGTTCTCGAAGGGCACACGGATGAGGTGAGCCAGCTGCAGCGCCGCCAGCAGATCGACCGATGGCGGGCCGATCTGGGCGTCGAGCCCGATGCGGGCGAGGTAGCGCTCGGCCGAGAACACGGCCGGCAGCGTATGGCACCATCCGAGACATACGACACGTGGGAACGACCGCTCACACGGCGACGGCCGCCCCTACAGTGCCCCGATGCGCCGTCTCGCCGTCCTGCTGTGCTCCGCTGCCCTCGTCGTGTCCTGCAGTTCGGCCGACGACTCGGCTTCCGATGCCTCGATCATCAGCACGTCCACGACCGAGACGTCCGCCGCCGAGCGACCGTTCGAGGTGTTCGCACCAGCGAGCTACAGCCCTGATGCACCGATGCCGCTGGTGGTGCTGCTGCACGGGTTCGGCGCCAGCGGCGCGATTCAGGAGGCCTACTTCCGGCTCGAACCGCTGGCCGAGCAACGTGGCTTTCTGTTCGTGCACCCCGACGGCACCATCAACGCATTGGGCAAGCGGTTCTGGAACGCCACCGATGCATGCTGCGGCTTCAGCTCCACCGTCGACGACTCGGCGTACCTCATGTCGTTGATCGAGCAGGTGCAGGCACAGTTCAACGTCGACCCGAAGCGCATCTACCTCGTCGGTCACTCCAACGGAGGCTTCATGTCGTACCGCATGGCATGCGAGCACGCCGACACCATCGCTGCCATCGTCAGCCTGGCCGGCGCCACCTACCTCGACACCGACGAGTGCGACCCCACCGAACCGGTGAGCGTGCTGCAGATCCACGGCACGGCCGATGACACCATCGCCTTCGATGGTGGCTCCATTCTCGGCAACGAGTTCCCTGGAGCACTCGCCACCGTCACCAGCTGGGCCGCCTACAACGAGTGCACCGGTGACGCCATCGACCTGCCCACGCCGCTCGACCTGGAGGGCAGCATCGACGGCGACGAGTCGACCGCCACGCAGTTCGCAGGCTGCCCCGCCGGCGGAGCCACCGAGCTCTGGACCATTCCCGGCGGCAGCCACATCCCCGGCCCGTCACCCACCTTCAGTGCCGAGATCATCGACTTCCTCTTCGACCATCCCAAGCCCTGACCACGCCGGCAGATGGTGACCGGCCGGTTCTACAGTGCTGCCATGCGCCGCGTCTCGATCATCACGATCGCGTGCGTGCTGGCGGGTGCCGCATGCAGCACGCAACCGGCCGGCAGCGACACAGCGGCCACGGCCCTCACCGCGCCGGTGCTCGCGCCGGCCACGGTGTCGACGATCACCCCTGCGGCCGATCCTGCTGTCGATCGACCGTTCGAGGTGTTCGCACCCACCACCTACGACGGCACCACCGCGCTACCGCTGGCGGTGCTGCTGCACGGGTACGGCATCAACGGCGAGATGGAGGAGGGGTACTTGCACCTGCAGCCGCTCGCCCAGGAGCGGGGCATGCTGCTGGTGGCGCCCGATGGCACCACCGACGCCGACGACAAGCACTTCTGGAACGCCACCGACGCCTGTTGCGGGTTCGGCGAGACCAACGTGGACGACTCCGCGTACGTGGCCGCCGTCATCGAGCAGGTGCGGGCGCGCTACCTGGTGGACCCGAAGCGCATCTTCCTCGTCGGATACTCCAATGGCGGCTTCATGTCGTACCGGATGGCATGCGATCATGCGGGCACCATCGCGGCCATCGTCAGCATCTCGGGTGCGACGTTTCTCGACCCGGCCGATTGCACCCCGTCGGTGCCGGTGAACGTGCTCGAGATCCACGGCACCGACGACGAGACCATCGAGTACGGCGGCGGCGACTTCCGCGGCACCGCGTACCCCGGTGCTGAACAGTCGATGGCGATGTGGGCCACGTACAACACGTGCGCCGGCACACCCACCGCGTCGCCGACACTGCTCGATCTGGAGGCGACGATCGCAGGGGCCGAAGCCGTTGCCACGCGATACGGCGCCTGCCCGGCCGGCGGAGCCGTCGAGTTGTGGACGATTCCGGGGGGCACGCACGTGCCCGAGCTCTCCGACAGCTTCACCGCCGCGGTCGTCGACTTCCTGCTCGCGCACCCCAAGCCGTGACCCCGGCCCGAACCGACGCCCAACCCCATCGCGTCACAGGTCGTAGCGGTAGACGTTGGTGTCGCGCTGGGTGAAACCGATGCGCTGGTAGAGCCGGTTGGCCGCCTCACGCGACGGGCGGCTGGTGAGGCTGACGGCCTTCGCGCCTCGGGTGCGTGCCTCTGCCAGGGCCGCCTGGTTCAGCGAGTCGCCAACGCCGTGGCCGCGAGCCGCGCCATCGACGACCACGTCTTCGATCCACGCCTTGAGACCGGTGGGAATGCGGTACAGCACGAGCGTGAGCGTGCCCACGATCACCCCGTCGAGCCGGGCCACGAACACCACCGAGCCCGGGTCGGCGACCAGCAGTTCCACCTGGGCACCATCGGGCGGCGGCGAGCTCTGCGACAACTGCGGGACGAGGCGGGCGAACGCGTCGAGCAGCTCGTCGGTGGCCTCGGTGGCGATCTCGATGGTGACACTCACGAAGCGCGACCCTAATGGTGGGTGACGGGCATCGCCTCGACACGGCTCGACACGACACGTCTCGCCACCGACAGTATCGTTCGCCACCATGCAACCTGCTCGAGCCCTGGCGGCCGCACTGGAGCCGCTGGTCGGCCAGGTGTACTTCTCGCCCGAATGCCATGCCAACTACGTCGCCCTCGGGTTCGCGCCCAGCAGCGGTCTTGCCGGTGGGGTGGCCCTGCCCGACGGGCCGGCCTACTTCACCAGCCGCGGTTCGGTGATGGGCCAGGTGCCCGGCGAGGTCGTCGCCGCCGCATTCGCCGTGTTCAACCCCGCCGCCGTGATCCCCTCGGTTCGGCACGGCTGGTCGCTCACCGACGCTGCCACCATCTGCCAGGCCCGCGACGACGGCGCCATCGCGCAGCTGCAGCGCCTGTTGGGCGAGGCACCCGCGGGCATCGAGCGCGCACACGCCCTGCTGGCCCGCGCCGTCGAGCCGCTGCGCCCGGAAGGCCGGCCGCTGTATGCCGGCCTGCGCTCGCTGTCGATGCCCACCACCGACCTCGGCGCGGTGTGGCGCCTCGGCGACCTGCTGCGTGAGTATCGAGGCGACAGCCACACGGCGGCCTGGATCAGCGCCGGGCTCGACGCCACCGAGATCGGCCTGCTCAGCGAGCTCTACTGGGGCCTGCCGATGCGCAGCTACAGCCGCACACGAGCCTGGAGCGACGAGCAGTTCGAGGCCGCACACCAGCGCTTGCGCTCGCGCGGGCTCGTCGACGAGATCGGTTTCACGCCGGCCGGCCAGCAGCTCCGCGAAGACGTGGAGATCGCCACCGACCAGCAGACTGCCTGCGTCGTGCGGGCGCTGGGCACCGGGCTCGACGAGCTGCTGCAGCTGCTCACACCATGGGGCGAGGCCATCCGCGCCGGCCATGGCTACCCCGCCTCGGGCCCTCACGATCTGGCCGACCTGGCCAGCGTTCGCTGATACGGTCCGCTGATGATCCTGCACACGCTTGCCCACGTCGGTACCGATCAGTTCGCAGACCACACCGGCTGGCACCCGAAGCCGCAGGGGTTGTGCCAGGGCGATGTCTGCGTGCCCGCAGCGGGCAGCCTGCGCTCCGACGGCACCATCGACATCGAGGTCGCCGCGCAGCGATTGGGCATGCCGTTGGTGCACGACGAGGCGCACGGCGTGTGGGCGCTGGGGCCGGCCACGCTGGGCGGCAAGGCACTCGCCACGGCCACCGCCGCCGATCCCGAGCTGCGCACTCACGACGGCCGGCCGTTCCGGTTGTCGTCGCTGCGCGGGCGCAAGGTGCTGTTGGTCGCCTGGTCCAGTTATTGAGGCTGCCGCACCAGCCTGCCCGGGTGGCAGGCGCTCCACACCGAACTGCAGCCGCTCGGGCTCACCGTCGTCACCGTCGCTCTCGACGTGGAACCGGCACACACCACCAAGTGGATCGATGCAGCACGGCCCGCCGACCCTGCGCTGGCGCACCCCAGCCTGATCGACACGCAGCACATCACCGACGAGCTGTTCGGCTTCAGCAACATCCCGATGGCCGTGTGGATCGACGAGGCCGGCACCATCGTGCGCCCTGCCGAAGGTGCGTCCATCGAGCAGAGCCCGATGCGCGACATGGAGATTCCGGAAGGCCTGCCCGAGCGACTCACGCGCCTGCTGGTGGAGGTGAAGAGCATCCCCGATGTGGCGCTCGACTACCGCGCCGCCATCGTCGACTGGGCCACCAACGGTGCCGATTCCCCGTACGTGCTGTCGGCCGATGAGGTCGTGGCCCGCTCACAACCACGCGGCGACGACGAGGCCCGCGCCGCTGCCTGCTTCGAACTGGGTGAGCACCTGCGCCGCACCGTCGGCCCCGACGCGGCCGTGCCGTGGTGGCGCGAGGCGCACCGGTTGTACCCGGCCAACTGGACCTACAAGCGCCAAGCCTGGACGCTGGTCACCACCGCCGAGGGCGCCGACGAGAACGACTTGATGCAGGGGCCCAACGACGTCTACGCCGGCAACTGGCTCGACGACGTCATCGCGTCCGGTGGCGGCGCTGCCTACACCATCGTCCCGCAGCTGTGACCCGGTGCTCGTAGCGCCGCAGCCGTCACGGCTCGGTCAGCTCTGGCGGGTGGCGTCGAGCCAGCCGATGCCGAAGTCGACGATCTCGCGCATGCTGCACCCGATGATCTCTCCGGCCCCCAGTGGCACTCGCGCCTCTCCACCAGTCGCTGCGGCGAAGGCCGCGCCCAACGCGACGAAGTCGTCGCTGTCGTAGTCGATGTCGTCGTACACGACCCAGCGGCGTTCGCCGTCGACCATCATCGCTGTGCCGTACGGGATGACGTGGCGCGACGCCCAGCGCGTGCGCGACTCGGCGAGGTGCAGGGACGTGCTGTTGCCGTGCCCCACACCCAGAAGCACGATCTGCGCATCACGCTCGTAGAGGCGAGCCAGCGGAGAGCCGGCGCCGAACGCTGAACCGAGCGCGTGCGGGTGCAGCAGCTGGTGCGCGAGCGGCCCATTGGCGACGAACGAATCCGCGGGGTGCGGGCTGCGCACGGTGGCCGGGTGATGGCGGAAGCACTCGACCACCTCTCCCATGTGCGTCATCGGCGTGAGCGCCGCGTCGTACGCCGGCATCTCGTGGCGGATCGTCTGCCACCACGCCTCGGGCACCGGCGGCCACTCCCACCGCGAGGGCTCGCTCCAATCACTGGAGAGTGACGGCATCACGATCGTGCCCTCGGTTCCCGTCACCTCCCACAGCGCCTCCACGACCGCCTGCCCGCCGCCCAGCACCCACCCCAGCCGCGAGAGCGACGAGTGCACGATCGCCACCGACCCGCGTCGCAGACCGGCGTCGCGCAACGCCGCGACGACCATCGCGCGGGTGATCGGAGCCCCCGTGCGGGCCACTGCAGCCGCTTCTCCGGTTGCGACGAGCACCGGCTTCACCATGATGAGCGCCGGATTGTCCGGCCACAGATCGTGAAACTCTTCGAGTGGGGCGTAGCCGAGCGCCTCGTAGAAGGAACGGGTGCGCGCGTATCCCTCGTCCGGGTGCGAAGGCCCGAGCGTCTTGACCTGCAGGAGGCGAACGCCATCAGCCGCCGCAGCAGCTTCGAATGCTGCGACCAGCGAGCGGCCCACGCCGTGCCGATGCCACTCGGGAAGCACGGCGATGAGATAGATCTCCGCCGACGCGGCATGACGCATCGGTGCCAGCACACCGATGACAGCACCCTTGTCGTCGACCGCGCTCCAGGTGGGATGCGTCTGCACGAACGACACGTATTCGTCGTTCGACTCGGGAATGCCAAACCAACTGGGCAAGGCGTCGAGCACCGCGCGACAGCTCGCCGCAAGACCGAGTTGCGGCGCAACGATGCGAGCTTGCGGAGAGGAAGCGGCCATCGTCGAATGCTTTCACCTGCGCGCCACCGGGGTCGACCGCTTTGGCCAAGCCGCTCCACGTCGATGGCGATAGCGTGACGGGCCATGGAGCACGTCCGCTGGCTGGCGCAACCCTCGCTGCAGCGCCCCATCCTGATTGCGGCCTTCACCGGCTGGAACGATGCGGCCGATGCAGCCAGCAACAGCGTGCGGCACCTCGTCGAAGCGTGGCAGGCGCAGCCCCTCGCCGAGATCGACCCGGAGGAGTTCACCGACTTCGCCACCGTGCGGCCTCATGTACGGCTCACGCCCGAGCAGCGACGCACCATCGTGTGGCCCACGGTCGGTGCGTGGAGCGCCAGCACCCCGGGCGGCGACGTGATCCTGGTGCTCGGCCCGGAGCCGGCGTTGCGTTGGCGGCTGTTCACCCAGCAGCTGATCGGCATCGCCCAACAGTTCGACGTCTCGATGGTGCTCACCCTCGGCGCACTGCTCGCCGACGTGCCGCACAGCCGGCCGGTGCAGCTCATCGGCACCGCCACGGAGCAAGACACCATCGATCGCTTCGATCTCCAGCGCAGCCGCTACGAAGGGCCTACGGGCATCGTCGGCGTGGTGCAAGATGCGTGCACGCGCGCCGACCTGTCGTGTGCATCGCTGTGGGCTGCGGTACCCGCCTACGCGTCGCAGGTGCCTTCACCGAAGGCATCGCTGGCGCTGGTCGAGCGAGCGTGCGAGATCATCGGCACCCCCGCCCCCACGTCGCGCCTGCACGCCGACGCCATCGCCTACGACGCTCGCGTGTCGGCGTTCGTTGCCGACGATGCCGATCTCGTCGGCTACGTCGAGCGCCTCGAATCGTTGTCCGACAGCGGCCAGCTCGACGACCACGACTTCGACGAGGATGACGACGACGACGATGACGACACGGTCGGCGGTGAGCTGGCAGCGGAGCCGGAGGTGAACAGCGAAGCGTTCATGGCCGAGCTCGAGCGCTTCCTGCGCGATCAGGAGGGCGACGGCAAGTAGTCGCGTCGGGCGCGCCACCTCGCTCGACGGTCACTCGTGCTGGCCTCGCCACACCGGGCTGCGCGGTGGCTCGAAGGTGGCCGCGAACTGCTCGCCGTCGATGGCAGCGAACGCCATCGGGCCCCACCACTCGGCGCCCACGGTGGGCGACGGCAGCCGGTCACGGGCGAACCAGCCCACGTCGGCGGTCTCCAGCGGATGCGGCACCAGACTGCCGCCCTTGGCCTGGCAGTGGAAGAGCAGCAGGTACATCGCGAAGCGGGTGAAGCCCATGCGCTGCCCGTCGATCACGCTCAGCAGTTGCACCGGCTCGCACTCGATGCCGGTCTCCTCCAACACCTCCTTCACCACCACCTCGCTGGGCGAGTAGCCGCTGTCGGCCCACCCGGTGGGGTACAGCCACAGACCGCTATCGCCGCGCTGCACCAACAGGATCTCGCCCGCCGCGTTGCCCACCACGGCACCGATCGCAACCTTCGGGGTGACGTACCCCGGTATGCCTTCGCCGACGTTGTCCATCCACTCCTGGATGAAGTGGTCGCTCTCGCGCCGAACCTCCAAGGCCTCGGCCGCCGCAGCCTTGATGTCGGCCGCCACGTGCAGCACCTCCTCGAACCGTTCGCGCTCGTACAGGCTCTGCGTGAAGCCGAGGCCTGTGCGTGCGATGGCGGCCAACGCCTCGCTCCAGCGGGCGAGATCGCGAGTGAAGTCGTTGGGCGCAGCGTCGCTCACGCTCGCGACCATAGGCGCTTCAGACGTCGACTGCGACTGCTACCGCCGCCAACATCACTTGATCGTCGGAAGTGACGGCATTGAAGGAGAGCTGCACACCGGACATGCCAGTGACCGAGGCAACCAGCACGTCGGTGCCCAACGTGTTGTCGTACGCGGGGCTGCGCGGCGCGGGCACAGAGCCCCGAAAGGCATTGCTGAGCGAGAAGCCCGACAGTGACAACTTGTCGCTGGCGAAGAGGCGATCGCCTTCGAACGCCACCGCCACCAACGTTGCCGTGCTCGCCGGCTGCAGCAGGTTGACGGTGAACGAGCTCGACGCCGTGCTGGTGACCACCTGCTGTGGAGCGGTGACCATCAAGAAGCGCTCGGGCAGCGAGGCGTCGTGCGTGATGACCACGAGCGACCAGCCGCCGAAGGATTGCTGGCCCAGCGCGGTCTGGATGTCGGCCACCGCATAGGTGCCACTGCCGGTGACGAGCGAAGTGACTTCCGCTATCGCGAAGTAGGTGCCGCCGCTGTTGTCCTTCAGCTGATCGGCCACGACGGTGCTGACGCCGGCCGGCGTGGTGAACGTGACCGTGTTGCGCGCCGCCGGGTTGGGTGCCGCCGGCGTACCTTGCGCCACGTCGCCGCTCCAGGTGAGGAACGCACGCGACACCGTGCCGCTCATCGAGAGAGCGGCAGTCGACGAGTTGAACACGCCACCTGCCGTGTTGACGTGCTGCATCGCGAAGTCGAGATGGTTGAGCATGTCGCCTGCCCCGGTGCGGGCGAGGGCGCAGGCCGGGTCGGTGTCGGCGCAGGTGGTGACCGAATTGCCGATGGCGACGACGGCGCCTCGTTCGGTCTCGGCGGCGAGCAGCCCGTTGACGGCACCCACCGCCACGGTGACGGGCGTGGTGCTGACGGCCGCCCCGATGGGCGCCGAGATCGTGGGCGTGAAGGTGATGCTGGACCCGACCGAGGGCGAGAGCGCGAACGTGAGCTGCAGCACCGACGACTGGCCGGCGGCCAGTGCCAGCAACGTGCACGACCCGGTGCTGTTGCACGTCCAGCCCGACCCGTAGGCGCTCACCAGGCTGGCGGCCGGGGTGGCAACACCCAGGGAACGAAAGAGCGCAGCGCCGGTGGGTGCCGGCAGGTCGACTCGCACACCGTTGGCGGTGGAGTTGCCGGTGTTGGCGACGGTCACCTGCACGCGCACCTGACCATTGGCCACCGCGACTGTGCGTTGCATCGCAACTGCCGACAGCGCGGGTGGCGGCGGCGCCTGGGTGGTGGTGGCGGCGGCCTGCGTGGTGGTGGGCG
>ERZ1026805.2144-NODE-2144-length-9543-cov-7.746100_pt1 | contig 9543 bp, 8 predicted proteins | sample MGYA00520883_ERZ1026805 | MGnify/ENA primary metagenome ERZ1026805 (study PRJEB33270, sample SAMEA104284476) | anaerobic digester metagenome | biome: Anaerobic digester microbiome; feature: mesophilic sludge digester; material: Anaerobic digester biomass | place... | reverse complement strand
GGGCACGGATGTGCAGGCTGCCAGGGATATGAACAGGAGGAAAGCTGCCAGCCGCAGGGCGGGCAGTGCAAGGTTTCGATTCATGGCAGGTCTCCTTATCGTTTGGTTTCCTATGGATGATTTTAGCACTCATTGGGGTGTTCCTGTTCCTTCCGACTATCATAAGGTTGAGACTCGGCAGGATGCCGGTCGGTTTTTGACTGCACCAAAATGATTGCCGGGGCGGGGCTGATCCCTGCCCGGGGTTTTATTCGCTTCCCGCCCGCAGGCGCAGGTAGGATTCATACCTCCCGGGATGAACTCTGCCATCCTCCACCGCCTGACGGACGGCGCAGCCGGGTTCGTTCTGATGCGTGCAGTCGTTAAACTGGCAGGCGGAGACGAGGTCCCGCAGTTCCGGAAAATAACCGTCCAGTTCCTCCGGCTGGGTATCCCACAATGCCAGTGAGCGCAAACCGGGCAGATCCGCCACATATCCCCCATCCTTTAGGGCATGCAGCTCCCGCACCACGGTGGTATGCCGCCCGCGGTCGCCGTAGCTGCCAATCTCCATCACCTGCAAGCCCAGTTCGGGCTGCACGGCATTCAGCAGGCTGGATTTTCCCACCCCGGAAGGTCCCGCCAGACCGGTGATGTGTCCCGCCAGCCGCTCAAGCAGTTGATCCACATTGAAACCGGTTTTGGCGGAAAGCAGCAGAACGGGATAGCCCAGCGGCGGGTACATCGAAAACATCGCCGCGGCGCGTTCCGCGTCCATCAAATCCACTTTATTGATGGCGATGATGGCTGGCAGACCCTGTTTCTCGCAGATGACCAGGAAACGGTCGAGCATGCGCAGGTGCGGGGAGGGCTGGGTGCAGGAGAAAACCAGCACCACCTGATCCAGGTTTGCCACCAGCACCTGACGGTACTCGCCGCGCGGGGTGGGTGCCAGGCGCACCAGTTCATTACGGCGGGGAAGGATGGATTCAATCCTGCCGGTGCCGTCTTCAAGTAACTGCACATCCACCCGGTCGCCCACCGCAGCCAAATCCGCCCGGGCAGGTCCGCGCTTGAGGCGCCCGCGCAGCTGGCATAAAACCCGGCGGTCACCGATCTCCACAGTGTAGAATCCACTCTGGTAGCGAACAACAGTGCCGGGTGTCAGGTCATCAGACATGGGTCAGGGAGTGGGGGTTTCGGGTGTCTCCGTCCTGGTGACGTAATAGGTGCTTTCCCAGGGGTACAGTTTGGAGGGCTTGCCGGTGTAATATACCTCGATGATGCGGCGGAAGATGGGCGCCGCCATCTCGGAGCCTTCGCCGGCGTTTTCGGCGATTACCACCACGGCAATATCGGGCTTGTCCTCGCGGTTGGTGTCGGTGTAGCCGGTGAACCAGGCGTGGGCTTTACCAAACGGATTCTGGGCGGTGCCGGTTTTACCGTAAATGGGCACCGTCAAGCCTGCCAAAGCATAATACGCCGTTCCCCGCCGGTTGGTGACCACACTGCGCATGGCGCGCTGGATGATTTCCAGGTTCGCTTCCGAGATGGGCAGTTTGCCGTTCTCGACGGGTTCAAATTCATAGGTGTTGGTATTGTTGGGCAGGGAAATTTTTTCCACCACCTGCGGGCGGTAAAGGGTGCCGCCGTTGCCAACGGCGGCAATAAAAGCAGCCACCTGCAACGGGGTGACCAGCATGGCGCCCTGCCCAATTGCCTGTTGGACGGAATCCGCCATGGTTTCGGGGTAGGGAATGCTGCCGGCAATCTCGGGGACGCCCTCAATGCCGGTGGGCTTGCCCAATCCAAATCCCAGCGCCATGTCGGTGATGGCATTCGGTCTGCCCATCTGGTTTAACTCCATGCCGATATGGTAGAACCAGATGTTGCAGGAACGCATCAAGCCCTCAGGCAGGGTCAGGGTGCCGCTGGAGGGTACGTCTTTTTCGTAAGTCCAGTCGTAGAGGGTGACGCCTTCCAGGTCGGTGAAGGTGTAACCGCATTCATAGGAGGATTGCTCGGTGAAAATGCCCGTATCCAGTGCTGCCGCCATTGTGATGATCTTGAAGACTGAACCCAGCGGATAGCCGGTCTGGGTGGCGCGGTTCAGGAGGGCGTTATCGGTGGTGTTGAGCATGTCGCTCAGCATCCAGGCGGAGTTGTAGTTGTTGGTGTCAAACAGGTTGGGGTTGAAGGAGGGTGAAGAAGCCACTGCCAGCACTTTACCGGTGTCAACCTCGATTGCCACGATTGCACCCCGGAAATCCGCCAGTGCCTTCTGGGCTTCCACCTGCAGGGTCTTGTCGATGGTGGTGGTAACGCTGGCGGAGGGGATGGCATCCACCTGAGCCAGGCGGCTCAGCTTCTGCCCGTTGGTGTCCACCACAAAGAGGGAGGCGGCGCGCCGACCGGCAAGATCGTCCTCCGCCCATTGTTCCAGACCCGCCATGCCCACACGTTCGTCCCCCAGGTAGCCGCGGCGCTGGTAATCCTCCAGCTCCTCAACCGGGATGTACTGAACATAGCCGGTCACGTGGGGGGCGGTGCCGCCATTGATGTAATAGCGGGTGTCGTAAAAATTCATTACCAGTCCGCTGAGGGTGGACAGCACATCCCAGCGTTCCCGCACTGCCTGGGCGGAGGCATCACCGACCGGGATGTACCACTCGGGGGCGGCGTATTCATAGAGCGATTGAATGTACTGGGTCGTGTAGCCGGTCAGCGAGGAAAGCTCGTTCAAAAGACGACCCTCGCGGTCGGGGTTGATCCGTCCGGGGACGATTCCCAGCGCCACAGCTTCCGATTCCATCACCAGGGCGCTGCCGTTTTTATCATAAATGTTGCCGCGGGTGGGGATGCGCACATCCATGTAGAAGCGGTTGCCGCCGCGCAACTCCGGCATGATCATGCCGTCCTCCCAGGAAACCTTCCAGGCGTCATCCTCCAGCACCAGGTTCATCTGCATTTCGCGGGTCAGCACGCCCACCAGGGCAGTGGTGAAGGCGGCGGTGAAACCGACCTGCGCCTGTGACGGGCTGATGACCAGCGAGGAAAGAGTTTCCGTCTCCAGCGAGACCAGGTTCATGTTGCCGGCAATGTCCTTATAGCGGCTGGTGAAGGCTTCCTCGCTGATGCCATCCCGGCTCAGCAGCGAGAGCATGCCGTACATGGCGGCATAATCCTCATTTTCCCAGGCATCCAGGAATGAGCGGGCGGCGGGGATTACATCGGGCGTGGAGGTGGTGTGCAGTACGGGCGGGGGCAGGGTGGTGGTCTGGCTTGGATTACCGCCAGGGGTCGGGGACGTGCATCCCGCCAGCAGGGCAATCAACAGAAGCAGGAAAATCCAGCGATTAGGTTTACTCAACAGGCACCTCATTCAGAATGTCCGGATACACCGGGCAGGAATAATTCAAACCGGTCTGGCACGCCGCGGGCACATCCAATGGGGGATGAAAACCCCATTTACGCAGGCAGCGCACCAGGTGACAGAAGGGAAAGCCCATCACACAGGCAAAACAACCGCTGAAATTCTCCACCGGGTGAAAACCAGGGTGCTGAATAGCATAAGCCCCTGCCTTGTCCAGCGGGTCACCGGTGGCGATGTAGGCTTCCATCTCGGCGGTGGAGTAGTTGCGCATGGGGACGGCAGTCATACAGCGGTCCTTGAGCAAGGTGCCATCCACCGGGCGAAAGAGCGCCAGGGCAGTGTAAACCATGTGGGTGCGCCCCCGCAGGCGGAGCAGAATTCGGGCGGCGTCAGCGGCATCCGCTGGTTTGCCCAGGATTTCATCCCCATCCACAACGATGGTATCAGCGCCCAGGACCACGCAATCAGGCGGGCAGGATTCACCCGCCTTGCGCGCCTTGGCTTCCGCCAGTCTTTCCACATGTTCCATGGGGGATTCAGCGGGCAGGGGATTTTCATCAATATCCGCCGGAGCGGATGTGAAGCGCCAGCCTGTCCAGCCGAGCAGTTCCCGCCGGCGGGGTGAGTTGGATGCCAGAATCAGGGTCAATTCAGCCATTGAAAGCGATTCTAACACAGAAAGAATTTATATATTTCCAACAAATCTTTGATCTGAATCCTATACAGTTTTTTTATAATGATGACGAAGGGTAAAAAAAATAATAATTACTGGTTGCTTTTAAGGAGGTGTACCATGTTAGCTCGTTGGAATCCATATCGTGAAATGAATCAAATGAGGGCTTTGATGAACCGCTGGATGAATGAACCCGAAGTCGTGCCGGAGCCCACCTGGTCATTGGCGCTGGATGTGGTGGAACAGGATGACGCCTATCTCGTCAAGGCGACTGTACCGGGGATAAAACCGGAAGACATCCATGTGACCTTCAAAGACGGGGTTCTCTCCATCCAGGGGGATGTGAAGGAAGATCAGGAAGTCAAGGAAGCTCATTATCATCTTCGCGAGCGCCGCTGGGGTTCATTCTGCCGCAGCATCGCACTCCCCTCGCACGTGGAGGCGGAGAAAATTGAAGCCAGCTATGATGCCGGTGTGCTGACCCTGCGGCTGCCCAAGTCCGAAGAGGTCAAGCCGAGGAAGATTGATGTGAAGGTTGCTTAACGGTTAATGATTGCCGGGGGCGAATGAAGGAAATCCCCCGGTTGTGTTCCTCCTTCGCCACAAGCCGGGGCGGGTATTATCCGCCCCGGTTTTTTAATTAAATATTGGGACAAATAATTTCCCCGCCCGGGCGCAGGGATGATGCATCCGGAAAGGATCGACCCTGTAAACCGACCGGTTATTCGCCGGAGGTAAACCTTTGACCACCCCAACCACAGCGGCAATGCCTCCCTGCAGGGTATGCCCGGTGTGGGTGGTGCGGTCCCCATCCCATTACGGCAGCAACTCGCAGGCAATCCCGTCCCGGTCGCCATCCAGATACGACCAGTTGTCATTCGGCGACCCGCCGCAGGAATTAAAACATGCCTGCGCCTCCTTTTGGGTCTTGAAATCACTGCAATTGTAATGAATGCTGCAATTGCAGGGGCTTCCGCCGGGCGGGTTTGTTGATGGTATGAAGGCAGGCACAGTCTGGAGGCGCACCGGCAGGGCTGGCTGAAGGGCACTTTCAAATGTCAGGGCACAGGCTGTGTCCGGTTTATAGGCTTTGGCAACGGCATAACCTGATTTGACCATTTCATAATTGATAAACATGCCCCCGGAGATGACATAAGCCAGCATGCGACCATAACGGTCGGTGTCGGATTTGTCCTTGATTAAGATGACCTGATCCTGGAGCAAATCATAATTAGCCTGGCGGGAGGCTTCGCCCTGCGGATCGTTCATTTCAGGGGAATCAATCCCGATGTACCGCACCACCACAATTTCACCTTTAATTTCCACGCTGATGGTATCGCCATCAATCACCTTGATGACCGTCGCTTCAATCTGCTCATGTTCGGGTATGCACGCTGCGCCTTCCATTAATAAAGGAATTAAGGTTGGGGTGATGACCGGTTTTACCGGATTATCAATCCCGGTCTTTTTTGTGGTCGTCGGTCTGGCTTCGGGGGACAGCTGCGGCAGGCTGGTTTGAGGTGGAAAGGAAGCCGGGGTTTCGGAATGATCCTGAGTGGATGTGCGGACAGTACATCCGATCAATAGAAAGGTGATCCCGATGATCAGGCATGATTTAATGGAGACCTTTTTGGATGTTTCTCTTTTACTCATTTTCAAACCACGGCGATGAGATCAGCAGGAATGGTACTATTAATGAAGAGGCGACACACAGGGGACGCTGCACAGGGGGTTCCGGCATGTAATATGATTGCGGTTGGTTCCAGCGAGCTGGTGAATTCCACCCGGTTCAACTTTTTTGAAGGGAACGCTTCACCTTTGCAGATGAACCCCGCACCGCAGACAAAGATGGCTATCAGGGTGCCTTTCATGATTATACCCCCCAGGGGTTTTTTAAAAGCACGAACGACCCGGGTTCAGCCATGACAACACCAATCCATTGCCAGCAGGAAGGACCAGTCCGTTGCCAGCCAGCCGGCAGGGGATTTACAATACCAGCGCCGCAATGGCGACAATCACCACCGGCACTATGCCATAATATAAAATTTTACCCATCACCGCTGATTCGTTATCCCCCAGACCCACGGTTGAACAGCCGACAATGACCTTGGCAGGCGCCAAAACACTGCCCAGCGAGCCGCCCGCAGTCTGGGCGCCCAAAATCTTCGGGATGGATAACCCCAGCAATTCGGCAGTGCGCATTTGCAGGGCTGCAAACAACACGTTGGCGTTGTTGTTGCTGCCGGTGATGAATGCCCCCAGCGCCCCGATGAACGGTGCCACGGCAGGGTAAAGCGCCGCCCCAAAGCTGGCACTCATGCCCTGCGCCAGCAGGTTGGTCATGCCGGAATGCGACATGATCACCGCCATGCCCACCATTGCCACAATCCCCAGCGAGGAGTTGACTGCGCCATGGGTCATCCTGGTCAAAATGCGCCTGGCAGCGCCTGGCTTGTAGAGACCGGCGCGTTTATATATGAAATAGGACAGCACCGAGGAATACAGCAGGATGGCGCCCGGATGCCCAAAGATGTTGATGCTCCTGCCGGGTTCGGCGGGCGTGGAGAAGCCCAGCGACGTAATGAGTTCCGGAAATTGCAGGGTGAACTGCACCGAATCCATCAGTTTGTTTACCGGCGGGATGAGGTTGATGCCAAAAGCCAGCACCACCAAAATCAGATAGCCGGAGAGTGCCAGAGCGGTCTGGCTGAGGCTGCGACCATTTTTAACCTTCAGCGCGGGGTCGCCGCGGTACCAGGGCAGGCGCGCCACACCGATCCCGACCACCAGCCCCACCATCGAAGCGCCCGTGGCGCCCAGCGTCCACAGGGTGTGGGTGGCAAGCCAGTATTGCACACTGCCCATCACTGCGCTTAAAACCAAAACGCCGGGCAGGGTGCGCAGCATGCCCTTCCAGCCGGAAGCCACCAGCGCTACAATTGCCCCGCAGCCGATGCAGGAAATCCCCAAAAAGAGGGCGGAATCCGGTGCCAGCAATTCGCCCGGCAGACCGGTGACCGCCATCAGGGTTTGAAACGAAGTGGCAAGCGAACCAAAATTGACCGCCCAGCCGTGCCCGATGCACGCCATGATGACCGCCTGGACGGGGTGGAAACCCAGCCCCACCAGCAGCGGCGCCGCCACTGCCACCGGCACGCCAAAACCACCCATGCCCTGCAGGAAGGAGGCAAAAAGCCAGCCGAGCAGCAAACCCTGTACGGTGCGGTCGGCAGTGAGCGCGGGCAGAGCCTCACCGATCACCCGGACGGCTCCGGCTTCATCGGCAGTATGAAAGAGCAGCAGTGCCGTCCAGATGATGTAGAGGACATCCAGCGAAAGCAGGATGGCTTTCACCTGGGTATAGGCAATCAACCTTGGGCTGGCGCCAAAAGCCAGCAGGGCAATCAACACGGCTGCAATCCAGCTGATGGCGCCGGCTTTACTGCCGCCCCATTTGAACCCCAGCATGAGAATTAAAATCACCAGGACGGGAGAGAGAGCCAGGAGCCAATGGAAAAATGTGAGTTGCATAGCAGTGGGATTATACCCCAACCCGTTGAGATTCCAGTTTCGGTACGAGAATCGGATGGGCGCACTGATTCTCGCGCCCGTCAAAATTTTGGAATCCGAATCGATATATGGAACTAAAGGGGTAAGTAAGGAACTAACCCCCATATATGGGGGGTAAATTAATTTTTCAAGCGCAATAGTGCCATGCGTATAGGTTATTTTCTTTTCTCGTCAACCTTAAAGGAACCAAATTTCTTTAAGGTTAATTACCTTAAAGATCGCGGATTTTTTAGGCTGGCGTAGGGTTTTCGACTTGCGAATCCCTGCCCTTTTTGCTATCATTCATTTATCGCTGGGAGGGTCATCCGGCGTATCGCAACAAATCCCCGGGATGGCATTGCCATCCTAATGGACAACAATATTGGTGACAAAGGAAGCCCACTGCAAACAGCAGTGGTTTTCTATCCATTCGTGCTGCCTGCGACCGGCATGGAACGATGAGATAAGGAGAAGGAATGAATGAACGCTGAAGATGCCTGGCAAAGTGCCCTCGGTCAACTGCAAACGGAAATGTCCAAAGCCACGTATGATACATGGGTCCGTTCAACGGAACTGGTCTCCTGTGAAGGGGATACCTTTACTGTGGGTGTGCAAAACGCCTATGCCCGTGACTGGCTGGATACACGTTTGACCGGCACGGTCCAGGAACTTCTGACTGACATGCTCCGGCGCCCGCAGACGGTCGAGTTTGTGGTTTTACATCCGGAGGATCCGGATACCGCGGATGAATTATCCGGCAATGGAAAGGGGGAACTGGTTTCCCGTCCGGCTTCCCAGTTCAACAGCCGCTACATGTTCGAAAATTTTGTGGTGGGCAGTAGCAACCGCCTGGCGCACGCCGCCTGCATGGCGGTAGCAGAATCACCCGCCCATGCCTACAATCCACTCTTCCTTTATAGCGGGGTGGGACTGGGTAAAACCCACCTGCTGCATGCCATCGGCAGCCATGCTTATCGGCAGGGGTTGAATGTCCTGTATGTCTCGTCCGAAGAATTTACCAACGATCTGATCAACTCCATCCGCTCCCACAATACCATGGCATTCCGGGAGCGTTACCGCTCCATTGATGTGCTGCTGATTGATGACATCCAGTTCATCGCCGGCAAGGAATCCACCCAGGAGGAGTTTTTCCACACCTTCAACACCCTGCATGGGCAGGAGAAGCAGATTGTGCTGACCTCCGACCGCCCGCCCAAGGCAATGGCTTCATTGGAGGAGCGGCTTCGCTCCCGTTTTGAGTGGGGCTTGATTGTGGACATTCAGCCGCCCGACCTGGAGACGCGCATCGCCATCCTGCGCTCCAAGGCGGAGCGCGCCGGCAGGAATGTGCCGCAGGAGATTTTGGAAAAAATTGCCCAGGCGGTTCAATCCAATATTCGTGAGCTGGAAGGCTCGCTGACGCGCGTGCTGGCATATGCCGATCTCAGCAACCAGCCGCTGACAATGGAGCTGGTGGATACCGCCCTGGTGGACCTGCTGCCCCAGCGCCGCTCGGTGGAACCGCGGCGGGTGGTGGAACTGGTTGCCAGCACATTTGGACTCAGCAGTGAGGAACTGGTCGGTCGTGGGCGCACCCGCGAGGTGGTTTTACCCCGCCAGGTGGCAATGTATCTGCTGCGCGAGGAGGGCAATGTCTCGTTGCCGCAAATCGGCGAACTGCTGGGCGGGCGTGATCACACCACCGTCATGTATGCCTGCGACAAGGTGGCGGACATGATGGAGCGGGATGAACGCCTGCGGCGCCAGATAGTTCATATTAGCGAGCAGTTGTACGGCAGCCGCCCCGGGTATTGATCGTCAGGACCGCCAGCTATTTGTTGAGTTCTTCCAGTACACCAGCCGACCACGCCCTGGCGCGTTCAACCTCGCCTTCCTTGAGGGGTCCCTGGGTATCGAGGACGAAAAATGTCTCCGCACGAATGACGCTGGCGCCCCGTTTTACCAACTC
>ERZ1026805.2077-NODE-2077-length-9731-cov-7.149442_pt1 | contig 9731 bp, 5 predicted proteins | sample MGYA00520883_ERZ1026805 | MGnify/ENA primary metagenome ERZ1026805 (study PRJEB33270, sample SAMEA104284476) | anaerobic digester metagenome | biome: Anaerobic digester microbiome; feature: mesophilic sludge digester; material: Anaerobic digester biomass | place... | reverse complement strand
AACCGGTTCTTTTCTTATGTCAAAAGGATTTCCTGGGAGTGCGGTATACACTCCGGGAAAGGAGCGTATCTTTGGCGCCGATACCGTTGCCCGATTTTCCTTCAAGGCAATGATTCCTGAGAGGATCTCCAGAGCGGATAACGTGTCGGTCGATGCTCAAAAAAACCATACCGTCTCGTTCCGGCAGGCAGATGAGGGCCGGCGGGTGCTTCAGGCCATGTGCCTCATTCGGCAATGGAAAATCTTTTCGGATAATGGGTAAAAATTTACACACGAACCGGCTCTTTCCACAGAGGAAATGTGTCGCGCCTGCCATAAAGACATTCCTGAAGCGCATGCCAAAGAAGCTTACCGCCGGTTATCGAGCGGTTGGAAAGTGTACACCCTGTCGGCATGGAAAACCGAAGATGCAGGAATATAAATTGCATTTGTGTAATTAAAAAGAAAACTTACGAAGTAATGATGAATCATTATTGGATAAGGGCATGGGCTGCATGAATTTATCAGGGCATTTCGGATTCTTCTGCGGTATAATGATGTGAGAAACACGTGAGATCCGGCCTGTGGACGATGCAGGAGATGCGGTGATGAAGATACGTTCTATCTGGACCTTGCCGGCAGTGGGCTGTATGATGCTTTTCATGGCGTCCTGTTCCGGGAGCAGCCATACCGATGAAGTGATCGCCGAAGAATCGATATACGACCCCGGCGCTCCCGTCTCGGCCGTGGGCTTTGGCGAGGCCTGCGGCATCCGGCTCTTTCTCCAGGATGAGAGCGGCGGCCTTTCTCCCCTGAACGATGGCGACTATGTGGAACCCGGAAGCAGGAGGTTCGCGGTGGAAACTGCGTGCGACCCCTTGTCGATCGACCGGGTGCTTGTTTCTGACGGAGCGGCCTACCAGGAGGAGGCCTTGCCCCAGGACGGCAGGTACACCTGCGAGTTCGCCGTGAGCGCAGACGATCTCTACCAGGTCGTGCTCATCCAGGCCGTGCATCCGAGCGGGAGGGCGAGCAAGGAAAAGATCGTTCTTCGGACAGCCCCGCCCCTGCCTGCAGGTTCGTATGCGAAAAACGCCGTGGGAATACTCGTCGCCCAAGAGCTGCTCGATCTGCAGAAGCAGGATCTCGCGGCGCTTCTCGATGAGAAGATACAGGAGCTTTTCTCCTCCATCCGCCAAAACAGCCCTTCGTTCATAACCGATCTCCGTTATGGCGACAGCGATCCCTCTACCGTGGATGTCGTGGTCCACTCCATCGATGCGGTCCGTTTCGATGCTGAGCCGTCGGCGGTCCTTCGTGTTAGATTCACCATCCGGGACGTGACCCTCGCCGCCCTGCCCATGTTCGGCCAGGACTTCCTCTCGACCTCGGCAAACGATCTCCTGGTGGATGCGTATCTCGCCGTCGATGACTCGGGGGAGGGGGGAGAGGTCTGCCTGGTGCTCGATCTCCTGGATTCAGTGAGTGCCGCTTTTTCCCAGCCGTTTTTCCTCAGGAGCTCGATCGAGCACATGATCGCATCCGAGCTCAGGAAGATCGAGCTGCCCCCGCTCTCATTCGACCCGGCGTGCGGCGGATATGATCCTGCGGAATTCCTGCCCGGGCAGGTTGAGGTATTCGGCTCTGTCGTGAATGTCCATGAACTCATCGAAGGGTTCGAGCTCGATCCCGGCAGGCGTTTCTTTGCAGACGTCTACAGCATTCCCGGGGCGACCACGCATGAGATGCTCGCGCTGGGTCTCGGGCTCTGCTCACAGACGTCCGAGGACGTCTCCTGGAGTTTCCCGGATAAGGTTCCGCCCTCTGAAAGCTTTGATATGGAAAAAGTGGTCGGCGGGCTTTTCGAGGATGCCGTCAACGAGGTGTTCGAAGGTATCAGGCAGGAATACGTTGGCGTGGTGACGAGCCTTGCCTACGGGGACGGTGACCCGGCAACCGACGATGTTATCATCGACTCCTTCATCCTCGGCAATACGGACGATCCGGGTGTGAGGACCGCTTCCGTCCGGTTCACCGTGAAGCAGGTCGATCTGGAGGCGGCAACCCTGTTCGGGGTTCCGATCTTCTCCACCCGGGACAACGACCTTGCCGTCGATGCCGTGTTTTTTATCGAGCAGAGGGATGATGATACGGGAAGATGGATGGTCCTCTCTCCCGATTCACGGACGGACCCGGTCGTATCGTTTGGAACGTGGTTTCTCGGAAGAGAGCTCGTGGAGGAACTGGTCAGGCAGGATCTGAAGGAGATGGCCTCCCGCCCGTACGGCATCGACGAGCTGCTTGCAGGGTTCGGGCTCGGGCTCGATCCGGGCTCGGTGTTCACCTCGGAGCCGTACGCCCTGTTCCCCGACGTTTCTCCCTTCTTCCAGGACCCCGGATGGATTTTGGCTCTGCCGGACACCTTCTCTGTGAGCCTCGCCGTATCCCAGAACGCGATCAACAGGATTCTTGAGGATATCGCCGGGCTTCAAGCCGAGCGGGACGTCTACGAGCTGCTCAAGAAGCTTCTGGGAGAGGACTTCCCGGGCTTCCGGAGAGAGCCTTCCGCGGGAGAGCAGACGGTCATGCGGCTGAGCGTGCCGCCCGCTGTCGATGTCAGAGACTCCCGGATTCGGCTTTCCATTCCAGATATCGTCTTCCAGTACCGGACATCGGGAACGCCGCAGTGGGAGGCATCCGTGGATGTATGCCTGACCGTCACACCCGTCGCGTATGGGAACCGTCTCGACATCGACTTTTCCCGCGTTTCCGGGAAGAACCGGTTCCACGTGATGAGAGACAACCCCGGCAATCTCGGCATCTTCGATCATTCCTCCCTGGCCGAAGATGTTCTGGGCGGTCTGCCCAGATTGCTCGGAGGCTCCCCGGGCTCCGCTTTCCTGTCGCTCGGGCTCGACAGCTGGGAGCCCTCGCTTGTCTTCGAGGACAGGGACGAGCCGGTGCTCATATCGGCAGGCGGCGGCTACCTCTTTGTCGATATGGCGGTGGGCGATATCGATATCCTGCAATGAAAATGCGCTCCCTGCGATGAAAAGACGAGGATAACCGGGAAATCTCCTGTTTCCGTGGGGTAGGGTTCTGTAAGGGTGTCCAGTCGGGATTTTTCGGAATGAAAAAGGGATAAACAGAGGTTGCGAATAATACAGGATTTATAAGAGTAATGATGATTCATTATTATTGATTGGGCTGTGATCTCGGGAACATAAGCCTGATGCGCCGTGGCGGGAGAGGTTTCATCGCTGCCGGTGACGGCTGCATGGGCACGGTATGTACCGGGATGAATCCGGCTTGAACAAAGAGGGGGTATATGAAAAAAATCGTTCGCTTCAGTGTGAATCGCCCCTGGCGGGTGATCGGTGCCGTGCTCTGCATCACAGTGTTTTTCCTTCTCCAGATTCCCCGTGTGAAGATCGATCCCCGGGTGGAGATCGTCCTGAAACAGAACAACCCGGTGGAAGAGGTGTATAACCGCAACAGACAGGAGTTCGAATCGTATGCGGACGTGCTCATCGGGATGCTCCATGACGACGTCTATAATCCCGGCTCGCTGGAAAAGATCCGCAGGATCACCGAAGAGGTGGAAAACATCCCGGGGGTGAAGAAGGTCACCAGCATCCTCAACGTGAAGAACATTGAGGGCGGCGAGGAAGGACTCGACGTCTCCCCTATGGTCGAAGAAGGAGAGCTGCCCAGATCAGGAGAAGATCTGAAGGAGCTGCGGGAAAAGGCGCGGTCCTGGAGCGTGTACGAGGGTGTTTACATCACTGAGGACGGCAGCGGCACGTCCCTATCCGTGGTGCTCGATAAAACGGTGGAGACCGATGACATCGTACCCATCTATTATACCCTGCTCGACATCGTGAAGAAATACGAAGGACCGGAAGAGTTCTTCATCTCCGGGCCCACGGTGGTGGAGGCGCTTCAGGGACACTACATGATCAAGGACCTGAAGCTCCTGGTGCCCCTGGTCAATATCGTCCTGCTGGGGTTCCTGTTCCTGTTCTTCCGGAACTTCAGGGGCATGGTGCTTCCCCTTGTCTCTGTAGGCATAGCATCCATCTGGACCATCGGCCTGATGCCCATGTTCGACATCCCGTTGACCATGGTCACGAGCGTGCTTCCCGTGGCCCTGATCGCCGTGGGCTCTGCCTACGGCATCCATGTTCTGGAAAACGTATTTTCAGACGCGGAAGAGGGGAAGGCGGGCCTGTCCGGCATCATCACCGCGGCCACCCGTGTGAGCCTGCCCGTGATCATGGCGGGGCTCACCACCATTGCATCGTTCATATCCCTGTGCACTTCCGCCATCGTCCCCTTAAAGCAGTTCGGCGCCCTGTCGAGCTTCGGGCTCCTCGCCGCACTCATGATATCGCTGACGTTTCTGCCTGCAGTGCTCGCAGTGGCAGACTCCCGGGGATGGAAATACCGGCCCCACCACCATTCGAGCAGGGACTGCATCGGGCCGGTGCTGGTATTCTTTTCCCGTATCAGCCTGAGAAGGAGCGGGCTCGTTCTGGGAATCAGTGCCGTCCTGCTCGTCCTTTCGGTGGGTGGCGGCCTTCAGGTCAAGAGCGACCTGAACCTCATCGAGGACTTCCGGAAGGGGAGCCCCATCCGCATCGCGGATGAGGTGCTGAATGAAAAATTCGGAGGAACGTCTCTGTTCAATGTGGTGCTGGACGGCATGGAGCCCGACGATATCAAGGACCCCGCCGTCCTGCGCGAGATGGACGCCCTTCAGAACAGGCTCATGGGCATGAACAATATCGGAAAGGCAGTGTCGGTGGTGGACTTCATCAAGCGGATGAATCAGGCCATGCACGACGGAGATCCGGCGTTCTATACCATCCCCGAATCAAAGGACCTCGTGGCCCAGTACCTGCTCCTTTTTTCATTCTCGGGCGGGAGCGGCGAGCTCGACAGCTTCGTGAACTTCGACTGCAAAAGCGGCCAGATCCTGCTGCAGATGAAATCCCAGAGCGGGTACCTGGCACAGGATGTGGTGAACCTGGTCAACGGCTATCGGAAGCAGGAGCTCACGACCTCCCGCGTCACGGATATATTCACCACCGGCCTGGCCATGCTTGCAAAGGAGTTCAACCGCCTGGTGGTGGAAAGCCAGGCCAGCAGCTTCGCCGTTTCCTTTATCCTGGTAATTTTCATCGTCTCCGCGATGTTCAGGTCCTTCAAGCTGGGGTGCTACAGCGTGGTGCCGCTCGTGGTTCCCATTTTCCTGAACTTCGGGATCATGGGTCTGACGGGCATCAAGCTCAATGCCGCGACAGCAGTGATCGCCAGCCTTGCTATCGGCATCGGCATTGACTACTCCATCCATTTTCTCAGCCGGTACCGTCACGAGATCACGATGCAGGGCAGCGTGGAAAAGGCCATCGAGAGATCGCTGCACACCTCCGGCAGAGCAATTCTGTACAACGCCCTTGCTGTTGCGGCGGGCTTTCTGGTTCTCGTGCCGTCGAACTTCGTCATCATCAGTCAGCTGGGCATACTCGTGGCCCTGGTCATGATCACCACATCACTTGCATCTCTCACCCTGCTGCCCGCCATACTCAAAGTATTTCCCCCCCGGCTGGCTCACAGAACGGCCGAGACGACAATGTCGGTGTTTCCCGCCCGGGTTTTTCCTCAAGGTGTTCATCCCGGAGAGGAAAATGTGGTAGGATATCAGGACAACACAACGGACATACCAACGAACAGGAGGATCGAACATGACATGTAGAAGCCTGGCAGGATTGTTTCTTGGGCTGATAGCGGCCGTCGCCGTCGTTCTGACGGCTCAGGGTCCGGCTGTGGGCGCGGAGATGAGCGCGTATGACATCGTGAAGAAGGCCGAAGACCTTCTCGACCAGGCCAAGGACAGCAAGGCCGACATGATCATGACCCTCGTGAACGACAAGGGCCAGAAGCGCGAGAGGAAGCTCAGCGCATTTGTAAAGAAATACGGGGAGAACAGCTCGAAATCCATCCTGTTCTTCAACTCTCCGGCAGACGTCAAGGGCACAAGCTTTCTGGTGTGGACCGAAAACAAGGACGACAAGCAGTGGCTCTACCTCCCGGCTCTGCAGCGGGTGCGGCAGATCAGCGCGAGCGGCAGGGGAGAGAGCTTCATGGGCACCGAGCTCACCTTCTTCGACATGGGCAGCCACGACATTGACGAATACACCTTCAAAACGATCAAGGAAGAGGATGTCGACGGCGAGATGTGCTACATGATCGAGGCCCTGCCCAGGAAGGTGGAGTTCTACAGCAAAATCGATCTCTGGATCCGCAAAGACAGCTTCATCCCCGCAAAGGCGGATTTCTACGACCCCAAGGGCCGGTACGAGAAACAGGGCAGGTTCTCTCAGGTCAAGAACATCCAGAACATCAACACCCCCACACGCATCGAGATGCACAATGTGCAGAACGGCAGGACGACCATTATCGAGCTGAGCGATGTGGTGTATGACTCCGGGCTGAAAGATGATATATTCACCGAGAGATACATGAAAAGGGGAAAATGAGATCGGAATGCCGGACCGCGAACACAGCAGAACCGTTCATTTCTGCAAGACTCGATTATATGGGCCCCCTCTCCCCTTACGGGAGAGGGATAGGGAGAGGTGGAAATAAAGGCACAGCTTCCATGTCCATCTCCCCTTCTCCCCCTGAATACCTGCTTCAGCGGGTTGTGCGGAGGGGGCCTTGGGGGATTGCATGGTGGAGAATGCAACAGCCCCGAGTTTTGCGGAAGAAGGTGAGAGAACACACAAGAGCCGCGCACAAATGCCGAAAACTCACGTCAGGCGCACCAGAGACCTCAGGAAGCGCTCCACCGACACAGAGCAGCCTCTCCGGCGGCACCTGCTGGCAAGGCAGATGTCATGCCAGAAATTCAGTCGCCGGCAGACAGCCGGCGATTATATTGTCGATTTTCTCTGCTGTGAGAAAAGGGTGATCATCGAGCTCGATGGAGGCCAGCACGGCATTCACCAGGAAAAGGACATTATGCGCGATTCATGGCTCAAAAAGCAGGGCCTTCGAGCTCTCCGGTTCAGGAACAACGAGGTTTTTTCCAATACTGACGGGGCACTGCAGACTGTCCCGGATGCATGCTCAGGGGGGGACGGGGCTTGATCTTCAATTTCAACTCCCCCCACCCTGTCCCGCCTCCACTCAAGGAGGAGGGCGCGTGCACCCGTCGCGCCCAGCAGGGCTTCGCAGTGGGAGAGGGTCGGCGCTCCATGTCCCGGCATGCCGCTCAACTGCTGATGCTGCTGGCTGCAGCGTTCATCCCGGCCTTCTTGTTCCCGCTCTACGCCTATGAGTACGACGGCGAGAACCTGGACATCTCCCTGAGCGGCTATCTCGAGGCCGGCGCCGTCTACGCACTGGATGACGAGTCGCCGGACGAGGACCCCACCACCGAGCTTGGCCTCGAGCTCAAGGCGGACTTTTCGACCGTGTCCACACTCAAGATTTTTCTCCAGGCGGTGAACGACGGGACGGTCATCGACCCCCAAAACGGCCTGCTGTTCAATGAATTCGACAAGGTCTATCAGGACAAGAACCCCTACGTCGATATCGACGAGGCCTATGTGGACCTGTACTCGTCCTTCGTGGATCTGCGCATCGGCATCCAGAAGTTCGCCTGGGGCAGACTCGACGAGATCAACCCCACCGACAACCTCAACCCCGAGGACTTCAGGCATGGCATCACGGCCGACGAGATCGACCGGAAGATCGGCGTGCCCGCTCTCCGGGCCAACACGTATTCGGATATCGTCAATGTGGAGCTGGCCTGGATACCCTGGTTTGTCCCCTATCGTCTGCCCACACCCGAGGAGCGGTGGTTTCCGGGCGTGCTTCAGCCTCCTTCGTCTATCGACACCGGCACGTCGGCCGGCGCCATCCCGGTAGCCGCCCGATACAAGGATGCCGACGTCCCCGAGTTCAGCCTCGACGACTCCCAGGCCGGGATCAGGCTGTCGAAATATGTCGGAGGCTGGGATCTCTCAGTAAGCTATTTCAGGGGCTACGATACCGTACCGCTCACCGATGTGGTCTCCGACCTCACCGTGGACCTTATCGACCCGCTGTCTCTCTCGTACGACCTTGCCCTGGACCTCACCTATCAACCGGCTCTCCATCGGATCCAGGTCTTCGGCTTCGACTTCGCCACCACGGTGAGCTCGTTCACTATCCGCGGCGAGTTCGCTTATTTCAAGGGCAGGCATTACAACCGCAAGCTCGAGTCCGTTCTCAGGCAGGAGATCACCCCGGCCCGCCAGCAGGCGATCATCGACGAGTTCATGCAGAACTATCTCGACTCCGGGGGGGCGGCGTCGCGGCAGACCTTCCGCATCGACCCGGAGGTGAACATCCAGATGGATTCCATGAAGTACGGGCTCGGCATCGACTATATCTACGGCGACACGAGCGTAAGCCTGCAGGTGATCCAGGAGCTCATACCGGACTACGACAGGGACAGGCCGGTCTACTTCAACAAGGAGGGCCTGGATACCTTCCTCACCCTTCAGCTCAAGCAGTTCTTCCTCCAGAACACCATGGAGCTCGACCTGCGCGCCGCGTACGGCATCGAGTTTCAGGAGTATCTCGTGAAGCCCTCGCTGAAGTACAATTTCACCAACACGCTGCAGGGATCTATCGGGGTCGTGGTCCTGGGCGGCAAATACGACGACTCGCTCCTGGGTCAGTTCGACGACAACGACCAGATCTATGCGTTGCTGAAGTGCTTTTTCTGAAGCCCCCTCAACATTTCATTCAGAGGACCCTGCTGCTTTTCCGCGGGGGTTTCTCTTCCTCCTCTCCCCCCCAGGCAGCCGCTCGATCGTGCCAGAGAGATGAGACAGCAAGAAGGAGAGACAAAAGAGGTTTTTGATATTCCGCTGCTTGGCCTGAGGGGTGCATCATATGCGCAGGTGGTCAGCTCGTAAGGGCCTTCTCTCCCCGACCCTCTCCCGCAAGGGGAGAGGGAAGAGATTGCGCGTCAGCTCAAAGAGAGGAGATACGATCTCAGGTTCGCCTTTTCCTTCTTCAGCCCCAGCTTGTCTCTGATGTTGTTCCGGTGGAACTCAACGGCACGCTTGGAAATGTTGAGCAGCTCCGAGATCTCCTTGGTCGACTTGCCCTCGCGCACCAGGTTCGCCACCTGGATCTCGGTGGGGGTGAGATTCAGATATTGGGCGGAGAGCTTCTGGAGGAAGGGAGAGATGATGTCGCCCAGGCTCGATTCCAGGAGCTGCACGTAGGCGGCCTGCCTGTCGTCGAGCGAGCATGCCTTGAGCTTTTCCAGATAGGGCAGGGCCAGCTCCTTGATGTTGGACAGGACCTTTTCCTCGAGCTCCTTCTTGTCCTGCTCGCCGCGCTTGAGCAGCACCTTGAGCGCGGTGTTGGCCTCCTCGAGATTCAGCGACTTGAGCTGAAGCTCCTCTTCCTTGCGCATGAGCGTCTGCTCGGCCAGCTTGCGCTCCTCGATCTCCCGCTTCAGCCTGATGTTCGCCCGGACGAGCTCCTCGGTCCGCTCCTCGACCCGTTGCTCGAGGCTCTCGTAGGCCTTCTGCAGCTTCTGCTCGGTGAGCTTGCGCTCGGTGATGTCCACGAACGAGCACAGCAGGCAGATGGGATGGCCGTTCTCGTCCTTCACCATGCTCGCGGAGAGCTGCACCGCGATGGGCGTCCTGTTTTTCTTGACCGCGATGATCTCCCCGAAC
>ERZ1026805.2067-NODE-2067-length-9745-cov-6.944479_pt1 | contig 9745 bp, 7 predicted proteins | sample MGYA00520883_ERZ1026805 | MGnify/ENA primary metagenome ERZ1026805 (study PRJEB33270, sample SAMEA104284476) | anaerobic digester metagenome | biome: Anaerobic digester microbiome; feature: mesophilic sludge digester; material: Anaerobic digester biomass | place... | reverse complement strand
CTGGCAGAGTGCGCTGCACTTGCTGTGAGTTTGCTGTGAGCCTCAGCCGCCATTCGATGCGGGCACGTACGTGCGGCACGGCTGCCCGCGCAGCGAGTCGCACGCCGGCGGCATCGGAGCGTCGACGGTCACCGGGACCACGGGGAGCACGATCCTCGACGGGTGCTCCGCGTCGTGAGCGATCGTGACGGTCTCACCGTTGCTGACGGTGCGGAACTCCCAGATGGCTCGACTGTTGCCGGGGGCGTCGATCGTGAGCCGGATCCTGCTGCCGGCCCGGAACGGATGGGCGAAGGGGAACAGGTCGATGCGAACGGGCACGAACTGGTCGGCGGGAAGGTCGGCGGCATCGTCCTTGGCGTGCGTGTGCACCGGGTGCAGCTCGCTGCTGGCGGCCTCGTCGAGCGCCCGCTGGCTGGCGCGCAGCCAGCCGCTCTGCACGTAGATCTCCGTGCCGTCGCCACGAACCTCGCTGATCGTGACCTCCAGGTCGGTGTCGGCCGCATCTGCCTGCACCCACAGGTCGACCGAGCCGGAACCGGCGATGACCCTGTCGGTGAGAAACGGCGAGGTGATGAAGCCAACGCCGGTGAGATCGGGCATCGGCCGCCAGTCGTACTGCACGTCGGCACGCCAGACGCCGTTGCCGCCGCCCTGGTCGGTGCCGTCGTAGAACGTGGCGGGCAGCGCCGCCGGGTCGGCGGTGTAGCTGGAGGTGTCGGCGTCGGTGGCGGCACCGGCCTCGCCCTGCGCCAGCAGCTGCCCGCCGCCGGCGAGCACCCAGCTCGTTGCCTGTGCCTCGGGAATCGGCCAGGCATCGAACTCGACGACGAAGTTGGGCTCCGGGGTGCCGGGCGAGAAGGCCGAGTTGCCACCCTGCTCGAAGTGCACCCGCACCGGTGGCTCGGCCTCGAACGCGGCCAAGGCGTTCGCGTAGGTCATGCCCGTGAACCGGCTCTCCAGGGGAGCGAACGTGCTGACGCCCCAGAGCGCGCCGCCGAGGGCACTGGCAAGGGCGGCGCCGGCGGAGAGATCGGGGACCTTCTTGCCCACGTACAGCTGCAGGAACTCCATGTAGCGGCCGGCCACGGGTGGGCTCAGCGACTCGGTGTGCAACCCGTTGGTGAGCGTCGCGAACACGTGCGGCGAGGAGGTGAACGAGGCCAGCATGTTGGCGAAGTGGCCGCCGGTCTGCTCGTCCTGCCAGGCGCCGGCGATGAAGATGGGCACCTCGATCCGGTCGACGAACGTGATCGGCGCCAGCGAATCGCCCAGGGGGTTGGCGTAGTACGGGTTCTCGTCGATCTCGGCGACCAGGTCGGGGTTCTGCAGGCGCAGCAACTGGTTGTCGGCGCACACCTTGTCGCCGCCGTCGGCGCGAACCCTCGTCCACTCTTGACCGTAGGGCTTGCCGTTGTCGACTCGCTGCTGCGTCCAGTCGACGGCGAAGCCGGTGTTGAGGATGCCGCCCGGGTACAGCGTGCTGCGGAAGCTGTCGTCGAGCACCGACAGCGGCGTGATGCTGTTCAGGCTCGGAGGCTGCGTGGCAGCGACGAACAGCTGGCTGATGCCCGGGTAGCTGATGCCTACCATGCCGACCTCGTTGTCCATCACCCACGGCTGGGCGGCGACGGCTTCGACGACGTCGTAGCCGTCGAGCGACTGCACGGTCTCGAAGAACCGGAACGAGCCGCCGCTGCAACCGGTACCGCGCATGTTGACGCCCACGTAGGCGAAGCCCTGGGTGGTGTACAGCGCCGCCAGCTGTGCGCTGTCGGGGTCGCTGGGCTGGTAGCCGCTGTACTCGACGACGGTGGGGTAGGGGCCGGCGTCAGCCGGGCCGGGCAGGATGACGTTGGCGCTCAGCGTGGTGCCGTCGCGCACGGTGATGTACCCGAAACCGCCTGCCGGCAGCAGCGCTTGGTCGTCGTACAGCGCCTGCGGGGGCACGTCGGATGGGTCGGCCACCTGGAACGTGTCGGAGCTCTCAGTGCCGCTCTGCACCACGTACTCGCCAGGAGCGAGGTTGCGGAACAGCAGCGCCCCTTGCGCGTCGACGGTGCCCGAGGCGACGAGGTCGCCGGCGACGGTGCGCACCGACAGGGCCGCCCCGGGCTCGGCCTGCAGCACGGCGACCTGTTCGGTGCCGGGCATCAGCGCGAACGTGGCCGGTGCCAGTGTCGGCACGGTGCTGTCGGTTGCGACGGTGGTGTCGGTGGGCGCGGTGGCGGGGGTTTGCGTGGTGGTGTCGGCCCCCTTGTCAGCGTCGCTGCTGCACGCGACGAGCAACATGACGGCGGCGAGCGCGGCGGCGGAGCGACGAGGGTTCATCGGCGGAGTATTCCATGCACGCGCGCGGCGTACCCGATCCGGGCAGCCAGAATGAGGAAGTGATCGATCTGCAGGCGATGCTCGCCGACCTGGAACTGCTCGTCAACACCGAATCGCCGTCGCTCGACGTGCCGCTGCTCACGGCGTCGGCCAGCACGTTGGCCAGCGTGGTCGCGCGGCGCCTCGGTTCCGCGCCCGCCATCATCGACGGGCCGGCAGGGCCGCATGTGCATTGGAGCGGTGGCGGCACTCCGAAGGTGCTCATCGTCGGTCATCACGACACGGTGTTCCCGGTGGGCTCGTGCGCGGCCCGCCCATTCACCGTTGTCGACGGTCGGGCCATGGGGCCGGGTGTGTTCGACATGAAGGCAGGCATCGTGCAGGCGCTGCACGCGGTGGCGTCGCTCGCCGACCGCAGCGGTGTCGAGTTGCTCATCACCAGTGACGAGGAGGTGGGCAGCCTCACCAGTCGCGACCTCATCGAGGCTCGCGCCATCGCCTGCGGCAGCGTGCTGGTGTGCGAGCCCAGCGCCGATGGGGGAGCCCTGAAGATCGCCCGCAAGGGCACCGGCACGTTCGAAGTGGTGGTGCACGGCAAGGCATCGCATGCCGGGCTCGAGCCGGAGAAGGGTGTCAATGCGTTGGTGGCCGCCGCCGAGCTGATCACCCACATCGCCACGTTCGGCGACCTGAGTACGGCCACCACCGTCACGCCCACGGTCGCCGTGGCCGGCACGGTCGACAACGTGGTGCCCGCCGAGGCGCGGGTGAAGGTCGATGTGCGCGTCGAGCAGCCGGGCGAGAAGGAGCGGTTGGAAGGCCTGTTCGCCTCGTTGGTCACTTCCGTGCCCGGCGCCACCATCGAGGTGCTCGGTGGCATCAACCGTCCGCCGATGCCGGCAACCGCCTCGGCGACGCTGTTCCCCGTGGCCGTGGCGGCTGCCGCGGCGGCGGGTCTTGGCGAAGTGCGTGGCGTCGGCGTGGGTGGTGGCAGCGACGGCAACTTCACTGCTGCTCGCGGCGTGCCCACGCTCGACGGCCTGGGCGCAGTCGGCGGTGGCGCCCACGCCGACCACGAGTTCGTGCTCGTCGACACCATGGTCGCGCGAGCTCAGTTGCTGGCAGCCCTCATCGACCGCCTGTGACCCGCTCTGACCCGATCTGCTACGCCTCGGCTGTCTGTGCAACGGCACGGAAGGAACCCTCGTCTGTGTTGTGACACAGACGAGCACTTGCAGGATTCGAGACTCGGGGACTGCTACTCCGTGCCGCCTTCGAGAGCGGTGAGGCTGCCGCTGCTGAGCGTGCCGGCGTTGCGGTAGACGTCGAGCTTGGCGCGGCTGTCGTCGATGTCGAGGTTGCGCATGGTGAGCTGGCCGATGCGGTCGAGTGGGCCGAACGCCTGGTCCTCCACCTTCTCCATGCTCAGCCGCTCGGGGTGGTAGGTGAGGTTGGGGCTGGTGGTGTCGAGGATGGTGTAGTCGTCGCCGCGGCGCAGACGCACGGTGACCTCGCCGGTGATGGCGGCGCCCAGCCAGCGCATGAGCGGTTCACGTAGCATCAGGCTCTGCGGGTCGAACCAGCGGCCCTCGTACAGCAGGCGGCCCAGGCGGCGGCCCATGGTGCGGTAGTTCTCGATGGTGTTCTCGTTGTGGATGCCGGTGATGAGCCGCTCGTACGCGATGTGCAGCAGCGCCAGGCCCGGCGCCTCGTAGATGCCGCGGCTCTTGGCCTCGATGATGCGGTTCTCGATCTGGTCGCACATGCCCAGGCCGTGGCGGCCGCCGATGGTGTTGGCGGCCTCGACCAGCGCGACCTGCGACGCGAACTCCTCGCCGTTGATGGCCACCGGCCAGCCCTCGTGGAAGCGGACGGTGACGACCTCGGGTGCGATGGCGACGTCGTCGCGATAGTGGGCGACGCCCATGATGGGGTCGACGATGTCCATCGAGGTGCCCAGCTCTTCCAGCAGCTTGGCTTCGTGAGTGGCGCCCCAGATGTTGGCGTCGGTGCTGTACGCCTTCTCCTTGCTGGCGCGGTATGGCAGCTTGCGCTGGATGAGGAACTCGCTCATCTCGGCGCGGCCGCCCAGCTCGGTGACGAAGTCGTGGTCGAGCCATGGCTTGTAGATGCGCAGCGCCGGGTTCACCATCAGCCCGTAGCGGTAGAAGCGCTCGATGTCGTTGCCCTTGTAGGTGCTGCCGTCGCCCCAGATGTCGACGCCGTCGGCATGCATGGCGGTGACCAACAGGGTGCCGGTGACGGCTCGGCCCAGCGGGGTGGTGTTGAAGTAGGTCTTGCCGGCAGTGGTGATGTGGAACGCACCGCACTGCAGCGCCACCAGACCCTCGTGCACCAGCTCGGTGCGGCAGTCGATGATGCGGGCCGCCTCGGCGCCGTACTCCTTGGCGCGATCGGGCACGCCGGGCAGGTCGCTCTCGTCCTGTTGGCCCAGGTCGGCGGTGTAGCAGTAGGGCACGGCGCCCTTCTCGCGCATCCACGCGACGGCGGCTGATGTGTCGAGACCGCCGCTGAACGCGATACCGACGCGTTCGCCGACGGGGAGGGAGGTGAGCACCTTGGACATCGCCGATCGACGCTACCGACTTCGGTGGGCGACTCCTTGGCCGTGCGTGCGAGGGGTTGCTACGGGTTGCGGAAGAGCCCGGCGAAGCTGGCCACCGAGATGAGCAGGCCGGCGGCGGCGAGGCCGAACTCGATGGCGGCGTAGCCGGGCACGCGGTCGATGTCGAAGAAGGCGATGGCAGCCACGAACGCTGCACCGCCGATGCCCCACCAGGGCAGCCGTCGTTGGGCTCGGAAGCCGGCCACGCACAGCGCCAGCGGCACGGTGAACGGCAGCAGGTTGACCAGGATGAGCTGCGGCTCGGTGGCCGGGCCCAACCACCAGGTGGACAGACCGACCAGTCGTGAGCTGTACCAGATGGCCGCGAACGAAGCAGCGATCAGCATCCAGCCGATCCAGAACACCGTGCTCCAGCCGGCCGTGAGCTGCCCGGCCTGTGCCGCCGACTTGGGCGCATCGGCCGGGACCGGCGCCGGAGGTGGGGCGGGCAGTGGGGTGGCGGACTGGAGCGACTCGGTGGCCAGCACCGTGGTCGGCGGGGTTTCGGCGATCGGCTCCATCAGCGCCAGAGGGTAGCGGGCGCGTCGGAACCACTTGCAGCACTCGGCGCAGCGGCAGCCGCTAGCCTTGCGCCCCGTGACAGGCGAGCCGTTCCGCAAGCTCAGCATCTTCTTTCCGATGTGGAACGAGGCGGCCTACATCGAGCGCGCCGTCGGCTACGCCAAGGAGGAGTGCGAGCTGCTCATCGGCAAGGGCGAGATCCTCGACTACGAGCTCATCGTGGTCGACGATGCCAGCACCGACGACACGCCGCAGATGGCCGATGCGTTGGCCGCCGCCGACCCGCGTGTGCGAGTGGTGCACCACCCGGTCAACCGCAAGCTGGGTGGTTCGATCAAGACCGGGTTCGCCGCTGCCACCGGCGACCTGGTGCTGTACAGCGACGCCGACCTGCCGTTCGACATGGCCGAGGTGGGGCGTGCGGTGCGCCTGCTGCGCTACTACGACGCCGATGTGGTCAGTGCGTTTCGCCACGACCGCACGGGTGAGGGCAGCAGCAGGGCGGTCTACACCTTCTTCTACAACGTGCTCATCCGGCAGCTGTTCGGTGTGCGCCTGCGCGACATCAACTTCGCCTTCAAGCTGTGCCGCACTCGCATCTTCGAGCACATCACGTTGAAGAGCGAGGGTTCGTTCATCGATGCCGAGCTGATCATCCGCACCAAGAAGCTGGGCTTCGACGTCATCCAGTTCGGTGTCGACTACTTCCCGCGCACCAGAGGCGAGAGCACGCTCGCCTCGCTGGGCGTGATCAAGACCATCCTGCGCGAGATGTTTGCGCTGCGCAAGGAACTGCGCGGCCTCAGGCCAGTCGTCGACCCTGCTGCGTGACCCGAACCGGCCGTGAGCCTGGCGTCACCCCGACGACAGCCGGGTGGTTCGGGTTGGTAGATTCGACCTGTCCGATCCCCCCGGAGTAGTTGTGAACACCCGTAGGCCCCCCGCTCAGCCACCGCGCCGTCGCCCCCAGCAGCCGCAGCCTCCTTCGCCCATCGGGCGCTGGATGCCGGTCATTGCCGCGGGCGCTGTGCTGGCCGTGGTGGTCTTCGTCGGCTTCTCCGGCGACGACCAGCAGGCTGCTAGTTCGCCCACCACCGCCAGCGGGCCGGTGGTGGCGGCCGACGGGTCGGCGCTCACCGTGCCGGGCAGCACGTTGCCGCCGTTGGTCATCGTCACCGACCCGGCCGCGGTGAAGTCGCAACTCACCTCGTCGTTGAGCAAGGGGATGTACGGCGACGATGTGAAGGCCATGCAGCAGCGCCTGTTCGATCTCGGCTTCCAGCCGGGCCCCATCGACGGTCAGTTCGGCAGCGGCACGCAGCAGGCCCTGTGGGCGTTCGAGAAGCTGGTGCTCAACGTGCCGTCGGCCAGCGCCACCGGGGTGCTCACCAACGAGATGTGGCAGACGATGCAGGACAACATCAGCATCCAACCCAGTCGCACCAACAGCACCACCACGCACGTGGAGGTGTACCTCGACAAGCAGGTGCTGGTGGTCTTCAAGAGCAACGTCGCCGAGTTCATCACGCACATCTCCTCGGGCCAGGTGAACCCCGATGGCACGCCGAAGACGTTCTGTGAGGAAGTCACCATCGACACCGACGACCAGGGCCGTGCGCTGCCCGAGCCGGAGAAGAAGGGCATCTGCGCCGAGTCGAAGACCCCTGGCGGCGTGTTCAAGTTCACTCGCCGCTACGAGGGCAAGCGGGTCGGCCCGCTCGGCGGCATGTACGACCCCGTCTACTTCAACTACGGCATCGCCATCCACGGCGCCGAGAACGTGCCGCTCGAGCCGGCGTCGCACGGCTGCATCCGCATTCCCAAGTTCCTCAGCACGGTGTTCCCCGCGCTGGTGGAGAACGGCGATCAGGTCTGGGTGTGGGACGGCAAGAAGGAGCCGGAGAACCAGTCGAAGAACGACATGCTGCCCAGCTTCAACCGGCCCGACCCCAGCTACACCACCACCACCAGTTCGACCACCACCACCACGGTGGCCCCCACCACCACAGTCGCCGCACCGACCACCACCAAGGCGCCGAGCACCACCACCACCAGCACTGCGCCGAGCACGACCAGTACCACGGTGGCCACCACCACCGCCACCGTGCCCTGACCCAGGCGGCCGCGCCGGCGCCCGGCAGCCGAGGTGCTGGGTTGTCGCACGACGTGACGACATCTGTGGTTGCGGGGGGTGCCAACCGGCGTTTCCGTGCCGCGAGATGAACACACCCGTGCTGCTGCGAGGCGCAGCACTCGCCCTTGCGGGCCGGGGTCAGCCGATGGCTTCGCGGCAGACGTTGAGGCCGCCGAGCACCCCGGTGCGGAACGCATCGATCTTCTCGAAGGCGCTGCCGCTGACGTTGGTGTCGGAGCTGGCATCGCTGCGAGCGATGGCCGTGATGACCGCTTCATCGAGATCGCCGGCCGAGAGTTGCAGCGTGTCTTCGCGCGTCTCTGGGATCGGCGGCACGATGTATGCGACCCACGCACCGGTGAGGCAGTCGTTGAACAGCGCTCGCGGCTCGCCGGTCTTCTGACTGCGCAGCGCGGTCTGGATGGCATCGCTGAACGCGTTGGAGAACAGGTAGCCCACCGACATGTCGCCGGTGAGCAGATCCTGCGACAGCTCGAGCGCGAAGTCCTGGTCCCAGTAGATGACGTTGTCGGCAGCGCAGAAGAGCACGTTGCGCGGGTACTGCTGCTCGTCGACGCCTGCGCACGAGGGGAACGGCCCGGCAGTGCTGTAGGCCTGCAACGTGGGGGGCGTGAACGGCACGCCGTTGGCGGCTGCCAGATCGGTCCAGAAGAACTCGAGGCTGGCGGGAATGAGGGTGACGATGTCGCTGGGGCCGAGGTCGGGGTCGGGGTTGGCGTCGATGAGCGGCAGGTTGCCGGCGTTGGGATCTTCGCGGTCGAACAGGATGTTGACCATCGCGCTGATGCGGTCCTCGGTGAAGAACGTCTTGCAGCGCAGCACCCCGCCTTCGAAGCCGTCCTGGAAAGCGCCCACTCGGTCGAAACCGGTGCCGTGTGCCTGCGGGTCGGCCAAGCCGTCGCCCTCGATCGGGTCGCGCACGTTGATCATCGCCACCAGGCCGGAACGAACGTCGGCGTCGTCGAACACGATGAGGTCGCTGCCGCCGCTGGCCACGTGTGCGCTCCATGCGCCGGCGAAGCAGTCGGCCTGCTGTTCCTTCAACACCCCCGGCTGGTCCCACTCCTGGGCGCGAGCCTGCACGGCGTGGCCGAACTCGTGAGCGAGCACCACGGCCACTGCTTCCTTGCCGAGATCGTTGACCAGCGACGGCAGCAGCGAGTCGTCGTCGTAGGCCATGAAGTCGCCTTCGATGCAGTAGAAGGCGCCGAGGCTGGCGACATCCTCATAGGTGGACCCTGTGGGCGTGCCACACCCCGGGATCGCCTCCTGGCGAGTGGGGTAGGCGGCGTAGATGCCGCCCGACAGCGGCTCGAACGTGGCGCCGTACGACTCGACGAACGCGTCGTTCCAGAACGCTTGGATGTCGCCGAACGCCGCCGTGAGGAAACCGTCGTACGGCTGCGCGGGCTTGTCGGCGCCGAAGTCGACCACGCCGGGGATGATGTCGTAGGTGGGCTCCACCGGTGCCGGGTCGTCGCCGGCCACGGTGGTGTCGGTGGGGAACAGCTGGCCGTCGCCGTCGCTGAGACGCGATTGAGTGGCGCTGACACCGGGGTCGGTGGCCCCGCACGCCGCTGCCACCACTGCAACCATTCCCACGAGTCCCATCAAGCGAGCGCGCACGTTGCGATCATAGGCCTCGCCGCTGCGCCGTTGGCGCGCCAGACTGGTCGTATGCGTTCCGATCCGTCATCGTCCGTCTTCCTCGATCGCGTCCAGCGCGCTCGGGCCAGCATGCAGCGGGCCGGCGTGGATGCCCTGCTGGTGTCCGTGGGCAGCGATCTGCCGTACCTCACCGGCTACGAGGCGATGCCGTTGGAGCGGCTGACGATGCTGGTGGTACCTCGCGACGGTGATGCCACGCTGGTGATCCCGCGCCTGGAGGCCCCGAGAGTGGCCGAGCACCCCGACGTGTTCACGCTGCGGGCGTGGGGTGAGCTGGAAGACCCGGTCGCCATCGTTGCCCAGCTCGTCGGCCGGCCGCGAGTGGCAGCGGTGGGCGACACGATGTGGGCGCGCTTCCTGGTCGAGCTGCTGGGTCACTGGCCCACCGACGGCACCACGTACGTGCGTAGCACCACCGTGATGAACGACCTGCGGATGTGCAA
>ERZ1026805.2040-NODE-2040-length-9856-cov-8.515866_pt1 | contig 9856 bp, 9 predicted proteins | sample MGYA00520883_ERZ1026805 | MGnify/ENA primary metagenome ERZ1026805 (study PRJEB33270, sample SAMEA104284476) | anaerobic digester metagenome | biome: Anaerobic digester microbiome; feature: mesophilic sludge digester; material: Anaerobic digester biomass | place... | reverse complement strand
TGTATATTCCTCTCAAATCCAGAAAGTAACTTGATGGTACTGCTATCTTGGCCTGTGTCTCATGGACATAGGATGAAGGCTCAATGCTGATAACGGTAGCCTCGTCAATCGAAGTATCGTACAGTTCAAGCCTTCCATCTTCCCTTGCAACGCCTACGGCTGGAACAGTGTTGATAACCGTTCCCGCGCTGTCAAGGACGGTCTCGCTGACAAAATCCTCGGTTGATTGAACTGTGGTTGTCGAAGCCCCCGATTGCCCTAACTGCTTCTGCAACTTCTTGATAAGTTTTTCCTGCTTCTTTAACTGGTTGTTCAGGTCTTTCAATCCGTTCTTGTCAAAGTTGCGTATCATATTTCTCTCCCCTGCAAAGCAGACCGAAGCAAGCAGAAAAACCGTTGCCAGTGCCAAAACCGATGTCTTTTTCATCCTTCATCATCCCTCTAAGGTAAGGGGCAGTCCGGTAATCTCCCCTTTCAGTAAAATGGCCTCAATCGCAAGGTGCTTCCCTGCCACTGACGGCGAAATGGATAAGCCGATCTTTGAACCCTTCAGATAGTCGTTTACGCCCATGAGTTGCTCAAAATACGTGGTGTAGACCGTCGCAATGTGTCCGGTTGAAGGAAAGGTTTTAGTGATGGATGTATTGAGCGTCTGGTTAATTCTGAACTGAATTTTAATTGCTCCCGCGCTTGCCTCTGCGCTCCTGCCTTTTACCCATATTTCTTTCAAGAGAACTTCTTCGAAGGGGTTATCGGTAATCTGATAATCCTTGGTCACAACTTCCATCGTAGAGGCATATCCGGTATCAAGCTGGTAAACGTAGCCGTTTGTGGTGGCACCGTACAGTTCCCCTGCGTCACCGGGACCGTTGAAGATGCAGAAACAGCATACCGTGTAATCTGAGGTTCTCCACTTCTGCTCGGGAAGGTAACAGTCGAGCAAGCTCCTTGCCCCGCCTGAAGCAGCCTTGACGGATAACCATAAATGTTTGTTCCGGTAAATGGCTTTCGTGTACGCATGGCTGTACGTGCTCCCTGTAAATTTATCTTCTATGGCATCACTGATCGGCCCTGTTACCTGTGAGCCAGACATCAGATACACTCCGTCATAACCTACAAATGCCCGTGAGCCTTCCACGTCACATGAAGCCCATGGACCCATGGAGTGCTTGACAACGCCTATTTCCTCAATGTCGTCTGCCGTTATCTCTGCAAGGTCTACCCTAATGCGTCGTATTCCGGTAAGAGTGTTGACAAACAGAACATCATCATCAGTCCAAACATCCAGGATCTTTGAATCAAATTTCCATGCCTGCAACTCGCTCCATGCATACCAGTACCCGCTATTGGTAAAATAGAGGTATTCAGGGTGAGCCGCGTCGCCATATCCGGTGAGCCGGTTCTTGTAGGACGGCCCAAACTTGGTTATGGAAGGAAACCGGATAGTGCCCTGCGGTATGCTGTCATCTGTTGCTAAAATGCCTGTCTCATAATCCTCTATGCCCGTATAGTAGGTTGTTGTCGTGTTGTCCCATATAATCTCATCGAGCCGCGCTTCACTCCCTAATGAACCGCCCTTGCGGAATATCCATCGTCCGATAACGGAAGCGTCCTGAGACACTGGAAGAAGGGACAATACCGCCCGTGAGCCTGAAAGTTCTACCTCGTCGCTCCACTCTGATAATGCCGATGGTTCGTTGTTGGAGTTCACAAAACAGGTTGCAAACTGATAGATACCCGTGAGGCCCGTTCTCCTTCTCATGTGAAGATCGTCGAACCAGACTGTCACCGGATTACCTTTACTTGCCCCGTAGACAATGAATTTGACAGCCGCCACATCTGCCCATGTCTTTGCTGCGGTTCCAACACGGGTAAACTTGCTTTTCTGCACTTCCATATAGAGCCAGAGGTTGTCTATCTTGTTGGCTTTCTGTCCGGTCATGTTCAGGCGGGTTACAAGTTCTTCGGGTGTTATCTCGTAAAACATCGAATCCCCGTAATCACCGTCGTTTATATCAAACCATATCTCGATCTTCTGTATGGTCTTGAACCGGTTCCACTTCATATAAAAGCAGATGTAATCATCGTCGGAGGATGTTTCCGTTGCTCCAAATATGGTAAGATCAGTTGCCACAGCCAAACTTGCACTGTAACTTTTTTTAGCAGGACATTTGATATATATGGAGGTGTTTCCCTGAACCTTATAATCCTTGTTGGTGTTGAAACTCCCCTCGTCGCTCCATACCCATGCTTCGGTTGTTTCCATCGTGGCGATTGACTTCTCAGCAGACTTTTCCTCAAGTTTCCAATCGTCAAAGTACATGGTGCATGCGCCGGTTGTGTCGGCCTCGATCTCAATTCTGACAATCGCGCTCCAATCGGCTGTGCCGGTGTCGGTAAAAGCTGCTTTTGCTATCAGTAACTTACTCCAAACGCCCGAAGATGAACTGTTTAATCCTCCTGTTCCCCCAGGGGTAAAGATGTAGGTAAAATGTTTCGGTGTGGCTGTGTCAGAATAAAGACGGAGTTTGATATTCGTGAGGTTTGCCGTATTTGTGCAATAGACCCAACACGTTATTTCATCGGATGTGGGAGAGGCTACACCATCGATATGATAGGCAAGGTTCAACGATACGGTCTTGTAGGCTGTGTTCGATGCCCCTGTCCTGACAAGTTTAAGACTCTTTGTCCCCTGCTTGATATACCGGTAGTCCATGTTGTTTGAAATGTTAAAATCGGTTGTCCAATCTGCCGTTGCTCCCTCAAAGTTCTCGATAACCTTTCCGTAGGATGTGGCAAGGATAGGAGCATTTTTGATGTATACGTTATCAAAGTTGACTACCGCGCTTCCTGTTACTCCGGTGAGGTTTACATAAAAACGTGCTACGCTGTTCCATGCCGGTGTCCCGGTGGCTACAAACCGCGATCTCCTGATCTTTATATCAGTCCATTGGTTATCTCTCTGTAAAACAGCGTCTAATTCAGTCGGGTCGATTGTTGCCGTGTAGTAATTGCCGGATGAAGTGTAAAAGTCTATCGATATTGAACTCACATAGGCCCGCGTCCTGTGAAATACCGATATGCAGATAAAGTCGTTATCTGATACACTCCCGCCATTCGGGAACTTCGAAAAATCCTGTGCGGAAGCATAGGTAACATAGCCTGAAACGGTTGCCCCTGCCCCTGCCGTTATCTTGAGAGATCTCCTGTTACTCCCTGTCCTCTCCGTTGGTCTGAAATAGACAGTATCAACTTCAATGCCTGAACCGGTGTTTATCGTTTCGTCAGTCTCAAAATACGCAACCTTCTTGTAGAATCTCGGCGGTTCCAGTCCTGCTTTCTGAATGGCGTTTGTTCTCGGGTAGAACTCGTAGGCATCGTCGGTGCCATTGATGATGAAGGTTCTTTCTTGCCAGTTGACCCAATCATAGTCTACCCCTGCCGTTAATCCTGTCTGTAGGTCCCCCCATGCTGCCCCCGTATCGTACTTTATTTTCCCATTACACGCGACTAAAGTATCTTTGTTACCCAAGTTATCAAAGGAGCGGAAAATTCCATCTACGGCGGCCCCTGACTCAAGCTGCGTGTATTTTGCCGTTCTGCCCGGAGCCACTTCCAACACTCCCTTGTCAAAACTACAGTGGGCGGCAGTCTGAAGCATGCCATCGGGGATGTCAGCCCCGTTTTTGTCGGTTGCTAACCCTGACTTGTCAAACTTGAGCAGTAAGGACCATTCTTTCGCCATTATCCCATCTGTCCCCAAAAGTTAGAATGTACCGACACTTTCAGCCTCTTTGTTCTTGCTGCCTTCTTTAAAAGGATGGATTCATAGTCACCCTTCCATTTTGCCGCAGCGTCCCAATCTTTCAGCCGTTCACAGCACTTGTAGGCAATGCCCGCAATAATGGCTTCCTCATACTTATCTTCGAGAAGGTGTGTGTAGGTGTCCCCTGTCGCTGCCGGGTGAATGGCCCAATAGTAGAAATAATACGTCCATGCCCCTGACGGCTTGTTTTGCAGATAAATCTTCGAATCTTCCCTGACGACGGTATACCGTACCGGCAATGCGGCAACATCGGTATTTGTTTTAGACCATTTTAGATAGTCGTCCGGGTCCACCCAGATCATTTCGTAGGAGTCAACCGTCATAAAGCGCCTGTCGCTGTAATCCGTAGGCATAGTAATATATGCGGTATCCGCAGTTGTCGTTCCCGTGTCTGACTTTGCAAGAATGTTATACCGTTCCGTCATGTCACGGAGAATTTCGTCAAACTCGGTGGTGAGGGTGATGGACTGCCCTGACCGTCCGGCCTTCTTAATCCCTGCCGCGATCAGTACCGATCTCTGGCTCGCGCTCATTTGCCTGTCTCCTTCTTATACCCGCATACCGGACAGTAGCCGAAATCAAACGGTTCCTGAGTGTAGATATTTCCGCACTTCGGACACCTGATGCAAAACCCTGTCACATGCCCGATGGGGAGGGATATTTCAATGTCGCCGTCTATCTCAAGGGTGATGCTCCCGGCCATTTATTTCGCCTTTTTACCGGTCACGGTCGGTTGTCCGTCCTCGCCAAATGTTCTCTCCCACCATGCCAAGGCAGTATCCTTGTGGGGTGGAGGAAGGATATTGAACAGGTTCTTATCCTTGATAAACTCACCATTGGGGAGAACATAATCGCCCTGAATGGTCTCGAATATCCGCAGATCGCCGTCAACAAACATGCGCCGCGTGGTCATCTCCACGTTTCCGAGTTTCTTGTATGATCCTACTTCCTGTGTCTGGCCCTGCATACATCCTCCTAAATAAAGTTAGAGGGGGCCGGCTCGCCCCCTTTGGTCGGTTATGCGCCTATTGCAAAGGCTCTTACCGATCTGTTTCGTAATACCTGACCGTCAGGTATTTCGAGCGGTACAAGACTGTCAATATCCTCCGGGACACCATAAACCCATGTAAGACCGCAAGAGTTGGTTTCGCTTACACCTGTTCCTGATGTGAATGTTGCCGCCGTTGTCAACTTCTGCTTTGGGTAAAAGTTTGTTGGCTGCCACTGTGCGGTTGACCCTAACGTCATTGTGGTTGGGCCGATAGGCCATGACCCCACTGTGGTTGACTTTGTAGGTCCCGGCATCCATCCCGGCGTACCGATAAAAAGAGGCTGTTCGATGTTCCCGCCGCCGGAGAGTGTATATACCTGGCCGCTGGCGGAGTTTTCATCTTCCTCGATAAACCGTGAATTCAAGAAGCCGGAAGCTGGCTTTTTGAGATAGGTGAATGTGATAGCTGCCGTTGCCGCGTTCCAGTTCAGAGAGGTATGAATTTTCATCGTTGTAGCTGCCGGATTGGTGTTCGTCCAATCCAAAGCGTATTCTCCGGCTGCTGCTGTCTCATCCTTTTTAACTGGCGCCGGGGTGCTGATTGTACCGTTAAGGTTTAAACCAACAATGAGGCCACAGAGAAACGGCCCTGCGGTAAGAAAACTCACAATGTCCGGTGTCCCTGCTGTGAAGGTTATTCCGTTGGTTGTGGTTGCCCCTGCGGTCATTGTCTCTGCTTCCACGAGGTTCTGAAACACTTCATCCCATGCCTGAGTGATGTATGAGATCGTCATTGTTGCATAATTATCCGTCGCAAGTGTGGTAAGGGTCGCCCTCGTGCCAGGTGTGGCGCTGTGCATATCAACGGCCATCGTGGTAGTAACGGGTGTCATTCCAGCCGGAAGAATAGTCACGGCTACGTTTTCAACTCCCGCATAAAGAGGCCACGCCATCGGCCATCGGGTAGTGCCTACTCCATTAGTCAAGGTAACTACTTCTTCGAAGACTACTGCCGGAGCCCTGCGATACCCTTTGAGTTTGTTGTTGGTCGCATCGTACTTCCAGACGATGTTTTCCTCGTCCACGCCGGTTATAATGAGGTCCCCTGTATATTTCCATCCAAGATTTCCAATGGCGGGTAATGGTATTCCCCCATAGGGGTAGGTCTTTGCGCCATCCCCGAAGGTGAGTAAAACAAAGTCAGAGGTAAGTTTCCCTAATTTATAGGGTCCGCCTCTGGTTAAAGTTATGTCTGTTGCGGCGAGATTTGCCATTTCTTCATCTCCTGTAAAGAGGTTTGCCGGGAGAGGATTCTCACCCCTCCCGGGTTGGTTGTTTTAAACGTCTACGCTGGCTACAAAATCGCTGTTGTTTGCCTTGCTTTCTTCCCATGGCACTGCTTCTATCCACGGCCTCCATCGACCAATGCCTCCGTTATTCGAGAACGCAAAACTTAGCTGGTCGCCTGCGTTCAACGAAACGGGGGTTGCCAACTGGATATAAACGATCTTTCCGGCTGCCGTTCCCGTTGGAATGTGGATAACATCAACATCGGTGGCATTGGTATCGCTTCCTGGCGTTACCCTTCGCGTCACGGTGCATGTTGCGGCGCTGGTATCCGTTACAACGGTGATGAGCACGCCCACCGCGTACAGAGTAGCCGGGTGGTTCACCAGCATATAGACCGTTTTGTTCACCGCACTTCCGATGGCTAAATCCGATCCGATTGCCGGGTCAATGCAGTTAATTACTGATTGGCTTGAATATGGCATGGTTTATGCCTCCTTTCTCAATTCTGCCAACTCTCTTTCAAGTTGGGTAATTCGTTGACGTAGGTTTGAAATCTCGTCAACATACTTTTGATCAACTCTTGAGCCGTTTGGATGTCCCTTAACCCACAATTCAAGGTTTTCAATCCTGTTATCATTTCTGATACCATTCTTGTGGTGAACCAACTCATTAGGCTCAAGATACCTTCCAAGATGCTTCTCCATAACCATCCTGTGTTCGGTAATGCTTTTATATTGTTTCCCCTGCACGATAGGATGATCAGGCGAATACACCCAACTATACCCACTGCTGTTAGGAGTATTTTTATAGTTTCGTAGTTCAAGATTTTCAATGCGGTTGTCTGATCTGATTCTATTCTTATGTCTAACCAATTCAGACGGTTCCAAAAAGCGTCCAAGATGCTTTTCCATGACAAGGCGATGTTCATATACCCTCTTATCCTCTTTATGACGTACTGACGGATGATCTGGTACATGAATATAAATGTAACCGTGGCGAGAGAGGAATCTATCTCCTTTTTCCCCTCGCATATTCCACGGTTTTGGCTTTGCCTGTTTGCGACATTCCGCAGAACAGTAGGCTCTTTGTCTTTTTTTAGGTGAATAAAACTCTTTCCCACAAAAAGGACACACCTTTTTAATTCTTCTATCTGCCAAATAGCACTCATTACTACACCATCGTTTCGTCTCACATCTTGACTGTCTTGTATAAAACTCTTTTCCGCAATGTTCACAGTGTTTCGTTACTCCCTTTTTCAATGGGGTCATGTTGCCCTCCTTCTACGAATATCAATATGTGATATTTTATTGTACCACAACTGTCATTCGCTGGCAACATTATAAATTCCTCAATTATCACGATGATGTAATATGCGCTCCCTTAACCTTGCCGGCTGTAGCTGTCGCCGACCAGGAAAGGCCAGCACCGAGGACACCATACCAGGCGGCTGCGTGTACCCTGCCAAAGTCCTGTCCCATGTTTACCTGTGCTCTGACTTCCGGTGTTTCCACCTCTGCCATGACACAGAAGTCGTCGCCAAAGATTACCGCTTCGCCCAGGACTGAGCCGGTTCCCTTGTTGTTGGCAAGGTTTGTGGTGTCCTTGACCTCGATGCAGCGTATTGATTCGATCTTTCCCACTTCCGAGTTGTGGAGCACGTCGCCTTCCCTGAGATACTGTTTCCAGGTTTCAAAGGTAGGGTCATTTTTAATACCCCTCAATCCCTTTGTGGAGATGAGGCCGATATAATCGCCGTTCTCGTAGGGCGGAACGATGTAGGTATCAGCAAAAGCATCCCTGATCGCGGCAAGGTGCGCCACGGTGATATTTGAGGCTGCCGATGTGGAGGCGGTGCCGTCCTCATCAAATGAGCCTCCGGTCAATGAGGTCGGGATGTACTTCAGATAAACCGTTTTCATTGCAGTAGCATAGAGCCGGTCAAGGCTTTTCCTCATCTGCTCGGTTAAGGCTTTCTGAATCCTGTCCTCGGGGTCAAACTTGCTTAAAAGCTGGCTGATGTGAGTGAACGCCACGCCACGGCCATATTCGTAGACCGTGATGCCGACGCTTGTCTGGGTCATCGTGTCAATGGGGATGCGCTCTGTTTCTGTGAGAGCCGCACTGGTCGGGATGGAAAGAGCGTCAAAACGCATAATGGTGATCGTTTCACCTTTCTTCCGTCCGAACCCTGGCTCTGGCCGTACAAAATCAGCAAAGACGGACTCAACAACCGCTTGCTCTCTCAGCTTTGAACTGATCGTGTGCGATTTATAAGTACCGGTCGCTGTATCGTAATTCCAAGTCCATTCAGGCATGGAAAATACCTCCTATCTCAATTTTCTCCGTTCCTTGACAGCCCGGATTGCGTCACCCATTGTCTGTGTGCCTTCATCCTGGCTTGTTTTGGAAACCAGTTTACCTCCACGCTGCAAGATGTCAAACTTGCTGCGGTTCTTCTGTTCTTCCTGATAACGGGCGGTTTCTTTGCCCCTTATGCCGTCCACGATTGCCTTGCACTGAGCGATTGTCCAGGTAATCTGCTCGTCGAGAGACAGATTCTTGTCTGCCCATGCCGCCTGCGCCCAGAACAACTGCTGAATCCCTGGTATTTTGTCCAGTTCTGCCGCTTCAAGCGCCTTATCTACCGTGGTGTTAATAACTTTCAGGTCGTTCGCGGCTATTTCCTGGCGTTCCCGTTCTTCCTGCGCGGCTATCTTGGCAATATCCGCCTGTCCCTTCATCCATACTTTAGCCAGTTTCATGTTGTAGTCCGGGTCATCCGTCGATAGTTTGTTGGCTGCGTCTATCGTTGCGTTGAGTATCCGGTCCTGCTCAACCTCCCACTTGCCTTTCTGGTTGGGGTCGGCCTTCTTTTCCACTCCATCAATCCGCTTTTGCAGATCTTCGACAACCTTCTTGAGCTTGGCTGTCTCGGTCGTGGATTCGTGGAGCTTCTTTTCAGCCTCGCGGTATGCTTTCTCCGCTTCCTCGTGGCTCTTGTACTTCAAGGGCTTTTCTGGTGGCTTGTCCTCTTCCTCCACTTCTCCGAATCCTTCAAGCGGGGGCTTTGGCTCGATACCTTCCGGGGGCTTACCATCTGTTTCCTTGGCATCAAGGGAGGTGGTAAGGGTGTCCTTTGCATCTTTTCCGTCACCGTTTAACATTTCAGCCGTTACCGTTGTTGCCATTGTGTCACCTTCCAGCGTGTCCGTGTCGGGGCTGGCCTTTCTTTTATTTCAATCCGCGTGTCCTTGTGGGGGCGGTTGATTGCCTTCATTTCTTCTCTCTCCGTATCATCAACAGCCTTTCTGCTGCTGCATGTCCTATATCAACCTGATAATTCAGGCTGCGTATCATGTTCACCAGCGTTGTCGCCTCTGAGTCGTTTTGTACGAGTATGTTGATCCTCTGGGTGAGCTTGTCCAGGACGAGATTAACAAAATAGCTGCCTTCCTCGCTCGACAACCTCTTTTCCGCCTCCATGCCCTTGTCTATCTGAACCTCAAGAATCTTTTCCTCTCGCTGGCGTTTATGGTTGATGTCAAAGGTCTTGGGCTGTCCGGTTAAGATGTCAGTCTGCATTACTTCTTCCCCTTCTTCTTCGGCAATCCCTTCTCCGGCGTGCTGGCGAAGTCTGATAGCTGCTTTCCGGTCATGCCGAGGACATCCTTATTCTTCCTGTTCACCTTCTCCGGTGCATATTTGGCCATACTCATTAAACGTCTCTGAACCTTGCTTTTCGCTGGCAT
>ERZ1026805.2026-NODE-2026-length-9907-cov-6.499797_pt1 | contig 9907 bp, 9 predicted proteins | sample MGYA00520883_ERZ1026805 | MGnify/ENA primary metagenome ERZ1026805 (study PRJEB33270, sample SAMEA104284476) | anaerobic digester metagenome | biome: Anaerobic digester microbiome; feature: mesophilic sludge digester; material: Anaerobic digester biomass | place... | reverse complement strand
CGTGCCCGCGACTGCGGCTTGGGCGAAGGCGGGGTAGGTGTCGAGGAAGCGGCCGGTGTAGACGAGTTCGCCGGCGCGTTGGTTGGTCATGCGCGCGTGCTCGCGTAGCCAGGCGTTGATCGACACCGCGCCACCGGTTGCGTAGTCGCCGGAGGTTTCCAGGCGGCGGACAGCCAGGGCTAGGAGGGCTGATCGACGGTCGATGTCGGCGACGGCTGCGAGCACCTCAGCAGGGCTGAGGAGGATCTCAGTCATGTGGTCGTCGAGCACAGTCATGTTCCATACAGTACGTGTGTTCGTACGAGAAACCAAACCCGAAACCCCATGTTCCGTATGCCTTTCAGCGATACGAAGCGCGCGACCATCACCGCTGCCGATACCCCGGGTGGGCGGTGCCACCGGCCGGCGCGCAATGAGACCGATGGTACGATCGCCGACCTGTCCCCTCAATACGGTCGGCACAGGCGGCCCTCCGGCCGAGCGCCCGGCCGGGCTCGATGCGGTCGCGCGACCGCTGTCCACACCTCCGAAAGGCACACGATGACCGAGCTCGCCGCCGCCTTCGCCCGCATCCCGTTCCTCGCCGGTTTCGACCCCACCGCAGCCAGTCGGCTCGCGGGGCTCACCAACGTCAACTACCTGGTCGACACCGGCACCGAGCGCCTCGTGCTGCGCATTCCCGGCGCGGGCACCAGCGAGTACATCGATCGAACTGCGGAGGAGGTGGCGGCACGTTCCGCGGCCGCTGCCGGCGTGAACGCGGAAGTCCTCTTCTTCGACAGCGCCGATGGGCTGATGGTCACCCGTTTCGTCGACGGTGCGGCCACGATGAATCCGGATCGCTTCCGCGACCTCGACGCTGTCGCTCGCGCCGGCCTCGCGTTCCGGCAGCTCCACACCGCTGCCGCACCGTTCGCCGTCGACTTCCACCTGTTCGGGATGATCGACGACTACAAGCGCCTGCTGGCCGAGAAGGGCGCGGCGCTGCCTGATGGATACGCGGCTGCCGAGGCCGCCGCCGACGCCACGCGCCAGGCGCTGGAGGCGACGGCCAGGCCGCTGGTGCCCAGCCATTGCGACCCGCTGTGCGAGAACTTCCTCGACACCGGCCGGCGAATGGTGGTCATCGACTACGAGTACGGCGGCAACAACGACCCGATGTGGGATCTTGGCGACCTCAGCGTGGAAGGGCTGTTCGGCCCCGAGCAGGACGCGGCGCTGCTGCGGGCCTACTTCGGCGGTGACCCGCCGGCCAACGAGGTGGGGCGGATGGTGGCGTACAAGGCGATGTGCGACCTGCTGTGGACGCTGTGGGGTGTGCTGCAGCACGCCAACGGCAACCCCGCCGACGACTTCTGGGCCTACGCAGTGGGTCGCTTCGAGCGCTGCCGGGCACTGATGAGCTCGGCCGACTACCAAGTGCATCTGGCCAGCATCGGCGCCTGACCGTCAGCGGCTCACCGGCACCGCTTGATCCGGCGACTCACCGCCGACGACTCACCGCCGACGACTCGCCGGCAATGCCGATCACGACGGTTGTGCCGATCACGACGGTTGTGCCGATCACGACGGCGGGGCTCACGATGGCGCGACGTCGCCGTGCTGCGACCGGCGCGCCAACGCTTGCATCGCACCCAGCAACCGGGCCTCGCACACCTTCATGCGTGCCACCGCCGGCGCCAGCAACGCCGAGGTCTCGGCCTCGTGGCCCGGCATCGCCTCGGTGTGCAACGCGGGCACGATGCTGGAGTAGCCGACCTCGGCCAGGTCGGTGTGCAGGCGCTGCACCAGCGGGTCGTGCGCGTGCTCGTCGAACAGCAGCGTCAGCGACGCAGCGCTGGCCGCACAGCTGGCGCGAGCAAACTCGAGGTTCGACCAGAACGTGTCGGCCGCATCGACCGCCGTCGATCGCTGACGGAGCACGAACGCGCGCATGAACCAGCGGGCGTTGGAGGCCGAGGACGGCTTCACCGCCAGGTCGCCGGCGGACTGCGTGAGCACGCGAGCAGCGGCGCGCAGGCCGTCGAGCGCCGACGCGATGAGGACGGTCGGCGGCGAGTGCGGTTCGCCCACGAGCACCTCCTCTTCCTGCGGGTCGGCAGCCAAAGTAGCCCACCGACCGAACTGCGGCGAGGCATCCGCCATGTGCTAGAGTTCCACCATACGGTTCTGTTCCACATTGTGGACCGGATTGCAGGCCGATGAGAGCAGTCCCCTCTCGGGACGGATGAAGGACAGCAGATGAGCGACGGCGACGATCTGGATCTGGCATCTCTTCCCGACGACGAGCTCGTCACGCAGATGCACGAAGACCTGTACGACGGCATGCGAGCGGAGATCATCGAAGGCACGATCCTGCTGCTCGACCGCGGCTGGTCGCCTGGGCAAGTGCTCAACGATGCATTGGTCGAAGGCATGCGAATCGTCGGCATCGACTTCCGCGACGGCATCCTGTTCGTGCCGGAAGTGCTGCTCTCCGCCAACGCGATGAAGGGCGGCATGGAGATCCTGCGGCCGCTGCTGGCCGAGACCGGCGCCGAGCCGATCGGCAAGGTCGTCATCGGCACCGTCAAGGGCGACATCCACGACATCGGCAAGAACCTGGTGGCGATGATGCTCGAAGGCGCCGGCTTCGAAGTGATCGACCTGGGCATCAACACCGACGCCGACAAGTTCCTCGCTGCCCTCGATGAGCACCAACCCGACATCTTGGGCATGTCGGCCCTGCTCACCACCACCATGCCGTACATGAAGGTGGTCATCGACACCCTGCAAGAGCGCGGCCTGCGCGACAAGTACATCGTGCTCGTCGGCGGCGCACCGCTGAACGAGGAGTTCGGCCAGGCAATCGGTGCCGACGCCTACTGCCGCGACGCCGCGGTGGCATCCGAGACCGCCAAGCAGCTCGTGTCGGCCCGCCGCGGCCGCACCGAGCCCCCCGGCCCGTCCGTCTGAACCCGCACGCCATGGGTCGCCCTCTCGTACTCGCGTGTGGCGCCCTGGTCGCCGAGCTTCGTGCGGTGCTGCAGGCCAACGACCTCAGCGACCAGCTCGAGGTCCGCTACCTGCCGGCCAACCTGCACAACCGACCCGAGCGAATCGTGCCCGCCCTCCGCGACCTGTTGGCCGAGCACGACCCGGCGGGAGATCGCGAGGTGCTGATCGGGTATGCCGACTGCGGCACCGGAGGCAGCCTCGACGCGCTGCTGGCCGAGTCGCCCCGGTTCCGGCGCCTCCCGGGTGATCACTGCTACGAGTTCTTCGCCGGCAGCGAGCTGTTCCAGCAGCTGCACGAGGCCGAACTGGGCACGTTCTACCTCACCGACTTCCTCGCCAAGCACTTCGAGGCGCTGATCTGGCAGGGCCTCGGCCTGGATCGCCACCCCGAGCTGCTCAGCACCTACTTCGGCAACTACACCCGGCTGCTGCTGCTCTCGCAGACCGACAACCCGGCCGTCGTTGCCGCGGCCGAAGCAGCCGCCACACAGCTGGGCCTGCGCTTCGAGCACCGCCACGTGGGCCTCGCTTCGTTCGATGCTGCCGTCACCGTCGCACTCGCACCCACACGAAAGGTGGCTTGAGCCATGTCACGCCGCGGAGGCAGTGAGGTCGTCGTCATCATGTGGCGCGACATCCCTGCACAGATCAACGGGAAGGCCGGTGCCGACAAGCACCAGGTCATCCTCCCCCACCGCTTCCAGAAGGCCATCGACCGCGCCGCGATGGTGGCCGGCAAGAAGACCGCCCAGGAGTACGTGGGTGAGTGGCGGCGCACCAGCTATCCACTCACCACCGACCTGGCCGAGACGGTCGACGCCATCGCCGCCTCGATCGAGGTCGAGTTCACCAACGAACGGCTGCACGCACTCGTCGACCACGGTGGCTGGGACCCTGCCAACCCCCACGACGCGCAGACCCACGACCCGATCGAGATCGACGAAGAGACCCGCGCCGCCATCGTGCGGGCCGACGTCGCCGACGCCGACGCCGAGAGCAACGACAACGACGCCAACGACGCCAACGACAACGCAGCTCAACCCGGAGACGAACCGTCATGACCCACACCGTCATCAGCTCTGCCACCAAGGAAGTCGTGATCGGCTTCGACCGGCCCTTCGTGATGATCGGCGAGCGCATCAACCCCACCGGTCGCAAGCTGCTCGCGGAGGAGATGAAGAACGGCGACTTCAGCCGCGTCGAGGCCGACGCGCTGGCCCAGGTGGCTGCCGGTGCGCACATGCTCGACGTCAACGCCGGCATCCCCCTGGCCGACGAGCCGGCGCTGCTGGCCCGGGCCATCCAGCTCGTGCAGGGCGTCACCGACGTGCCGTTGTCCATCGACTCGTCGATCATCGAAGCCCTCGAGGCCGGCCTTGCCGTCTACCAGGGCAAGCCGCTGGTCAACTCGGTGACGGGCGAGGACGAGCAGATGGAGCGCGTGCTGCCGCTCGTCGCCAAATACGGCGCAGCGGTCGTGGCCATCAGCAACGACGAGACGGGCATCAGCGTCGACCCCGACGTGCGCTTCGCCGTCGCCCAGAAGATCGTGCGCAGAGCATCCGACTACGGCATCCCCGCGTGCGACATCGTGGTCGACCCGTTGGTCATGCCGATCGGCGCGATGGGCACTGCCGGCCGCCAGGTGTTCGCGCTGCTGCGCCGCCTCGTCACCGAGCTGAAGGTCAACACCACGTGTGGCGCCTCCAACGTCAGCTTCGGCCTCCCTGCCCGCAACAACATCACCGGCACCTTCCTGGCGATGGCCATCAGCAACGGCATGACCTCCGCGATCATGAACCCGTTGCACCCGGAAGTGAAGGCGATGGTGATGGCCGCCGACGTGCTGGCCGGCAACGATCAGGACTGCGCGGCCTGGATTCGCGCCAACCGCGACCCGGCCGCAGCCGGCGGCGCCCGCGAGGGTCGCGCCGGCGGCGGCCGCCGCGCCCGGCAGGGCCAGTAGGCAGCACGTGCCTCGCGTCGTCTTCACTCCGTCGGGCCTCGGTGGCGAGGTGCCCACCGGCACCACGGTGCTGCAAGCGGCGCGCGACTTCGGTGTCGACCTCGACTCGGTGTGCGGCGGTCGCGGCATCTGCGGTCGCTGCCAGATCGCGTTCGAGCCGGGCCAGTACTCGAAGTGGGCCATCGACTCGTCGGCGACCGCACTGAGCCAGTGGGGCGACACGGAGGACGCGTACGAACAACGACGCGGCATGAAGCCCGACCGCCGCCTGGGGTGCTGCGCGCAGGTGTGCGCCGACGTGGTGCTCGACGTGCCGCCGGAGAGCCAGGTGCACCGGCCGGTGGTGCGCAAGAGCCTCGACCTCAGCGATGTGGTGCTCGACCCGGCCATCTCGCTGTCGTACATCGAGTTGCCGCCCAGCGTGTTGGGCGACGCCGAGTCGATGAGCGACCTCGTCATCGCCGAACTGCTCGCCGAGTTCGGGCGCACCGTCACCCATCTGTCGCTGGAAGCGCTGCAGGAGGTGCACAAGGCCTTTGCCGGGCAGGATCGTGCCGCCACCGTGGCCGTCCGCGGCGACACGGTCGTGGCGGTGTGGCCCGGCTACACCGACCGGGTGTTCGGCATCGCTGTCGACATCGGCAGCACCACCATCGCCGGTCACCTGTGCGACCTGCTCACCGGTGAGATCCTGTCGTCGGCAGGGCGCATGAACCCGCAGATCCGCTTCGGCGAAGACCTGATGAGCCGCGTCTCCTACGTGATGATGAACCCCGGCGGCGATCGCAACCTCACTGCTGCCGTGCGGGACGCGCTGAACGAGCTGATCGCCGAGCTCTGCCGCGACGCAGTCACGGAGAGCACTGTCAGCACCGACGACGTGCTGGAGATCGTGCTCGTGGGCAACCCGATCATGCACCACATCGTGGCCGGCATCGACCCCACGCCCCTCGGCCAGGCCCCGTTCACCTTGGCCACTGCCGAGGCCATGTCGGTGCCCGCGTCGGCATTCGAGCTCGCCGGCCGCCACGCGCAGGTCTACCTGGCACCGTGCATCGCCGGCCACGTGGGCGCCGACACCGCGGCGGTCATCCTCTCCGAGGGGCCGCACCGCTCCCCCACCATGCAGTTGCTGGTCGACGTCGGCACCAACGCCGAGATCGTCGTGGGCAACGCCCAGCGCCAGTTCGCCGCCTCCAGCCCCACGGGCCCCGCGTTCGAAGGTGCTCAGCTGAGCTGTGGCCAGCGCGCCACCGCAGGTGCGATCGAGCGAGTGCGCATCGACCGCGACACGCTGGAAGCCCGCTTCAAGGTCATCGGCAGCGACCTGTGGAGCGACGACCCCGGCTTCGCCGCCGACACGGAGCACCTCGAGATCTCGGGCATCTGCGGGTCGGGCATCATCGAGGTGATCGGCGAGATGTACCTCGCCGGCATCATCGACACCGACGGAGTGGTGCAGGGCCATGGCGCACAGCGCTCACCGCGCATCGTCGAGGACGGCCGCACCTTCAGCTACGTGGTGCACGAGGCTCCCGGCGTGCGACTGGCCATCACGCAGAACGACGTGCGCGCCATCCAGCTCGCCAAGGCCGCGCTGCGCGCGGGCATCGACCTGCTGTTCCAGCACGCCGGCGTCGACCAGGACGGGGCCGACCCTGTGCACGACATCCGGCTGGCCGGAGCGTTCGGCAGCCACATCGACCCGGTCTACGCGCTCGTGCTCGGGCTGGTACCCGACTGCCCGGTGCAGTACGTGCGCTCGGTCGGCAACGCGGCCGGCGCCGGCGCAGTGCGAGCCCTGCTCTCGGTCGCCGCCCGCCGCGAGATGGAGGCCGCCGTGCGCAACGTGGTCAAGGTGGAGACGGCCACGGAGCCCGACTTCCAAGCGCTGTTCGTGGCCGCGATGGCCTTCCCGCACGCCACTGCTCCCACCACTCACCTGGCCACCGTGGTGGCGCTGCCGGCACGCGTCTCCAGCGCCACTGCTGCCGACCGCGGCGGTCGCCGCCGGCGTCGCGACCAGCCCTCCACCACGTTGTCACCTTCCGAACCGACGATCGAGGAACCATGAGCGATGCCACCAGCGTTGAACCCGCTGCCGCCGACGCGACCAGCACTGCGGCCGGCCCTTCCGAAGGAAGCTCCACGGGGCGCCGCTCGGGCGGTCGCGCCGGGCGCGCGGCCTTGCGTGCCTCGCACGTCGTCGAGCGAGTGCCGTACCTCACGCGCACGCTGAAGCCGTTCGAGATCGCCAGCGAAGAGACCTTGGCGCTCATCGAGCACACCGCCGACACCGTGCTCGAAGAAGTGGGCATCGAGATCCGCGACTACCCGGAGGCGCTGCCCATCTTCAAGGCCGGCGGCGCCGAGGTGCACGGCACCCGCGTGCGGTTCCCTCGCGGCATGTGCCGTGAGATCGTCTCCACGCACGCACCGGCCACCTACGTGCAGCATGCTCGCAACCCGCTGCACGACGTGGTCATCGGTGGCAACAACACGGTGTTCGCTCCCAACTACGGCAGCCCGTTCGTGCACGACCTCGACAACGGCCGCCGCTATGCAACCCTCGCCGACTTCCAGAACTTCGTGAAGCTGGCGTACATGTCGCCCTGGCTGCATCACAGCGGCGGCACCGTCTGCGAACCGGTCGACGTGCCCGTCAGCAAGCGCCACCTCGACATGGTGTACTCGCACCTGAAGTACAGCGACAAGCCGTTCATGGGCTCGGTCACCGCCGGGTCGCGCGCTGCCGACAGCGTGGAGCTGGCCCGCATCGGCTTCGGCGGCGACCTGAACGACCGCACCGTGATGACCAGCCTCATCAACGCCAGCAGCCCGCTGGTGTGGGACGGCACGATGTTGGCCGCGGCACAGTGCTACGCGGAGAACAACCAGGCGTGCATCATCACGCCGTTCATCCTCGCCGGCGCCATGGCACCCGCCACCAGCGCCGGCGTGGCGGTGCAAACGCTCGCCGAAGCACTCGCCGGCATGACCTTCACCCAGCTCGTGCGGCCTGGCGCGCCGGTGGTGTTCGGTTCGTTCGCCAGCAGCATGAGCATGCAAACAGGTGCCCCCACGTTCGGTACCCCCGAGCCGGCGATGGTGCTGTACACGATGGCGGCCCTCGCTCGCCGCCTCGGCGTGCCCTTCCGCTCCGGCGGCTCGCTCACGGCCTCCAAGCTGCCCGATGCGCAGGCGGCCTACGAGAGCGCCAACACGCTGCAGCCGACGGTGCTGGGTGGCGTCAACTTCGTGCTCCACGCGGCCGGGTGGCTGGAGGGTGGCCTCGCCATCGGCTACGAGAAGTTCGTGCTCGACTGCGACCAGCTGGGCATGATGAGCACGTTCGTGCGCGGCCTCGATGCCAGCGAGAACGGCCTGGCGCTCGATGCGCTGCGCACCAACCCGCCCGGCAACCACTTCCTCGGCACGGCCCACACGTTGGCCAACTTCGAGACCGCGTTCTACCGCAGCGACACCGCCGACAACAACAGCTTCGAGCAGTGGAGCGAGGAAGGCGGCCTCGACGCGTCGCAGCGCGCCAACGCCATCTGGAAGCGCCGCCTGGCGGAGTACGAGGCGCCAGCGCTCGACGAGGCCATCGACGAAGAGCTGCAGGCGTTCGTTCAGCGCCGCAAAGCAGAACTGCCCGACGAGTTCGCCTGAGCTCGCCACACCCACCCACGCAAGTTCACGAGAAAGACGACAACGATGTCGACGCAGCGCTCCCTCATCGCCGATGCACGGTACGAGGTCATCCCGATGAAGAACCTCGAGTCACAGATCGAGTTCATCCCGACCGGGGCATCGGTCTCGGTGACGTGCAGCCCGGCGAAGGGCCAGCAGGCGACGCTCGACCTCGCTGCTCGCATCGTGGATCTGGGCCACGTGACGGTGCCGCACCTCTCCGCCCGGCTCGCCGAGGACGCAGCAGCGGTGAAGCGCCTCGGTGCGTTCTGCCGCGACCACGGCCTCACCGAGGTGTTCCTGGTTGCCGGCGACGCCCCCGAACCGGTGGGCCCCTACGACGGAGTGGTGTCGTTCCTGCGCGACTTCCTCGACACCGACCACGGTCTCAGCCGCATCGGCGTCACTGCGTATCCCGACGGCCACGCGCTCATCGAGCAGTCGGTCGTGCACGAAGCGCTGCATGCGAAGCAGGCGTTGCTGGAGGAAGCCGGCATTCCGGGGTTCGCCAGCACGCAGATGTGCTTCGACCTCACCACCTGGAAGGACTGGGCGGTCGCCGAGCGCGCGGCCGGCCTGAAGCTGCCGCTGCACATTGGGGTGCCGGGTGTGATCGACCGAACCAAGCTGTTCACCATGGGCATGCGCCTCGGCATCGGCAACAGCATGCGCTTCGTGAAGAAGAACGGTGGCGTGCTCGGCCGGCTGTTCAAGCCGGGCGGGTACGACCCCAACAAGCTCATCACGCCGCTCAGCAAGCAGGCCCAAGAGCTCAACATCGAAGGCCTGCACCTGTTCACGTTCAACAACGTGCAGGCCACCGCTCAGTGGCAGCAGAAGATGCTGGCCAAGCTGAGCTGAGCCGTCGCGTGCGTCAGCCGGTGTCGGCTCGCCGCCGGTGTCGCCGACGACCCATCGCGATGATGGTCGCCGGTACGAAGAACGCTCGGGCGGGAACCGACACCTCGCTCCACGGACGCTTGGCGAGCGGCGATCGCCAGGCCAGCATGCGGTACAGGAAGAACACCGCCACTGCCAGGTGCAGCCCGACGAGCGCCCAGTAGAACCCGCGCGGGCCGAACGCGATCATGCTGCCGGCAGCCACGAACGGGCCGGCCACGGCGCCCACGCCGTACAAGGTGACCAGCTGCGAGGCCGCCGCATTCAGGTGCTCGGGCTCGATCCAGTCGTTGGTGTACGCCCCGGCGATCGAGTACAGCGGGTAGCTGAAGCCGCCCAGCACGCAGAACA
>ERZ1026805.2009-NODE-2009-length-9961-cov-6.018575_pt1 | contig 9961 bp, 6 predicted proteins | sample MGYA00520883_ERZ1026805 | MGnify/ENA primary metagenome ERZ1026805 (study PRJEB33270, sample SAMEA104284476) | anaerobic digester metagenome | biome: Anaerobic digester microbiome; feature: mesophilic sludge digester; material: Anaerobic digester biomass | place... | reverse complement strand
TCATCATATATGTTTGGGCAGAATTTTCAACCAATTTTGTTTTCCAAAAAGTGCTTTGTACCATCTGGAATCCCTCACTGACCAAATTACATTAAACAAAAGCTTAAAAAAGGGGGCAATCGATGCCCCCTTTTTGCCCAAATCATCCTTTAATTCTTGGGCAGATATGCTGATGGCAACGTACTATTTGTTTGATCCCATGTCCATGTCTTGTAATCGGCAGAAGAATTAAGAATAGCAGTTGTGTTCACTGTGTCACCGCCAATAACATCGTTTAATGTTGCTGTGATGGTCGAAGGACCTTGATCAGAACCGCGTGTAACAACCATGGAAGTTAAATACTTGATAGGGACATCAACCCCGAGAAGCGTTCTTATAGTATCCGCGTCAGCAGCTACCGGTGCAGTTGATGATTCCGTGTAATAAGCCATTACAGCAGTCTTAACTGCACCCATGGAGTGGATTATTTCCTGCACCTTAGCTCTGCGGGTGTAGCCAGTGTACGCAGGGATTGCGATCGCAGCCAGAATACCGATGATCGCAATAACGATGAGTAACTCAATCAACGTAAAACCTTTAGAATTTCTTTGAACCTTTAACATGTAACACCTCCGTTTAGGATATATTTATATAACAGTATCGTATCTTAGTAGGATAACTTTAGAGGATCAATGACAATTGTCACACTTAATAATACCAGCACCAGGACAGACCTTGATAAGGTTAACCATGATCAAATTAAATGCCTGGTTGCCTTGAAGCACGCAACAGAGTGTTCCTCTGTACCTTGTAAATTTGGAGCCTTTGCTTCACAAAAATGATCAGCCAATTCGCATCGCCGGTAATACTTGCATCCATTATCAGTGACAGCTCCATCTGTTTTTTCCTGAACAGCGCAAAACTCACCCTGCGATGCCTTAATGAGCATTTGCGTGTATGGGTGAATGGGGTGGAGAAAAATCTCATCCCTGGTCCCCATTTCAACAATGCTTCCCTTGTACAAAACCAGGATATCATCGGATATGAACCGGACAATGTTGAGGTCATGGGAAATAAAAATCATTGAGATTTTGAATTCATTCTTGATGTCAACAAAAAGATTTATAATTTGGGCCTGAATAGAGACATCAAGAGATGAGACAGGTTCGTCAGCAATTAAAAGGGATGGCTCAGATGCAAGCGACCTCCCAATTGCCACCCTCTGCCTTTGGCCACCGCTCATTTCATGGGGGTATTTATCAAGAGAATCTTCATCCAGCCCGACATTGTGGAGGATCTCAGCAGCCTTTTCATTGACGTTTTGCCTGTTTGCAATTTGATGGAATAATAAAGGTTCACTTAGCGTATTTACGATCTTTTTCCTTGGATTGAGGGATGAATAAGGGTCCTGAAAAATAATCTGAATGTCCTTACGTAAGCTTTTCAGGCTTTCTTCCTTTAATTTTAAAAGGTCCTGATCGAAAAATTTAATAACCCCGCTATCCGGTTTTTCAAGGAGCATAAGACACCTGGCGAGAGTGCTCTTTCCGGACCCACTTTCCCCCACAATGCCAAGCGTTTTTCCTTTATGCAGATCAAAGGTTATCCTGTCGACCGCTCTTATGGTCGTTTTTTTGTTAGAAAAAGCTGTTTTTCTTACTTCGTACGTTTTTTCTAATTCTGATACAGATAGCATCGGACCCATTTGCTTTTCCCAACATTTATAAAAGGTGGTTCTTCTTTTTTACATTTTGCCATAACATTCCTGCACCGGGGATGGAATTTACAACCAGCAGGTAAATCCGTCAGTTTTGGAACAAAGCCGGGGATCGTTTCCAATCTTTCAGAAGCCTTTCTTACCCCAACAATTGATTCGAGTAGTCCCTTACTATATGGGTGCAAAGGCTCACGAAAGAAATCATCGACTCTATTCTCTTCTACAATTCTGCCGGCATACATGATTCCTATTCTTGAACCTATATTTTTTATAATTTGAAGGTTGTGGGTAATGAACAGCATCGATATTTGGTACTTACAGACAAGGTCCTGGAGTAAACACAGAATCTGTCCCTCTGTGGCAACGTCAAGGGCTGTGGTTGGTTCATCGGCTATAACAAGGGCCGGGTTGCAGGCAATGGACATGGCAATTAGAATTCTCTGTCTTTGACCGCCGCTCAATTGGTGGGGATACTGGACATATTTCTGTGCCGGATCATCAAAACCCACATCTTTCAAGAGCTCAATGGTTTTTTTTGCCAGTTCCTTTTTTTTCATTTCAGTATGGACGGAGAGGATTTCCGCAACCTGATCCCCTACCCTGAAAACCGGGTTCAGTGATGTCATTGGTTCTTGAAAAATCATACCAATCCTTTTACCTCTGACCGATTCCATCTGTTTTTCAGACAACAGCAGCAAATCATTGCCTTGAAACAGTATTTCTCCACTCAGAATTCTTCCCGGAGGCGGAATCAGTTTCATTATTGAGAGCGCTGTCATCGTCTTCCCAGAACCACTCTCGCCAACTAACCCGAAGACCTCTCCTTTATCTATGACAAGGTTTAAATTTTCTAATACATTGATAGTGCTGGATGATTCCGTACAAAAACCAACAGTTACATCGACCATAGCAAGCAATGGATTGTTTTCTGAACCTAACATCTCAGCAAATTCGCAAGGGAAAATATTTTTGATTATTTTAACCTCTTGCATTATACTAAACCAATTCCAAATGGCAAGCTTTTTATACCATACAACCATTAAAACTTCCTTCAGTGAACGGCAAATAAACTGACTATTTTCATGATCTTTGTAAAGGAGTAAGCCATGGTCGACCATAACATAAAAGAAGGCCTTACCTTCGATGATGTGCTCCTCATACCATCTTTTAGCGACATAATGCCCCAAGATGCTGATATTACCACCCATTTAACAAGGACAATTAAACTGAACATTCCAATCCTCAGTGCTGCTATGGATACTGTAACCGATGCAAAGGCAGCAATCTGCATTGCCCAGGAAGGTGGGATGGGCATTATTCACAGGAATATGGGTGTGGAAGAGCAGGCTCAGGAGGTTGAAAAAGTTAAGAAGTCTGAAAGTGGTATGATTGTTGATCCCATAACGATTCGCCCTGAACAGAAAATAAGAGATGCCATAGAACTTATGGCACGGTACAGAATATCAGGGATTCCAGTTACAAAAGGAAAAAAACTTGTTGGAATAATAACAAACCGGGATTTGCGATTTGAGACAAACCTTGAAGAAACCGTTGAAAACGTTATGACAAAGGAAAATCTTGTAACAGTCAAGGAGAATATAACCTTAGAAGAATCGAAAGCCATTCTTCATAAGCATAAAATTGAGAAGCTTTTGGTAGTCGATGGGCGTTTTAATCTGAGAGGCCTTATTACCATTAAAGATATAGAGAAGATGCGAAAGTATCCCAATGCGTGTAAAGACCAGATGGGCAGGCTTCGCGTGGGAGCTGCAGTGGGTGTGGCTAAAGACAGGGAGATGAGGATTGATGCACTCCTCAGGGCGGGGTGTGATGTTATTGTAATCGATACAGCTCATGGCCATTCTAAAAATGTTATTGATGCCATAAAAGATACAAGAAGAAATTTTAAGGATATACAGCTTATCGCAGGAAACATCGCCACACCGGATGCGTGCGAGGCCTTAATAAAAGCTGGAACTGACGGTGTGAAAATCGGTGTAGGACCGGGATCGATATGTACAACAAGAATAGTCGCAGGCATCGGGGTTCCACAGATATCTGCCATTTTTGATGTTGAAAAAGTGGCAAAAAAATACGATATCCCAATCATTGCTGATGGAGGCATTAAATTTTCCGGTGACATCACCAAAGCTCTCGCGGCGGGTGCCAATTCAGTGATGATTGGCAATTTATTTGCTGGAACAGATGAAACCCCTGGCGAAATGGTGCTCTATCAGGGAAGAACCTACAAAGTCTACCGGGGAATGGGGTCCCTGGAGGTTATGAAGGAAGGGAAGTCTCGTGATCGTTACTGCATAGCTGAAGACGAAATTGAGTCTAAAATCGTTCCTGAGGGCATTGAGGGCCGTGTTCCTTACAGAGGCTCTTTATCGATAATGGTGCAACAGCTTGTGGGGGGGCTCCGGGCCGGGATGGGATACGTTGGATGTAGAACAATTAAAGAGTTGCATGAAAAAAGGCAGTTTCTCAGGATAACTTCTGCAGGTCTAAAAGAAAGCCATGTTCACGATGTAATTATTACAAAAGAAGCACCTAACTACAGAATTGAGTAGACCAGTGTGCGAGAGCTTGCTGTGAACTGCGATGTCATTCCTCACAAATTCGTCTTACAGGATATAATCCCATTAAAACCAGCAAATAGCATTCTTTCAGGGATACCAGATACTGCTCATGGATCTGATGCCCTGGTTGGGGAACTGTTCAACCCTGCTATAGGAATTCCTGTTCTTGGAATCTGCTTGGGCCTCAGAAGACGTTTTGACAGACAGGCGGGATGCCTGCCCACAGGGAATAAATGAAGGAATTCGTTCACTTACATCTTCATACGCAGTTTAGCCTGCTTGACGGAGCGATCAGGTTCGATCGTCTTTTTGAACAGGCAAATGCTTTCGGCATGAAGGCTTGCAGTATCACCGATCATGGGAATATGTATGGGGTGATAGACTTTTACTTCACCGCCCGTAGTTTTGGTATAAAACCAATAATAGGCTGTGAAGCATACCTTGCGCCTAAATCAAGGTTTGACCAGACAAGGATTAGGGGTGAGGATAACGCGTATCACATAGTTCTCCTTGCAATGAACAATGATGGTTATAAGAACCTTTTAAAAATCATCAGCTCTGCGCACCTGGAAGGATTCTACTATGTTCCGCGAATCGACAAGGATTTGTTACGGGAACATAATGCAGGCCTCATATGTTTAACAGCATGCCTTCAAGGTGAGATACCAAGACAAATCCTGAAGGGTGATGATAATTCAGTTAAGAAAACTATCGATGAGTACATCTCAATTTTTGACAACAGGCTTTTCTTTGAGCTTCAGGATAATGGCATACCTGAACAAAGGATTGTCAATGACACACTCATAGATCTATCCAGGTATTATGGTATTCCCATTGTTGCTACCAATGACTGCCATTATCTGAAAAAAGAAGAGGCAAAGGCTCACGAGTTATTACTCTGCATTCAGACAGGCAAGACAATGCTGGACAAGGATCGTCTCAGTTTCACGGGCGATGAATTCTACTTCAAATCAGGGGATGAAATCGCGCAAGCTTTTTCAAATTACCCCGAGGCCCTGTCAAATACACTGAAGATTGCAGAGATGTGCAATGTAGACATCGATGTGGGCACCTACCACTTTCCCGAGTTTAACCCGGGCGAAGGCATGGAACCGAATCAGTATTTCGAGACAACGTGTAAAAAAGGTTTTGAAAACAGACTTCAACACATCCGTCCTACCTACACCGAATTTACAGAAGAACTTGAACAAACATACAAGAAAAGACTCTCCTACGAACTGGATGTAATCAAAAATACAGGTTTTGCGAGTTACTTCCTCATTGTGGCCGACTTTATCCAGTATGCAAAATCATCCGGCATACCGGTCGGCCCCGGAAGAGGTTCAGCTGCAGGCAGCCTCGTGGCTTACTGTTTGGGAATCACAGATATTGATCCCATAAAATATGATCTGATTTTTGAGCGTTTTCTGAATCCCGAAAGGGTAAACATGCCGGATATTGATGTGGATTTCTGTAAAAGAGGAAGAGACCAGGTCATCGAATATGTTACAGAAAAATACGGAACAGACAATGTTGCACAAATCATAACATTTGGGACCATGCAGTCCAAGGCTGCAGTCAGGGATGTAGGCCGCGCCCTGGGAATGCCCTATGCAGAAGTAGACAAGATAGCCAAACTGATTACTTCCGGGGAGAACGGCATCTCAAAGGCAATCAATGAAGAGCCTCAAATCAAGGAAATGTACCAGGATGACGAACGAGTCAAGGAACTTCTCGACAACGCAATGGTCCTGGAGGGGCTTGCAAGGCATGCTTCGACCCATGCTGCAGGAATTGTAATCTCAAATAAACTTCTCACAGAACATCTTCCGTTATATAAAGGGAAAAAGGGTGAAACAGTTACTCAATACCATATGAAGGTTATTGAGAAGATTGGGCTGATCAAGATTGATTTTCTGGGTCTTGAAACGCTCACTATCATTAATGACACCATTTCTCTTCTAAAGGATCAGGGCATTGAACTTGATCTGGACAAGATTCCCCTTGATGATAAAGCAACTTATGATCTTCTTTCGTCGGGAAACACGTCAGGCGTGTTCCAGCTTGAAAGTAGAGGCATGAGAGAGCTTCTTGTGGCTCTCAAGCCGTCAAAATTTGAAGACATCATGCCCCTGATTGCCCTTTACAGGCCTGGTCCGCTAAAAAGCGGCATGGTCAAAGAATTTACAGAGAGGAAAGACAACCCTTCCCTCGTTAAGTATGAGACACCTCTGCTTAAAGACATTCTTGAAGACACCTATGGCGTGATCGTGTATCAGGAACAGATAATGAAAATCGCCACAGTTCTCGCAAACTTTTCTATAAAAGACGCTGATGCGTTAAGAAAAGCTATGAGTAAGAAGATCCCTGAACAACTCGAAAGCTATAAAGAACAATTTATTAAAGGTGCAACAGCAAACGGTGTCACTCTCAGTGCTGCAAAAAATATCTACGAAATCATACTTCGTTTTGGGGAATATGGATTCAATAAGTCTCACAGCACAGCGTACGGGCTAATCTCTTACCAGACTGCATTCCTTAAAACACACTACTTTGTACCGTTCTTTGCAGCCATACTTACAAGCGAAGTGAACGACACTGACAAGATGATCCAGTATATAACAGAGTGTCGTGAAAGCGGAGTTGAAATTCTACCGCCGGATATCAACAAGAGCCAAAAATCCTTTACCGTTGTGGACAACAAAATCAGATATGGCTTGTCTGGAATAAAAAATGTTGGAGATGCTGCGATAGATCATTTATTGAGCATAAGAGAGGACCTCGGTGAGTTCTCTTCCTTTGTTCAATTCTGCGGTGCTGTCGACACACGGAAAATTAACAAAAAAGTCCTCGAAAGTCTTGCAAAAGCAGGCTGTTTTGATGGAATGGGGCTTAAGCGCTCCCAAATACTCAATATCATCCAGGATAAAATGGATAAGCTCCAGAAAAAGGATCACAAAAACGGCTATCAGCAGATGGATATGTTTCAAAATACCATATCACCAGTTGATACATTTGAGATTCCGGACCTGGATGAACTTTCTCATACCGAAATACTTAACGGAGAGAAGGAAGCACTGGGTTTTTATTTCAGCCAGCATCCATTACAACCCTATGAGAATATAATCAAACAAATTACAAACTTTAACAGCATGGCATTAAAAGATTTGGATATTGCAGAAGATATTGGTATTGTGGCAATAGTCAGCGGGTGTAAAGAGGTCATTACGAAAAGAGGCGACAAAATGGCCTACTTAACCCTTGAAGACACGAAGGGGATGTTAGAAGCCATTGTCTTTCCTGATCCGTATTCAAAAAATATTGATATCATTAAAAGCGATAAACCGCTCTTTTTTTACGGATCAGTAGAAAAAAACGAAGATGGACCTGTAAAACTCAAGGTAAAAAACATCTGTCTTCTTGACGACATAGTCGATGAAATGAGAAGAATAGTGAAGATAAAGATACAATGTGATGTGTTCAAAAAGGAAGATCTCAAAAGACTCAGAGATGTGCTTGTGGGGCTCAATGGCAAGGCCAGCGTTCTTTTAGAATTGAGGATGAATGGTGAAAAGCAGGTTATTGAACTCAGTGAAATAAGAATTGACCACACCAAGGTCGATGTGTTATTTAAACATTTTTCAAAAGGCTTAGAGGTTGAGGTATTAGATGAGATATTATCTTGATTTTGAGAAGAAACTCGAACCGATCGAACGTCGGATAGACGAGATAGAAAGGTTCTACAATGTGAATGATCCACGTTATGCAAAAGAAGTTTCCTTCCTGACAAAAAAAATATCAAAGCTCAAGAAAGATATTTATAGCGATCTAACAAATTGGCAAAGATCCCAAATCTCGAGGCACTTGAACAGGCCCCATACGCTGGACTACATTACGAACCTTTTTTCGGATTTTTTTGAAATTCACGGCGATCGAAAATATAAAGACGATCCAGCCATAGTTTGCGGCTTTGCAAGGTTTGATGGAATTAAACTGGCTGTTATAGGACATCAGAAAGGACAAGATGTCAGAGAAATGGCAAAGAGGAATCTTGGTATGGCTCATCCTGAAGGGTACAGAAAGGCTATACGCATAATGGAACTGGCCAACAGATGGGGAAAGCCAATCGTAACCTTTATTGATACCCCTGGTGCTTTTCCAGGAGTTGGCGCTGAAGAGCGTGGACAGGCCGAAGCAATAGCAAGCAGTATTTGCTATATGTTTTCTCTGTCAGTGCCAATTGTCACGATTGTTATTGGTGAAGGCGGCAGTGGAGGAGCACTTGCCATTGGTGTGGGAGATCGGGTGTTAATGCTTGAAAATGCAACATATTCTGTGATCTCTCCTGAAGGCTGTGCGTCTATATTGTGGAGAGATGGCTCAAAGAAATCTCTAGCTGCTGAATCCCTTAAACCCACCGCATATGAGCTTTTTAAACTCAAAGTTATCGATGATGTAATAAAGGAACCTTTTGGCGGGGCTCACAGAAACTGGGATGAAACGTTTTTGAATGTGAAAGGTATATTGGAAAAACACCTGATGCAACTTATGGAGGTTCCCATAGAAGAACTTCAGCAGAAAAGATATGAAAAGTTTAGAAGAATGGGAATTTTTGAGGAAACAAAATAAGCCAGATAGTGACGCACAGTAACGTGAACCATTATCGTGGTTTTGGGCTGTGCTTTATTCTTTCCAACTTTACTTTACTGATCCTTAAACCCTCAACATCCCCAATCGTAAAACGATAGGGACCATGATATACAATCTCTCCACCTCGAGCTATACCCTGCAGTTTTGTTAGAATGAAACCTCCCAGCGTTTCATAATCAGGGGACTCCTGGAGGTCAAGCTGAAGTTTATTGTTCAGATCTCGTATAGAATAAGAGCCATCGATGATAAATGCACCATCCTTTCGACGTTCAATCAAGTCGTCTTCATCTGTTTCATCCATAATTTCACCAAAAATCTCTTCCATTATGTCTTCGAGTGTAACTATTCCTACGGTTGCTCCATATTCGTCTACTACAATTGCCATATGAGTGCGTCTTTTCTGCATTTCCTTCAGAAGACGACTGACTTCCATTGTGTCAGGAACAAAAAAAGGTTTTCTTAAAAGATTTTTTAAATTAAAAGGTTCGTCTTTCTGCCACATTTGACGGGTAATATCTTTTTGGTAGACTATGCCAATAATATTGTCCGGATAATCCTTATATACAGGATATCTGGAAAACTCGTTGGTAACGATGTACTCTAAAACAATATCCTTGCCATCATCGATATTAATAGAATACATATTTGGTTTCGGTACCATTATCTCTTTTACTGACCGATCAGCAAAATCAAAAACACCGTGTATCAGTTCTTCTTCAGTTTTATCGAAGATGCCCTTTCTTCTGCCCTCTTCAAGGAGAATTTTTATTTCTCCCTCGCCGATATGCTCCTCACGTTTCTTCAAGTTAAGCCCCTTCACAACAAACATTGTTGAAAACGTAAGGAAGTTTACAAATATAAATAACAATTTTGACGTAAATTCAAAAAGGGGGGCAATCACTAGGGCAACTTTTTCTTTATAGTTCATTCCAATATACTTGGGTACCAGTTCGCCAAGAACTAAAAAGATATACGTCAAAACTAGAACAATAATCGCAAGGGCGATTGTGTCTGCGAAGGATCCGACAAGTGG
>ERZ1026805.2000-NODE-2000-length-9981-cov-5.179831_pt1 | contig 9981 bp, 9 predicted proteins | sample MGYA00520883_ERZ1026805 | MGnify/ENA primary metagenome ERZ1026805 (study PRJEB33270, sample SAMEA104284476) | anaerobic digester metagenome | biome: Anaerobic digester microbiome; feature: mesophilic sludge digester; material: Anaerobic digester biomass | place... | reverse complement strand
ATCGAGGGCGCTCCTGATCACCAGACACGCCGTCGTCGGTCCGACCTCGGTCAGAAATGCTACCGGGATTTCGCGCCGTCGTCGTGCGCCTTGCGGCCAAAGGAACGACCGATCGGGCGAGGCCCGGCCGGTCGTTCCTGCGCCGGGAGGCTCAGTCGGCCTGCTGGCTGAGGACCTTTCCGTTGGTGGCGTCGACGATCACGTCGGTTTCGGTGCCGTCCTTGGCGGTCACGTCAACCTCGTAGACCACCTTGCCGTCGACCTCGTCCAGGTCGGCTTCATCGACGGTGCCGGGCACTTTGTCGGTGGCGGCCTTCGATGCTGCCTTGGCGTCGATTTTGGCGGCCTTCTCAAGCTTGGCCTGCTCGGCCTTGTCATCGGCGTCGTCGCCCTTGTCGTCGGACTCGTGGTCCTTGTCGTCGGACTTATCGTCGGTCTCCTGGGCAAGGATCTTGCCGTTGCCGGCGTCGACGATCACGTCGGTTTCGGTGCCGTCCTTGGCGGTCACTTCAACCTCGTAGACCACGTTGCCGCCTTCCTCGTCAAGGTCGACCTCATCGACGGTGCCGGGCACTTTGTCGGTGGCGGCCTTCGACGCTGCCTTGGCGTCGATCTTGGCAACCTTCTCCAGCTTGGCCTGCTCGGCCCTGTCAGCCTTGGCTTCATCGGCATCGCTGCCTTCTGGGCCTTCCTTGGTGACCGGGACGGTCACCGAGCTGGTGTAGTCGGGCTTCTCATCGGCCTCGTCGTGCTCCGTTGCCTTCGAATCCGTTGACTCGGTGTCGGTCTTGTTGCCCGGCGCTTCGATGGTGGTCGGGGGCTTCTCCTGAGTGGTGGCCGCCGACGCCAGGGTGACGCCTCCGGCGGTGAGGCCCAGCCCGAAGAGGGACGAGTAGATCACTTTCTTGACCTTGTTGGTGGTTGCCACAGCGGCTCCTTGGTGGGTGTCGGAGGGTTCCGAGGACGCCACTCTGCACAGGGCCTCCTGTGGCCACGCTGAAGCGATGGTGGAATGCCACCAGGTCTTCAGCCCACCTTCAGGTTGTCTAGGTCCAGACCTTGCCGATCCGCCGTGAGTCGCGGCGATCCGGTTCGACGTAACACGTCAACGTGGCGGGAACCGCGGCGACAACACCTGCTTCGATCTCGTCGATCACCCGAATCAGGCCGTCGAAGTCGACCGGTTCGCTGAAGGCAACCTTGACGCACACCAGCAGGTCGTCTGGGCCGATGTGCTCGGTCCGGAGGTTGAGAATGCTCGCCACTCCGTCCACGGAGCTGACCGCCGAACGGATGCGTTCCAGGTCCAGGGCGGTGGCGGGTTCGCCGATGAGGAGGCTGTGCATCTCGATCGTCAGCCGGGTTGCGATGCCGCACAGCAACATGCCGATTGCAATGGTCGCCGCTGCGTCGAACACGCCGTTGTCCGTGAGGGCGCTGGCACCGATGCCGGATGCGGCCAGGGCCAGGCCGATCAGGGCACCCGTGTCCTCGTACACCACCACCGCCACCTCTGGATCCCGAGACTCCCGCAGCCCTTGCCACAAACCCGCGCCCGGGCGAATCGAGCGCCGAGCGGCTCGCACCCCGACACGTAGCGACGAGGCTTCGAAGAGTGCCGCTACACCGATGAGCGTCAGCGCAACCGCTGCATGGTCGACGCCATGTGACGGGTCGCCCAACTTGCGGACACCCTCGATGATCGACACGACGCCGCCCAAACCGAACAGGATCAGCCCGACGACGAACGCCCAGAAGTAGCGCTCCCGGCCGCGGCCGAACGGGCGCTCCTGCGTCGGCGCAGCCCGAGCCCGACGCGCGCCCAGCAACAACAGGCCCTGGTTTCCGGAGTCGGCCAGGGAATGCAGGCACTCGGCCAACAGGGCTACCGACCCGGTCAGTAGAAACCCGAGCAGCTTGGAGACACCGACGGCCACGTTTGCTGCGAGGGCGACCAGCACTGCACGCCGGTGCCCCTTTGGTTCGTCACTCACCGCCGGTTCGCCGGCCCTTACCCGGCCAGCTTCTCCTTCAGGTGGTCGACGGTGGCCTCGGGAATGGGCTCGCGGATCACGTTGGTGGGGTGGTGACTCTCGAATGCCCGAGACATCTGGTCGACGTCGCCTGTGACGCCGATGAGGAGGAGCGCAGAGGAGCCGTTGGTGAGTTGGCCCTTCACACGGTCGACGAGGGTGTCGTCCAGGCCGGCTTGCTTCATCAGCTCGCCGACGCCCGCACCGACCGCTGCGCCACCGACGGCTCCGAGGAGAAACCAGGCTGGCGGGAACCACCACAGCGCCAGCATGCCGACGAGCGCCCCCGCCCACGCTCCGCCGCTGAGCGACCCGTGGGGGGTGTGCAACGAGATGTGGCCGTGCTGGTGCTTCTCGACGACGGCAACGTCGTCGATCCACGCGTAGTCGAGTTCCTCCAACGCTCGGACCGCACCCAAGGCGGACTGGGCCCCGTGGACCGAATCGAAGTTCAACATGATGAGATCTGCCATGAGATGCTCCATTTCCTCGGTGTGGCCCTCGGGCCGCAGATGTTGTTTCGACCATGACCCCAGCGGGGCGACACCGAGGTCCGGAGAATCTCCGCCTGCCCACGCTCAACAACGGAGGCGCCAGAGTCATCGTAACCAGGGCATGAAATCGGGAGTCGCCAGTCCCTTCACGAAGTGACGTTCTCGGATGAAACGGCGTGCGATGATGATTTTTGTGGATATGACGGCGCCCACGATCGATACCGCCGCGACGATGACGGCAGACGAAGTGCTTTTGGCCGTTGACTCGTGTCGCGGGGGGCTCGACCGCTCCGAGGTGGATCGGCGTGTCGCAGTGTTTGGCCCGAATGCGATCCGTTCCCACCACGCGAGCGCGCTGGCGGTGCTTGGCCGGCAGCTCAACAGTCCGTTGCTGTGGCTGTTGTTTGCAGCCGCTGCGATCTCTGCATTCGTCGGCGAGGGCCTCGATGCGATGATCATTGCGGTGATTCTGGCAGCGTCGGTGGCTCTGGGATTTGTCAACGAGTTCCGCGCTGAGCGAGCTGCGCAGGCGCTGCATTCCGGTATCCGGCACGTGGTGACCGCTGTTCGCGATGGTGTTCCCGTCAGCGTCGAAGTGACCCACCTGGTTCCCGGCGACGTGATCCATCTGGAGATGGGGTCGGTCGTTCCGGCGGACGTGCGGTTGTTGTCGACGGTCGAGTTGGAGTGCGACGAGTCGATCCTGACCGGCGAACCCGAACCAGCGGTCAAGTCGGTCGAACCGGCGGTCACCGGCGCGCCGCTTGCGGAGCTGGCCTCGTGTGCGTTCATGGGGACCGTTGTGCGCAGCGGGTCGGCCGAGGCGGTCGTCGTTTCAACCGGTCGGTCCACCCGGTTCGGGGAGATTGCCGCCGGGTTGGGTGAGCAGCAGCCCCGCACGGACTTCCAGCGTGGACTCGGGAGGTTCTCCGCCCTGTTGGCCAAGGTCGGCGGCGTCCTCAGCGTCGCGATCCTGGCCGGCAACGTCGCTCTCGGTCGCCCCTTGATCGATGCCGTGCTCTTCTCGCTCGCCATCGCAGTCGGCATCACCCCGCAGCTGCTCCCAGCGGTGGTCTCGATGAGCCTCGCCACCGGCTCGCGACGCCTGGCAGAGCGCAAAGTTCTGGTGAAGCGCCTCGTGTGCATCGAAGACCTGGGTGACATGGACGTGTTGTTCACCGACAAGACCGGCACGCTGACCGACGGTCACATCAGCTTCGACCGAGCAATGGACGCAACGGGCGAGCCAAACGACGACGTGCTCGCCCTGGGACTTGTGTGCAACGAGGCCACGGTGACCGAGGGAGTGGCGGTCGGTGGGAACTCGCTCGACGTCGCATTGTGGGAGACACCGGCGGCGGAGTTGGTGTCGATCGACGACTTCCGGCGGAGAGCTGTGGCTCCGTTCGATCACGATCGTCGCTGCGTGTCGGTGCTGGTGGACCACGGCGAAAAGCGGTTGATCATCACCAAGGGCGCGCCCGAAGCGGTACTTCAACGGTGCGCCTCGGTCGACGACACCGCCCGCGACGTGCTCGATATCCAGTTCTCCGCCGGGTTGCGAGTCGTCGCCGTGGCCACCCGACCAGCAGCCGGAGCGAGCGAGGTGCACGCATCGGATGAACACGACCTGGAGCTTCTTGGATTCCTCGTCTTCCTCGATCTCCCGAAGGAATCGGCCGCTGCGTCGATCGCCCGGCTCGCCGAACTGGGGATCGGGCTGAAGGTCGTCACGGGCGACAACCCACGGGTTGCCGCCACGATGTGCACCTCGATCGGCATCGAGGTGCACAACACCCTGACCGGCCCCGAACTCGACGCCCTCGACGACGACCAGTTGCAGGCCGCCGTTGGCGACACGACGGTGTTCGCTCGGGTCAGCCCCGCTCAGAAGGCCCGGGTGGTGGAGGCACAACGCAGCGCCGGGTCGGCCGTTGCGTTCCTCGGTGACGGGGTCAACGACGCCCTGGCGATTCATCACGCCGACGTTGGCATCTCGGTGGACTCGGCCACCGACGTGGCGAAGGATGCTGCGGACATCATCTTGTTGGAACGCGACCTCGGTGTCGTGGCCGACGGGGTCGAGGAGGGCCGGCGCATCTTTGCCAACACCATCAAGTACGTGCTGATGGGAACCTCTTCGAACTTCGGCAACATGTTCAGCGTCACCGTCGCAGCTGCGTTCCTACCGTTCCTGCCGATGCTCCCGTTCCAGATCCTGTTGAACAACCTCTTGTACGACACGAGCCAGCTGGCCATCCCGACCGATCACGTGGACGCCGAACAACTCACCCGCCCATCACACTGGGACATCGCGTTCATCCGTCGGTTCATGTTTCGGTTCGGCCCGATCAGCTCCCTGTACGACTTCGCAACGTTCGCGGTGATGCTGTGGGTCTTCCACGCAGCGGCGCCGCTGTTCCGCGCCGGGTGGTTCGTCGAGTCGCTCGCCACGCAGTGCCTCATCGTGTTCGTGATCCGCACCCGCCGCATACCCTTCTTTCGTTCCCGACCCTCACGTCCGTTGTTGATCTCGGTATTGGCCGTCGTCGCCATCGGGATCGCCATCCCCGAGAGTCCGCTCGGCTCACCTCTCGGCTTTTCGTCGCTGCCGCTCGGCTTCTTCGCCGTGCTGGTCGGGTTCGTCATCGCTTACCTGGCGAGCATCGAGGTTGCGAAGTACTTCTTCTACCGGGCGCACGAAACCAGGGCCGATCGGCCTCTCCGGCGCGGACGGGCCCATCGTGTGCACCGTCGTGCCGCTCGGTTCAGTCACGGCGGAACCCTCGGAAGCACCTAGTGTCGACGGCGGGTTGGCGCGCACACCGGAGGGGTGGATCGCTCCCACAACCGGCCACGCGGACGTACTGTGGCCGGAATGGGGCGAAGAGGCGGATTTCGGCGGTGTGCGGCAGTCGCATTGATGGGCGCCGGTCTGGCCGCCTGTGGTAATCCGAACCAGGGTGACTCGGTTGCGATCATCGGCGACTCCATCACCGACTTCGACCAGACCGATCTGCATGAGCAACTCGGCTCGGACTACCACCTGGTGATCTCCGGCAATTTCGGGTTCACGACCGCAGAGGTCGACCCGGAAGCCAAGTTCGTCGGGTCGAAACCCCACGACCAGGTGATCTTCAACATCGGCACCAACGATGTGATTCAGAACTACAAGGTCGAGAGCTCAATGGCCGACCTCAAGCGGGAGATCGGTTATTACCCCTCCGCCCGCTGCATCTTTCTCGTCAACATCAACGAGCACATGATCGATCACCAGACCAACCAGGCCACCACCGACGATGCCAAGCGTTTCAACGCCGCGTTCGATGAACTGGCGGCCTCCGACCCTCGGATTTCGGTGATCGACTGGAACTCGGTGGCGGCGGCGTCGCTCAACGACAAGGTGCCGCCGTACAGCACCCTGACCGAGGACTCGGTGCACCCAACCGACGCCGGAAACCGCAAGCTGAACGATTTGTACGCCAAAGCGTTGGAGGAGTGTTGAACGAACCCATCGAGACACAGCAGCCATTGCCGGAGGTCCATACGGTTCAACTGCGACTCGGCGAGCCGGTCAGCGCGCTCGACGGTCCCTTCGGCGAGCTTGCCGACATCGTGATCGACCCGCACTCACGGGTCGTGACCCACGTCGTGATCGAACCTCGGCACCATCATTACCAGGCACGATTGGTACCGATCGGCTTGGTGTCCGCCGACGGTGACCGCATTCAGGTCGACCTCGACAGTGACCGGTTGCGGCTCCTGGAACGGGTCGTTGACATCGACTACCTGAGGATGACCGACCCCATCACCGTGGACGGCAACTGGGACATCGGCACCGAGGACGTGCTGGCGATGCCGTATTCGTGGGGGTCCACGGCGATGACCAGCTACGACGACTCGGCGGCCATGATCCAGTGGGACCGGGTACCGAAGGGTGAGTGCGAGGTTCGTCGAAGCAGCGCAGTGCTGGTGGACGGCGGCCAGTGCATTGGCCACGTGGCCGGGTTCGTCGCCGACGGCGATCACCTGACCGGCGTCGTGGTCGAGCGAGGGCATCCGGGTCTTGCGCACCACACGTTGGTTCCCATGGGCAGCGTGGCCCGGGTGTCCAACGACCACGTGGCCTTGGACATGGATGCAGCAACCTTCAAGGCGCTGCCGAAAGCCGCCGGCCTGGAAGGCCCGTTGGGCGATCACTCACGCACCCTTCGTCAGCATCTGGACGGCCTGCTCCACCACCGGAGGGTCGACGACTGACAGTGCCGCCAGGACCGGCTGCTGTTCTTCAGCTCAACCTCAGATAGACCGGTCACACTCCAGGGTCACATGCTTCAATTGACGACGACGAACCCGGGCAGGCCATGAGAATTCTGGTGGTGGACGACGAACCTCGGCTGGCCGCCGCGGTCAAACGCGGCTTGGAGGCCGAAGGCTTTGCCGTGGACGTTGCGGCCACCGGCGACGAGGGGCTCTGGATGGCAACCGAAGTGGCCTACGACGCCATCGTGTTGGACATCATGTTGCCGGGTATCAGCGGTTACACCGTGTGCGCCCGTCTTCGCGAGGCCGGTGTGTGGACTCCGATCCTGATGCTGACGGCCAAGAACGGTGAGTACGACGAGGCCGAAGCGCTCGACACCGGTGCGGACGGCTACCTGTCGAAGCCATTTTCGTTTGTCGTCCTCGTCGCCCACATCCGGGCGTTGCTGAGGCGAGGCGCCACCGAGCGCCCTGCCAAGCTCAGCGTCGGCGACCTGGTGCTCGACCCGGCGACCCGCTCGTGTATCCGTGGCGATATGGCGATCGACCTGACCGCCAAGGAGTTCTCGGTGCTCGAGTTTCTCATGAGGTCCAAGGGCGACGTCGTGACCAAGTCTCAGATCGTCGAGCACGTCTGGGATGCGGCCTATGACGGCGACCTCAACGTGGTCGAGGTGCACGTCAGTGCGCTGCGTCGCAAGATCGATGCGCCCTTCGGCACCGACACGATCCGCACCGTACGAGGCGCCGGATACCAGATGGTTGCGCCGTGAGGCGGGCGCCGGGGCGGGGCTCGGTGCGCACCCAGACCACGCTGGTGGCCGCCGGGGTGGTCGCCTTGGTGCTCGTCATCTCGGCGGTTGGTCTCACCGGCCTGGTTCGCCATCGCCTCGTCGATGCCGAGCGGGTGGCCGCCCGGGTGCGGGCCGACGACGTGGTCGCCCTCGCCCGAACCGGCAGGCTCCCCAACCCACTGGCCTATCCGGGCGAGGAATCGGGCGCCACCCAGGTCCTCGATTCGAAGGGGACGGTGATCGACGCCACCGGCAACCTCGAGGACGAACCCGCCCTCAGTGAGCTTCGTCCCGACGTTGGCGACCACGAGTCCGAGATCCTCACCGACGTCCCGCTGGAGGACGACGATCGGTACGTGATCGTGGCGACCACCGCCGAGGTGTCGGGCGACAACCTCACCGTGCTGGCCGCTGCATCGCTCGAGTCGGCCGACGACACGGTGGAGACGCTGTGGCGCACCTTCCTGTGGGGGATTCCGCTGCTGACCCTGCTGGTCGCCGGCACCACCAGGTTGTTGGTGGGGCGGGCGCTGCGCCCGGTGGGTGCGATCACCGACGAGGTGGCCGACATCACCCAGGCCGACCTGCACCGCCGGGTGCCCCAACCGGCCAGCACCGACGAGATTGCGCGGCTTGCCTCCACCATGAACGACATGCTGGCACGGCTGGAGTCGTCGTCGACCCGCCAGCAGCGCTTCGTCGCCGACGCCTCCCACGAGATGCGAAGCCCCCTGGCATCTTCCCGGGCAGTACTGGAGGTGGCCGCCCTGCACCCGGGATCCGTCGACGACCTGGTGGCCGCCATCGGCGACTCGCTGATCGATCACCAACGGCTCGAGACCCTGGTATCCGACCTGCTGATGCTTGCCCGTCTGGACGGATCCCAGACCGCCATCCGGCGGGTGGCGACCGACGTGGAGGCGCTGACGCGGACGGTGATCGAGCGTCGGATCGAGCCCGCCGTTGAGTTCGCCGGCGTCGGTCCTGCGATCGTCCTGGCCGACGGGCCCCAGCTGGATCGGGTGCTGACCAACCTGCTCGACAATGCAGCCCGCCACCGTCGATCGCGGACGGCGGTGGCGGTGACCGCCGCCAGGCCGACCGTCGAAATCACGGTGGACGATGACGGGCCGGGCATCGCCGAGGCTGACCGCCAACGGGTGTTCGAACCGTTCACGCGCCTCGACGCGGCCCGAACCGCCGATCAGGGCACCGGGTTGGGCCTGGCCATCGTTGCCGAAATCGTGGGCGACTTGGGCGGTCGGGTGCGCGTGGACGACAGCCCGCTGGGAGGCGCACGTCTGGTCGTGTCCCTTCCGTCCTCATAGCGCCTGGTTGAGACTGGGTTCATGACTGGACGATTCAGCGGCAGGATCCATACTCCGACCTGGCGGCGTCATCTCGGGCCGACATCAAGGCCATCCTCGTCCTCGCTGCAGAGATCCACGAGCGCACGGCGGCGACCCCGGCCGGGATCTCGCCCCAGGCCACACCTCAGAATCAGCCATGACGCGGTCTACTCCGGGCTAAACGGGCCGCTGAGCGGCAAACGCACGGTCACAGTGGTGCCGTGGCCCGGTCCGCTGTCGAGCGCGACGGTGCCGTGGTGTGCCTTCGCCATCGACTCGACGATTGACAGTCCAAGGCCGCTGCCGCCGCTGTGCCTCGACCGGGAAGGGTCGGCCCGATAGAAGCGTTCGAAGGCCCGAGCGGCGGTCTCCGGCGTCATGCCGGGGCCGTCGTCGCTGATGGTCAGCACAGCAGTGTCGCCGTCACGGCTGGTCGCCACCCGAACCGGCGTGCCCGGGGGCGTGTGCACCAGCGCGTTGGTGAGCAGGTTGGCCGCCACCTGACGCAAGCGTGCCTGGTCGCCCGCCACTTGAAGCGGCCCGGCCAGGGCGGTGTCGATCGGGCGGTCCGGGTCCACCGCCCGTGCGTCTGCGGCGGCGTCGGCGGCCAGCTCGCTCAGATCGACGGGCGCCACGTCGAGCGGACGATCCTGATCGGCGCGGGCGAGCGTCAGCAGGTCCTCGACCAGGGACCCCATGCGAATCGCCTCCGCCTCGGTGCGGGCCATCGCATCGTCCAAGGCGCCCGGCGATTCCAGGCCCCGCGTCCGATACAGCTCGGCGTATCCCCGGATCGTCGCTACCGGCGTGCGCAGCTCGTGGGAGGCGTCGGCCACAAAGGCCCGCAGGCGGGCCTCGCTGCGGATCCGCTCCTCGAACGCCGTCTCGATGTGGCCGAGCATCGTGTTGAGCGCGGCCGCCAGCTCGCCGGCCTCGGTTCGCTCGTCGGCTTCGGGCACGCGTTGGGACAGGTCCCCGGCGGCGATCGACGTTGCCACCCCGGTCATCGTCTTCACCGGACGGACCCCCAGGTGGATGACCCACCAGC
>ERZ1026805.1997-NODE-1997-length-9989-cov-9.241695_pt1 | contig 9989 bp, 7 predicted proteins | sample MGYA00520883_ERZ1026805 | MGnify/ENA primary metagenome ERZ1026805 (study PRJEB33270, sample SAMEA104284476) | anaerobic digester metagenome | biome: Anaerobic digester microbiome; feature: mesophilic sludge digester; material: Anaerobic digester biomass | place... | reverse complement strand
AGAGAACTTATATTATACGGCACTATGGCCGCTTAAAACTTTAACGAACTATTGTATTTATATCTTAAATTTGTATTGTTTTCAGTATGATAAAGCTTTTAATTGCTTCCCGTAAAATGTGCACAAGAAGTATGATGCATGTAAAACAAATTAACAATCTAAAAAAGTCACAGAAATGAAAACAATTCTTTTTAAAACCAGAATTCTGATGATTCTGATAGCCATAGCCGGGCTCGTTGCATGTGAAGGACCTGAAGGACCCGCTGGGCCGCAGGGACCCAAAGGAGACACAGGAGCTACAGGAGCTACTGGAGCTGCCGGCCCTGCAGGACAGGATGGCAACAACGGAAATGCCAATGTCAGTATAATCAGTCTGCCTGCCACAGAAATAACCTGGATCGAAGGTGAATATCTTGGCCGTATCTCTAATGTCTTTTCTTTTACAAACGCCCTGGTAAATGATGATATCATTGATCATGGAACAGTTCTCGGATTTTGCTATATGTTTGAAGAATGGCGAAGTCTTCCTCTTATATGGGAAGATGTTGAAGGGTTGATACGCCAGTATGTCCTGCATAGCTATTCCCCGAATACAATAACCCTATACGCGTTTCAGACAGACGATGTGTTTGACCCGGGAGAGATAACCGAGTACAGGTTCATGCTTATCACCGATAATACCGTCATGGGAACAAAGGGAGAAAACCCGGCTGACAACATTCTTGAAAAACTAAGCCTGGCCGGAGTCGATCCGGGTAATTATCACCAGGTCTTGAATTATTTTGGTCTGAACAAATAATCTGATAAAAATGAAAATCCTGAAGACAGCAATTATTCTTGCAGTAGCTGTCAGCATGTCACTTCAGGCTGTAAAGTCTCAGGTGACTGTATTGCAGAACTGGAGCAATGTTTATCACGGCAAATCACCAGATCAGCATAATGTCGTGTACCCTGTGGAAACAGGTAGTGATGCCCGCAGGATACTTGTAGTGGCAGTTACTTCTGTCATGGCAAAAAATGGATCAATGACTGCCAGCATATCATATGGAGGTCAGATTCTGTCCCACGCGCAGGGAGATATGGGAATGACAAATACAAAGCAGCATTCAGCCATTTACTATCTTGATGAAGCCGGACTTGATGCAGCGACAGATTCTAACTTGTCGTTCACGATCGGCGGAAATAGTGTTAGAAGCATAGACGTGTGGGTGGCGGTATTTGACCAGGTCAGGCAGGCAGAACCCATAAAGAGCGGATGTAATTACAACAGCCTGGCGTCCTTAGTCGCCAATTTTTCTTTCGCTACAGCTCTTACGGTAAAAGCCTATCATCAGGCCGTGGAGGTCATCAGCACGGTTAATAATGTAAATAATCATCCCAGCGTAATAACGTATGCTCCTGAATGGACTGAAATCGCTGAGAGAACCAACACCTACAGTGTCGGAATGTCTTCTTTCAGTATCAGGAATGCCTGTGCGTTAAGGGCAGTGCCGCTGTCAGAGGTATCTGACGCCTCTCCAACTTCTGTCAATCCCAATGCATCAGTGTCAATGACCGCGGTCAGCCTTAATTATGATTACCCACCTCCTCCGACAATACCGGCCGGCAATTTGATTTTCAGTGATGTGACATCAAATTCATTCACTATCAGCTGGACTCCCGGAAATGGAACCCACAGGCTGGTGCTTGTTAAGGCCGGAAGCGCGGTTGACGGCTCTCCCGCTGACGGAAGTGCCTATACGGCAAGCGCTTCCTTCGGTAACGGATCACAGATAGGATCCGGGAATTACGTGGTTTACAACGGTCTGGGCAACAATGTCAATGTTACTAATCTCGACGGCAACACTACTTATTATGTCTCTGTTTTCGAGTTCAGCGGACCAATCGGAGCGCAGGACTATCTAACCGTCAATCCTGCCACCGGTAGTCAGTTAACTCTTAATGAGACAGCTCAGCTTGGTGATTACCGCACTAAGACATCGGGGAACTGGAGTGCTCTGACGACATGGGACACCTATGACGGTTCCGCCTGGATCAACGCGTCCGCCGCACCTTCATCAGCCAACGGCATTATAACTATCCGGACAGGTCATACTGTCAGTTTGGATGTTAACGTAACTGCAGACCAGTTGCTTGTCGACGCTTCAGCCCATCTCACTGTAAACCAGGGCATAACTTTGACAATCAATGATGAAGCAGATGAATTTGACATGCTGATCAGGGGAAGTTTAAACAATTCAGGCAGTATTTCCGCTATCGGTATGCTTTCATTCACAGAAGGTTCAGAGTATATTCATAATTCAGATGGAGGCAGCGTACCGTCTGCAGACTGGAATGCCAATACAAGATGTCTGATACAGGGTGTTGTTAATTCAGCTCCAACTGGTCTGGGACAAACTTTCGGCAATTTTACATGGAATTGTCCGGCACAGCAGATCACCGCGCCTGTAAATACCGACATGACCGTGCAGGGTGATTTCAGGCTCGTAAGCAGCGGAACCGGAAGTTTTGCCATTACCAATAATAATTCCGGAACTCTGTCGATCAACGGGAATTATTATCAGGATGGAGGGACTCTGAATTTTAATGCCGGTTCAAGCAGTACTGCAACATCATACCTTTACATTGCAGGCAATTTTTCATTTACAGGCGGTAAAATCACTGAAACATCTGCCGGCAGGGGTACCGTTGTATTCAACGGCGGAGGAAACATGCAAATATATTCAGGTACAGGGACATTAAGCAATACCATCGACTTCAGGGTTGATAACGGATCATGGCTCCAGATGGGTACAGGAGAAACTCCTTCGTATATCAAAGGAACAAAAGGTTCTTTCACTCTCGCCGGAACAGCCACTCTTGGTATTACCGACCGTTACGGAATAACTAAGTCCGTAATAAGTTCAATCGGCGGTAATATACGAACTGAAGGTCTTCGGACTTTCAGTGAACAGGCAAATTATGTATATAACGGATCAGGTAACCAGAATACAGGAGATGGTTTGCCGGCGATTGTAAACCGCTTTATTATCAACAAGGCAGGATTGGTAGTTAGCCTGACATCAACCCTAAATGCTGCCGAAGTCTTTTCAATCGGAGCCGGATCCATAGCCAATCTTGGATCTTTCACCCATAACACTGGTTCCCTTGTCCTCGGAGGAATCGGCCAGCAGCCGGGTACCTATGGTCATACAAGTTCGGATGCATTATTCAAGAATGATACATATTTTGCTAATGCCACGGGGGTAGTGAACAATACCAGTTCTGATGGTACATGGTTGGGAATAACGACAGATTGGAATCAGGCCTCCAACTGGAGCGGAGGGATTCCCACGGAAACAACCGACGTGATGATAAGATCCACCGTTCCCAACCAACCCATAATCTCAGGTCCGGTAACAGCACTGGCATATTCAGTAACAATAGGTCAGTCTGCCTCACTGACTATAGCTCCGCGGGGATCGGCTACCTTTGCTTCACTGAACAACAATGGTACTATAAACCTTAAATCGGATGCTTCAGGTACAGCATCGCTTATCCTGGATTCTTACACCGATAACGGAGCTGAAAACATAGAGCTGTTCCTCACAGGTGGACAAGCCGGGGACGAAGCATACAGGTGGCATTATATATCAGTGCCTGTAACACCTTCAATTCCTGCTGCCATATTTGAAGCTCACACAAAGGATCTGGCACAATTCGTTGAGGGGAACTACGAAGGCACTTCCGATGAGGGATGGATTGCATCCGACGGTTACAACTACGCTACCGGAACCTATGGGGAACCTTTCTCCAACCTTGTATTGGGTAAAGGATATGATTATTACAGTGATACCGACTACACCTTCTCTTTCGGCGGAACTTTGAATACCTCCGGTCTTGAAAACATCCCGCTTGCTTATTCCGGTACCGAACCGGGATCGGAAAACTATGGATTCAATCTGCTTGGGAATCCATTTACAAGCGGATTGTCATGGGATGTTATCGTGAATCTTCCGGATTATCCGCTTAATACCAGTAAGGCTGTCTACTTTACCAAAGACAACATCCAGTATACTTATGTCAACGGTGTGGGTACTCCCGAAGGTGCGAGCGGACATATACCGCCTATGCAGGGATTTTTCGTGAAAACATCCGCTTCAGGAAATGCATTCAAGATTCCATTGCAGGCAAGGGAACACAACTTGACACCGAGATACAAGGGATCAGGAGAGACAATACCACTTATCAGGTTATCATTGACTGGAACCGGCGGATCAGACGAAACGGTTGTACGTTTTGACAATAACGCAAAGGAAGGAATTGACTATGATTTTGATGCACTGAAGTTAAATTTCAAATCCGGCGTTCCTTCAATCACATCGCTGAACGGTAAAGTCAATATGATCATCAATGGTCTTCCTTTCCCGGAGACCTCGGTTGAAATTCCCCTACGCGTGATCCCCGGCAGAAATGCTCCCGGTAAACTCACCATCAGCGCTCGTCAGATTGAAGGACTGGAAGATTATATTGTACTGCTGTCCGACAAATTGATAAACAAGACTGTCAATCTTAGAACCACCGGAGATTACAGTTTCGATGCCCCGGGAGAACCGGCATATGGCAGGTTTGTGCTGACAGTTAAGAAAGCTGATCAGAGTGAAGAGATCCCTGTAATCAGGGAAGATCAGTTCATGATCTACAACGCGATGGACCTTATCAACATCAAAACCATTGCTGATGAATGGGAAGGACTGTCGGGAACAGTCAGACTGTTAAGTATTACCGGAAGGCCCTTAAGTATTCATCGCGACTGCTTGTTCAGTAAAGACTCGCCAATACAGATCGGGGAGCCGGACAGGCCAGGTATCTATTTATTGGAGATAAGTTCGGGACAAAAGCGCTTTACCGCTAAGGTTGTGGTCAAATGACTTTTACCTGTAAAAAGTGAATGATCTTTAAATGAGCTTGCTGGGATTTAATACATAAGTGATCTTTAACCAGTGACTTAAAAAACTTTAGATTTTTTGCTGTTTTAAAGATTTTTTGCTAATGTTGAATAATAAATTATATTTGTAACCTGTTTTAAATTATGGTTTTTTGTTTCCCTGTTGAAACAAATTATATAAATGGCTTCTAAAAAGACCTATATGAAACCTGAAATCAATGTTGTTAACATTGATAATTCGATTTCGCTTGTCATGATGACACATGTTCCTCCAAACCCCATGATGCCAAGGGGTAGCAGTAACAAGGGAACAGATACGCCATTTACCAGTCCTTTCGACGAAAAACCATTCAGCTAGAACATCACATCGGGGGAATCAACTGAGAAGATATAAAAGAGAGCGCACCATGGCGCTCTTTTTTATTTAATTGCCTAAGAGATCTCAGCTATAATAAATCCATGTTTGATTTCATCATATTCTATTACTCTATATCCGGTCTGAATAAGTTCAGCCTTGATTTCATCTTCACAGAAATAGTGAATAAAATTCGGAACAAGCTTATCTCCCAACTCTGATCTCTCGTTGCGAGTGAAAAAACCAACAAATCCCGATACGCGCTGTATCATTTTGTCGCGACAGTTTCTACCCTTCACCCATATGAATGAAATCATAAGCCTGCTTCCCGGATGCATAAAGGCTTGCAGATCCTTAAGGAATTTAATTCTTGACGGCCTCCCCTTAATATGCGAATATGCCCCCCAGCCAATAATGACGGCATCGTAAGTCTTTGTTTGTGAAGGAACCGTGTTCCTGGGAAGATGGCTTATACTGCTTTCTATTTTATTCTTATTCAGAAGTTTATTTCCATATTCAACAAGCGCCGGATTGCATTCAAAGGCATCTACCCTGAAACCCATCCTGCTAAGTCCGATAACTTCCCTGCCGCCACCTGCCGCGATAAGCATAATGGTTTTAACCTCAGCAAAATGATTTTTGACAATATATTCTTCCCAGTCATATAATCCTTTCTCATTGTACTCGTCTTCAACATAGATCATATTTGTTCTGTAATGCAATTCATCCGAATACGCGATACCCTTTTTGCCGAGGGCGCCAAGCCAGAAACCGGAGTGAAAAGCATCGAGAAAGCTTGTAAGTTTCTTTAGAAATGTGAAGCAGGAATGGGAAAGTCTGACAAAGAGCTTGTAGAATTTCATAAACAGTGTTTTCCGGCAAATTTAATAATTTCATCCCCAAAAGTTGTCATAATAAAATCTCAGTGTAAGAGGGTGAGCAATAATGAGTCGTGCCGGTCTTGCAGCAGTTTCTGTTGACAATTGCCGGCAAAACACTTTTTCGCTTTCGCTTCGATGTACATAATTGCCGGAACCGGAGTATCGGAAACTTCATAATTCTGTGTTCATCCCGAAAAAATTCTTCGATTAAAAAGAAACCCGCAGAACTTTTAAAACTCCATAAACCTTTATCAGGAAATCATATCTTTGTCACATTGAACTGAATCCATGAAAAAGTTTATACTGCTCTTCCATATATTCGTCCTTTCAGTATATGTATACTCTCAGGAGCTTCCCCACCAGATTGCCAATACGGGAGTATATGAGTTTCTGGATGAGCTGGCGTCAATGCAGATCATCGAGATCAATTCGGCTGTAAAGCCATACTCACGGCTTTACATAGCGAATAAACTAAATGAGGCTGACCGGCAACGCGAAGTTCTTAATCCGAGGCAACAGAAGGAACTCGATTTCTACCTTACCGACTTTACCAAGGAGATAAAAGAAACGGGACGTAACGGGCTGTCGATGCTATGGCATAACGGACTGAAAACGAATCCGGCCAGAGAAACGATCACCCGGTTAAGGCGGGATCTTTTCTACTACAGGGATTCACTGTTCTCACTCACGATAAACCCGATACTCGGAGGGGAGATGTTCAGTAACTCTGGTGGGAGGGCGACATATGTCCGCAACGGGGCAGAGGCGTGGGCATACATCGGCAAATGGGGATTCTTCGCCTCGCTGCGCGACAACCATGAGAAACCCCTGCTCGGGCGTCCGGAATACCTGACGAAGCGCGAAGGGGGACATGTAAAGGGCGGTACAGACTGGAGCGACATGCAGGCAGGGATCACCAGGTCGTGGAGCTGGGGCTATGCAGGATTTGTAAAGGATCGCCTGCAATGGGGAACCAATTACAACGGTGCAAATATTTTCGGCGGAAATAATCCGACATTTTTTACATTCAAGCTTAATCTGAAACCGGTAAAGTGGTTTGAATTCAACTATTTCCATGCCTGGCTCAATTCAATGGTGGTCGATAGCTCCCGGTCGTACTGGGTAAACAACAGCTACGGCCAGGATTACCGCGAGGTATACCACAAAAAATACATAGCCGCCAACATGTTTACTTTTACTCCCGTGAGGAACCTGAATATTTCCGCGGGAAACAGCATAGTTTACACTGACAGGCATTTCAATCCGGTTTACATGTTCCCCCTCTTCTTTTACAAATCGATCGACCATTCCATGACCTCCGGTGTTGACAATATGAATTCCCAGACCTTTATCGACATCAGTTCGAGAAATATCCGGAACCTTCATCTATATGCCACACTGTTCATCGATGAACTGTCGGTGGCCAGGTTTACGCGCGATGATGAATGGAATTTCTTTAGCTGGAAGACAGGCTTCAGGATGAGCAATTTCCCGGTCCAAAACATCTCGCTGACCACAGAGTTCACATATTCCTATCCTCTCGCATATCAGCATTATGTTCCCACTCTGACTTATGATACCCAGGATTTCAATCTTGGGCATTATCTCAGGGATAACTCCAGGGAATGGTATATGGCAATCGAATACAAGCCAGTCCGTACTCTCAATATAAAGGCATGGCTCACCGATGCCGTCAGAGGACCGGATTACACGGAGCTTGGTACGCCGAGAGTAGGAAATCCGCCGCTGGAATCGTTTGAATGGCAGGGCAGAGTGTACGGGCTCAGGGCTTCCTATCAGATTATTAATGACTTGTATCTATGGGGGAGTTTCGTCAGCTCGGATATCAGTGGGGATCAGAGGTGGAGTTCGCCGTATTTCTACGGGAATAAAAACACTATCAATGTTGGTGCAACATTTGGATTTTAACAGAAAATAACTTTCCCGCGGATAATAAAACAACGAACCACAAACCAGTGGTCGGATACTTTATAGCTCGTATCGTGTAACCCTGGTTGCATACTTCGTACGGTATACCGTTGGCCGCTAATCTCATACCGCTAACCTCATCTTTTTTCCTCAAATAGTCTTTACAGATTCATTAAAAATTCCTTAATTTGATAACCCATATAGAAAAGTCAAATGAGGATCTTCAGATTTAGGGCGCTTACGCTCTTGGTTGATATTGTTATACTTGTAATCTCATTCCTGATTGCAGTATCATTCAAGCCATCCGGATTGAAAGGCTATCTTCCCTCACATTTGCTTTTCTTTGCAGGTCTGACCCTTATCTGGATCATCGTGTCCATCCTGAACGGAAAAATATTCAGGGGAAAAGTCGTCAATTACTCTTCAATGGTCGAACGGGTCCTGACCAGTAATATAATCTCCCTTGCTATCATAGCCCTGCTGATGTACACTATCCGAGAATATGCCTATTCCAGAACGGTGGTTCTAGGTACTGCGCTGATAGCCACCCTGATAGAACTCATTGTTGGCGCAGTTTACATAGCCTACAAAAAAGCACATATACAGGATTACGAGAATTATACCGACTATAAGGTAACAACAAAGAAATCGGAACAGGAACTCGTGGAAAAGGTGGCAGGAAATGGCAAAAAAAAGCACAAACCCGAGGTCATAAATCTAAGGGTGCTGATTTCCATTGAAAGGGAAAGCGGTGTAGATGCGGCGAGGGCAATAATTAAAATGTGCGGTGGAAAGCTAAATGGTAAAACGGCTGTTCTTTCTACAACAACCATTTTCAATATTTCAAACCTGCCGGAAGATGAATACGATTATATCATTAACCTCAAAAGGATAAATGATATAATCAAATTGAACGACTTTCTCGACGAGGTCAACCATAAGCTGAGGGATGAAGGAAATTTCCTTTGCTGTGTCGAGACAAAGGATAGGAGAAAAGCCAGGATATTGAGAAAGTATCCCCCCGTTTTGAATTATATCTATTATTCTTTCGATTTCGTATTGAAGAGAGTAATGCCGAAGCTCAAGCTCACCCGGGGCCTGTACAAGATGATAACCCACGACCTGAACAAGGTTTACTCGAGAGCAGAAGCGCTGGGAAGGCTTTCAAGGGCTGGGTTCATGATAGACCAGGAAACATTCATCGGCGACATGCTGTACATAGAGGCAACGAAGATAGCCGAGCCCATTCCCATGAACGGCATAAACTACGGACCGCTGATAGCGCTGCCCAGGATTGGAAAAGGCGGCGAAACCATCAAGGTTTACAAGCTGCGAACCATGCATCCCTATTCGGAGTACATCCAGGATTATGTGTACAAACAGTATGATCTTCAGGAAGGAGGTAAGTTCCAGGACGATTTCAGGATAACCTCATGGGGAGGTCTGAGCAGGAAAATATGGCTTGATGAACTGCCGATGCTTATCAACTTATTCAAGAGAAATATGAAGCTGGTTGGTGTCAGGCCTCTTAGTCGACACTACTTCGAATTGTACAATCCTGATCTCCGCGAGCGCCGTATCAGGTACAAACCCGGCCTGATCCCGCCTTTCTACGCCGACATGCCTAAGAACCTCGATGAGATACAGGCATCGGAGAACCGCTATCTGGATTCATATGAAAAAAGTCCCGCGCTTACTGACATAAAGTATTTCTTTAAGTCGGTGGGGAATATCTTGTTCAAACATGCGAGAAGCAGGTGAAGAAGGGCACAGGGCACAGGGCACAGGGCACAGAGCACAGAGCACAGGGCGTGATCAAAAAGGATCCCCTCCGCCGGAGGCGGCTAGGGGTGGGTATTGGTTAAACAATTATCAATTTACAATTAACAATTAACAA
>ERZ1026805.1996-NODE-1996-length-9995-cov-6.012877_pt1 | contig 9995 bp, 9 predicted proteins | sample MGYA00520883_ERZ1026805 | MGnify/ENA primary metagenome ERZ1026805 (study PRJEB33270, sample SAMEA104284476) | anaerobic digester metagenome | biome: Anaerobic digester microbiome; feature: mesophilic sludge digester; material: Anaerobic digester biomass | place... | reverse complement strand
AAGCGCCGGGACCCTTCTCTCAACTCACTCGTACACCACGCCTTGGGACGCTAACACGCGCTGCCGGCGGCCTGACGAGAAAACCATCCCGACGAGGGAGTTACACCACACATCGGGACTTGACCGACAACTCCGCGACCACGGTGTGACCCCAGTTGCCCGAATCTGGACAGAGGAGTGCTGTGCCATCCGTGTTCGACAAAGCCCCCGTAGGAGTGGATGGTGGAGTTGAGAAAGACTCTCTAAGCACCAGACGGTGTGTCAGTATCCGCCGCGAGAGCACCGTCTGGATCCCAAGAGCCCCAGTCGAACGGGTCTATGAGCCGAGCTGGTGCTCCTGGTGTCCAGCAGACACTGTCTACTCGCTCGCCACTTACGATCTTCTCCCATGTACGCCTTGCTTCCCCTTCGCCCAGAGCCCCGAGTTCCCGCCAGTGAAATCCGATGTTGGGCTTGAGATCAGTGTGACGAAGCGCCTCGGATCCCTGGCGACCCTTTCTGCGAAACTGTTCGTAAGACCGCCACGGAACGTGTATCACCCGCAGCCCGGACGTCGATAGCCCGGGACGGTGAATGCGTAGACCCGATCGAGAGAGACCGATGCGGTGCACCTGATTGCTGCCGTCGCTCACCAGCGAGTACCTGCAGCTCCGGAATGCGACCTTCACCACCTGGTGCAATGGGGTCGTCTCCAGACGCCACGGACCCCTCCCGAACTCGATCCCCGGCACGGGGAAGAGGTTGTGCAGTTGACCATTCACGATGTTCGCTTCGCATGATCGAAGATACTGGCCTACCGTCTGGCTCGGGGCGAACCAGAACTCATCGGCATCAAAAGGGATGATCCAGTCCGCTCCCATTGCCCTGGCCCAGTCTGAAAGAACATCCATCTTCTGGCCTTGATAGTGCCCGGGTTCTCGATCATCGGCGATGTAGAGAGGGAGCCGCGTCGCCAAGGCTTCCAGCAGCTCTCTTGTACCATCTGTGGAGCCATTGTCGGCGACTAGAACCCCATCCACAGCCTGTCGAAACAAGTGTTCAATCGATGCGACGATTATGTCGGCCTCGTTCTTGACGATGCTCACGGCCCAGACGGACCCGCGGACTCTTCTGCGACGACGCGCTGGGGGGAGACGCAGTGCCTGTCGAATCCTGCGGGACCGCCGAGTCAAGCCCGCCCTGTCAAGGACGCGTTTGGCCTTCCCGGGCGCCTCCAATCGCGCGAACACGTGGAGGGTCCTCGTCTGGCGGGGCCTCGACTGATTCATCTCATGGGTTTCCGATGTCAGCATCCGTCAGACGTGCCTTGGCGTGTCGATGAGGACTGCACCAGCTCGCTGCGCTGCACCTTGCCGGCGGCGCTCTTGGGCAGGGCGTCGCGGAAGTGCACGCCGCGCGGGATCTTGTAGGCGGCGAGGTACGTGTGGCAGTGGGCGAGGATGCGCTCGGCCGAGACGTCGGCGTCGGGCGCGGCGACCACGAACGCCTCGACGGCCTCGCCGAGGAGTTCGTCGGCCACGCCGACGACGCAGACCTCGGCGACGCCCGGGACCTCGGCGATCACGTCCTCTATCTCCTTGGGGCTGACCCGGTTGGCGCCGACCTTGATCATGTTCTTGATGCGATCGACGAGGAAGATGTAACCGTCGTCGTCCTTGCGCGCGAGGTCGCCGGTGTGGAGCCCGTCGCTCTTGAGCACAAGAGCCGTCTCTTCGGGGTCGTTCCAGTAGCCGCGCATGATGTTGTCACCGGAGGCGACCAGCTCGCCGACCTCTCCAGCGGCGCATTCGCGGCCGTCCTCGGCGCGGATGGTCAGTGTCACGCCGGGGATGGCGATCCCGATGCTGCCGAGCTTCTCGCGCAGGCGCTCCGGCGGGACGTAGCTGAGCCGGGCGGAGGCCTCGGTCTGCCCGTACATCACGAACAACCTGACGTGGGAGGGCAACTCGTCGAGCAGGCGTCTGGTCAGGGCCGGCGTCATGCCGCCGCCCGCCTGGGTGAGGTAACGAAGGTGAGGCCACGGGCGGCGCAGGAAGTCGGTCTTGGCGGCCAGGATGGCGTAGTTCGACGGTACGCCGGAGAAGCTGGTCGCGCGCGAGCGCTCGAGGGAGTCGACGACCGCCGCAGGGTAGGCGAAGCGGTTGTCCACCACCACGCGACCGCCGACGGCGAAGTGCGTGAGAAGAAGCGAGTTGCCGAAGCTGTAATGGAAGGGGAGCACGCAGTGCACGCTGTCGTCAGCGGTCAGATGCAGGTAGCCGAGGATCTGGCGCGTGTTGGCGGCGAGGTTGCGGTGCAGCAGCGTGGTGCCGCGCGGCAGTCCGGTCGAGCCGCTCGTGTAGAGGATGGCGCAGAGGTCCTCGAGGTCCGCCGCGCCGGAGACACGGGTGTCGTCGGCGGCGGCGACGTCCTCGTCCTTCAGGACCTGCACCGCCGCAGGCAGATCCCAGGAGGGGCCCACGCGGTCGACGACGACGAACCGCAGACTGGGCGCCCCTTGCACGATGTCAGGAAGGTCTCGTGCGACGCGCGCGGCCGTGGTGATCAGCCCCACGGACCCGCTGTCTGCCAGGAGAGCCGCATGGGTGCGTGCCTTGTTGGCGTGGTTGAGAGCCACGCAGCAGGCGCCGGCCTTGAGGATGCCGAAGAAGCCTTCCACGTAGGCACGTCCGTTCTCGGCCAGCAGCCCGACGCGGTCGCCGTGGACGACACCGAGCTCGCGCAGGCGGGTCGCGACTCGATTGGCTCCCTGTTCGATCTCGCCGTAGGTCAAGATGATGTCGCCATGTTCGAGCGCCACCGCATCGCCCTGGCGGTCTGCGCTCCGCTCAAGCAGCTCGTGAACCGGCGTGAGTCCGTCCATCAGGTCACCTCGCCTTGGTGATCGGCTCCCCGAGGCGGGCCATGTCCTTTGGGGCGGCGCGCAGGTACTCCGTCGTCCTGCTCTTGCGTGTGAAGTCGGCGAAGGCGTCGCGGACCTGGTCTTCGGCCATGTCCAGCGCCGCGGCGGTCTCCTCCACCGATGCCTCATGCTCCTGCGCATACCAGAGCAGGTCCATAGTCTCGTAGGGCAGGCGGAAGAAGAACTCCTCCTGGGTGGACGGGGCGCTGTAGGTGTCGGTGGTGGGGGTGCGCGTGCGTATCGCCTCCGGGACGTCCAGGTGCGCGGCCAGCTGATAGACCTGCGTCTTGTACAGGTGCGCGATCGGGGCCAGGTCGTAGCCCCCGTCGCCGTACTTGACGAAGAACCCCTGGTCGCGTTCGTTCTTGTTCGGTGTGCCGACCACGGCGAAGTTGCGCAACTCGGCGTGGTAATAGAGCAGGTTCGTCCGGCAGCGCTGCTTGAAGTTCGTCGCCGCCACGATCTGCGCGAAGTCCTTCGGGCCCAGTCGGGCACTCTTCTCCTCGCCGTCCGGCGTGACGATCGTGACCGAGAAGACGTTCAGCAGCCCGCCTTCGAGCAGCGAGGGCAGCCCGATCTTGGCCTTGTAGCCCGCGTCCGCGTCGTACTCCGGGAAGACGCGGGCGATGGCCTCGTCGCGGCGCTCGTAGCAGCCGAAGCCCTCAGCCGCCGGCGTGATCGGCTCCAGGGTGGGAATGACTCCGTAGTGGGCAGCCAGATTCCGCGCCAGTTCCTCGGACGCAGGATCCGAGTCCTTGTCCGGCAGCAGGAGCGCCACGACGCGCTCCGCGCCGAACGCCCTCACAGCCAGCGCGAGGCAGACGGACGAGTCGATCCCGCCGCTGATGCCCACAACGCCGCCCTGCTTGCGGAAGCCGCGCACCGTCTCTTTCATCCATTGGACGATGCGCTCCGCCTCGGCGGCCGCGTCGATGCGGAGGGCCTCTCTGTTCATGGGCACGCTTCTGCTCCCTTCAACTCGGTCGCTCGCCGGTGACGACCTTGACGTCTTCGCCTTCGCCGAGCGGAGATGCTGTCCTTGGATTGGTCACGAACTGACGATGCAGCAGCTGGGTCGAGATGATGCCGGCCAGGGCCATGTCGTCGGTCTCGCCGAGCGGTCGTCCGCGGCGCAGTTTGGCGACCAGTTGGTCCACGGCTTTGGGGTTGAAATAGCCGGCCTCCTCGACCGCCGACGCGGAGAGCACCTCCCCGACGTACTCCGGCTCGGCAGCGCCGAAGAAGGCGCCGTGGATGGGCGCGCGGTAAGGCTGCTTGGGGCGGTCGCTGATGGCCGGAGGGAGCCACTCGCGGCTGACCTCCTTCAGCAGGTACTTCTCCGTCAGCCCGTTGAGCTTGAGGGAGGCCGGCATGCCACTCGCGAACTCGACCACGCGGTGGTCGAGGAAGGGGAAGCGCCCTTCCACCGAGTGCGCCATTCCCATGCGGTCGCCCTGGGAGGAGAGCAGGTACTGCGACAACAGGATGGTCGTCTCCAGGTACTGGGCCTGCTGCAGATGCCCCCAGCGGTCGAACTCCTCCGGGTATGGGGGCTCAAGATGGCCCGGCTCGGCGGCCGCCTCCCGTCGCACATCCTCGCTGAAGAACCGCTTCGCCCGCGCGGTGGTGCGCCAGCGGAGCGCATGCGAGTAGTCGCGCGCATCCGTCTCGGTGAGCCCCAGCCCGAAGAAGGCCTTGACGAAGTCCGAGCTCGACCCCGACTTCCATGGGTAGATACGGTCGAACAGGGCGGGACGGCAGGTGGATTCGGGCTGCTCCGCCCAGAAACGGCGGATCCTGGCCTCACGGAAGAGGTCGTAACCCGCGAACATCTCATCCGCGCCCTCCCCTGAGAGGACGACCTTGAAGCGGTTCTCCCGCACGAGGCCGGAGAGCAGGAACATGGGCGCCGGAGCAGTCCTCATGAGCGGCGTCTCGGCGTGCCAGACCACCTCCGGGAACGCGGCGCCGATGTCGTCGTGGGTGGCCCGCACGACATGATGCTCGGTGCCCAGCGCCTCGGCCATCGTGAGCTGGAAGCCGCTCTCGTCATAATCGCCGTCGGTGAAGGCGATTGAGAAGGTCTCGAGCGGGTTCGTGGTCTGATCGCGGACGATGGCCGTCACGGTCGACGAGTCCAGGCCGCCGCTCAGATAGGCGCCGACCGGGACGTCCGCGCGCAAGCGGATGCGCGCCGCGTCGATGAGCAGTCCACGCAGGTCCTCGACGTAGTCTCTTGTCGGTCGAACCGAGGCTGTGCCGTCCTCGGGATACGTCAGCTCCCAGTAACGCTCGAGCTTGGCACGGCCGTCGGCGACGTGCATGAAGTGGCCGGGAGGCAACTCGACGATTCCCCGGAAGAACGTCCGCGGCGAGAGCGTGCTCCAGAAGGTGAACACCTGGTCCAGGGCCGCCGGGTCCGGCCGGGCGGTGACGCCGGGGCAGGCGAGCAGCGCCTTGATCTCGGAGCCGAACACGAAAGCCCCGTCCGCCTCGGTGTAGAAGAGGGGCCGGACGCCCAGACGGTCACGGGCCAGGAACAGCGTCCGCCGCCGGCTGTCCCAGACGGCCAGCGCGAACTGTCCGTTGAACCGCGACAGGCAGTCCTTGCCGTACTCCTCGTAGGCGTGCACCACGACCTCGGTATCGGTCCGGGTGCGGAACCGATGGCCCCTCGCCTCAAGATCACGTCTCAACTCCGGGTGGTTGAAGACCTCGCCGTTGAGCACGATCCACAGGGAGCCGTCTTCGTTGGCGATCGGCTGCTGGCCGCCGTGCAGATCGAGGATGCTGAGACGGGCGTGTCCCAGGCCGACGTGTCCGTCGAGGTAGATCCCGAACTGGTCGGGGCCGCGGTGACGGATCGTCCCGAGCATGCGGCGGAGGGTGCGCCCGTCGGCCGGCGCCGCCCCATGCAGGTCGCAGAGTCCGACGATGCCGCACATCAGCGTGACCCCGAAGCCGCCGTGGTCTGGCTCAGTCTGCCTGGCCGGTCAGCGACGTGGAGTCACCCTTGCCTTCGATGACGTCCACGATCCTCTGCCCGAGCAGGGGAGCGACTTTGGCGCCGAACGCGGCGGTCGGGTGTGAGTCCTGCGGCCCGCTGGCGTACTCCGGCTTCAGGTAGGCGCCGCCCTCGGTCTCGAGTTCGTAGAAGTCCCAGAGGAAGATGTTGTCGCCGGGCTCGTCCCACTCGGTCTTGACCCAGTCGAAGAACTCACGCGTGCGCTGGACCTGCTCCGGGGTGGTAGCCGCCTCTGTGAGAGCCGCACCCGTCCAGACGACGAACGTCGTCTCGGGGAAGGCATGCATCTTGTCTTTGAGCGCGGCGTACTGGAGCTTGTAGTTCTCGAGCCGCTTCTCGTCGGAGTCGATGTCGGGACTGCCTGTATCCGGCTGGATGTCCCCGACCGGGAAGCAATGCTTCCAGACGATGACGTCGTAGTCCCTGGTCAGCATCTCGAGTGTGGGCTCGCCTCGATACGGCGCGTCCCCGGCGTTCTTCACCCAGATGGTGTAATAGTCGTAGGGGTAGTTCGCCCACGGGTAGCCCCCGTCGGTCGTGGGGAAGTACATCTGCTCGATCCGGTAGCTCGTCCCGTTCCTCTTGTTGTAGTCGGAGAACCAGCTTCCCACGGCGCTCTTGCCGAACACCTTGGCGCCGATCTTGGACGTGGTGCCCATCCAGACCACGTAGCCCGTGCTGTGGTGAAGGAACATGATCCTCATCGAAGCGTCGCCTCCTGGCTGGTCGCCGCTCGAGCATCCCGTCGTGAAGAGGAGCCCGCCGATCAGCACCGCCACGAGGCTCACGAACGCGACTCGCATGCGCCACACCGTTGCCGCGCGGGCGGGCGCCGTCGGTCCCTCAGGCGCTGCCCCTCTTGGCGAGGATGAACGCAGCGAGCCTGCTGACGGAGTCGAAGTTGTCGGGTATGAGCTCATCGTCCGCTACCGAGATGCTGAAGCTCTCTTCTACCCAGTGGAGCAGTTCCATAAAGCCGAACGAGTCGATGATGCCCGAGTCCAGAAAGGATGCGTCATCACCGTACTGGAAACCCTCTTCCGTGAAGAGGAAGTTGTGTGCGATGAAGTCGCGGATGCCGCCGGCGACGGCCTCGTAAGTGTCCACGGCGTTATGTGTCTCCACAGTTGCTGTGCCCGCCTTCCATAGGTTGCCCCAAATACCTCGACACGCAGCAGGATTCCTTGAGGAGCATAGCCACAACCCGACAGATGTACCAGTGGGGAGGTCAAGCTGCGCCGTCGTAGTGCCGACTTCACTCACCGTAACATGCAGAAACCGACGCGACGAGGGAGGAAGGCTGGTGCGGATAGTCGTGGCCAACAAGTTCTGGTACCGGCGTGCCGGGCTGGAACGGGTCATGTTCGATGAGATCGGGTGGTTGGAGGCCGCCGGTCACGAGGTCGCGCACTTCTCGACGCAGCATCCGGAGAACGACCCTTCGCCTTGGTCCGGCTACTTCGCGCCATATCTTGAGATCGGGCGGGAGACGACGCTGGCTCCGAAGGAGAAAGCGGTCGCCGTTCAACGGATGTTCTGGAACGGCGTGGCCGCCCGGCGGTTCGCTCACTTGCTGCGCGACTTCCGCCCTGAGATCGTGCACGTCCACGGAATCCACCGTCAGATCTCGCTGTCGATCCTGGTCGCGGCACGAGAGGCTGGAGTGCCCGTCGTGCAGACGCTGCACGACTACCACCCCATCTGCTCCTCCGGCGATCTGCTCCTCGGCGGCCGCCGCGCTTGTGACCCGCCGCGGTGTGGCCCCGCGAACGTGCTCCCCTGTCTCGTGCACGGCTGCGTGCACGGCAGCAGGGCCCGAAGCGCTCTCGGGGCGTCTGACCTGCTCTGGCGCCGCTGGGCGCTCCGCCACGAGTGGCTCGTGGACGCGTTCATATCCCCCAGCAGGTACCTGGCGGATGTCGTTCGCGCCTGCGGGATCCGCCGCCGGCCCATCCACGTGCTTCCGAACGCGATCGTCGCGCCTGAACTTCCGCCACGCGGGACTCCCGGAGATGGCTTCGTGTACGCCGGACGCCTGTCGCGCGAGAAGGGTCTGCGCACGTTGTTGCGGGCGGCGGAGATGGCTCGTGTGCCTCTGTCGGTGGCAGGCACCGGACCGTTGGAGGAGTCTCTTCGGAGGAGGGCGCCCGAGCACGTCCGATTCCTCGGTCGCCTGGCGGGCGATCAGGTGGATCGACTGTTGTCCGGCTGCCGGGCCGCCGTTGTTCCGTCGGAGTGGGCCGAGAACGCACCCATGTCCGTCCTGGAGCCGATGGCGCTGGGCCGGCCCGTGATCGCCACGCGTATGGGGGGGATACCGGAGCAGGTCCGGGACGGCGTCGACGGGGTGCTGGTCGACGCCGGAGACGTGCTTCAGCTCGCCGCCGCCCTGAGGGTGCTGGCTGACGACGCCCTGCTGGCCGAGCGCCTCGGCCGATCGGCGCGCGAGCGGACGATCACCACCTTCAGCCCCCAGGTACACCTGGACGGTCTGGTCGATATCTACTCGGCGGCCCGGGGATCCTCCGTGGGGAGGAAGCGCATATGACTTTGCGGGTGGCGGTGATCGGCTCGCGTGGCATGCCGGGCGTCCACGGCGGCATCGAGCGTCATGTCGAGGAGTTGTACCCTCGTCTGGTCGAGAGGGGCGTCGAGGTCACCGTGTACGCCCGCCGGGCCTACGTTCCCCACGACACGGAGCACGCCGGCGTGCGCGTGGTCAGCCTCGGCTCGCTGCCCGGGCGTTACGGGGAGGCCATCAGCCACACTGCTCTCTCCATGTGGCACGCCCGCCGCGCTGGATACGATCTCCTGCACGTCCACGCCATCGGACCGGGTCTGCTGCTTCCGCTGGCGGCGCTACTGGGATTTCGCCGGACTATCTTCACGTTTCACGCGCCTGACTACGAACAGGCGAAATGGGGTCGGGTTGCGAAGGCCGTCCTGCGGGTGGCTGAGCATGCCGCTGTCCGTACTGCGACGGAGGTCATTGCTGTCTCTGCAGGTCAGACGAACCGGCTTCGACGCAAGTACCGTCGTTTCGTTCACAACATCCCCAACGGTCCTGGATGCAGAGAGACCACGGCCACGAACAGCTTCTCCGGGTGGGCACGGAAGTACGCGAGCAGGTCGCGGTAGATGCCCTTGACGTTGGCGACCGTGTAGGCCGCCCAGCCGGGGCCGCCGCCCCAGGCCTGGCCTTTGAGCGGGTTGTCGGCGATCGCCGGGACCGGGGCGCCGTCGTCGCGCAGAATCGAGTTGGGGAAGCAGCTCTTGAACATGACGATCTCGTTGGGGCCGCCGGGGTCGGCGGCGAGGCGTGAGTACGGGAGCGTGTAGTGCTGGCCGCTCTCGGCGTAGAGGGCGGTCATGTAGGTCGCTGACGAGGGACTCCGGAACCAGGTCCACCAGTGGCCGATGTCAGTGTAGTTGCTGATCTGGTCCGGGCCCCAGCCGTAGTTGACGTCGCTGACGAAGTAGTTGTTGTCACGCAACGCAATGCCGAGGCCGCCGTAGGCATCGGCGAGCCAGAGCTCGCCGGTCGAGTGGTGGATGAAGATGAGCTTGAGGGGGGCGGACGGCGGATCGGGGTTGACGGCGGCTGCGGCGGGAGCCGCGCCGACGAGAGCGATCGTCAGGGCGACGAGGATGAGAAGGGCTGTCGCCGAACCTCCGACGACCGTCCCGGTGGGCCGCCGCCTCTCACTACTCACGCGCATGGAAAGCCTCCCGTTCGAGCTTGCACCGGTGACCCCAGGCTGCCGTGCATCAAGGCGGTTGTTCCCGGGCCGGCGGTCCATGGACGATGATGCCACAGGCAACACGCGCGCGGGTACCGACGCTCCGTTGGTTCGAGACCGGCGAACAGGGCCTTCAGTCGCCTGGGAGACGGGTTCGGCTCTACGCCAGTTCCCCCACCGCCCGCACCTGCTCCGCCGCGGCCATCACTGCCGGCCGCCAGTCGCGGTGGTCGAAGTAGGCGCAGTCCTTCTCGCCGCGCAGGGAGCGGAGCCAGTGTCACTGCCGGTGTGAAACTGACCCACTACTGACGGTCTGAAATGGACCCCC
>ERZ1026805.1992-NODE-1992-length-10014-cov-4.847073_pt1 | contig 10014 bp, 9 predicted proteins | sample MGYA00520883_ERZ1026805 | MGnify/ENA primary metagenome ERZ1026805 (study PRJEB33270, sample SAMEA104284476) | anaerobic digester metagenome | biome: Anaerobic digester microbiome; feature: mesophilic sludge digester; material: Anaerobic digester biomass | place... | reverse complement strand
CAGTTAGACCCATATCAGTTTCTTTTGTATTGGACTTTAAATCATATACTTCGTCGAAATGCTCTTCGATCCATTCGCCTTGAGCACCGGGTGTCTTTTGAAAGCCCTTCTTTGTTTCTTCTGCCTTTAATAAAAAGCCAAAATAAGGCCCGGCTTCAATTTGAAAGGCAATAAGGTTGATTCGTAAAAGTAAAGGAATGCAAAGATAATCAAAATGTTCGTTGTAAATTCCATCAAAACTGGCATTGATATATGGCAGGGGAGGAGTTCCATACTTTATCCCTTTAGGTTCGTAGTTACATTCTATCTGAAAAGAAACCAATGGAATGAGTTTGCAGTTGATATATCCTCCAAAAGTCGTAGAAGTCCTTATATCACTTGTATTCGAATAAATATCCTTACCCAATCCATCATAGCCAAGACTCGAAAAATTATATCCAGCTTTTAGCCCAAATTTTTGAGACATGCTCAAAATAGGTAGTAATAATATGCATAAAAGCAAAAATAAGGTCGAAAGATTTTTTTTCATACGAAAATAAATTTCGATAGATTCGGCTACTTTGCAAGATTACGAAAATCTCTCTTAATTCTGAAAAATACGAGTCAGTTGTTCGAAAAGATTTATTGCTAAAGCCGGTTTAAGTACTATCGTAAAGACAATTCCATAAACTCCTCCCCAAAAATGAGCATCATGCCCTATCTGGCTATCTCCTTTCTTCGACATAAACCATGAATAAATCAAATAAGCTGCACCAAACAATATGGCTGGAAAGCTTATTGGAATAAATATGAAACGCAAAGACATAAAAGGATTAAAGATGATAGCCGAAAAAATGATTCCACTTATGGCACCACTTGCACCTACTGCGTTGTAAAAAATATTTCCCTTATTCTTTTGATAGGCCGATACAACTGATATGGCTAATCCACCCAAATATAGCATGAGATAATAATAGGAAGCCTTTCCTCCAAAAAAATATCCAAAATAGCTCTCAACCAGTAATCCAAAATTATACAAAACATACATATTTATAATTAGGTGTAGCCAGTTTGCATGGACAAGGCCGTAAGTTATAAAGCGCCACCCTTCGTTTGCCTCATAAATATGAAATGCATTGAATTTCAACATGTCCATAAATTTTGGTCGATAAAAGGCCATAATGGAAATTGGGGTGGTAATTGCTATAATGATAATGGTCATCTGCATAAGTTCTGCCGAAGATTTATTTACCTGTCTTAATTTGTCCAGTTCTATAATCAAATTGAGAACCCCAAAGGCTGTGCGGGATAAAAAATATGAAGAAAGTGAAAATTGAAGCGAGTATGGGCCATAATCTGTTCGAAGAATCTTTTTTTAATTGCAGGGTGGCAATAAGCCAGAATATAATCGCTGCAATCGTCTTGTTGTCGGTGAGGTCATTCCCGATTGGCCAGCCTGTCCAGAATTGACCAAAAGCAAATTTTTGAACCAGGGGGCCAAATACTAATCCTCCTATTGTTAAGAGTATGGTCGATAGCAAAGCCAGTCTGTAGGTATTGTTCCCTTTCACCAGAGCTTCCAGGCCGGCTCGTAGTGATAAGAGCATGGCAGCAAACATCAGCAGAATATGAGGAATAAGTATAAAGGGAGGAACATCTCCCTTGAATCTTATCGTAACAGGCTTTGGGGTTAAATGGTATATGCCATTGTTTTTCATTAGAATAACGTCGTATTCGAGTTTCCCTGCAGGAGGCTGATGGGGCATGTATCCCACCAAATCCTTTCCCAACCTCACTAAACTATCATTTTCCCATGTTTCTGTGGCATTGATCTTCTTATATGCTATTATGCCATGAATGGATGTATCGGGAATTGAAAGAACTATCCTAGCATCAGCCTTACTTCCATGACTACGGATTAATTTGAAGAGATAAGAAGTTCCTTCTATTTCTATTTTGGCCTGTACTGGATGAGTTGGCCCTGTAAGACGTTGATATACAGAGGCAGCCGTCATTATAATGAAAGAGATAATCCAGAGAAGGGCATTTTTCGACTTCGAGTTTTTTTTCATAATGTATTCAATGCGTTGAACCTAATAATGAATTCGAGGGGCAAGCATTCGCAGTTTCGGATGGTTCGATCTGAAGAGTAACATGCTGGATATTATTATCGATCAACCATCTCTCGATTTTTTGTCTTATTTGATCGGCTTCATGTATAGAAGGATTTTTCGCAAGTCTTAAATGAGCTTCGAAATGGATGGTTTTATCGTCAAGCTGCCAGATATGCACATGATGGATATTGTCTATGCCTTCCATTTTTTCGATCTCGCGTTGTATTTTCAGAAGATTGATATCCGTAGGAGAAGCCATCATCAGAATATCAGTGGAACGTTGCAGAACCGACCATGTTTCTTTGATGATATATAAGCTTATGATGATGGTAATCAGGGGATCGATAAAAGTGAGTTTCGTCAGCTCTATAAGCAGAGCTGCAATGATAACTGCTACCGACGAAAGAGTATCTCCAACGAGATGAAGGTAAGATGATCGAATGTTCAGGCTTTGAGAAGAAGGTTTCTTTAGTAATATCATGCCTGCTAAATTTGCTCCCAATCCTATAAGGGCAACTATCCCCATGGTATCGACCTTAATTTGTACAGGGCGGAAGAATCGAATAAAAGCCTGAACGATTAAAAATAGTGTGATGCCAGCTAAAATGGTAGCATTAATGAAAGCGGCCAAAATTTCAGCACGATGATAACCAAAAGTATTACGAAGGCTAACTTTCTTCTTAGATAATTTAAGGGCGAAATAACTGATAATTAACGATACACTATCGGCCAAGTTATGAACGGAGTCGGAGATCAAGGCCAATGAACCCGATATAATTCCTCCCACCACTTCCACCATTGCAATCATCAAATTTAAACCAATCGTCAATCCCAGACGTTGCTGAGAGGTATTCTGAGTATGGGCGTTATGCGTGTGGGGTCGATGGTTCATGAGAGGAGAACTATTTTTATTATAGTAAGTTTTTCGAGATGACAGTTAATTTAAGAATATTTCTTTGATGGTCAATAATCGATGATAGCCTCGTAGGCTGCTTGATGAATTCGGGTTCGGATGTTGAGTTTATTGATCATTTCATTTTCATCGGAGGGATGGATACGATTGCTTAAAAAAACATAAATCAGGTCGTGATCGGGATCAGCCCATACATAAGTACCTGTAAACCCAGAATGGCCAAAACTTTTTGGAGAGGCTAAGGAACAAACTGAGCTGCTGCTGGATTTGAAATTTTTTGGAGGTTTATCGAAACCCAGTCCACGACGATTATTATTTCCATCTTCGACATTAGAAGTAAAATAATTGACGGTTTCTTTTTGAAAAAATCGAATATGATTATACTCACCTTTCCAGAGGAGCATTTGCATAATACGCGCCACATCGAAAGCATGAGCAAATAGGCCAGCATGTCCCGAAACACCTCCTAACATGGCGGCAGCCGGATCATGCACATACCCATGAAGAAGTTGTTTGCGAAATTCTGTATCGACTAACGTAGGGGCAATCCGCTCGTGCCCAAACCATCTCAAAGGATTATAAACCATAGTAGATAAACCTAAAGGATGATAAAAATTGGTGTACAGATAGTCTTCGAAAGGTGTTTTGGTTAGATTTTCATATCCAAACTTTAACAAAATAAAACCTAAATCGCTGTATTTATATAGACCTTTCTGGCTTAAAGGAGTATGGTCAATAATAGAAATTATGGTATCTATATAATCATTCCGCAAAAATAAATTTTTGGCTACCGGGACTTCAAAACCAGGTTCAGTTTGAGTACGATAATATTTCTTGCTGGGAACCCCGTTTTCCAAGGTGGCTTTATAATAAGCGATCCATGGGAATAAACCGGCTTGGTGATACATAATATCGGTGATTTTTGTATTTCGCAGTTTACGGTTTTTCAAGTTGGGTAATAAGTCTTTTAACTCCGTGTCATTATCGATTTTATGTTCATCATATAGTTTCATGGTAACCAGCGTAGTGGCTGCAATTTTTGTAATGGAAGCCAGATCGTATAAGTCGCTATTTTTTACAGGTACTCGATGAGTAACATCAAGATATCCAAATGATTTGTAGTAGAACACTTTCCCATGATGCGCCAATAGAATCTGGCATCCACTGTAAGCGCCTTTTTTAATTCCTTCGAGGGCTATCTCATCCACTTTATTAAGTTTGCCTTCATCTACATCAACTTCCGATGGAGTTGCAAAGCCAAGCACCTGTGATGCTTCAGTTTCTATGCCAGTACCCGAGGATACATTATTATCGATAGAGACCGGGAGATGACCGCGAATGGCATTATCTCCATATAATGCATTTGCTGCCAGTTCACCTGTAATGGAATTGTTCTGGTAAGTGATGATAATCGATTGATGGTTCAATAAAGGCCCGAAATAACTGGCAATGTAAGGACAACCAAAAAGAACTAGTATTCCGGGTATATTTTTAGGCAAGGCGTTGATGAAAGAATGAAAATCTTTGTCGAGCCCATAATTTTTCGAAGCAAACGTAGAAGGGGGTGCTATGGTAGTTATGAGCAAGTCGTACTCCTTGATGCTATCGAAGATTTGCCGAATCGCCACAGTATCTGCCAATGAAGGCAGTATGAATTTTTCGTGAGGGAATAAAATCTTCATTTGTTCGCCAAAAGCCTGATTTTCGGCAAATACGGGAACATATAGAATTTTATAATAATTTACTGGATTTATTGGAACTGGAACAGGCTCATTGATTAGCGTAAGTGAGCCTTTAAAAGCATCCCTGATAATAGTGGAATAATAAGGTTGGTTTAAATCCTGTAAAAGGTTTGTGGTTTTTATTGGTTGAAAGTCATGAAGGCCAGCTTTATACTTATGAGCTAATACCCGTTTGCATTTTTCTTCCAGAAATTGATAAGGGATTATGGTTGAATCGATAGCGTTTTTAATTTTCTCGATAGCCGCTTTTATGTTTTCTGGCAATAGGAGGATATCGTTGCCAGCTATGAAAGCAAGCCATTCTTTTTCACCAGCTTGTTTATAATTTCCAGCTCCTTTCATGTCGAGTGCATCGGTGATGATAAGTCCTCGAAAACCCATTTGTTCTCTCAGCAAATGATTAACAATGACAGGAGAAAGGCTTGCGGGTAATGTATTCACCGTGTCGAGCGAAGGTATTAAAATGTGAGCGACCATAACGGCATCGGTAAGAGAAAGATTATAAGCGAAAGGAATCAATTCGTTGGTTTCAAGATCTTGAATTTGTTTTTTAATTTCGGGTAATCCATTGTGTGAATCGGTTTCAGTATCTCCATGTCCCGGAAAGTGTTTCAGGGTTGTCATAATGCCAGCCTGTTGCATCCCCTGCATCAATAGAGAGGCGTTATAAGCCACTTGTTGAGGGTTTTCTCCTATCGAACGATAATTGATGACAGGGTTATGGGGATTATTGTTCACATCGACTACGGGCGCAAAGTTGAGATGAACGCCCAATCTTTTGCATTGCTGCCCGATGGCCAGTCCGATCTGGAAAATGAGAGAATCATTGCATAGAGCACCAAGCGTCATTAAATTAGGGAAAGCAATTATACTGTCGAGACGCATGGCTGGACCGTTTTCGGCATCCATCGAGATCAGCATTGGGGTTTGCGAAAGTCTTTGCCAGCGATTGGTTAAAATTACTTGCCTGTAAGGCCCCCCCTGGAAAAAAGTGAGTCCTCCGGGTTTATATTGTGCAATAAGCTGATCGATCGATTTATAGTAATCTTCGTCTTTATTACTATAAACCCTTATGCTCATCAATTGAGCTATCCTTTGTTCGGTTGTCAAGCTCCTATACACTGAATCAATCCATCTAAGAGAATCGTGCTGCAAGACAAATTCCGAGGAGAAATCTTTACTCTCTGACTGGAACGATATTAAAAGCAAAAAAAATAGAATGATCTTTGAAAAAACTTTATTGATCGAATTATTTTTCATAAGAAGCAGATTGAATAATTTCAACCTCGGCAAAAGTAATGAATTAGTTTTGTTGCATACTTTTACCGTAATTTGGCCGTTTTGAAAATAAGTATCAAGAAGGATGAAATAATCAAATTTGACCTTAAAAATAGAAGTAGTTTTGCCAAAGGAGGATGATAAACGACTTTTGAATCTGTTAGCTCAGGAAAAAACCAAAAATTATGGTTTTGAGCTCTTAGTAAAAACCTATCAGGAACGGATATACTCTATCGTCAGACGCATGGTCATAAGACATGAAGATGCCAACGATATTGTTCAGGATGTTTTCGTAAAGGTTTGGCAAAATTTGGACAACTTCAGACAGGAATCATCTTTATATACATGGATTTACCGTATTGCGGTGAATGAATCATTGAGGCACTTAAAAAGCAGGAAAGTCAAGATTTTTTCGTCCGATGTGGATGTCCAGAAACACCTCGAGCAACTGATTGATAATCCATTACATTTTAATGGCGATCAACTCGAGGCCAAGCTTCAGAAGGCCATTCTAAAACTACCACCAAAACAACGTTTGGTTTTTAATATGAAATATTATGAAGATTTGACTTACGAACAAATGTCGGCAATATTGGGTACTTCGGTTGGTGCCCTCAAGGCGAGTTATCATCTGGCCATTAAGAAATTAGAACATTATCTGGATATATATTAAACCTTTTTTCTGTATTATTGTCAAACAAACTGAGAAGAGGGTACAAGAAATGAAAACCAAGAAGGAAATCGATAGGGAAATTTCTGAAAAACGGCTTGAGTCTCGTTTTGGGAAAAAAAATTCTTTTCCTGTTCCTGAAGGTTACTTTGCCGACCTTCCCCAAAACATCATACAGAAAATTAAATCGGAACAAACTTTTACCCTTTCTTTCGATCATTCCCCTCGTACTCAAAGAAGATGGTTGATCCCAGCCATTACTATAGCTGTGGCTGCTTTTATCGGAGCTTTCTTCTTATTCAAGCCCCTTACTACTCAGGTAAACTCAATCGACAAACAAGTGGTTTCGAAGGGAGATATTCAAAACGATGCTTCTGACTACTATTACATTTCTCACATTTTGTATAATTTACCTTATGACCATTTATTGAATGCTATAAATAAAGAAGATGATACTTACCTCGACAGCGTCATCTATTCGAGAAGCTTGATCCCCGACGGAACGCTCAAAGAAGAGGAGGTTATAGATTATTTGTATTATCACATGTCGATTTATGATATAACACAATTTTAAAACTATGAAAGCTCAAAGAATGATGAAAATACTGGGATGTGGATTGCTGAACTTAGCATTCTTTGCAGTACCTATTATTACCTTAGCTCAGCCTCCTCAAGATAACCCCGACAAATGGGAACAAATAAAAGCCCAAAAAATTGCTTACCTCAGTGCAAAGCTCGAGCTGAAGCCTTCCGAAAGCCAGAAATTCTGGCCCGTTTATAATGAATACTCCGAAAAACGTGATAAATTGCTCAATGAAATTTATCCTAAACTTTCGAAACAGGAATTAGACAGACTCATGATGCTTTCCGATAAGGAAGCTGCTCAAAGAATGGATGAATACTTCATTAAACAAACGCAATTGCTTGATCTGGAAAAGAAATACAATGCTTGTTTTCGCAAGATTTTACCCGATAGTAAAGTGTTTAGGCTTTATATGGCCGAAATGATGTTCAAAAAAGAATTATTGGACGATATGCGCCGCTCGAAACACGGGCCGAAAGAAGAATATTAGCAGTGAATCGGGATATCTTGCTGATCAGATTTTTTTATTTTGTGCCATTTGAAATCGTTTCATAGCTTATCCGCTAATAAATAATCTAATCGGGTGGTATTAAACCCTGTGAAGGTGGATTCTTAGGTGAAGGTCGGTTTTGTTCTTCAGGGTTTCTGGCATCTATATCTTTCAGTAAAATAAGCTTCCCATCGGAAAAAAGATAGGCATCCAGAATATTCGCCGCGGCTACATTGGCTCCTACTGTCGGTTCATATACCAGACGATTCATCACAATCATGGCTTCTTCTTTGATGACAGGTTTGCGTTTATACCATACCTTCTTCCGATAATGTTGTTTTTCATATCTTAGGACAAAATAACTCCCCGAAGCATATTCGAATATTAGACGAGTTTTGGGTGATTGATCGAAAATTTTATCTCCGAATCGAGGCAAGTGATCATCATCAAAACTTAGCACCTCGATGATTTTTCTTTGTATGCGGCCGTTGCCTCCATCCCAGCCCAGCAGGACATAGAATTTACCTTTCTCCGATTTGAATTCCAATAGTTGATAGTACAAAGCGCCATACCAGTTTTCAGGCCTGGTTATGAGAGTTTCGGGATTTTTGATCTCATCCGATTTGTCTTTCAGTGGATAAACCGATAATTTTGAATCGGGTGTATTCTTAGCTACTAGTAGCCCATCATAAAAATAACCTCCTGTCGAAAGAGGAATATTCCATGTGATCAATAGAAAAGCTGAGTCTGTGGGCATCAATGCCGAGAGTCTTATTTCTTTGGGCAGTTTGAGAGAAAGGCACTGAGTTGTGGTAAAACTTTGAGAAAGAATCTCCTTTACTTTGAGCGATGCAACCCTTTGCACACTGTCGCTCTCGCCCCTTAGCATTATCTGCCAATATGCAAGCAAAGTATCCTGATTCGGGTGCACTTTTTGAGCCTTAATGCTTTGATTTGAATATAAATTCACCAAAACAGGCAGGAAGAGATATAATAGGGTTCTTTTCATATCATCTTGATGTGGAGGCGAGTGACAATTTAAAATATTACTTCATAATCTCTTAGCTTTGCAAAAGTAAAGATTTAAAAATGACAAAGGCAGAACGTTTATTTATATTGAAACGTTTGGGAAATCTGTTGAGGTGGATTACCCTGACAGGTGTTTATTTTACTCCGTCTGATGAAGAAATCGAGTTATCAAAGAAATTGCAAAGAATAATCGATGAAAATCATCATTTTAATCTCTGGTTTGATCCTTTTCATGTAAAATATTCACTTTCTGCGCTTGGATTGATGCTCGACGAAACGAGACTCGAAAATTGGGCTAACCGCTATATTATTCCCGAAGATAGAATCAACAGGAAAACTATTGCCGTAGTGTGCGCTGGGAATATACCAGCAGTCGGGTTTCACGATTTTTTATGTGTACTCGTATCGGGTCATAACATTCTGGTGAAATTATCCTCCGACGACCTCCTTTTGTTGCCTTGGTTTTCTGAATTTCTGCATAACACCAATCCTGAATTCAAGAATATCATCACCATCACGGAGGGTACAATTTCGGGCTTCGATGCGGTAATAGCCACAGGTTCGAACAATACTTCCAGGTATTTCGAATATTATTTTGGGAAATATCCCCACATATTTCGAAGGAATATGAACAGCATTGCCATTCTTGATGGACAAGAATCGCCACAGGAACTTTCGGGTCTTGTCGATGATATTTTAATCTATTATGGCCGTGGGTGCCGTAATGTTTCCTTCCTGCTCGTTCCTGAAAATTATGATTTCTCACCTTTGCTCGATGCCTTTCGGAAATATTCTCATTATGCCTATCATTCGAAGTTTTATAATAATTACGAATACAATAAGGCTGTGATGTTGGTGAATCGCATCCCCTTCTATGATATAGGTTTCATGCTGCTAACTTCCCACCCCTCCATTCAAAGTCCATTGGCAGTGATTCATTATCAAACATATAAAAAATCGGATGAGATATACTCTTTCCTCCATTTTAACAGGGATAAGATTCAATGTAATGTCAGTCATATTCAGGGAATTCCCATTAAAGTGGATTTTGGAAAATCACAACAGCCTGCTCTGGATGACTATGCTGATGGGGTTGATACGATGAAGTTTCTGGAGAATTTATAAAATATTCTGCTCTTCATATTTTTTGTTATTACAAAATTTTGTACCTTTGCCGCCCGAAAAGTTCAATAAAAATATGAAAAAAGATATTCAT
>ERZ1026805.1983-NODE-1983-length-10057-cov-5.709858_pt1 | contig 10057 bp, 3 predicted proteins | sample MGYA00520883_ERZ1026805 | MGnify/ENA primary metagenome ERZ1026805 (study PRJEB33270, sample SAMEA104284476) | anaerobic digester metagenome | biome: Anaerobic digester microbiome; feature: mesophilic sludge digester; material: Anaerobic digester biomass | place... | reverse complement strand
GGTTGTACCTGCATCCCATCTGGCAGAAGCCATCAATGCAGGTGATACCGCTATAAGAATTGACCAAACCAGACCCGTTCCTTTTCCCAGCTTTCCTTTAATGAATAACGGTAGAAAAACCAGGCAGGCTCCAGCTATGGCTGGTATTACTCTTGCCCAAAAATTTGTTTGTCGAAAAATGGAGAATAATATCCCAGTCAAAATCACATATGCTGGTTGTGAGCCTATGGATGTCAAATTACCCTGGGAAAAGTCTACGGCAGATATCGCATGGGTTGCATCCCAATCGGTCAATGGTACATCATTTACACCGACCAATCGAAAACCAAGGGCAAATATGAAAATTAGTAGGTAAAGCCAATCACCAAGAGGAATTTTATTTATTTTATCCATGTGTAACCTCAAGGAATGACCCTTCCTGATCCATCGTTCAATTCTGGAACTTCATAAATTGTGACGTTCTGCGTTTGATAAATTAATTTAAGATGGTCATGGAATTTAATATCATTCACTTTGTAAGTACTTCTTTCCAAAGGTCCAATATAAACATACTGAATGGAATATTGTTTCAGGATTCCTCTGGTTGTCCCCCAATCTCCAGTCTCATACAACACTTGCATATCTGCAGCGCGATTTCCTATTTCCTTGCTGCCCCCGCGCCATTGTCGCTCATGGTTATCCCACCCCAAGACAGTCGGTAATCCGGTATGAACAGATATCCGGGCATGCCCACTGCCGCTATAGGCGGGTCCAACTGCTTCAGCAATCACACCATACTCAACCTGATTTAACCATTTTATGGCAATGGCGTCATCTGGCAAATATCTGTCCAGAAAAACATCCCCATCCAGTGTCCAATCATCCGTTTTAAACGAATTGGTTCGTTCGGGGATCATAAATATGGGATACGCCAAGCTTATTATAAACAACAGTAGGCAAAGTACTTTTAATATTCCATTTATCCTGGGTCTAAAGGCATTCCATATTATCACGCTGGCATACGCAGCAGCCACACCCCAGAACAACCAAGCCTGATAATAAAATTTAAAAATGGTGTTCATCCGATTTCCAAATTGATCCAATAGATAAAAGAATTCCGGAAATAGAGTTAAGCCTGCACCTGCTAAAACCAATAGTAAAACAAATGGATTTGGAGATGGCAGTGATGGTTCATCCGTCATCTTTGGCTTGACATTCTCTTTTCGATTTATATAACCAGATAATAAACCCCATACCAATATCAATAAAATTACCAAAGTAATCCACGTTCCAGGTGATTCCAAGCGTCGTAAAAGAGATTCTTTTATCAATGAAATTCCATTCGGATCTCCGAATGTAAATCGTCTTGACCAGAGAATTAGTTTTTGGATTGGAGCCGATTCGCCCCAGTTTTTTCCCAGAAACCATTCCTCAAACCGGGTCACATTTACAGTCACCAATGCGATAAAAAAGGACAGTGCAGATAATCCCGTCAATATCCAGAATGTGAATAACCCGCCATCACGCAATATTTTCAGTTTCCAGTTATACCGGAGAAGATGCATCAACCATAATAGGATGGGAATTAATAATGTTCCGAACATTACCCAGAAGTGGATTCCCCGTGTTGCGTACACACCACTGGGTATAATACCTCCTGCTTGGGATGAGAATCCAACGAAAAATGGCAAATATAATAATATTCCCGCCAAACCAATCGAAAAACAAACACGCAGTAAATCGATAACCCAACGTGAATTCCAACCTTCATCCTTTATTTTTGTGAAGATAAATGCCAACCCAAAAATGCCGACATAGATTGGAAAATCCCAAATATTCAGGAACGCCATTCCTCCAAAAACAATTGCGGTTGTCCAGAAAAAAGGTTCCTTCATCCAAATCAAAATGTTTCGATTCGGGAGAGACTTATTTCTTCCATAATATAAGTTGAGAGCAATGGATATCGCCAATAAACCGAATGGTATTGCCAGTACATGGGGATGTAAATCCCCAAGCAAAAAAGAAAAGAATGGAAATTCATCAATGATTTCCACTGGCATCCCGCCGGCAGTATAATCCTGCAGCACTCGTGATGCCCGCCACCAGGTCCATCCACCGTTTGCCCGGGAGGGAATCCAACTTAGAGGAAGAGCTGGTGCCTGATTGAGGTCAACAATATCCAGCCATTTCCAAAATCCGGAAGTCCAGGTCCCATCTGGATTTTGTCGCCAAAAAATACCGCGACGGTGCAGCACCTCAAGAAATCCCTCAAAATTTGAAACGATGAGGACAAAAAACGGTCCCAGAAGTGACCATCCCACAGCTTTAGCCTGGATGACGACATCACTTATCCACCTGCGCTGGCGTTGAAACCATGCGTGAAGAAGGTTGAAAACCAATCCAAATGCAGCAATTCCTGATAATGCAAACCACATGGAAACCGCCAGGTTAAAAGTCACCCCACCCGGGGTACCGGCAACCCGCGAAATTAATGCCGCAAGTAGATATCCAAAATAATAATATGAAATGGCATAACCTGATAGCCATGGATCTGCAGGCGGGAAAGAAGGTGACCGGAGAATGGAATTGATAAATGCAAGCTCCATTGGTTTCTCAGTATATGCCACATCTGGATTTGCTGCCCTGATAAATGCCCAAAATGCAAACATAAATAAGAAAACAAGTTCAATGGTAATGATTAACTTATATTTTAAAGACAACCAATGCAGGAGTTCCTTCCAGGAATGCCGGCCAAGGATCAGGAAACTTATTATCAAAACCATGACTAAAGAAAAGAGGGCACTCCCCAGGTCGTTCTGTAGAATCCCCAACATATTGGTAATCCAAAATATATATCCCCACAATAACAATCCGAAAATTCTTGCCAGGGAAAACCCCCGGTCTGGTAGAAACTTTAATATTTTATAGACAGCAGGATAAGCACACAGCCCCACTACAATGCTGATCAAATACCAGGTCAAAAACGAGAGAATCATTATATTCCTTCCGGCATCCATTTTACCGTAGGAAAGTGAAAATGCCCCTCAGTGTCTGGTTCAAATTCCCAAACAACCGTAATTGCATCCAGGTTTAACACACCATAAATGTGCGGATATTCTCCTGCTCCGGGAACGGGATCCATCCTTACCTCGGACAATAATTTTTCGGGGTTGATTTCCAGTAATAACAGTTTGTTTTGACCTTTAAACCAGGTTTCGGCAACAGGAAGCACTTGATCTCTCAAGGAACAATGGATAAATCCTTCCGATGCCAATGTATCACTGGCATACTCACCCCGATCTATTGCTTTCAGGTATGAAGAAATTGGTGTGATATGAAAAAGTCTGCCGGTTATTTTTCCCATTATTTTTTCACCTGGTAAATCGTCGTTGCTTTATCCTGGTATACACGATCCCAAAGATCACCTTCCCAATTTTGGAATTTACCCATTCCCTCACCTGGATATAAAACCTGTTCCAATTGTCCAACGATTACATAAGACACATCATATTTCTGTAAAAATCCCGCCACAAAGGATTTATCAGTAGTGGAATAGAAGTTCGAAACCTCCTTGATACGATCGGTCACCCAGGTTGAAGGTGTCAATGCCCTTTGTTGAATTTGATGCCAGTCCCAACCGATCACAGTTGGCAAGCCGGTATAGATCGAGAATCGGCTTCCCCAGTGATACAAAGGAGCGTTTCCTTCCACAATGACCGGTGAACCATTTATATTCTGCTGCATCCATTTAATTGCGAGATAATCCTCGTTTAAATCCAGATCATAACCGGCTTCATTATAATGAGAAGTAGCCATATACATCATGCCATCGAGCGTATGTGGAGCCTCAATGTCCATCCGATCCCGGATTTTATCAACCGTGGCAAGATAAGGAAATAGCGCTGCGCTGCCAATCAGTAAAACAAAAATGGTCATCCAGGTACTTTGGAGACCCATCTTCCACTTTATACGGATATGAGGTATCAACCAAAACAGGCAGACTGCTGCGCTGATCCCCAGCATGGTCCAACCTTGTAAATAAAATTTAAAAACCGTATTCATCCGACCGATGTCACCTTGCAGGACAACAACTTCCACAACCAGTGTCAGTGTCGTTGCAAGAGTGATCAGGAATAATGTGAATCGTTTCCCATCCGGTTGATTGGGACGCAAAATCAAAACAAAAGAAAGCAGGATGATAAACACAGCCAGCCAAGCAATCTGAATACCCGGGTATTTCAATTCAAAGCGTAAATTTTCAGGTAAAAGTAGATTTGTTCCGCCGGCTTGAAGGAAAACAACCACCCCAAAAATCAGGATTGTAAAAACCAGGATGTAATTTTTATATAGTCGTAGTTTCGAAAGTGCTGAAAAAGGTGTATTTGCCAGCCAATCCACCATTTCATGGATTAACCATGTGACTATGATAAACAGGAACAAGCCCCAATGTGTGATATACGACCAGAATGGGGAGTGCTCGCCTTCCCATAATCGTATGCTTGTATATCCCTGACCATACCAATGCGAAAATGGTGCATAGAACAATAATGCCAATGCAATGAACAATCCCAGGCTGCCTAAAAGCAGCAGGGTGGTTCTCCAATTTCGTCGCACTTTCATTTCAGATTGTTCTTTTTCAACGAGATAATAACGAATTCCGGTATATAGAAGGGTCACCACCGCCAAACCGAGGTAAGTGGGAAAATCCCAAGTATTGGTTGGACGTAATGCCCCAATTACAATTGCGCCAAAACTAATCGTCCATATCCAGCTCAACCACTTCCCGTTTTGAAGAAATGATCCCCTTTCCATCAGTATGGAAAACGCCCAGGCAATCGCCAGAATGGTTATTGGCAGGGCAATCAGGTGCGCATGCATGTCAGCATAAAGGAATGTAAATGCCGGAAATTCTGTAATCGTATCACCCGGTAATGCCCTGGATGGGATCCAATACCATTCCCCCCAACCATACGGGAATTTTACGCCGCTAAAATATTGTCCCAACCCGCCGATGGTCCATTCCATCCGTTGAAGGAAGTTGGCTCCTTCAATGATCCCGCCAGGAGCAACCAATCGTTGCAATCCATACCAGATCATCCTGACGGTTCCTAAATTACCTAAAATCAATACACAGACTGCTCCAGCCAACCCCACCCAGATTAGTGTCCAATCTTGTATCCAGGAGCGATCTTTTTTTCCTTTTTCTTCCTGGGTCGATTCATTTTTCAACCATATGGAATTTTTCCTTGTCACGGACGAATAAATACTGATCGCAATTCCAAAGGCACCCATGGCTTCAAAGCTGAACCAGGTCGGAAGGATCAGGTTATATGCGATTGATGGAACAATACCCAACCATTTAACTAAAACACCGACGATCACAAAACCATAGTAATAATAATTTATGTAACCACCGGAAAACCAGGGATCATAAGGCGGAAAACTGGTACTCTTCAGAATTGCATTAAAATATGCAAAATCCATGGGCTTTTCACCACCCTTGAAAGGATGCCATAAATCCGGATTTCCGAGTCGTACCAACAGGAATGAACCCAGGAATAAAATGGATGCTATTTCAATTATTACAAAATATTTCCACCTGGTTCTAAATTCATCAACGATCTCACGCCAGTGAATTATTGTCACAATCAAGCTGACAGCTAAAATTATTAATAAGGCAATGGAAATTGTTAATTTTGAAAAAGTTAATCCAACTGAAGCAGCCAGCCAAACCATGAATGCCAGAATGATTAATCCTGACAGCTTAGCAAATGTATACCCCCGGTCAGCCAAACCCTTCATGGCTACGCGCAATAATGGATAAACAATCCATCCCAAAACTGTAATCGCCAGGTACCAAACAATCAAGCCCAATCCAGGATGGCGATTAATCATCGAGTTTATGTCAAATAAATCATTCCAGGTTCCCCCACTCTGTTGTTCCTCCAACTGATTTTCAGGCAGTGTTAAAGTTGCAGGTCCTGGTCCTATTTGCCCGCCGGTTGTTGAGAGCACACTTGATCGATATTTGCTCGCCTCCCTGGGAGTCAAATGAATCACTTTACTAAGATCGACACTATCCAATTTCGCCTGTATTGTTGCTGAATGATATCCATCCGTCTTTTTAAATATCATCACCTTGGGATGGTCATATACAGTAAAGGCTTCCTCTGCAAATTGGGTATTGAATTCCAGTTTTCCCAGGTTGGGGTAGGATGTTGTCACATTCACTAACTCAAAACCGAGATCGCCAGTATACATTCCAGGTTCAGCCAGGTTGTAACATTTAACGGTATCCATCCCATCCGGACAGCCAACCAAATGCCGGTAAACGAACGTGGTTAATGGATAACGTTCCGGTACGCGTACGGTCGTCCCCCATTGGCGGTTTGAACTCATGATGATGTAATCAGTTTGATCCAAAATATTCTGGAATCGATCCTTTTTATCAAGGCTGTCATCCCAGTACATTTCAAAATTTAAGTCAGTTCGATAAATGCCGGAATAGGTATCAAATGGATTACCGCGTCCCAAATCCAGTGGAATCGCCAAATCCCACGTTGACTCAACCGCCACCCTTGAGCCATAAAAGGCGATTGCACCTTCACCCTCGATTAATTCAAAGGTAAATGTATATTGTTTATTGGAATCCAATAAAATGGTCGGCTCAAGTTGAAATTCAATTAAATTTCCACGATCATCGGATGCAATTCCAAAATCCGATTGGACAATCGCTTTTCCCAAAATTGTTCCAGGGTTCCCGGATTCCGAAACACTTAATTGTAAAATCTTGTTACCATGCCCATGCCACCAATCCACTGCATGGGGTATTCCCACGCTGGATAATTCACCACTGGTTACTGGAATGACTGTTGATATCGTGTAAGGTTTATCCTGCCGAACAACTTCAACCAATTCGGGTAATGAATATATGATTTCATTGCCTTCTGAATTGATCCCGTTTAATTTTATTTTTCCAGTCAGGCGCATGAGAGCAGGTTCCAACACTTCCAGTTTGATCTCATATTCCAAACCGGGTTCAGTAATCATCGGAGTTTGTAAAGGAATGGAATAAGGCTGGGGGGCATCAAAATTAGCCAACAGATACCCATAGACCTCACCGGCGACTTTTTGTTCCATTGGTTTGATCGTAACAACCACAGTCCGCTGCTCTCCATTGGAACCAATTTCCATAAAGTTTTCAAAGTCCAATTGAGTAATGGTTAACACTTCATCTGTTGAAAAAGTCATCCGTAAAGGTTGAGATGTTGAGAGTGTTGTCACCCCCAAGGTTGAAAGCGGCTGCTGGACAATTCCCTTCGCATCTATTATTTGTAGATTGATGGGACCTGGAATATTTTCATAAATCCAACTACTGGCAGCTACCCGCGCCTCCGGACGGGTGTAGATGCGGGTGAATGCATATGACCACATACCACTGGCTATCAAGACACCCACACCAATAACGATTGAGGTTATGCAAAGTGCGACATCTATTTTTGGTTTTTTTATTTCCAGGGCTGTAATCCATAATGAATGGATGCCCCATGCAGCAATGACTGCCATCGCGGGATATATGGGTAACAGGTAACGCATACTACTGACAAATCCAGTTCCCTGCCACAGGAAGAATAATCCCACCCATAACCAGATCAGAAGGTGTACTGCCCATTCATGTCTTTTCCAGATTTTCCATCCCATCCAGAGGAACCCCGCCCATGAAAGTAATCCCAATGGCAAGCCAAGTCCCCAGGCGGTCATATTCCACCAACCAAACCATAGCGGTCTCCTCGCCCATTGCAGCGCAGGCGGAAAATCCACATTTCCCGTGGATTGATTTTGGAGTTCTTTGAGGTTGGCGATCCATTTGGGATTGGGTTGAATGCCAAAAAAACCGGGACCTGAAAATGCATAGGGTTGAAAAACCCGAAATACAATCAACGATATGACCGCTGCCAGAATCAGGTTGCGCAGGATCACGATCAGATATTCACCCCGTTTCGACTCCGGCAACTGGAAATAATAAATGGCTGCTCCAACCGGCAATAAAATCGCAACAGGCGCGGCACTTACCTTGCATGCCACAGCCATACCCAGCGAAACACCGAATAATGCATAAGGAGCAAAATTTCTCCATGGCAGCTTTAGCCATGTCTTGATTGAGGGAATTTCCCGCCTGTCAAAGGGATCCCCATCGGTCGACAAGCGTATTTCAGGGGTCATGACCTGGATGGCAAAATAAAGCATTAAAGTGATAAAGAAGGTTAAAAAGCTGTCAACAGTAAAGAAATGGGATAGTTGAATTTGCAAGACTGCAAACGCTGAAAACCCAGCTGCCAGAACAGCCACCCCCGGACGTTTATACAATCTGAAGGCTATTAAATAGACTACGAAAACAGTAAATAAATCAAACAAGGCTGATAAAAATCGTCCAACCAGAAAGATTTCATCATAGCCTGTTTTACCAATCCATTCCCCAACATATCGAACGATAAACAATGGCAATGTGCCATACACATAAAATGAATAACCGGTATTATGTGGATTAAGCGTGGAATGATCCGTGTCAAAATAATCTCCAGCCTGAACAGGCGAAATGGATGTCTCCACCATTGTCAGGAATCGCTCGTCCGGATGAAGATGGTGGTTTGAATCCCAATTCAATCCAACCAACCGGAAATACCCTCCCAATACTAAAATAGCCAGGAGCAGTACATCCCAGATCCAGTGATATTGTTTTTTAGTGATCGACTTCAAAGACGATTGATCCTGCTCTATACTCATAAACCTGAAGATCTCCTGTATAGCTGTTTATCGATCCTATGGCTTCGTAATAGGGGCTGGAGGGACAAAGAAGATATAAAAATCCTTACCTTCCAGGGGCACATCATACAGGCTTAATGAACCTGTTGGATAGAGTTGAGCTAATTTTTCAATATCTGCATTATCATTTATGTTGATGACAAAGAGTTTCGCCCTCGGGTCCTGTAAAGTTGATTCGAATTGATCGGTCCAAAGGGCGTAATCTTTAAATGGATACCCGGCATTAATTCCGACCAACCTGGAATCCACCCAATGGGGATAAGCCACCAGGAAGGCTGTATCAGCACTGCCAACCGACTCCGAAAAACCCCGAATAACATGTCCAATATCCGATGTATTCCAGGCGCTCGCTTGGTATACTTTTTTATATTGATTGAATACAAGTGAATAGTTTTGTATACTGGCAAGCATCAAAAGAATTGCAAAAATTGCCCAGGCGAGTTTGATCGCATTTTTGGTATTCACCCGTTCAATGGAACGCATTATCCCGTCCAGTGCAAAACCGACCAACAAAAACACCGGAATGATGGCTCCTGCGGTTCGATTCAGGCATGGATTTTCTCCCGGAAAAGCCAGCGAGAGAATGGAAGGCAGCATCAAGATGGGAATGGACAGGGGAATGAATAAATCCAGCCAGTTGCGTTTTTTAATATACCTTACCACCATTGCCAATAAGCCCAGGTGGAATAATCCACCGGTAATAAAATCCAGAACCGGTCGATGGGTAATGGAAATGACCCACACCTCTCCATCATCCCAGGCAAACATGGTCATTGCCCGCCACAAATTTTCAAAAAACACCAGCCATGGATTCCCCTGGATGGGTTGCTCAACGGAGCTTAGCCGTGTAATCGCACGATACCCGACCATGTCCGGATATGCCAGCATATATCTCAATAAAGGAAGAAAAATTACCATCGAAATGACAGCAATGATTAACAATCCAAATGCAGCACGCCGTCGTTCGCTGCGGTGAGATATTCCCATTTTGTGAAGGAGAAATATTCCCAGACCAATCACCAGTAATATGGGTACAACACGATAAGGTGAATATCCTTGCAGCCCCAAGCCGACAAATAATCCTGCCAGCACAAAATCATTTCTCTTTTGATTACGAATCCCTTTTAAAAAGTAATAGAGTGCTGGTGCAAAAAAGAAGGGATAAAGAGTAAATCGCAAGGCAATTCGGGAAATTAAATTTGGCCAATAAGCCATTCCTGCGAATGCCATCGCAATTAATCCAATCCGTCGATTT
>ERZ1026805.1979-NODE-1979-length-10072-cov-5.829091_pt1 | contig 10072 bp, 24 predicted proteins | sample MGYA00520883_ERZ1026805 | MGnify/ENA primary metagenome ERZ1026805 (study PRJEB33270, sample SAMEA104284476) | anaerobic digester metagenome | biome: Anaerobic digester microbiome; feature: mesophilic sludge digester; material: Anaerobic digester biomass... | reverse complement strand
ATTCTATATCCATAGCTACACCATACTTTGCTAGTGAAGCTATTCTAGTATTGGTACGATCTACGATCACTTGACGTTCTGCGTCTTCTTTATCCTTTACCCATTTCTCAAACTTAGCTGATAATGCTTTAGCAGTATCTTCTATTGGCGTAATCAAAGCTACTATTTCATTCCTCTCAACATCTAAGGCTTTGCCTACATTCCAGTAGTATGATTTAACAGCTTTGTGTTTGTTATCTACGCCTGTACGTAGCTTCATAGCTTGGATACGGAACTCTTCACATTTATTGTATCCTTCGACATCATTGATATCTTTAATCTCTAGTTTGTCTGCTATCAGCCTTAGTGATTCTAATGTAGATACTACACTCTTTCTACCAAGCTTGACTATCTCAATCTCGATAGCTTGCTCTTCAGTGATGGTAACAAGTTCTTGTTGTACTACATTGATAGTGCCGGGTTCTGTGACGGCTTGTACTGATTTGTTATCAGTCTTGACTTTACTTCTTGCTTTTGCCATTATTACAGGTTTATAAATTATTGATTCTTTAAATTGATATGTCCTTTTTTCTGCAGTTTCTTTATAAAGTTTTTACGATTCAGAGCTACATCGTAAACGATATTATCTTCGGTTATAAGTGAGCGGCTAGAGAGATCTAACCGATACGTATTACTATCTTCGAATATTGCTTCGAATATTTCACCAGTGTGGATACGTAGTCCGAATATGTGTTGACCGGGTTTAAGTCTTATTGTAGATAATAGCTTTTTAGATTTTATAGCTTGAGTTTGTTGTACAAACTCTTTATCAGGGTTAGTAAATACATCGGGTATTATTTGCTTCATCTTAATAGTTTATATGAGCTACGAAGTTAAGAAAAAGCCGACTATATTAGTAGTCAACTTTTTCAGTTATTCACCTAAAATCCAGTTCGTTCTTTGATTTTACTTCTTAATGTTTTGGCCTGTTTTTGCTCCAGCCAATTCATTCATGATGTTCTGTACAGAAGCCTCTGCTCCGGCAGACATTACGGTTGTTTGATCTCCAGCAAGAATTAAATCATCAGGGTCACCTATGACCAAGCTTGAATGCTTGTAGGTAGGTTTACCTTCATGTAAGATTTGCATTCCTTTACGATCACCCTGACCATAGATCCTTGGAGTCTGTGCTGGATAATCTTGGAAATCTTCATGTCTTTCCTGGATGTTGTACTTTGCAGGAAGAACAGCGCCAAACTGAATTTCACCATCTACCAAAATACCAAAAGACTCCGCTTTGGATACAAGGATAGGTTGGATAGCGGTTCTGATTCTCTGGCCTAAACCGGTGAATTCAGCACTAGCATCATTCAGACTGGTATTTTGAGCCAATCTTAAAGTGAGTGCAGGTGCGTCATTAATAGGTTTGCAAGGACCAGCGCCAATTACGACAACTTTTCCTGTAGCCAAACTAGCTCCGAATAATTCCAGAACAGATTCCATAGTACTGTTAAAAGCAACTTGTTGTTTCATGATAAAATATTTAATTGTGTTTATTAAGATTTAGTGTGAGTGACTAAGGTTTCGGATTCAATTGCAGTTCTTTCAAGACTATCTATTATGTATTGAAAGAACTCTTGAGACTTAGCTTGATCCTTAATTACCATTTCTATATTGATACCATCGGTCTTGACGACAAATCCGCAGGCCTTCATACAGAGTATAGTAAGTAAATAGAGTCTATTGCTCCCTTTTTCTTCTTGTAGTTGTAGTTGAGTAGCTACTAAAAGCTTTAGTCGAATAATCCTATTGATGCGTTCCCATTGTCCGGCATCGAAGGAAACTGGGTCTTGATTAGGATCGATCCAATTCTTGTTAGACATTTTGGTTAGGTATTGAAGGTGAATAATGAGAGTTTGGTAACTTTGCTTAGAAAATCAAATAATTGAGCATGTGTGAGCCTACTAGAGAAAGCCCGGAGAGAGGGGTAGAGTGTCCTTTCAAAGTTGTGCCATCTGTTGTATCCTTAGAGGCGCTTCAGGGATATAGTGCTGAGAAACTTAGGAAACTAGCAGGTGTTGATAAGAAACAGCGTAGAGTCGGTAAGCAGACGCAGCTTGATTAGTTTGCATTGTTTATGTAAGGCATCAATGATAACCGCTTACCTAGTTCGATACCGCAAATCGTCCCAGATAAATAAGTAATTATAAGGGGCTTTGGTATTTCTGATATAGCAGGCATAAATTTGGGTCCATGTTCTAATCTTATTGTAGGACAGAATGTGGCCATAATCTTAGGTTCACCTGGTGCGCCTACATACACAGTATAAGTATGAATTTCGGAAGAACTACCATCATCCTCTGTTATTTTATGCTTAATCTCCTTGATATAATAAAAGTTAGGTATTAACTTTTGTACTCGAGAAAATATCACGTTAACTACAGGGTCTGATACGGTACTATACTGCTTCTCCTGCTCAGTTGTGATCATTACTGTTTTATCTTCCTTAGTCATAATAATTTAATTAACTTTGTGTTTTAAAATCGTTCGGATTACCCTCTGGCATTTGCTGGGGGGTTTTTTATTACATCGTGACTCTGTGTTCATAGGTCTGACTAAACTTACGTAGAGTATTTTTAAGATTATCAAAAGCTTTTCTGTTTAAGGAGTAGTAAACAAATTTACCCGCTTTACGTGTACATACAAGATTTAGGTTTTTTAGATATCTTAGATGCTGAGATCCTTCAGATTGATCATCATATCTAGCTAAGATCCGTAAATCTGTCGCACAGAGTTCAACCTCAGCATTAACTATAAACTCTAATAGTCTCTGTACTCTAGGATTACGTAATTTATTAAGTTGGCTTATTAATCTCTTGACTTTATCTTGATCGATCGTTTTGATTGGACTACGAGGATTATGCATATTTGTTTTTTCACTTGTAAATGACATAGTATTGAATTTAATAGGTTAGATGCTTCGTCTCACCTAATTAAAATTGGCTATTGGTTGCTAGTTTAATTACTTGTGAAGCTATTTCTCAGTCTATCTTGATTTTCCATCTCTTCTACTAAGGATAGTATGCTTTCGGCTAACATTTTTGCATGTGGATGGCGCATTGTTAACCAATTTAGCTTCTCTGATAATATCAGGATTATTCTATCATCATCGGTAGCGCCAATAGCGAAAGATATATTACCTGGATCGTCTGGATGTAACTTACGCAATTTATATCTAAGACCGGCTTCATCTAGTAATTTTTGTCTATCTTTTACTTGAGATAATGCTATCTCTAGTCTCTCAGCAAAAGAGCCACCAATTCTTGCATGTTCTATCTCAGGTGGTAGTTTTGGTTTTTTGTCTTCTTCCATTGTACTGATTTAATAAGTGAATAATAATTGTAACAAGAGGTATACGAGTCAGAGGTCTGCACATGACTCGTATTGCACTCTTTCGACATTCAATACCTGTATCTTAATTTATTGATTAATTAAAGTTCTTTTGGCAAAACAATACCTTCTTCTGCTGCATACTTATCAAGTAGTTCATATACTCTAGGTATTAATGATCTATATACTTCATACATACGATCATAGTTTGGGGAGAATAGTAAAATACCGATAGGTGGTTGATAATTATTAAGTAACATTAATCCACGAGCTGCACAACCTTCTCTAGTACTATCAACCCTACACCAACCAGCATTAAACAGGTAATTGTAAAATTTTATTTCTTTGATCTTAAGAATATCCATTAACGTTTTAAATGTTGTAGCGCCTTCCTGTTTCTTATTAGCCGGTACTAAATGCTCGACTAATAGTTCAGACCATCCAAGGTTACCGCTAAGCTGATGAATTCTTAATGAGGTATTTATATGTTCATCAGTAGCCTTGTATAGTATAAACCAGATTGCTTTGATCAGATTCTTACGATCAAAAGCATTCCAATGTTTTTCAATAGTATAGTCTTCATTTTTATGTGTCATGATGATTAATTTGATATGTTTAATAAACTTTGTCTTACTAATTCTTTAGTACCAATTTGTGTACATAATTCACGATGAGCATTATAAGCCTCATCATACGTATGGTATCTTTCTTGGTATTCATCTTGTTCACCTCCAAATATCATAGTCTCAAATAATAATGGGCGACCTTCATAAGCATGATCTAGTCCTAGAAATACAGTAGAGATTTCTATATTACCCATATAAGTTTTAGCTACTATTTTTTCATCAGGATTACTTGACCACCACTTATGATATTCTTCTGCTGTTACTGGTGTAGGTATTTTGTCTACTAGTATATACCACATTGGTCTGTATTTACACATGATATTGTCTTTAAAAGTGACTGGCCTCATGACAGGTAAGTTGCAGCAAACCCGAGTAGGTTCATTTGACCAGTCACATATCTTAGTTATTGGTAATAGGAATTGGAGCTTGCATTTACATGTTATATGGCGATGCGGATGTGCATTACAAGACACTGCAGGTATTCATCTAGTGATCTATATGTGGGCGGACCCGATAGAGGTTACTGAGTTTACTGAGTTGTCGGAATGGGATCGGCGTGCCTTTAGCATGTTCTGTCCCGCTCCAATCCTAGCTCTTATTTACATCTTGCTTTCTTCCTGGATTGTCTAGCCATCTTATTCTTCTTGCGCCGAGCTACAAGAACCTTCGCCTTATGCCTAAAGAACTGTTCTGTTCTTGTTGCAAACATACGAGGATTCATCTGTCTATCTTTTCTTGATACTGCCATGATTACGTTGCGATTTGAGAAGCGTTATTAATTTGATCTTCAAAAGACTTAATTTTATTATGCAAATCTCTGAAGTGACTCATCATATTTGCATAGCTATTATCATTTTTTAGCGATTGCAATTTACGTATAGTACTTGCATAATCTAATGCCGGTATCTTCTGACCTACCACTACACCAGTAGGTACGGTACCGGTGACTGCGGTTAATATTTCTTTTACTTCTAATGCTGTGGCTTGGATTATATATCCATCCGGTGTTGTTGCGATAACTACCATTTGATTTTGATTTATATGTTTAAGTTTAAAATAAGTTTTATGTATTAATCACCCATTTGTAGATTCTGCTGATTACATTCTTAAAGTTTGCTAGGACAGATAATGGCTTAGCTACAAACTCAGATTTCACATGAATAGGCTTTTCAGATTCTGTACGGATAGATCTTTCGGTTGCTATATTGACAACTTTACTCCTCTCAACTTCAAATACTTTAGGAGTAATATTCAACTCTTTCTCATCAACAGTACTATAAACTCTTTTTTCAAGCTCGCCTTTACCTCTTACTTGCTCATTAATCCATATGAGACCATTCTTTGTTTTTCGATAATGACCTCTCACACTCCAAGCTTGTATATGTCTATTGTACTCTCTAATAGGAGAATCTGGATCACGTTTTATTATAGGTCTGTATACCTTGTTTTCTCTTAGGTCAATATATCCACTGTACTTATAGATACCGGCTACCTTTTCAGTTTCTGCATTTAATTCTTTTATAAAGCTGGTTGTTATTTCTTCAGGCTGGATTTTAGAAACATAATACATCATTGAGTACACAGTATGAACAACAAAGCGAGAGAAGTAATTACGGAAAATACCCATGAAAGTTTTACGTTTATCTTCAATAATAGTCCTGTTGGATGGTTTACGATAGCCATTTCTATTGATCGTCTCTTTTATCTGAGACATATACTTTTTCTCTACTTTATCCAAGCCTGCTGGTGATAATACCGCACCCATTTGTATATACTTCTCGTTGTGAAATATTTTAATATCACAAACTATGTTATCAAACGCTATATTATCTGTTCTCTTGAATTTGAATTTACATATGATAGACCAATCTGCATAATTATAGACAGTGAATTCTGTTAACTCTGGATTAGTAAAATCAAACTCAATTGCAAATGTAACCTTAGTTTGTCCTACATTATCAATAAGAAGTATACCATGAGTAGTAAAGTAGTCCTCTGTTTTAAGATACCAATCATAATATTCTTTTGATATATTCCCTTCTGTATCGTTACAGAAATCAGACATTCTAGTAGTATCATCATAAGAAACAACAATCGTTTTGTTTGTTTTCGTGTTTAGTACTTCCATAGCTTATTAGTTAGGTTTTAATTTACGTAATGTAAGTTCCCATTGATCTATCAATCTTTTGGCACGACTTAATAAATCAGATGGTTGTATAAAACTATAGCGTAGTGTCTTCTCTACTTTGTTATCCTCATAATTATCGGTACTTTTATCATTCTGATAGATATGAACTTTCATGCCCTTACCTGGTCTAGCTTTTATTTCAAGCTTTCTACCTCTATAGAAATGAACTGAGGTAGTCCATACGCCGTCGATATGTTTTGTAGTATTCATAAACTGATTAGTTAATTAGTTATTAAATTTAATTCTATAACATGCCGTTGTCGGCAAATGAATAATAAAATCCTACTTGAGGAGCTAATATCAAATGATCCAATAAAATGATATTATGAAATTTACCTATTTGCTTTAACTCCTCAGTTAACTCGTTGTCCTGAACACTCGATACCAGATTGCCAGATGGATGATTATGTGCTACTATCAATCCAAAACATAAACATTTCAATGCCGATGCAAATAGTAATCGCGGATCTATTACAGTACTTGCACAACCTCCACGAGAAAATCTATTTATACCTTTAACATGTTTGCTCCTATCTAGATACATTACATTAAATTCCTCAATCATCTCTATGTCATCACTCCAATAACTACGGAATAATACCTCTGCATCAGATGAACACTTGATCTTAGGTCGAGATGTAAATGGCACCTTGTTACGGTAACTTATAACTATCTCTGATACTGTCAATAAAGGCTTTTCCTTATCGTACTTATAACTACCCATATACTAGTCTGATTTAATTAGTGAATGTTCTAATAAACTCTAATTAATGTTCTAATAAACTCTAATTAGTTTTGTCTTGCTATTGTCTCTCGCATTGTAGAATAACCTTTGGCCCTCATCTCTTCCGGTGAGTATAATCTGTTCATCTCAAATTTAGCAGCCTCTTCTATAGTCTCAGCTGTTAAACCCATATCAAAGCCTAGTACTTCTCCGCCTGGATTTATACCAAGCTCCCATGCTTTAGTTGCGGCATCAATTATATCTTCGGCTTCTATAAAGCACATACCTAAGCATTTGCCATCGGCAAAAGATAACCACCATATCGTTTTCATATACTACGGATTTAATTTCTTCTTGTGTTTGATAAACCAATTCAGGAATAACCGATAGGCATTAAGCTTTTCTGTCAACTCTTCATTACTAAGTACAGGTAATATTCCAGTCCATTTAGTAACAGTTTCCTCATCTAGTAATTCTAGATTATGCTTCTCTGCCTCTCTATTGTATCCAGCTAGATCACCATTTAGTAATGCATAGATTATTGCATCAAGAGCGAAGGTAGGCGCATCTGGGTCTGGTATTAAAACAAGCTCTCCTGTATTATTATGTTTTTGTAAAGTCTCTATTATATCCTTCAACATAGAAGCGAATCCTTCTTTACGTACATAGTTTATAACATTTTTGGTAAACTCTTTTACATTTACATTTACATCTATATCTGACATAGTAATTGAATTTTAAGTGATAATAATAAAGATAATTAGTATTTACTTGGACTAGTGTAAGCCCAATAGAGATAGCTTAGGGATGATTACAAATCAGTTGCTCTGAAATTTAGCTAAATCATTCTTGACATGTAGCCACCTATAAAAATCTATGTATATAAGAGTGGCCTGTTCATAGTTCTTCTGAGTTATTACTGGTAATTGGTGTTCCCATTTATCCAGAGTTTGCTTATCTAATGTTTCAAGTCCTAAGTATCCAGCTTGTCTATTATACCTACGTAGATCACCCTGACGTAGGGAGTCGATAATTTGATCAATTTCAAAGCCTTCTTCTCCCATCGGTATACGCTCATCTCTTACTACAGCGCCGCCATTATGGTTAACGATATAATCAATCATCTCATACAATATGTAGAGAAATCCTTTATCTTGAAATTTCTTTATTGCATTAGTCATCACTAAGATTTTGATTTTGTTGACAAAATTCATGTAGTGTCCATTGTACTGATAACGCTTTATATATTGGTAATAGATATTCCCAACTATTACGAGTTAATGGTGTGAGCTTAGGTTCGTATAGTTCTACTAAGGTTGAGGGTATAATAGGTAGCTCTAATTCTTTAGCATATTCATTAAACTTAGTCAGAAAACCTCTTTCGATATACCAGGTAAGTTTGATAATAGGATATCTAGAATCTTCAGGCGACGTAATAATCTTTTTGTGATCAATAGGTAGAGCATCTCCGGCTATTTCCACTGCATTTATCAAAGCATTAAGTATATTAGTAGTACCTTTTTGTCTTATCTTTTTTAAGAGTTCGGAGTCTTGCATAATAATAGATTTTAGACTTTGTTAGTGGTCCATATTGTCTTATCCTGAACCATGGATATCTGTAATTGATAGATTCTACCGTCTATGGGAATCTCAGCTATAGCTACAGTATGAATTCCAGCTACCCGGTCCATAACTGCCATCTGTCCTACTTTGTTAATACCCTCAGTCACAGCTTGGGTAAACATTTTCATTTCATCTTTATTCATCTTCAAGTTTTTGTTTTACTTCTGACATATTCTTATTAGAGGCCATACTCCTGTTAGTTCTAACTATACTCTCAGGAATGTGTAGCTCTTCATTCTGAACCAAAGATAATTGAAGTTGGTATTCTATACCATTTACTCTGATAATAGCCATAGAAGTATGTATGTCCATATCTTTCTCATCAGCCTCAAGTTCTTGACTAGTACCCAGTAATCTAGCATAGCCTTCCATACAGGATTGCGATAATTGCTCCTTGGACTTTGCTATTACATCTGAAATTTTGATATTACTAAAGTTTCGCATTGTATTAATTTAAAAAGGTTTATTAATTATTATTTCCACAATTTCCTTGTAAGGGGGTATACCTATTTATATCTTACTGTATTCTGATCAACTGTAAATTCAGTACCACACCCATCACAAAATACATCGGGATGTGCACGATAAATGAGTACCTGCTTCATACACTCAGGGCATAATATTTTAGTTCTTTCCATTGTATTGATTTTTAAGTGGTTAGTTATTAGCGGAGTCAGTAGGATCACATAATATAGTACTATGTGTACGTGCTTCGCCTTCGGGTATAAAAACACTCTCATTTACTATTAATGATAGTTGTATCTGATACTCTTGACCATTTAATACATCTATACCTAAAGGGAAAGTAATATCTTTGGTGTCCTCTTCACGTTGCAAGTGCCATAGACCAATCATACATTGTCCATAAGCCTTAGCTATTACTTCTATATTATCGGCAATAGACGCTGCAGCTTGTCTTATGATCTTAGCTTCTTGAGCGGCTACCCATTCTGAGTCTGTGGGTTCTTTATTCTTCTTTGAATTCATGATGAGTTATATTAGTTAATTAAAATTGTATACATGAAGGTTTATCGCGTGTAGCCACGAGTTATGTGCCATTATACAAACTCCGCAGGAAACACTACTGAATTTCTTTTAATATTCCACTTTGCGCCCATATCCCTCATCTCTTTAAGTGATTTCACATCGCCCCATTTTTTGTCTTTTACAAGTTGCTCAATAAGTTCATTTGTTAGTTCAACTTCATTTTTACCTGAATAAAAATCTTGCATTTCTTTGTTTTTCATTTTGTTAAATTTAACGGCACATAACAAGGGTTTTGCGTAATAGCCCTATTAAGTGTCGTGGTTAATTTTAAGTTTCTACTAAGGGCTACTACGCAAAGCCCTGACACGTTATAAGCAAGCTGGCAGACGTGCTTCGATTGAACATTTCGGTTGAAAAAATTAAAATAAAAAAGCCAACGCTCTTCAATTTTTTCAAAATTGTAAAAGTATTTGTTCATTGTCGTAATTGGTTTTTATGTTGCTCCATATTGCTTCCGTTGTTTTAAACATTGTTCCTTGCATTTCTTTCATTGGT
>ERZ1026805.1973-NODE-1973-length-10085-cov-13.353838_pt1 | contig 10085 bp, 9 predicted proteins | sample MGYA00520883_ERZ1026805 | MGnify/ENA primary metagenome ERZ1026805 (study PRJEB33270, sample SAMEA104284476) | anaerobic digester metagenome | biome: Anaerobic digester microbiome; feature: mesophilic sludge digester; material: Anaerobic digester biomass... | reverse complement strand
GGCGCCTTGCATTCGGGCATTTTCGAGCGGTCCGGAAGAATTAAAATTCCTCGCACCAAGGTGCCAGGAATTTAGAAACGTAAGGAACAGTTTATCTGTTATTATGCTCGCTTCCCCCGCAGCAAGCTGCGGGGATGCGCGTGCAACCGTTTTCATCAGGGCGGTCTTGACTGAAGAACGGCAAAGGCGTATGCGAGAAGGCACCGTGCCCGTTGCACGTCAGGTACGCAAGGGGGAGGAACGCCGCAAGAAGAGGAGGAAGCAGCAGGAGCCATGGAAATCAAGGTGACAAAAGTTTCTGCGGACAGGATGAAACCGAAGCCGACGGACGAGTCGAAACTGGGATTCGGGCAGCTGTTCACCGATCACATCTTCACCCTGAAGTACAAGACGGGCAAGGGCTGGCACGATCCGCGGATCGAGCCCTACGGCCCGATCCCGATGGACCCGGCCGCCATGAGCCTTCACTACGGCCAGCTCATCTTCGAGGGCCTGAAGGCCTACCGGGGCGCCGACGGATCCGTCTACCTGTTCCGCCCTTGGGAGAACATCCGGCGCATGAATGCATCCGCCGAGAGGCTCTGCATGCCCGCCCTCGACGAGACGTTCGCCCTCGAGGCGCTGAAGCAGCTCGTCGTCCTGGAAAAGGACTGGATCCCCCGGGGGCTGGGGACCTCGATGTACATCCGGCCCACCATGCTCGCCACGGAGCCGGCCCTCGGCGTGCGCCCGGCCAACGAGTACCTCTACTTCGTCATCGTGGGGCCCGTGGGCGCCTACTACCCGCAGGGTTTCAGCCCGACGAAGATCTGGGTCGAGGAGGAGTACGTCCGCGCCGTGCGGGGCGGCATCGGCTTCTGCAAGGCCGCGGGAAACTACGCGGCAAGCCTCATGGCGAGCCAGAAGGCGGCCGCCAGGGGCTACACCCAGGTCCTGTGGCTCGACGCCGTCGAGCGCAAGTACGTCGAGGAGGTGGGGACGAGCAACATCTTCTTCCTCATCGGGGACGAGCTCGTCACCCCGCCTCTCGGGGGCAGCATCCTGCCCGGTGTGACCCGTGACTCCGTCATCCAGATCGCGAAGCGCAACGGCATGAAGGTGTCCGAAAGGCCGATCTCGCTCGACGAGATTCTCGAGGCCGGGGCCAGGGGGACCCTCAGGGAAGGCTTTGCCTCCGGGACGGCGGCCATCGTCTCCCCCGTGGGCCAGATCTTCTGCCGGGGAAAGGAACTCCTGATCAACGGCGGCAAGACGGGTCCCGTCACGGAAAAACTCTACAACCAGATCCTCGAGATCCAGTACGGGATTTCGGGGGACCCCTTCGGTTGGAGACTGAAAATCGCGTGAACAGGCACCGCGGGGGAGGGGAAGCCCTGTCCGGAGGCTCCCCCGCGGTTTTCCGCAGGGGCCACGGGGCAGATCCATCCCCGGGGCCGGTTCCGGGGCGCCGGCGGTGCGAACGCCAGGCACGCAGAGGGAGGCGCAAGGGGCGTTGTCGAACATCCACAGCGATGTGGACAGATATGTTTATAAGGCTGTTGGCAGGATCTCCAACTTCAAGAATCATGGCGTTTTTTATCGAATTGCCCATGGAGCGAGCACATAAATAATACAATAATATCAATGCATTGCACGATTTCAGGCCATTTCCCGTTTTCCCCGGCTGCAGCCGTGCCGACTTGTTCACCAATAAAAAATCATGCCACTTTCCCCCGCGGTAAAATCTCTTTTTCCCGCTGTGTGGAACGGACGATGAGAAACCCCTTTTCATTCTTCGTTTTTTTGCTTTTCATTTTTTTTGCGGCGCCTTCGTGGGGGGCTGAACCCCTCAGCCTCGACGACGTAGTCCGCAAGATCCAGGATACCTACGAGCGGACGGGGCAGGTCAGGGCCCGGTTCATCCAGACGGTGGCCCTGAAGGCCATGAAAAAAACGGAGCGCGAGGAAGGCATCTTCTACTTCAAGAAGCCAAAGCGCATGCGGTGGGTGTACACGAAGCCGGCCGCCAAGGAACTCGTGATCAATCCGGAAAAAGCCTGGCTCTACGTTCCGGCCGATAAAGTGGCCTATGTGCAGGATTCCGCCGGCATCTTCAAGTCCACCGTCAGCGTGCGGTTCCTCGCCGGCATCGGCAAACTGAAGGACGATTTCAAGATTTCCCTTGCTGCCGGGAAGGCGGCGGAGAAACCGGGCAGTTATCTTCTCGATCTCGTGCCCGTGAACCCCGAGGAGGGTGTGAGGAAACTCCAGGTTGCCGTCAGCAGCGAGACCTTCCAGATCGTGAGGGTCGTCCTGTTCGATCCCTACGGCAACGTGACGACCCTCGCCTTTTCGTCTATCGAACTCAACCGGGACCTCCCCGACAGCCTCTTTACCTTCCAACCCCCCGCCGGGGTGGACGTGATGAAAAGATAGGCAAACGGCAAAAGGCTAATGGCAAAGGGTACCGGATTTTCCCCTCCCTTGACCTTACGCCTTTTGCCCTTGGCCTTAGGCCTGTCCTTAAACGATCTTGCCCGCCATGAACGCCTTCTCGAAGGCCCGTACGATGACCGGGTCGAACTGGCTGCCGGAGCACTTCACGATCTCGTCGTAGGCGATCCGGGCGTCGAGGCCCTTGCGGTATGTTACTGATCGCTGCTATAGAGCCAATACGTGATCGCCGTAATGCGGCCAGTTGGTGATCGGCGTAATGGAGCCACTCCATGATCGGCGTAATCGAGCCACCCTGTTGTCGCGGGGAGGCGGAACAAGGGTTGAAAGGGGACTCGGACCGCGGCATCCACGTTGCTTCACTCCCGGTAAAAGCTATAAGCCGGGAGGAGCGCTGTCATGAGCAACAGGAGGTTCGAGATGTACCAGTACCGAAACGTGATCCATCGCATGCGCATGGGCGAAAGCGACCGCACGATCGCCCTGGCGAAGCTGATGGGCCGCGGCAAGTGCAAACAGGTCCGCCGGATCGCCGAACAGAACGGCTGGCTGGGCAAGGAGCCCCTGCCCGATGACGAGATCCTGGCTGCGGCCTTCGAGATCAAGCCGGAGGTCAATCCCACCCGTGTATCCCTTTCGTTTCCCTTTACCGAGCAGATCCGGCAATGGGTCGAGCAGGGCATACGGATGACGACGATCTACCGAGCCCTGGTCGATCGGTTCGGCTTTCGCGGCAGCTACTCCTCGGTTCGCCGCCTCGTGGACCGGCTGAGGATTCGGCAGCCGCAAGCGAGCTGTTGCCTGGACTTTGAGCCCGGGGAAGCCGCTCAGGTCGACTTCGGCAAGGGGCCCACAATCGTGGACGCCTTCACGGGGGCGATGCTGAAGACGTGGATCTTTGTGATGACCCTGTGCTTCAGCCGCCATGTCCACGCCGAGGTTGTCACGGACCAGAACGTGTCGAGCTGGCTTGCCTGTCACCGCCGCGCCTTCGAGTACTTCGGCGGCATCCCCGGCAAGATGATCATCGACAACCTCAAGAGCGCCATAACGCGTGCCTGTTTCCATGACCCGGAGGTTCAGCGCACCTATGCGGAGCTGGCCGAAGGGTACGGCTTTCTCATCTCGCCGTGCCCGCCGGGGGATCCCAAGAAGAAAGGGCGCGTCGAGAGCGGCGTGAAGTACGTCAAGGGCTCCTTCGTGCCCCTGCGCGACTTTCGATCCCTGGCCGACGCCAACGGGCAGCTTCGGCGATGGTGCCTGGAGACGGCCGGAAACCGCATCCACGGCACGACCCGCCAAAAGCCGCTGACGCTCTTTGCCGAGGCGGAGAAGGCGATCCTGAAGTCCCTGCCGGCAGTCCCGGTCGAGATCGCCGCCTGGAGCCGCGTCAAGGTCCACGGCAACGGCCATGTCCAGTTCGAAAAGGCGTATTACTCGGCGCCGTTTCAGCTCATCGGCCGCGAGTTGTGGCTCAAGGCCACAGACAACACGGTCAAGCTTTATCATAAGCTGAAGCTGGTGGCCTGCCATCCGCGGCTCCATAGGCCCGGCCGGCGATCCACGGTCGATGACCACATGCCGCCCGAGGCCCTGGCCTACAAACTCCGGGACCCCCAGTGGTGCCTTCGGCAGGCCGAGGCGATCGGCCCCTCGTGCCATGAGATCATCGAGCGGCTCTTCAGCAGCCGCGTCCTGGACAATCTCCGCGCCGCCCAGGGGATCATCGCCCTGGGGAAGCCCTACGGGACGGTACGGCTGGAGAGCGCCTGTCGGCGGGCGCTGCACTTCGACAATCCCCGGTACCGCACTGTCAAGGAGATCCTGAAGCAGGGCCTGGATCAGGCGCCGATGGAGAAAGAGGCACCGCCGCTGGCTGCGGTCTACACCCTTCAGGGCCGGTTCCTGCGCGGGGCCGGCGAGCAGCAGCTGCATTGAGGAGGTGAGCGCCATGAATCCCATGCCCGAGCTCATCCCCTTGCTCAAGCAGCTTCGCCTCTCCGGGATCCTGGACTCCATCGAGGCCCGTAACCGACAGGCCATCGAGGAGAAGTTCTCCTATATGGACTTCCTGGCCGCGATCATCCAGGACGAGATTGCCCGCAGATCCCAGAAACGGCTCGCCTCGGCCATCCGCCGGGCCAACTTCCGCAACCAGAAGACGCTCGAGGAGTTTGACTTCACCTTCAACGCCTCGATCAACCGCGCCCTCATCCTGGAGCTGGCCTCGTGCCGGTTCATGGACGAGAAGGTCAGCGTCATCGTCGTCGGTCCCTGCGGCACCGGCAAGAGTCACATTGCCCAGGCCCTGGGCCACTGCGCGATCCGTGCCGGCCACGACGTCCTGTTCACGACCGCCGCCCGGATGCTTGCCCAGCTGCATGCCGCCCGGGCCGCAAACGGCTATGACCGGCTCTTTGCCCGATTGACGTCGATCGATCTGTTGATCATCGACGACTTCGGCCTCAAGCCCCTCAAGGGTCCCCAGGACGAGGACTTCCACGATGTCATCTCCGAGCGCTACGAGAGCAAAAGCACGCTCGTGACCTCGAACCTCGACATCCCCGAATGGCTCGATGCGTTTCCAAACCGCATCCTGGGCGCCGCCACCATCGACCGGCTCCGTCACGGCGCCTACAAGGTCGTCCTCGACGGCAAGAGCTATCGTGACGCACGCACGCCGCCCAAGGCTCTCACTCCACCTGTCAAAGATCAGAAAACCCTCTCTCGAAAGGAGGTGAAATCGGCGGAATGAATGAAGGGTCCGAACCCCCTTTTTAACCCTCTGTCACTGGCTCCATTACGGCGACTATCGGTGGCTCGATTAAGGCGATCATTGACACGGTAGGGGCGGTCCGACGTCATGGAGTCGCGTATATTAAGCCCGTTTCTTCCCTACTGTATTGTCTGCACAGTCATTTTGCCATTTCATTTATCATAAAACCCATCATTCGGGTCCAGAATTTGCGGGCTTTGGGGGGGCTATAGTCAGACTCGAGCAACTTTAACCTCCGAACAAAATCGTCGATCATCTTCTGCAAGTCCTTTGTTGCACTGCGAGGTGCACGGCCAAGCACGTCCGTTGAAATACAAATGATGTTCTTGAGGATTAAAGTATTTTCTGGTGCAAATTCAAGAGCTGCCGTTAACGACTCTCTTACTACAATAGTAACTCCATTATAATATTCCTCAATCCAAGTAGCGTAGTCTTTATGGTCTTCTGGTTCCAATGCGATTACTTTATTCCAACAGTTTACTGCTATTTCGTTTATTGTGTTGGCTGCATCCTCCATGAGCTTTTTTCTCTCATTTTCTGACGCATATTGCATTGCATTTTCATAGCAGCTTATCATTTCTTTCAATCTAAGGTCATCAATAGTGGATTGCCTTCCTACTGCCGTACCACGACCAAACCAAGCTTCGGCATTCTGCGTTTCATGTTCTAAGACTTGCGAGAAATATTTATAAGCCTCAATATAATTATTGCTTTTTTCAGCCACCCTGGCAAGCTTGAGAATATTTTCAATGTTTACTGTGCTCCCAGTGCGAAGTACCTCGCGGACGATTATATCGCTTCCGCAATACATGCATTTGACCAAGTCCCTGTTATCCGGAACCTGTAATTCGCCCGCACAACTTGGACATACCGCTGCTTTAAATGCCATAGGACACCTCTACTCCTAAATGTCGTAACAAATAAAAATAACTAAACGACAATCCATTAAGTTCGTTTACCGTGTCGCTCAATGACAGCTTGTTTGTATTGTGTTCGTGAAAAAGGCTTATAAGGATTTATTCGGAATGTAAATATTGCACCACCAATGACAAAAGCTAAACCTATACCATATATAATGTCATAGTAATGGTACTTGAAAATGACATAAGATAAAATCATAGTAGAAAGAGAAAGAACAAATGCCGCAATTGCGGATCGAAAAGAGGAAATGAAAACGAATGGAAATATGTACAGAAAAAACCCGATGCCGGCTTGAATAAAACTGTGATCGTTTTCATACATGAAAATGCAAATCGCAAACGACAAGAGTGCTGTAACAATACCGAGCATGCAGGATTTCACTCAAATCTCCTTCAAGAGAATTGCTTTCTTAGATTCAAACTCGTCCTTTGTGATTGCGCCAATATCGAGTAATTCCTTTAGCTTTCTTATTTTCTCCATGGGATCTTCTTTTGACATACTGCTGGCTGCTTGGCTTCCCGAAATGCTCTGCTGCAGCATTTGTGGAAGAATATAGCCCATTCCGAGTCCGGCGCCCACGCCTACACCTGTAGCTGCTGCACCACCGGGATTGTTTGCAGCTCCCTCAAGGGCTATGGCTGCTTTGAATTTCATGAATTCATCCATATTTCCAACAGCGGACATTCCACTGCGCGCATCAATCATGGTTTGCACATCAGGGGGCAACGATATTGTATTAATGTATAAATCGTGCAACGATAATCCCAAACCGTCAAAATCCATTTGAAGTGCGGTTTTTATGAACAATGCCAATTGATTGAAATCTTTCGGCATATCGAAGATACTTTTAATGTGATTGCCAAGAACATCTGTCATTTTGGAGATGATGATGTTTTTTAAATAATCGGAGATATCGGAATTTTTATAGCCTCCCTGAGTTCCGACTATTTTATTTATAAAAAGCAAAGGGTTTGTAACCTGAATTGAAAATATGCCATTTGAACGGAGGCGAATCATCTGCAATTCTGAATCTTTGAAGAGGATTGGCTCTCTTGTACCCCATTTGAGATTTGGAAATAATTTCATGCTGACAAAATAGACTTCAGAACGAAAGGGGGATTTGGGGCCATAACCAAATCCTGTAACCCACTTACCGATAACTGGAACATTTTGCGTCTGCAGCACATAACGACCTGGGGCAAATACATCTAGGGACTTGCCATCGCGAAAGAAAACAGCCGTTTGGCTCTCACGCACAGTAAGTTGTGCACCCCATTTAATTTCGCATTCTCCATTTTCGGGAATCCGCCTTACCATTGTTTGACCAGAATCATCCAAATATTCCAATACTTCCATGAGCTGCGGCATTTATTTGTGCTCCCTTATTAACGCGTTGCGCCTTTCTAACCGATCTTCTAGATCGGTTAGAGCCGAATCTATATCAGCCTTATTCATTTTATTGATATTCCTTCGCAGTGTTTGTGCCTCTTCCAATAAGTCAAAATCGTCCACGATGATCATTTCTAATTCCTCTTTCCTAATTTGCGAGTCACTAAAAAAAGATGACGCACCATATGCAGCATACTTGATATTAGTGGAAAGAGTATTTAATCTTTTTCGCGTTTCCTCCCAGCCGTACAATGTTTCTTTATGCTGTTGCTTCACTCCAGAAACAATACGGATGTGCACTGCTTTTTCACATGCTGCGAGAGCTTGTGCTACACTCTCTCGTACTATCCTGTCACAATGGCGACGACCTTCCCGTTCGGCATATCCGCGATATCCGGGTATTAGGGCACCAATATTATCAAATATGGATTTTGATTTATCCATGTGACATTTATTATCAGAAAATAACGCACGGGAAATCTGATGTCAGTTCGGGTACATCATCAATATTATCCAATTTTTTTACTGCGGGGTGCGCATGTAATATCTTCACCAAAGTGATGTAAGCTTCTTTAATGTTAGATAACCGCATACCATATTTGATGTCTTTGATTATTACGGTGCTCGAAGGTAATTCCGAAATTTTCTTCAGTTCCATAATGCGCATGTATACGAACATGGCTAGTTGAATAAATGTCTTTTTTCTGCTCACGTTACGTGAAGGCGTGGACCCTTCTTTTTCCCACGTGTCTTCACGTTTGAATGCTGCAGAAGACGAAAGTGCTTCAAACAAATGATGACTTTTTTCGCCTTCCATAAAGATCATTTCGAGGACATCGACGTCGAGTAGTTTTATGGATTTAAGCAATTCTCGATCGTTGATAAAAACGCCCGATTCGTTTTTTAATATTATGCAGTCGATAAAAGATAGATTGCGTCGGCACTCGAGGTAAAGTAGACGTAATTTTGCGTCGACATCTTTTCCAAGAAGCTTCCATCTCTGGTATCTATCAAAAATGTCGGATCCCGTAATCACTGCACTTCTTAAAATAGAGACAATGCTTGTGAAGGGCATGGGTGTATCTCCTACGCGGCCAACCTTAATCTTTGCAATATGCGTGCCCTCCGAATGTGATTTAGAGAAGCATAAGAAGAGATCGATTTATTATGCTTCGAAGAATATTTGCCAATGCACTGCTTAATTGTCGCTTTGATGATTGTTTGTTCCGTGCGAGATGGTGATTTACTACCGGGCTATCTTGATAGTTTCGAGAACGATCGACGATTAATATAATGTATTTTCAACTGCTAATTTGTGGATTGGCATCTTTTGGAGCACTCGCGCTCCGCAGGGCGCCATGTCATGACACCAACATACTCTGGTAACGAATTGTGAATTAAAATTTTGCATATTGCACGCACGGTGATTGTGAGGTTAAAATACTGTGAGCAAAAAAGTAGTGAAGAATGAAGCACACATTGCTTTGTGACTTTCTTTCTGTATTTTTATTCTTTATATTTGAACACATCTGTCCAAAATAGGTTTTTGTAATTGAAAAGGGTGCACACGATCAGGTAGTAGTTTCTCTGCGAGAAGAAATTCAATCCTGAAAGGCGGCACCCTCATGAACAGATTTAGCAGCATTTTCGGTCATATTCTACACCTATTTCCGCGACGCGAGTTCTTTGAAGCCGTGGAGGCCACCCGAGCGGATCGAGACGCCAAAGGGTTCAGTTGCTGGGACCAGTTCGTGGCCATGATGTTCTGCCAGCTGGGGCAGGCCCATTCCCTTCGGGAGATCTGCGGGAGCCTGGCCAGTTGTTTCGGCAAGGCCAGGCATTTGGGCATTCAAACGGTCCCGAAACGCTCGACCCTGGCCTACGCGAACGAGCATCGTCCCTGGCAGCTCTACGAGAAGTTGTTTTATCAGATCCTGGGCCGCTGCCGGCAACTGGAGTTCGGCAAACGGAAGTTCCGGTTCAAGAACCGGCTCTTCAGCCTCGATGCCTCGATCATCCCGCTGTGCGCCTCTCTGTTTGACTGGGCCAAGTACCGACGAACCAAGGGGGCCGTGAAGCTTCACCTGCTGCTGGATCATGACGGCTATTTGCCCGTGTTTGCCCGTGTCACGACCGGCAAGATCCACGAGGTTCGGATCGCCCGGACGCTGAACTTCCCCGCGGGTTCGATCGTGGTGGTGGACAAGGGCTATGTCGACTTCTCGCTCTTCTGGTCCTGGAACCAGGGCGGGGTTTTCTTCGTCACCCGCCAAAAGGGCAATGCCCGTTACCGGGTTGTGGAACAACGAGCGATTCCGACCAACCGGAACATCCTGAGCGATCAGCTCATTGAGCTCGAAGGGTTCTACGCTCACAAAAAGTATCCCGTCGTCTTGAGACGGCTGGAGGTCTGGGATGCAGAGAACGAACAGCTCATCGTGCTGCTGACCAATCATATGGACTTCGGGGCAACGACGATCGCGGCCATCTACAAGGACCGCTGGCAGATCGAGATCTTTTTCAAGACGATCAAGCAGAACCTGAAGATCAAGACCTTTGTGGGCAC
>ERZ1026805.1972-NODE-1972-length-10086-cov-6.518891_pt1 | contig 10086 bp, 12 predicted proteins | sample MGYA00520883_ERZ1026805 | MGnify/ENA primary metagenome ERZ1026805 (study PRJEB33270, sample SAMEA104284476) | anaerobic digester metagenome | biome: Anaerobic digester microbiome; feature: mesophilic sludge digester; material: Anaerobic digester biomass... | reverse complement strand
CATCGTCGTCGAGCCGTCGGCCCTCGGCCTGCGCGGCATCGGTGCCGTGGCCGACCTGGTCGACGACGTGTGGGACACCCACAACCCCGAGCTGGAGCTGGCCGGTGTGATCGTCAACAAGGTGCCGGCAGTGAGCACCGAGGCCGATCGACGCTACGAGGAGCTCGCTCGCATCGTCGGCAAGAAGGCCATCTGGCAACCGGTGGTGCCGCACAGGGTGATCGTCAACCAGGCGATCGGCGAACGCCGGCCCATCCACACCTACGGTGCGCGCAGCGGCGAGGTGTCGGAGGTGTTCGACAAGCTCTGGGCGAAGCTGCGCCGCATCACCAGGCCCTGACGGCCCGAACCACGAACCACGACCCACGACCCACAGCCAGGCCCAGGCCGACGCCGCCGGGTCAGGGCGGTGTGATGTCGATCAGGCTGAGGCCGCCGCGGCCGTCGAAGGTGAGCGCGGCCTGGCCGGCGACCAGCCGACGGATGCCCTCGCCGAGAAACTCGCCACGCCAACCGGTGGCCAACCGCGCGTCGGTGTCGCCGCGGAGGAACGCCACCAGATCGTTGCGCGTGGCGAGCAACGCCGTGTCGATGCGCCGCTGACGGGCCACCTCGCTCACCCACGCCGAGACCAGGGTGACTGCCGGCCGCAGGCTGCGATCCAGCTCTTCGCCGTCGCCTGCCGGCATCGACGCTTCGTTGGCCATGCCCTCGCGGACCGCGGCGAGGATGTCGGTGGCGATGACACCGCGAGTGTGGCGATCGTCGACGCCCCGGCACTGCCCGAGCTCGGCGACCGTGGTGGGCTGCTTCTGCGAGATGCCCAGAATGGCGAGATCGGGCAGCACCTGTCGCACCGGCGAGTCGATGGCCATCGCGCGTCGCTCGCGCCACGCCGCAACTGCCCGGGCCACCCCACGGGCGCGGGGCTTGAGCACGCGTACATCTTTCAGCCGGGTCCATGCGAGGTCGGGCTCGGTGCCGCTGACCGGCCGCGTGCGCAGCTCCTCGCACGCGTCGGCCACCCACTCGGCGCGCCCTTCGGCGGCGAGCTTGACATCGAGCGTGTCCTGCAGCTGCAACAGGTGTGCCACGTCACTCGCCGCGTAGTCGCGCTGATCGGCGCTGAGGGGCCGGCGCAGCCAGTCGGTGAGGCGGTCACCCTTCCCTGCCGTGACACGCAGTTCGCTCTGCAGCAACGACACCAGCGACGGCGTGCTGTAGCCGAGGAACCCGGCCGCCAGTTGCGTGTCGTAGAGGTGCAGTGGCACCGCCCCCACCGCGTGCGTGAGCACGTCGAGGTCTTGCTGGGCGGCGTGCACCACGCACACCGGGTCGCCGGCGAACAGCAGCTTCAGCGGCGAGAGATCGCACGCCAGCGGGTCGATGAGGACGATCTCGCCGGCAGCAGCGATCTGCACCAGCGCCAGCTTGGGGAAGTACGTGCGCTCACGGTGGAACTCGGTGTCGAGCGCGTACCTCGGTTCGGCAAGCACCCGCTCGACGTAGCCGGCAACCTCGTCCGACGAGTCGATCCAGCGATATGTCACAGAGACTGGCCTCCGCTGACGATGGGCCGGCCGCCGGCGATCCAGGCCACCATGCCGCCGGCCACGTTGACGACCTCGACACCATGCTGCGCGAGGAACTCGCACGCACGCAGGCTGCGACCGCCGACCTTGCAGATGACATAGGTGGTGCCATCGCCTTGGAAGGCGTGCACCCGGTCGGGCACCGACCCCAGCGCGACGTGAACGGCCCCGGCGACGTGACCGGCCTGGTACTCGTCGGTCTCGCGTACGTCGATCAGGCGAGCGCCGGCGGAGAGTGCGGTCTCCAGCTCGGCGACGCTGATTTCGATGATTGACATGGCAAGAACCTACTTGGGCAGGTCACCGGGCGTGTTCACGTTCGCCAGATCTTGACGATTCACCGGTACTTCGACGAATTTCAAGCTCGACAGCACCGATTCCACTCGGCGCTCGCCGGCGTCGAACGCGTCGCGCAGCGGTTGCAGCACGGTGCGTCGCCACACGGCGCACATCGGCTGCAGGCGGTCGGTGCGGGCCACAGCCACATCCGCATCGCCCAACGCAGCCATCACGGCCTGCAACGTGTGCTCGGTGAGATGCGGCAGATCGCACGCCACCACCACCACGGCCACGGTGCTGTCGGCGCTCGCCGCCAACGCCGTGATCACTCCGCCGAGCGGGCCTTCACCGGGGTGCCCATCACCCACGACGTCGAGCCCGAGCGCTGCCAACGCAGGGGCATCACCGCCGATGGCCTGCACCGGATCGCAGCCGGCCGAGCGCAGCGCGGACACCACGTGCATCACCATCGGTGCACCGTGGACCGGCACCAGCGCCTTGTCGCGACCCATCCGGCGGCTCGCGCCACCACACAGCACGGCGCCCGCCACCACAGCCGACCCAGCGCTCAGGACGCGGCCCCGGAAGGATCGAGCTGCGCGATGAACAACGCGATGCGCTCGGCCTCGTCGGTCTCGCCGATGGCGGCGGCCATGGCGCCCAGACCGCGCAGGCAACCGAGGAAGCCTCGATTGGTCTCGTCGGCCCAGCGCACGTAGCCCGACCCGCGCCAGCCGTTGGCACGCAGCGTGTCGAGCCCGCGGTGATAGCCGACCCGGTAGGCCGCGTACCGCTCGACGGTGTCGGTGGCCACATCACCCAGCGTGCACCACCCGATGAGCGAACGGGGGTGTTGCGCCACCACGGCAGCTGCCCCTGCTCGTCGTTCGCCGGGCGCAGCAGCGAGCACCGCTTGCACCGCCTGACGAACTGGCGGCGCTTCGGCCGGCAGCACCGTGCGCGGTGGGCCTTGCGGGGTCAGCAGGATCGGTTGGTCGCTCACCCGGCCACCCTACGGCGTATGGTTCGCGCATGACTGCTCTGTCACTGGAATCGGCAAAGACCGTCGCCATCGTGGTGGCCGTCGCCTTCGTCGCCTTCGCGGTGATCTCGGCGTGGCTCATCAAGAACGTCGTCACCAAGCTCATCATGGTGCTGCTGATGGCAGGCCTCGCGCTCGGGGTGTGGACGCAGCGCACCAGCCTGCAGGACTGCGCCGACAAGGCCACGGCACAGGCCGAGGCCCTCGACGTGACCGGTCTGACGTGCACGTTCTTCGGCACCGAGATCGAGGTCGGCGAGGGCTGAGCCGCTAGCGCCTCCAGGGAGCGCCCACCGTTGCGAACAACGGATCGATCAAGTGCCGGCGAAAGGCCTCGGCGTTCGTGTTCGGGGCGCCGTGGCCGCAGCCGTCGAGCACCACCAGCTGCGCATTGCGGATCGTCTCGGCAGCCAGCGTCATGCCCTGCCGATGGTGCGTCGCACCGGTGGTGCCGTACCCGACGACGACGGGCACGTGAATGCGATCCGCGTGCCACGGTCGGTGCTCACGCAGGTCGGCCAGCTCGTCGACGGGTGCCACGCCCTCGGCGCGGCGACTGGCTCGTGTGCGCTCGGGTAGGCCGTCCCAGCGGGCATCGCCGAGCAATCGCCGCATGAACGCCTCCGCCGCCTCGTGGGGCCGCCCGGCCGCCTTGATGGCCGAGGCACCGGCGGTGGTACCCGGCCACCACGGCTCCCAGGACAACGGGGTCTCGTAGATCGCCACGCCGGCGACCAGGTGGGGGTGCATCTGGGCCGCGGCGAGCGCGACGTTGCCGCCGTAGCTGTGGCCCACGATCACTGCTCGCCGGCCGGCCAACACCTGCACCAGATCTGCCACCTGGGCGGCCATGTCGAACGGGCCGCCATGCGGCGTCGAGCGCCCGTACCCGCGGCGGTCGTAGCGCACCACCCGGTACTCGTGGTCGAGGCGCCTGCTCAGCCGCAACATCCCCGCCGAACGGTCCATCGCGCCGTGCACCAGCACCACCAGTGGGTGCGCTGCGTCGCCTGCCTCCTCGGCCCAGATCGCCGGGCCGGTGTGCGTCACGAGACGCGCACGATGCGCAGCACGTCGGTGCTGGCACCACTCGGCCGGTCTGGGGCGCCGGCCAGCACCAGCACCGTCTGCCCGGGCTCGATGAGGCCGCTCTGCACCGCTCGCTCGACCGCGAACCACACCAGGTCGTCGGTGCTGTGATACGTGCTGACCGCGAGCGAACGCACGCCCCACGACAGTGCCATGGCCCGCACCGTCGCCGGGTCGGGTGACAAGCTGATGAGCGTGGGCGACGGCCGGAAGCGCGCCATCGCGCGAGCGGTACGACCGGTGGTGGTACAGCACAGGATGGCCTGCGCGCCGGAGTCGGCGGCGGCCATTCCCGCCGCGTGCGTGATGGCCATGGTGATGCGCGCAGGACCTTCCGGCCACTGCTCGCGTTGCGTGCGCCCCAGGCGCGACGCCCACTGCGAGTAGCTGGCCTCGGCCTCGGCACGACCGGCGATGCGGCTCATCGTGCGCACGACGCCGGCGGGGTCGGAACCCACCGCCGTCTCCGCCGACAGCATCAGCGCATCGGTGCCGTCGAACACCGCGTTGGCGATGTCGCTCACCTCGGCGCGGGTGGGCGAGGGCGCCGTGATCATGCTCTCCATCATCTGTGTGGCCGTGATGACGGGGACGCCCACCTCGACGCAGTGACGGATGATGCGCTTCTGCAGGTGCGGCACGTCCTCCAGTGGGCACTCGATGCCGAGGTCACCGCGAGCCACCATCACCGCGTCGGCTTCGGCGGCGATGGCTTCCAGCGCGACCACCGCCGGCATCGTCTCGATCTTGGCGACCAGGCGCGTGGTGTAGGGCAGGATGGCTTCGCGCACGACGCGCAGATCGTGGGCTGCCCGCACGAACGACACCGCCAGGAAGTCGGCCCCCGCCTCGGCCATCGCCTTGCCCAGCACCAGGTCGTCGGCGGTGGGCGTGGTGAGTCGCAACCGTTCCGAGGGCAGGTGCACCCCTGGCCGGCCCTGCACCATGCCACCGGTGAGCACTACACAGTGCACTTCGCGCTCGTCGACTGCCTCGGCTCGCAACGAGATGGCGCCGTCGCCCAGCACCACCCGGTCGCCGGGTTGCAGGTCGACGAGCAGCGTGGGGTAGTCGACCGTGATGCGCTCGATGGTGGAAGGCCCCTCGGCGGGGGTGAGCACCAGCCTGGCGCCGCCCACCAGCACCCCACCGCCATCGGCGAACTGACCCGAGCGCACCTTCGGGCCGGGCAGATCGGCCAGCACCGCCACCACCTGGCCGGTGCGTTCGGCGGCGGCTCGCACGGCCTGGAGGCGCTCGATGTGCGACTGCAGCGTGCCGTGGCTGAGGTTGAGCCGCACCACGTCGACGCCGGCGAGCAAGAGGTCGTCGAGCACCTCCGGCGACTCGCTGGCAGGCCCCAGCGTGGCGACGATCTTCGTTCGGGTATCGGCTCGGGGGGTCATCAGGTGCTTATCTAGTCGGCATGGAGTTGATGTTGATACGCCATGGTCTACCAGTGCGGCGAGAGCTCAGCGACGGCATTGCCGATCCCGAGCTCGCCGACGACGGCCACGCTCAGGCCCGTCACCTCACGGAGTACCTGGCCAACGAGTCCATCGACGCCATCTACACCAGCCCGTTGCGGCGTGCCGTGCAGACCGCCGAGCCGCTGGCCGCCTCGAAGGGTCTGGCCATCAACGTCATCGACAGCGTCGCCGAGTGGGATCGCAACTCCAGCCAGTACGTACCGATCGAGGAGCTCAAGGCCACCAACGATCCGCGCTGGCAGGCGATGGTCCGCGGCGAGTGGTCCGCACACGACGAGACGCCCGAGGAGTTCGCGTCGCGAGTGGTCGCGGCACTCGAGCAGCTGATCGATGCTCATTCCGGCCAGCGCGTGGCCGTGTCGTGCCACGGAGGTGTGATCAACGCCTATCTCTCGCATGTCCTGGGCCTGCCGCTGAGCCACGGGTTCTTCTATCCCAACTACACCAGCATCCACCGCATCGCCGCCTCCCGCGGCGGCCATCGCAGCGTGGTGACGGTCAACGAGACATCGCACCTGCGCGGCACGGGGCTCCCGATGGGGCTGATGCAGCAGTCATGAACGCATCCGACCCGAACGACCTGAACGACCTGATCGCCTTCCTCGATGCGTCGCCGTCGCCGTGGCACGCTGCCGCGAGCTCGGTGCAACGACTGGTCGCCGCCGGGTTCACCCAGCTCGCACTCGACACGCCGTGGCGTCAACTGCCGGCAAGGGGCTTCGTGCAACGCGGCGCTGCCATCGTTGCGTGGTCGGGTTCACCCGACTCGGGCCCCGCACCCCTGCGCATCGTCGGAGCACACACCGACTCGCCGTGCCTGCGGGTGAAGCCGCTGCCCGATGCCGGCGGGTACGGATGGAAGCAGCTGGCAGTGGAGGTGTACGGCGGGGCCTTGCTCAACTCGTGGCTCGATCGCGACCTGGGCGTGGCCGGCAGGCTCGTCGCGCACGACGGCTCGGCCACGTTGGTACTGGTCGACGAAGCAGTGGCACGCGTACCCCAGCTCGCCATTCACCTCGATCGCGACATCACCGAGCGCGGCCTCATCCTCGACAAGCAGGTCCACCTGGCCCCGGTCTGGGGCATCGGCGCACCGTCACCCGGCGAGTTCGCAGCGTGGATCGCGGCGCAGGCGGGGCTTCCACCCGACACCATCGCCACCTGGGACCTGTGCCTGTTCGATCGCACCAAGGCGCAGGTGCTCGGTCCGGCCGGCGATCTGCTGGCCGCCGGCCGGCTCGACAACCAGCTGTCCTGCTGGGCGGCGACGGTTGCGCTGTGTGCGGCGCCCACACCCACCGACTGCACGGCCGTGATCGCCCTGTTCGACCACGAGGAAGTCGGTTCGGAGAGCACCAGCGGAGCAGCGGGGCCACTGCTCGAGCACGTGCTCGAACGTCTTGCGCTGGCATCCGGCGCCGATCGCAGCCAGTTCCTCGCGCAGCTGGCGGCCAGCTCGTGCATCTCGGCCGACAACGCGCACAGCGTGCACCCCAACTACCCCGAGCGACACGAGCCCGGCCACCGGCCGCTCGTCAACCGCGGCCCGGCCATCAAGCTCAACAGCAACCAGCGCTACGCCACCTCCGCCGACACGGCCGCCATGGTGCAGCGGGTGTTCGATGCCGCTGGCGTGCCGTGGCAGACCTTCGTCAGCCGCAACAACATGCCGTGCGGCAGCACCATCGGGCCCATCACCGCCACCCGCTTGGGCATCGACACCGTCGACGTGGGCGTTCCGCAGCTCAGCATGCACTCCGCTCGCGAGCTGTGCGGCACCCACGACCCCATCTACCTGGCGAGCGCGCTGCAGGCCTACTTCGAGCGCGCCTGAGCAAGGTCGAACAGCCGCTGCAGTTCGGTGTGCAACTCGGCGGTGAGCAGGCGGGTCGCGGCCCGTTGCTCCTTGGGTGATGCAGCTGCGGGCGCTCGCAGCGGCGGGCCGACGATGACGGAGAGCTTGCGCGGGTAGATGAACTTCGTGCCCTTTGGCATCACCCGCTCGGACCCGCCGATGCCGACCGGCACGATGACGACACCCGTGCGCATCGCGACGTACGCCGCCCCGTCGAACAAGGGCTGCACCACCGGGCCACTCTTGCGCTCTCCTTCGGGGAACAGCACCAGCGGCTCGCCACCTTCGATCACCGCGATGCAGCGCTTGAGCGCCTCGCGGTCGGCGCTGCCGCGGCTGACAGGGAAACCCCCAAGGGCACTGAGCAGGTTGCCGAAGTGCTTGTTGCTCCACCACTTGTCGGCCCCCATGAAGCGCATCCGCCGGCGATACACGCCCGATGCGACCGGGGTGTCGATGATGCTGCGGTGCGTGGGCGCAAGGATGAACGGGCCACTCGTCGGGATGTTGTCGCGACCCTCGATGGACATGCGGCACCACACCCGGCAGAAGACGGTGACGATGGTGCGCACCGTGTGGTACGCGATCTTGTCGGGCACTGATTGGCCGGCCAGCTTGGTGGAGACCTTCGTCACTGGTGCGCGGGCCCTTTCGAGATCAGCACTTCGATGCGAGCGAGCACCTCATCGATGCTCGACCCGGTGGTGTCTACCACGATCGAGCCATCGGCCCGAGTGAGCGGGCTGTCGGCACGGTTGCTGTCGTGATGGTCGCGAGCCGCAATGGCTGCTTCGATCTCGTCGACATCGCCGCCGGCCTCGGCAACTCGACGTTGCGCCCGGGTGCGCGGCGACGCGGTGAGGTACAACTTCAGCTCTGCGTCGGGGAAGACCACCGAACCGATGTCGCGACCTTCGATCACTCCTCCGCCGTGCGCTGCCGCCCACTGCTGCTGGCGCGCTCGCATCTCCGCACGCACCTCGCTGTTGGCAGCGACCCTGCTCACCGCCGCAGTCACCTCGGGCGTGCGGATGGCCGCCGTGACATCGCTGCCCTCGACCAGGACGCCGCGCTCGCTCACTTCGAGCGAGGCCTCGCGCGCCAGACGGCCGATCGCAGCGATGTCGCCGAGCGGTAGGTCACGACGCATGGCCGCAAACGTGACCGCGCGGTACATCGCACCGGTGTCGAGGTACTGCAGGCCCAGGCGCGCGGCCAGCGCCCGCGCGATGGTGCTCTTGCCGGCTCCGGCAGGGCCGTCGATGGCGATGACCCGCACTACCAGCTCGTTCCTTGGGGCAGGCCTTCGCTGTAGCCGGCGGCGCTCTGCACGCCCACCACTGCGCGATCGGCGAACTGCGCGATGGTGGCAGCACCTGCATAGGTGCACGCCGACCGGACCCCGGCGACGATGTCGTCGATGATGTCCTCCACGCCCGGGCGTGTCTGGTCGAGGTACATCCGCGAGGTGCTGATGCCTTCCTCGAACAGCTCCTTGCGAGCCCGCTCGAAGGCCGTCTCGCTGCGGTTGCGGCTCTTCACCGCCCGGTTGCTGGCCATTCCGAAGCTCTCCTTGTACAGGCGACCATCGGGGTCGCGCAGCGTGTCGGCCGCCGACTCGTAGGTGCCGGCCAACCACGAGCCGAACATCACGTTCGCGGCGCCGGCGGCAAGCGCGAGCGCCACGTCGCGAGGGTGGCGCACACCGCCATCGGCCCAGATGACCTTGCCGTGCTTGGCGGCCTCGGCGGCGCAGTCGTGCACCGCACTGAACTGCGGGCGCCCGACACCGGTCATCATGCGCGTCGTGCACATCGCGCCCGGGCCGACGCCCACCTTGACGATGTCGGCACCAGCGCTGATGAGGTCGCGCGTGCCTTCGATGGTGACCACGTTGCCGGCGACGATCGGCACGCCCGGTGCAACCGCGCGCACCTCCTCGATGGCGCGCAGCGTACGAGTTTGATGGCCGTGCGCGGTGTCGATCACCAGCACGTCGGCGCCGTACGACAGCAACGCCTTCGCCTTCACCGCAGGGTCGCCGTTGATGCCCACGGCGGCGGCCACCAGCAGGCGTTGGCGGCTGTCGACCGCCGGACGATAGATGGTGCTGCGCAACGCGCCGGTACGGGTGGCGCAGCCGATGAGTCGCCCCTCGCCGTCCACCACCGGGGCCACCGACAGGCGCTGGCCGCTCAGCCGGTCGTAGATCTCTGCCGGCGCGGTGCCGTCCTCCAGCACCACCAGCTCACGGCTCATCACGTTCTTCAACTGGGTGAACCGGTCGTAGCCCGCCGCATCGTGCTCGGTGAAGATGCCCTCCGGGTGGCCGTCGTCGTCGACGATCACCACCGCGCCGTGTGCGCGCTTGTGGATCAGCCCCAGCGCATCGCCCACGGTGTGCACGGGGCTGAGCGTGATGGGCGTGTCGTACACGAGGTGTCGGGTCTTCACGTAGTCGATCACCGTCTCCAGCACGTCGAGCGGGATGTCTTGCGGCAGCACGGTGATGCCACCTCGCCGAGCCACGGTCTCGGCCATGCGCCGACCGGCCACGGCGGTCATGTTGGCCACCACCACCGGGATGGTGGTGCCCAACGCATCGGGAGTGGTGAGGTCGACGGCAAAGCGTGACGCGACGTCGCTGAGGCTGGGCACCATGAAGACGTCGCTGTACGTGAGGTCGTACGGCGGGGTGCTACCGAGGAATTGCATCGTGACTGGCTACCTTTGTTCGTT
>ERZ1026805.1964-NODE-1964-length-10131-cov-4.750198_pt1 | contig 10131 bp, 2 predicted proteins | sample MGYA00520883_ERZ1026805 | MGnify/ENA primary metagenome ERZ1026805 (study PRJEB33270, sample SAMEA104284476) | anaerobic digester metagenome | biome: Anaerobic digester microbiome; feature: mesophilic sludge digester; material: Anaerobic digester biomass | place... | reverse complement strand
CACGATTACCTACACAGGAGCATCGAGTGTGACTCTGGCGAGCGGCAATGTGACCCTGAACAAGACAGGCACGGCCAGCGGCACGGTTGCTGTCAGCGGTACGGGCGCGTCCACGCGGACGGTGACCATCTCGGGCATCACGGGCGACGGGACGCTTGCCGTCACCATCGGCGCGGGAACCGCGACGGATGAGGCGGGCAACAGCGCCGCCGCGACCGGGATGAGCCTGGCGTTCACGGTTGACAACACGGCGCCCGTCTCGACGGCCACCCCTGCGGGTGGGCTCTTCAACGCGAATCAGAGCGTGACCCTGAGCGCGCCGGGTTCGACGGCTATCTACTACACGACCGACGGCAGCGCGCCGACCTCGGCGTCCACTGCGTATACGGCGGCGATACCGATTACTGCCGATACGACGCTCAAGTTCTTCGCGAAGGACGAAGCGGGCAACGAAGAAGCGGTCAAGACCGAGGTCTACACCATAGACAAGACCGCTCCCGTGACCACCGCGAGTCCCGCGGGCGGCACGTACACGTCCGAACAGAGCGTGACCCTGACGGCGGACGAGACCGCGGCCATCTACTACACGACCGACGGCAGCACGCCGACCTCGGCGTCCACCGCGTATTCGGCGGCGATACCGATTACTGCCGATACGACGCTCAAGTTCTTCGCGAAGGACGAAGCGGGCAACGAAGAAGCGGTCAAGACCGAGGTCTATGTTATAGACACGGAAGGCCCGGGCGCGGTTGTCGTCACTGACGACGGTGTCTGGACTCCGTCCGTCACTACGCTGCGCGCGAGCTGGACCGAAGCGATAGACGCTGGCGGTTCGGGAATCGCCAGCTACGAGTACGCCATCGGCACAGCCGCCGATACGCAGGACACGAAGGGATGGACGTCTGTTGGCAATGTGACGGCCATGGCCGATCCGCTGCTGACGCTGTCGGAAGGGCAGACCTACTTCATCCAGGTCCGTGCGACAGACAACGTCGGGAACACGGGGCCGGCCTCGGCTTCCGACGGAATCACGGTGGCTCCCGGGGTTAATCCGATCGGCGAGCTCTGGCGCGAACAGGATGGCGCCGGGCTTGCGGTCCGCGGCAAGGTCGTCACTCGGGTCTTGCCGGGCATGTTCTGGGTGCAGGAGGCCGACCGGTCGGCGGGCATCAAGGTCCTTGGTGATGCGTCTGTGGCGCAGGGCGACCTCGTGAGCGTCGCGGGTGTCCTCGGACTGTCCGGAGGACAGCGGGTGCTGCACGCGGATGTCGTCGAAGCGATGGGCACGGCCGTCGTTCCGGAAGCTCTGGGCATGAAGATGCAGAGCCTGGGCGGCGCGAGCTTCAACATCGCCACCCCGGGCGTCACCGGCGCCACCGCGCTGTATAACGCCGGCCTTCTGGTGAAGGCGTGGGGCGCGGTCACCGGGTGCGATGCCAGCAATCCGGCGGACAGGTTCTTCTACTTCGATGACGGAAGCAACCTGTCGGATGGCGGCGCCATCAGGGGCGTCCGGGTCCGGTGCGGGGCGATTGACCCGCCGTGCTCGGGCTTCGTTCAGGTGACGGGCGTTGTGGGCCTGGAGCTTGCTGGAACGCGCCTGGTGCCGGTCATCATCGTGACGAGCGCCAGCGACATCGTGGACCTGCTCCAGTAGCGGCAGGGACAGTCTGATCTGCTTGCGGCGGGCGAGGGCTCACTCCCTCGCCCGCCGCGCATGTCTGAGGCGGATGGCCATATTACGGCTGTCGGCTGCGCATGTGGTAAACTTGTAGAGGTGGCCTGATCGTCTCTCGCTGGGCCGCGCCAGGTGTGCCGTGCAGTCCTGCACGTGCCGGGCGCTCCCGATCAGGATCGAGAGGCATTCACGAACGCCTGGCGCGCCGCCACCGCGTCCCTGGCGCCGGGAGACCTGACTCGTCTTGATAGTTCTCAGAATCTCGCTGTTGCTGTGTGCCGCTGTCTGCCTTGCCGTTATGTTCGCGCCGGGCGCCAGGGCGGCGGACGTCCCCGATCGTGAGTGGGTGTTCTCAACCGAAGGAGACCCGCTTGGATGGCGCGCTGAGAATGCGCTCGCGTCCGGCGTCAGCGGCGGGGCGCTCTGGTCCGAGTCCGGCGCGTCTCCCGCGTATTTCGTGAACGAAGGGCCTCTCGACCTGGCCGCGCGCCGTGACCAATATGTCGAGATCAGGCTTCGCCTGCGCCCGGCATCGAGCCCATCGGCCCGCTTTGCCGGCGCCTATGCGGGGATCTACTTCACCACAGATACCAGCCCCGCGTTCGATGAGACTAAGAAGGCCACGTTCCGGGCTTACGGAACCGGCACGTGGAAGACGTACAACGTCTGGGTGGGCTCCTCCGCCGCGTGGCAGGGCACGATCAAGCGGCTTCGCGTGGACCCGTCACCGCTCACGAATCTTCACATCGAGATTCAGTCCATCAGAATACTTCAGGATCGCACGGGCCCCGAGTTCGACCTCAAGAACCACTGGACCTACACCGACAACGACAGCATCAGCTACAACACGCCCAGCCTTGTGCTCATGAACGCGTTCGACCGCGTGTCCGAGATCTCGAAGGTGGAGTTCTACCGGCGTCCGGCGGGGGCCGGCGACGGCGCATGGGTCCTGTCGGGCGTGGACGAGTCTACTGTGGGCACCTGGCAGCACAAGTATCCGCCGCTCCCCAATGGAAGCTACGACCTCGGAGTGAAAGCCTACGACAAGGTGCCTGTCTCCAACGGGTGGGACTACCCGCAGGCTGTCGTGCACAACCTGACGATAAACACCGCCCTGACCCCCAGGATTGACGTGGACGCCGCCGCGCCAGCCGAGCCCTTCGACCGGATGATTGCCGGCAACAACGAGATCTGGTACAAGTGGTCGGACAGCTACGACCCGGTCGCGAACAGCCTGAACCCCAACCTCGAAGCGCTGCTTGCGGACTGCGGCATCACGGTCATTCGCTATCCCGGCGGCTGCCATTCCGACACGTTTTACTGGAAGAAGAGCATCGGGCCAGTCGCCTCGCGCCCTTCTCAGTACGGCAACCCCTGCGCGCCCGTGCCGGTGAATCGGGGCCCGGCGAAGTTCGGGCTCGATGAGTTCTGCCGGTGGTGCAAGGCCAGAGGCATCGAGCCGATGTTCACGACGCGCTTCCGCTGGCCGACCGCCGGCGGAGCGCCGGGGCAGGACGGCCGCCAGCCCTATCTGGAAGCCCTCAACGACGCGGTGGATCTGGTCGAGTACTGCAATGCCCCGAGCGACGGCTCCAACTGGAACGGCGGGACAGACTGGGCGGCGGTGCGCGCCGCCAACGGGCACCCAGAACCCTACCATCTCAAGTACATCGAGATCGGAAACGAGCCGTTCAAGCCCGATCCGTGGGGCAGCCCGAGCCTTGTGGGGCTGGACGGCCCCGGCGAATATGCCCTTGCGTTCCTGAGCTACTACGACGCCATCAAAGCGACCGACTCGAGCGTCATCGTGACGCCGAGTTCCTATCTGGATTTCCACGGCGATTATCGGGGCAGCCTGGTGAACAACTGGCCGTACCAGGTGCTTTCCACGACCGGGCCGTTCATCGAGCAGACGCAGTTCCACAAGTATTTCCCGTACAGCCCCACGCAGCCCGACATCGTCCGCCTCTACAACGAGACGATGGCGTGCGCCAAGGAGTTCGAGGATGCGTTCGGGGCATTTCGCATCATCCAGAAACTCACAGCGCCCGACCGGCAGGACCTGATCAAGGTCCAACTCAACGAATGGGACATCAACTACTACTGGACGAACAACCCCACCTTTGGCTGGATCAACGCCGATCAGATCAGGACCTGGAAGGCGGCTCTTGGCACGGCGGACAGCCTGCGCATCTTCCTGCTGAACCGCGACCTTCTGAGCGTCGCCTGTCACTGGCTGATTCAGGATGACGGCTGGGGGCTTGTGCAGCACGACAACGTGACCCCGAACCCGGTCTGGTTCATCTTCTCGGCATTTCACCAGCACTTCGGGACGAAGCTCATCCCGTCGAAGTTCACCGGCGCCCCCACGCTCGACTGGGACGGGTATCAGGGCGGCACTCCGGCGCTGTTCAACATCCCGAAGCTCACCGGCATGGCGAGCCTGAGCGATGACAACGGGGCGGCCTACCTGTGGGTCATCAACAAAGACCGCGACAATGCGATCACATCCGATGTGAACATCGCGGGCTTCCTGCAGGCGGCGGGGCAGCGCCTGCTCGCCGAGACCTGGGAGATGAACTCCGACGATGTTGACGACTACACGACGAAGCGCAATGTGTACCGCAACATCACCACCGCGCTCTACGATCCGAGCTTCAGCTACACGTTCCCCGCGCACTCGCTCACCTGCTTCAAGTTTACGCCCGCCGCGCCCGATGGGAGCGCCGCCCCGGGCATCGAACTCAGCCCGCCATCGCGCGCGTCAACGCACATTCAGGACGTGACGTTCACAGTGAGCTACAGCGGCGCGTATGAAGCAACCCTATCTGCGGCGGACATCACGCTCGAGACGACGGGCACCGCAATCGCGACGGTGGAGGTGTCCGGTTCCGGGCCCACCAGCCGCACCGTATCGCTGCGCGGCATCTCGGGCGACGGGACCCTGAGGATCAGCATTGCTCCGGGCACCGCGCACGACGGTTTCGGCAACTACGCCGCCGGGGCAGGCCCGTGCGACCCGGTGGCGGTGGTCGAAAACCCGGGCGCCAGCGTGATAGTCGGCCTGCCGTCGCTGGCGGCCACCCGCACCGGCCCGGTCACCTATTCGGCGCGTTTCGACGGGGCGGCGTCGGCCACGCTCTCCGCGGCTCATGTGACGCTCAACAAGACGGGAACGGCGGACGGGTCGGTGACGGTCGCTGGCACCGGCACCCGCGCGCGCATTATCACCATCAACGGCACGACCGGCGACGGCACGCTCAGCATCTCGATTGCCGCCGGGGCCGCCCGTGATTCGGCGGGGGCCCCGTCGGCGGCGGTCGGGCCGAGCGTGGAGTTCGCCGTGGACAACACGGCGCCTGCTGTCGCCTCCATCGAAGGCCCGACGTCGCCGATCACGGGTGTCGGCCCGGTAAGCTACACTGTCACTTTCACCGAGCCCGTCGAAGGTTTCGACTCGGAGGACGATATCGAGGTGTCGCCATCCGGCACGGCGCAGGTGGGCAGCGTCGGGATCGGCGTTGACAACACAGGTCCGTCGGCGGGGCCGTACACTGTGACCCTTGCTTCCATCAGCGGAGACGGCGAAGTGTCCATCGCCGTGAAGGCGGGCGCGTGCGTTGACCGCGTGGGCCTTCCCAACGCGGGCGCCGCGGGAGCATCCTTCATCGTTGACAATACCGTCGTGTCCAGCGTCGGGGCCGCGAAACAGCTCGAGGACGGCGCGCCGGTCGCGCTCGATTCGAAGGTCGTCTCGGCTGTGTTTTCCGGGCACATCTACATTCAGGAGCCCGACCGTTCGTGCGGTGTGAAGGTCATCACCGCTGACGCGCGCGCTGTGGGGGATCTGGTCAGCGTCACGGGCTGGCTGGATGCTTCGGGCGATGAGGTCGCGATTGCGGCCGGACTGGTTGCCCCGGCGGGTGACACGCGAAGCGTGTCGCCTGTTGCGCTGACTGGCCGCCTGGTTGGCGGCACGGCGTTCGGGCTGCAGAACGGGGTCGAGGGCGGAGTCGGGCTGAACAACACGGGGCTTCTCGTGCGCACGTGGGGCAGGGTGGACCAGATCGGGCCGGGATATCTTTACGTGGACGATCTCTCGGGCGTCCGCGATGGAACCGCCACCGGAACCGAACCCAACGCCGGCGTGCGCGTTCTCTGCGACCCGTCCGGGTTCGCCCCCGGCGAGTATCTGCTCGTCACCGGCATCAGCTCCTGCTTCCCTGATACCGCCGGGAAGCTGCAGCGCTGCATCCTGGCCAGAAGCCCTGCCGACATCGAGCGCGACGCCAGCCGTCCTCTGAGCCTGGAGCGCATTTCGGATGTCCGGCCGCTTGCCGCGGGAACGTTGGTCTCGCTGCCGGCGAAGGTCGTTTCGGCGGTGTTCGGGGGTTTCTTCTACATCGAGGAGCCCGACCGCTCGTCGGGGATACGGGTCGTTTCCGATGCGAGTGTCCGGGAGGCCGATCTGGCGCGGGTCGTGGGAGAGGTCGCTGGCATCAACGGCGAACTCCAGATCATCGCGTCGAGCGTCTTGTCCGAGCCGGGCTCGCAGCCAGTCGCTCCCCTCGCGATGAGCAACAGAGCGCTTGCTTCGGGCGGGGAGACGCCGGGCAGCACAGGCCTGCTGGTACGTTCGTGGGGCGTGGTGACCAGCGCGGGCGCGGGCGGGCTCTATATTGACGATGGGTCGGCGGTAAGCGACGGCACGCTCACAGATGGTGAAGCGAACGTCGGCGTGCGCGTGACGTGCGACTCGTCCGGCTTCTCCGAGGGCGACTATCTGGTTGTGACCGGCGTAAGCTCGTGCTTCGTGACGCCTTCGGGCCGGGTCGTGACCACCCTCCTGCCGCGCGTGGGAGACGGCATCGTCGTGCAGCAGAAGGCTGGGGGCTTTGCGTCCATTGCCCTTCTGAAGCACGCGCTTCCCGGCAGCGAGGTGGTTCTGGACAGCGGGGTGGTGACGGCCACAGCCGTGCAGATGGGCGGCTTCATGTATCTTGAGGACGCCAGCCGTTCGGCGGGCATTCGCGTGGGCTCGACTCAGCCTTCGCAGCCTGGCGACGTGGTCCGCGCCGCCGGAACGCTCAGGGTGCTGGAGAGCGGCGAACTTGAGCTGTCGGGGGCTGTGGTCGAGGTTGTGTCGAGCGCCATGCCTCTTCCGCCGCTCGCCCTGCGTCTCTGTGCGTTGGGCGGCGGCGCTCAGGGTTTCCAGCCGATGGTGGGCAGCGGCCTGGGCCCAAACAACGTGGGGCTTCTGGTGCGCGTGTGGGGGCGCATCGGGTTCATTGACCCTGGCGGCCAGTTCTTCAACATCTCGGATGGCTCGGCAGTGCTGGATGTCGGCGGACGCGAGGGCGTGCGCATTTGGGCGCCGGGACTGATTCCGCAGCATCTGTCCGCGGGGCAGTTTGTGCTGGTGACCGGCATCAGTTCCTGCGACAGGGCAGGGGATCTGCTGCTGCCGCTGGTCCGGGTGCGGGCTGCGAGTGATATCGTGACCCCGTAGCAGTCCGTTGATCAGCAACCGTGAGTTTGCCAGCTTCGGATGCCGTTGTGCGGGCTTGTGGTAAACTGATAGAGGCGCTCTGGCTGCCTTTGATCCTTCCACCAGCGCCAGGAATCACACGACATGAGAATCCCCCTGCTTGCCATAAGAGTACCGCTGTTTCTGCTGGCCGCCGCTGGCTTTCTTTTCTCCGCCGCCCAGATAGCCCGAGCGGAGGATTCCGTTGACCGCTCCTGGGTCTTCTCTTCACCTGGTAACTTTCTGGGGTGGCGGGTTGAGAGCGCGTTGACATCGGGCGTGAGCGGTGGCTGTCTGTGGGCCGTATCGGGCGCCTCGGCGGCTTACTTCGTGCAGAACTCGACCGTGGACCTGCCTGCCCGCAAAGACCATTACTTCCAGATTCGCATCCGAATGCGCCCCTCCTCGAGCCCGTCGGCGCGCTTCGCTGGCGCGTACGCCGGCATCTACTTCACGACAGACGCCGAGCCGTCGTTCGACGAGACGAAGAAGCTCACGTTCCGCACGTACGGCACGGGAACGTGGAAAGTCCACAACGTCTGGGCGGGCACGAACGCCAAGTGGACGGGCACGATCAGGCGGGTGCGCCTCGACCCGACCACCGTCACAAACGCGCGCATCGAAATCGCGTCCATCAAGCTGATGCAGGACCACACCGGCCCGGAGTTCGTCCTCAAGAACAACTGGACCTACGCGGACAACGACACCATCAGCTACACCACCCCGAGCCTGATGCTGATGGATACTTTCGACAGGGTGTCGGATCTGTTGAAGGTGGAGTTCTATCGCCGTCCGGCTGGTGGCGGGGACGCGGACTGGGTGCTGGTGGGGACGGACACATCGCTCATCGCCGGGTGGCAGCACAAGTATCCCGCGCTGCCGCCGGGCAGCTACGATCTCGGCGTCAAGGCTTACGATCAGGCGCTCAACCCCAACGGCTGGGACCATCCGCAGGCCATTATTCGGAACCTGACGGTCAACCCGTCCCTTACGCCGCGCATCGATGTGGACGCGGGGGGCACGGCAGTGCCGTTCGACAGGCTCATCGCCGGAAACAACGAGATCTGGTACAAGTGGTCGGACAAGTACGACCCGGCAACGAACACGCTCGGCAGCAGCAGCCTCGAAGCTCTCCTGGCCGACTGCGGCATCAGCATTATCCGCTATCCGGGCGGGTGCCACGCCGACACGTTCTACTGGAAAAGAAGCATCGGCCCTGTGGCGTCCCGTCCGAACCAGTATGGCAACCCCTGCGCCCCCGTGCCCGTCAACAAGGGCCCGGCGAAGTTCGGGCTGGACGAGTTCTGCCGCTGGTGCGAGGCCAGGGGCATCGAGCCGATGATCACCACGCGCTTCCGCTGGCCCACATCCGGCGGCGCGCCCGGGCAGGACGGCCCTCATCCGTATCAGGAAGCTCTGGATGATGCCGTTGACCTGGTCGAATACTGCAACGCCCCCAACGACGGCTCGAACTGGAACGGCGGCACGGACTGGGCGGCCGTCCGTGCGGCAAACGGGCACCCGGAGCCGTATCACCTCAAGTACATCGAGATCGGCAACGAGCCCTACAAGCCCGACCCCTGGGGCAGCCCGAGCCTCGTCGGGCTGGATGGCCCGAACGAGTACTCGCTGGCGTTCTTGAGTTACTACGACGCAATCAAGGCGACCGACCCGAGCGTCATCGTGACCCCGAGCGTGTATCTCGACTACCACGGCTCGAACTGGGGCAGTCTCATCAACAACTGGCCGTACCAGGTGCTCTCGATGACAGGTCCGTTCATCGAGCAGGCTCAGTTTCATAAGTACTTCCCGTACAGCCCGTCGCAGAAGGACCTCGTGCGCCTGTACAACGAGACGATGGCTGCGGCGAAGGCGTTCGAGGATGCGCTGGGCGCGTACCGCGTCATGCAGAAGATGATCGACCCGAATCGCACCGATCTTATCAAGATCCAGCTCAACGAGTGGAACGTCAACTACTACTGGACAAACAACCCGGCCTATGGCTGGATCAATGCCGACCACGTCCGCACGTGGAAGGCATCCCTGGCGACCGCCGACAGCCTGCGCATCTTCCTTCTGAACCGGGACCTTCTGAGCGTCGCCTCCAACTGGCTGATGCAGGACGACCAGTGGGGACTCGTGCAATACGACAACGTGACGCCGAACCCCGTGTGGTATATCTTCTCGGCGTTCAACCACCACTTCGGAACGAAGCTCATACCGTCGAAGTTCATCGGCGCGCCCACGCTCGACTGGGACGGCTGGCAGGGCAACACTCCAGCTCTCTACAACATCCCGAAGCTCACGGGGATGGCGAGCCTCAGCGACGATGGCGAGACGGCGTATCTGTGGGTCATCAACAAGGACAGGGACAACCCCCTCACGTCGGCCGTGAACCTGACCGGGTTCCTGAAGCCCGGGCAGAATCGGCTGCTGGCTGAGATCTGGGAGGACAACTCGCCGGACGTTGACGACTACACGACCAAGCGCAACGTCTCGCGCACTGTCAGCACGGTGGAGTATGACCCGAGCTTCACCTACACATTCCCGGCGCACTCGCTGACTACATTCAAGATCATCGCCGCGCCCGGCGCACCTCCGTCGGTGGCAATCGGCCCGCCATCGGCGCCAACCACGAACGGCGAGGACGTGAGCTTCACCGTCACCTACTCCGGGGCGTACGAAGTCACCCTGTCCGCGGCGGACGTCTCAATCGAGACGACGGGCACGGCCGTTGCCGATGTGGCGGTCTCCGGGTCGGGGCCCGCGACGCGAACGATCACCCTCCAGAATGTTTCGGGCGATGGTGAGATCCGGATCAGCATCGCGCCGGGGACGGCGCACGACGGACAGGGGAACGCCGCGCCCGCGGCCGGTCCGAGTGACCCGGTGACTGTTGCCACCCCGCGCGTGCCCAGCATTGGCG
>ERZ1026805.1956-NODE-1956-length-10151-cov-5.255052_pt1 | contig 10151 bp, 8 predicted proteins | sample MGYA00520883_ERZ1026805 | MGnify/ENA primary metagenome ERZ1026805 (study PRJEB33270, sample SAMEA104284476) | anaerobic digester metagenome | biome: Anaerobic digester microbiome; feature: mesophilic sludge digester; material: Anaerobic digester biomass | place... | reverse complement strand
TTGTTGGCCTTGGTCATCGGGATTGTGCTGGCAATTGCCGGTCTCGCGCTGCTTGTTTGGCTTCTCTGGTGGCTCTGGACCCGCGACAAGCGGGAAGAGGAGCCTCCCGTCGTCGAATTCGAGCTGGAGCCCGAACACGCCCATGAGCCGGGAGAAGAATGGGAGACGCCCAGGGTCCCGGCAGCCGTCGAGGAGGCGCCGCCCGTTACCCCAACGGTGGGTGGGCCGGAAGCCATATCCCCGGCGATTGGCGAGCCGACGCTGGAGCCCCCCGCCATGGATGAGCCCGATTTCGGGACCCTGTCCGTGGAGGAAGAGCCGTTTTCGGTCCGGGCGGAGGACGTCACGGGCACCGGGCTCGAAGACCTGGGCGAGGATTTGATCGTGGAGGAGCCTGCGGCCAGAGGCCCGCTGCCTGGCGCCGCCGACGACCTGAAGCTCATCGAGGGCATCGGCCCCAAGATCGCAAGCGTCCTCCAGGAGGCGGGCGTCGGGACCTTTGCCGCCCTGGCCGCCGCCGACGCCGACCGGCTGCAGGCCATCCTGCGGGAGGCCGACCCACGCCTGTTGCGCCTGGCGGATCCCGCGACCTGGCCGGAGCAGGCCAGGCTGGCTGCCGCGGGCGAGTGGGACGCCCTCACCGAGTTCCAGAGCACATTGAGGGGTGGGCGGCAGACCGGGAGCACCCTATAACAGAACCACAGAACGTGCATATCGCGCGCGCCTTTTCCAGGCGCGCCTGGACGGGCGCCGGCGGCCCGCCGCGAGGGCTGCCGGCCGGGGCAGTGGCACAGAAGCCATTCAATCGTATTCGTAGAGGATAGGTAGGAGGTCAAGTTGAGCGGACATTCGAAATGGGCGACCATCAAGCGCAAAAAGGCATCGGCCGACGCCAAGAGAGGGCAGGCGTTTACCAGGCTGGCCAAGGAGATCACCATCGCAGCTCGCGAGGGGCCTGATCCCGATGTCAATTTTCGGCTTCGCCTGGCGGTGGACAAGGCACGAGCAGAAAACATGCCCAAGGAAAACATCGAGCGTGCCATCCGCCGCGGCGCGGGCCTCGACAAGGACGCGGCAGCGCTGGAAGAGGTCATGTACGAGGGCTATGGTCCCCATGGGATCGCCTTTTTGGTGTCGGTGGTGACCGACAACCGCAACCGCTCGCTGGCCGACATCCGGCGGGCGTTTAACCGCGCGGGTGGTAGCATGGGCGCGGCCGGCAGCGTTGCCTGGCAGTTCGAGCAAAAGAGCTACTTTTCGCTCGAGACCGAGGGCAGGGACCACGACACGCTCTTTGACATCGCCGTGGAGAGCGGCGCCGACGACGTCGTGTTCAGCGACAACATGGTCGAGATCTATGCCGAGCCCAGCGATTTCCAGATCATCCGCGAAGGGCTGCAGCTTCGCGGGCTCAAGATCGACACGGCCGAGCTGTCCATGGTCCCCAAGACCACGGTCAGCCTCGACGAGAAGCAAGCCTTCCAGAACATGACCCTGATCTCGAGCCTGGAGGAGATCGACGACGTCCAGGATGTGTATTCCAACCTGGACATCACGGACGAGTTGATGGCCAAGTACGAGGAACAGGAATAGTGCTCGTACTGGGCATCGATCCCGGGACGGCCATCACCGGCTACGGGCTGGTGCGCGAAACCGAGGAGGGGCTGGTCCTGGTGGACTGTGGCGTCATCACCACGTCGCCGGACCAGCCTCTGCCGGCTCGCCTCCAAATAGTCTATCGCGGCCTGTCCGATATCGCGCGGGAGCACCGGCCCGACGCCGCCGCCGTGGAAGAGCTGTTCTTCAGCCGCAACGCGCGCACGGCCCTCTCGGTGGGCCACGCCCGCGGCGTCACGCTGCTGGCCCTCGCCGATGCGGGTCTGCCCATCTACGAGTACAAGCCGCTCCAGGTCAAGCAGGCCATCGCCGGTTACGGCGGGGCCGACAAGCAGCAGGTGCAACAGATGGTCACCATGCTCCTCAACCTGGAGTCGGTGCCTCAGCCCGACGACGCGGCCGATGCCGTGGCCGTGGCCGTGTGCCACATCCACTCGGCGACCATGTCGGCCCTGCTCGACAGCGCCCAGCGCTAGGCGGGCCCGGCAGATCCAGAGGAGATGGGGAGAGAAAACAGCGAGGGCCAGAGATGATTGCCAGCCTGCGGGGCATCCTCAGCTTCACGAGCAAGGATTTCGTCGTCCTCGACGTGGGCGGCGTGGGGTTCCAGGTGTTTGTCCCACCCGCTGCCATCGGCGCCCTGGGTTCGACGGGAGACGAGATCCTCCTGTTCACCCATCTCCAGGTCCGCGAAAACGAGATGGCCCTCTACGGCTTTCGCACCGAAGAGGAACTGGCCACGTTTCGCCTGGTGCAGACCGTGCCGGGCATTGGCCCGCGAGTGGCCCTGGCGCTGCTCTCGGCCCTCACGCCCGAGCGGTTCCGGGCGGCCATTGCCCAGGAGGACGTGGCCGCCCTGGGCCACGTGCCGGGGATCGGGCCAAAGACGGCCCGCAAACTGGTGTTTGATCTCAAGGACAAGGTGGGAGAGCCGGCCGAGCTCGGCGTGCCGTCCCTGGCCGCCATTCAGGCCGATGCGGATCTCATCGCCGCCCTGACGAGCCTGGGCTACAGCGTGGCCGAGGCGCAGGAAGCCATCCGCAACCTGCCCCGCGAGCCGCTGGCCCTGGAAGAAAAGGTGCGGTTGGCGCTGGCCTATTTCGCCTCGTAGGCCGGCATCAGGCGCCCGGGTCATCCGAGCGGTGGATGACCGTTTTTACCCGCTTCTTGAACGTGCTTCTATCGAGGAGGATGCGCCGGCCGCACACCTGGCACTTCAGGCCGATGTCGGCGCCCACGCGCACCACGCGCCACTCGTAGCTGCCACAGGGGTGGGGCTTGCGCAGCCGCACCAGGTCGTCGATCTGAACTTCTTCCGGCACAGCTCATCTCCCTCCCGGGTGCGGCTCGTGCGTCGCGCCAGGTTCGTGCCCGGCCTGGAGCACCTGCCGCAACAGGTCCGGGCGGTTGGTGATGATTATGTCCACCCCCGCCTCAACCAACTGCCACATCCGACCCGGGTCGTCCACCGTCCAGGTGTGCACCCGGTAGCCGCGCTTCCGGGCCCACCGAACATAGTCCGCGTCCACCATCTTCCACTCCGGGTGCATGGCGTCGGGACGCACCAGGTGGCGCAGCCACGGCCGGGTCAGGAAAAAGGGCAAGCCCTCGCAGTAGAGCATGCCCACGGGGATCCAGGGGTTCAGCCGGCGCACCCGCCACAGGGCCAGGGGGTTGAAGGACGAGATGACCACCCGATCCGCCAGGTGGTTCTCCTCCACCAGGCGCACCACGGCCAGGGCCAGGCCGTCGTCCCGCCTGTTTTCGGTCTTGAGCTCGATGTTGATCAGCAGGCGCCGGCCCACCGCATCGACGACCTCTTGCAGGGTCGGGATTCTTTGCCCGGCAAAGTCCGGGTCGAACCAGGAACCGGCGTCCAACGCCTTTAGCTCGGCCAGGGTCTTTTCGCGGACCGGCCCGTGGCCGTCCGTGGTGGCGTCCACCGCCAGGTCGTGGATGACCACCAGCTCGCCGTCTCGCGTGAGCTGCACGTCCAGCTCGACGCCATCGGCGCCCAGCTCCTGGGCCAGCAGGAAAGCGGCCAGCGTGTTGGCCGGAGCCTCGTGGCTGGCGCCCCGATGGGCCAGGTTTAGCGGACGGTCAAGGTAGAACGACATTTCTCATGCCCCGGTTCGCAACCCTTGCCGGGCCGCGTCTTTCGCCGTCAGGCCATGGCCTCGCGCGGCCGGCCGATGAGCTTCCCGGTCTCCCAGACGACGAGGAGGGGCACGGCGGTAAAGATGGAAGAATAGGTGCCCGACAGCAGGCCGACCAGCAGCACGGCGATGAACTGCTTCATCGTCGCACCACCCAGGAGCAGCAGCGCGACGAGCACAAAGATGGCGTTGAGCTGAGTGGCCAGCGAGCGGTGGATGGTCTCCAGGAGGCTGCGGTTGACCACGGTCTCGAAGGATTCGCCGCGCCGCTTGGGAATGTTTTCCCTGATGCGGTCGAACACCACGATGGTGTCCTGCACGCTAAAGCCAATGACCGTCAGCAGGGCCGTGAGGAACAGGGCATCGGCCTGCCAGTTGAGGGTCAGGCTGGCGATGGAAAAGAGCCCGAGGGTGACCAGGATGTCGTGGAGCATGGCCGAGATGGCGCACACGCCATAGCGCACGGCATTGGGCACCTTGCGGAAAGAAAAGATGATGAACAACAGGATAAAGAGGGCGGCCACCCCGACGGCGATGCCCGCGGCCCGGGTAACCTCAGCGCCGACGGCCGGACCCACCGACTCGAACCGCAGCTCTTCCATGGGGCCAAAGCGGTTGACCAGCTCGTTTTCCAGCGCATCCTTGGTCTCTGGATCCAGTGGCTTGGTGCGGATCAATACGGTCCGGTCGCCCGTGCTCTGCACGGTGGTATCGGGAAAGTCCCGGTCGACGAACACGTCGCGCACCTCGCCTGGCAAGAGCTCCTGCTCGAACTGCAATTCCAGCAGGGCGCCGCCCGTGAAGTCGATCCCAAGCTTGATGGGCGAGCCAAAGGTGGCGATGGAATATCCCATGGCGATGAGGCCGGGGATAATGATCAATGCCGACAGCAAAAAGTACCAATGTCGTTTGTCTACGATTCCAAACATGGCGAAACCTCCCTCACCTGCCCGGCTAGGCGCCCAACAGGACGCGGCTCTCTTCGAGCTTCTCACCGGCCCACTGCAGGGCCAGGCGCATAAAGGTCCGGGTCACGGTGATGGCCGTGAACATATTGATAACCACACCCAGGGCCAGGGTAACGGCAAAGCCCTTGACCGTGCCCGCGCCAAAGGTCGAGCCAAAGTAGAACAGGATGGCGCAGGTGATCAGCGTCGAGATGTTCGAGTCGCGGATGGAGGTCCACGCCCGGCTGAAGCCCGCCTCCATCGCCGAGGCCAGGCTGCGCCCGGCACGCAGCTCCTCCTTCATCCGTTCGAACACGAGAATGTTGGCGTCGACGGCCATGCCCGTGGAGAGGATAAAGCCGGTGATGGCCGGCAGGGTCAGGGTGACGCCCATGAAGCCGGCGGCCATCAGGCCAAAGGTCACCACGAGCAGGACACCGCCCAGGGCCAGCGGCCAGACGTCCCGCCGGTCGAGCAAGTAGCTGATGATCAACAGCAGGCTGATAACCAGCAGGATGGGCCAGCCCACCTTGTAGACGGCCAGGTTGAGGAGGCCGTAGAGGATCAGGGCCAGGTCGGCCAGGAGCCCCGGCAACCGGTAGTAGATGAGCATGAACAGCAGGACGATGCCCAGCCCGACGATCCCGGCCTGCATGCTGCGCTGCACCGAGTCCTGGCCCAGGGTCGGGCCGATGGTGCGCGTGGTTTCCACGCGGAGGGGCACGGGCAGCGAGCCGTAGCGAAGCTGGATGACCAACTGCTGGGCGCTTTCCAGGGTAAAGCTGCCCCGGATCACGGCGCGCCCCTCGGGGATGGCCGTCTCGATGACGGGGCTGGAGATCACTTCCTTATCCAGGACGATGGCCAGGTAGGTGTTGATGTTCTGCGCGGTATAGGTCTGAAAGATCTGGGCGCCCTCGTCGGTCATCTCCAGGCCGATGAGGAACTCGCCCGTCTGCTCGTCGCGCTGCACGTAGGCCGACTGCAGGTGCTGGCCCGTGAGCACGGTCGCAAACACGGTGTCGGTGACCACCGGCCGGTCGTCGGGCGGCGGGGCCGTCTCTTCGCCCGCGGCAGCGTCTCCCGTCTCGTCTTCCGTGGGCGTAACCGCCTCCGCGGGAGGCTCGATCTCGAGGGTGGAGGTGGGGGTGCCCGTGGCGGGCGTCTCGCCATCCGTGCTGTGGGTTTCGGCGCCCTGCGAGGCGAGCTGCGGATAGGTGGTCTGGACCACGGTCATGGGCGGCAGGTAGCGGGTGCCGGCGTCGACGAACTCGAGGAGGCCGGTCTCGCGAATGGTGGCGATGGCCTCGTCTGGATCCTGGATGCCGGGCAGCTCGACGATGATCCGCTGCTCACCCTGGGTCTGGACCAGGGGCTCCACGACGCCCAGGGCGTTGACGCGGTTCTCGATGATGGACGCCGCCACGCTGAGGGCACCCGGCTCCAGATCCGCACTCGACTCTACGTCAGCCTGGAGCAGGACCTGCAAACCACCTTGTAGGTCCAGGCCCTGGCGAATCCGAAAGTCCTGTTGCAGGGGCCCAATGTGCAATCCGGGGCTGTTGGGCAGGTCCACGTACACGGCAATGATCGCCAGGATGAGGATTGCGATCATGAGGACATTATTTCTCGTTCTCATATCTCTTCTGCGCTTCCTCCAATGGTTCGCTCGCAGGCTCGAGTTCTTGCAAACGAACGGATTATACTTCATGGGTGGTTATCTGTCAAACCCACTTGACAGATACGTGAAAGTCGGATATAATTTCGCCCAACAGCGGGGGGCCGGGCGTCTGTTGCCGGGCTCGCCCCGACCGATATCGACGTAGGCAAAACAAAGCGACGAGCAGGAGGAGTAGGCGGACGGGCCCTGGTGAACGACTGGGCAGAGAGGGGGGTCACCGGCTGCAAGCCCCCTACAGTAGCCATCCGCCGAAGGTCGCCTGGGAGCTGGCTGGTTGAAGGTCGAGTGCCGCGTAGATCAGCACGGGCAGGCCCGTTAACGCCTTAGAGTGAGCGGTCGGCGAAAGACCGGGCTGGTGGCTGCAGGCCGGAGCCGAGCGCTAAGCAGGGTGGTACCGCGAGAGGTGTCCCTTTCGTCCTTGTCGGCGAAAGGGCTTTTTTTATACGTATCACCTCAATCATTCGGGGTAGGGGCAGGTCTTGCACCTGCCCAACAGGGCGACCGCAAGGGTTGGGCGACCGCAAGGGTTCGCCCCTACAGTGCGAGAAGAGTAATGAGCTGGTGGGAGACGTACTTCGGAGATCTATACCTGCGGCTGTTCGCCACAAAGGTGACGCCGGAAGGGACCGATCAGGAGGTGGCCGGGGTCCTGGCGCTCCTCGATCCCAGGCCTGGCGCCCGCATCCTGGACCTGGGCTGCGGCCAGGGCCGCCACGCCGTGATCCTGGCGCGCCTGGGCTACAGCGTCGCCGGCCTCGATCGCTCGGCAGTTCTCCTGGGCCGGGCGCGGGAGGCCGCCCGGGAAGCCACGGACAAGGCCGCGTGGGTCCTGGGCGACATGCGCTTCCTGCCCTTCGGGCAAGAGTTCGATGCCTGTGTCAGCCTGTTCACCAGCTTCGGATACTTTGACGAGGCCGAAAACGAGGGGGTGCTGCGCCAGATCTGTGGCATCCTGCGGCCGGGTGGCGCCCTGTTCCTGGACCTGCCGAACCGCGACCGACAGGCGCATGGTGGCGAGCTCCGTCCGGCGTCGTCGCAGAGGTACGGCGAGGCAACCATCCTGGAAGAGACGCACTTTGACCCGGTGACCAGCCGCTGTACGACCACGTACACGTGGCTGGAGGACGGGCGGGCCGAGAGCATCACCCACTCGGTGCGCCACTACGCCGCACCCGAAATAACGGCCATGCTGCGGCGTGCAGACCTGGAGCCCCTGGCTCTCTATGGCGACGTGGACGGCAGCCCGTATACTGCCGGAAGCAAGCGACTGATCGTCGTGGCCAGGAAAGGAGGTGGTGACGATGGACGACGCTGACGTTAACGTCCAGAAAGCGTCTGTCGGCCTATCGGCCCAACCTCTTGGGAAAGGAACGAAAATGAACCAAAGGACAACTACAGACATGGACAAAACCTACGATCCTGACACCACCGAGCGTCGCTTGTACGAGTGGTGGGAGTCGAAGGGGTACTTCAGGCCCGAGACTCTCCTGGCAACAGGGCTGGCCCGGGCCGATGGCCCGGCGTGGTGCATCACCATGCCGCCGCCCAACGTCACCGGCGCGCTGCACCTGGGCCACGCCATGACCGCCGCCGTCGAGGACCTGATGACGCGCTACTATCGCATGCGGGGCTACGAGGCGCTCTACCTGCCGGGCAGCGACCACGCCGGCATCGCCACCCAGAACGTGGTGGAGCGCGAGCTTGCCCGGCAGGGCATCACGCGCCAGGACCTGGGGCGCGAGCGGTTCGTGGAAAAGGTCTGGGAGTGGAAGGACATCTATCACGCGCGCATCACCCAGCAGCACAAGCGCCTGGGCGTGAGCTGTGATTGGGAGCGGGAGCGCTTTACCCTGGACAACGGCCTGAGCCGGGCCGTGCGCACCGCCTTTGTGCGTCTCTACGAGAAGGGGCTCATCTATCGCGGCGCCTACCTGGTGAACTGGTGCCCGCGCTGCGAGAGCGCCATCTCGGACCTGGAGGCCATCGCCCAGGAGCACGACGACCACCTGTGGACCATACGCTACCCCATCGTGAACGACGACTGGCAGGGGCCCGAGCACCCGTGGGGCAGCGGACGCTGGGCCGAGGGTGCCACCGAGTTCATCGAGATGGCCACCGCCCGGCCCGAGACCATCATGGGCGACGTGGCCGTGGCGACCCACAAGGGGCACGAGCGCTTTGCGCGCCTCATCGGCCGCACGGCGGTCCTGCCCATCATGGGCCGGCGCATCCCCATCCTGGCCGACGAGTTCGTCGATCCGGAGTTTGGGACGGGGGCGGTCAAGATCACGCCCGCCCACGATCCCGACGACTACGAGGTGGGGCTGCGCCACGGGCTGGAGGCCATCACGGTCCTGACCGACACCGCCACGATGAACGAGCTGGCGGGCCCCTACGAGGGCATGGACCGCTACGAGGCCCGCGACGCCGTGGTCCGCGACTTTGAGAAGGAGGGGCTGCTGGTCAAGGTGGAGCCCTATCACCACAGCGTCGACCACTGCCAGCGCTGCGATACCGTGGTCGAGCCGCGCATCAGCACCCAGTGGTTCCTGAACGTGAAGCCGCTGGCCGAGGCGGCCATCGACGCCGTGCGCCGGGGCGAGACGACCATCATCCCTGAACGGGAGGAGCGCCGCTTTTACAACTGGATGGAAAACATCCGCCCGTGGTGCATCAGCCGCCAGCTCTGGTGGGGCCACCGCATCCCGGTCTGGTACTGCGACAACTGCGGCCAGCAGACGTGCCAGATGGAGGACCCGACCCGCTGCGCCCACTGCGGCAGCGACCAGATCGGCCAGGACCCGGACGTCCTGGACACCTGGTTCAGCTCCGGGCTGTGGCCCTTTAGCACCCTGGGCTGGCCCGACGACACCCACGACATGCGGCGCTTTTACCCGACCGACATGCGCGAGACCGGCTATGACATCCTGTTCTTCTGGGTGGCGCGCGAGATGATGCTGGGAATCGAGATGACGGGCCAGGCGCCCTACAAGACGGTCTACCTGCACGGGCTGGTCAGGAACGAAACGGGCAAAAAGATCAGCAAGTCCATGGAGAACATCGAGGAGTATGACCCGCTAAAGCTTATCGACCGCATCGGCGCCGACGCCCTGCGCTACACGCTCCTCACCAGCTCCACGCCGGGCAGCGACATGAACCTGGACCCGCGGCGCCTGGAGGGGGCGCGGAACTTTACCAACAAGATCTGGAACGCGGCCCGCTTTGTCATCTCTAACCTGCAATCCGCGCCGGCCCCCGGGCAGGCGGGACCGGCCGAGCTGCCAGACCGCTGGATCGTGTCGCGGCTCAACCGGGTCATCGGCGAGGTGACCGCCCTGTTTGACAGCTTCCAGTATGGGGAGGCCGGGCGGCGCATCAACGACTTTTTGTGGAACGAGTTCTGCGACTGGTATATCGAGGCCTGCAAGATCCGGCTCTACGGCGACGACCCCGCGGCCCGGGCCAGGGCGCAGGCAACCCTGGTGCGCGTCCTGGACGGCGGCCTGCGGCTGCTGCATCCCTACATGCCCTTTGTCACCGAAGAGATCTGGCAGTACCTGAAGGCGGCCTGGCCGGAGGGCGAGGGGTGGCCCGAAGCTCTCATCATCGCCCCCTGGCCCGAGGCCGCCGAGGGCGAGATCGACGAGGAGGCCGAGGGCGGCATGGCGCTGCTCATGGACCTCATCCGCCAGATCCGCAACGCCCGGGCCGAGTACGAGGTGACGCCCGGCCGGCCCATCGCGGCAATCA
>ERZ1026805.1950-NODE-1950-length-10172-cov-7.751112_pt1 | contig 10172 bp, 5 predicted proteins | sample MGYA00520883_ERZ1026805 | MGnify/ENA primary metagenome ERZ1026805 (study PRJEB33270, sample SAMEA104284476) | anaerobic digester metagenome | biome: Anaerobic digester microbiome; feature: mesophilic sludge digester; material: Anaerobic digester biomass | place... | reverse complement strand
GGCAGTGACCTTCCACTGAGACGCCGGTCGATCGCAAGGCAGGCGCTGCGCGTCGGATCCTACGTTGCAGTGTCGAATCCAACCTGCTCACTCCAGGAGCGGCGGCCGCCTTCCTCGTCGCTGCGGACACTGGCGCGGCTACGGTGCTGTTCCGTCATCCGACATCGGTGGGGATGCCCTCTTGGATGGCACAATCCGATCGTTGGGGGATGACGATGAGCAAGTCTCGGCGTACGTGGGGCATCGCAGCAGCGGTGATGGCCATGGGGTTGCTCGCTGCGGCCTGTGGTGGTGGCGGTGGTAGCGGTGAATCCGGGGGTGAGACCGGGAGCGCTCCGACCGACGAGGGCACGCCGGAGGTCGGCGGTCAGGTGATCTACGCACTCGAGTCCGAGACCAACGCAGGCTGGTGCCTGGCCGAGAGCCAGCTGGCGATCTCCGGTATCCAGGTGGCCCGCTCGATCTACGACACGCTGGTGCAGCCCGACGAGAACGACGAGATGGTGCCGATGCTGGCCGAGTCGGTCGAGCCCAACGACACCTACGACGAGTGGACGTTGAAGATCCGACAAGGTGTGAAGTTTCACGACGGATCGGCCCTGACCGCCGAGGTGGTCAAGAACAACCTCGACGCCTACCGGGGCCAGTACGAGGGGCGTAAGCCGCTGCTGTTCGTCTTCGTGCTCGACAACATCGACACGGTCGAGGCCACCGACGCCTCGACCGTGGTGATCACGACCAAGACGCCGTGGCCGGCGCTGCCCAGCGCCCTGTACAACAACGGGCGGTTGGGCATGATGGGTCAGGCCCAACTGGACAACGCCGAGAACTGCAACAAGGACCTGGTCGGCACGGGGCCGTTCAAGTTGAAGGATTGGAAGGTCAACGACAAGTTCGTGGCCGAGAAGAACCCCGACTACTGGGAGACCGATGCCGACGGCAATGCGCTGCCGTACCTGGACGAGATCGAATACCGGCCGGTGTCCGACAGCGGCAGCCGCATCGAGGGCCTCCAGACCGGTCAGTTCGACATCATCCACACCTCGGGCGGCGAGGCCGCCCAGCAGTTGACCCCGGTTGCCGACAGCGGTCAGATCAACATGATCTCCAACTCGGACTTCGCCGAGGTGGGCTACGCGATGACCAACGAGGCGAAGGCCCCGTTCGACAACCTCGATGCCCGCTTGGCCGTCGCCTACGGCATGGATCGCGACGAGCTGATCGCGCTGCGCACCGGCGGACTGCAGGAGGTCGCCTCGGGTCCGTTCGCGCCGGGCACCATGGGTTACCTCGAGGACACCGGGTTCCCGGACCATGATGTCGAGAAGGCCAAGGACCACGCGGCGGCCTACAAGGCCGAGACGGGTGAGGACCTGGCGTTCACGCTCACCTATGTCGCCTTCCCGGGGACCAAGACCGACGCCGAATTGATCCAGAGCCAGCTGGCCGACGCCGGCATCGACGTGAAGCTGAGCTCGACCGACCAGGCCGCGCAGATCGACCGTGCGATCAGCGGAGCGTTTCAGCTGATGCTGTTCCGCAACCACCCGGGCGGCGATCCAGACACCCAGTACGTGTGGTGGCACAGCGGCTCGCCGGTGAACTTCGGGAAGATCGACGATCCCGAGATCGACAAGGCCCTCGAAGAGGGGCGCTCCGAGGCCGATCCGGCCAAGCGTGCCGAGATCTACGAGAACATGAACAGGCGCTTTGCCGAACAGGTCCACAACATCTGGTGGAACTGGAGCCTGTGGACGGTCGCCTCGGTGCCGACGGTTCACGGCATTCTCGGCCCCGACCTGACCGACATGGAGCCGTTCCCCGGCCTGGCGACCGGCAACCCGGTCTCCGGCATCTGGGTGGAGGGCGGCGGCTCCTGACACACACGATCATTCACCCGGGTGGCGACAACGACGTGCCCTGGATTGCGGTGCGCAGCCAACGCAACCCCGACGGCACCGAGTCGCACGTGTGGGAGCGGTGGGTGGCGTTCTCGGTGGACCCGCTGTACCTGGCGCTGTTTGCCAAGTGGGATCCGGGCATGATCGTGCGCCGCCATGGGCACCACAGCCCGCACACGATCACGGTGCTGGCGGGCGAGTTCACCTGTGGCGACGAGCTGTGCGGCGTGGGCACCCACCTCGAGCTTCCCTACGGCGCCGCTTTTGGTCCCTTCGTCGCCGGGCCGAACGGGGTCGAGCTGTACGAGGTGATGATGGGCGATCCCCGCTCGTGGAGCGACGAGCCCGAGGCGATGGAACGGATCCTCGCGGAACGGGGCGTCGAGCAGCTGCCGGACCCGCCCATCGAGCTGCCTGCCGGTCTCGAAGATCTGCGGGCGGTCTTCTCAAAGGGCCGAGCCGACCTGTGAGTCTCCCAGGCGGACGGCTGTTATCCGCAGTTGGTGGCGACCTCGAGGGCACCGCAGATCTGGCGCATTCCGGATCCGCTGAGGGTGCCAAGGCGCTCGACCAGCACTGCCACGGTCACCGATTCGACCGAGTCGAGGTTGACCGCGCTTCGACGTCCGAGCGGATCATCTCCCGGCTCGAGGACGACTTCACTCGGTAAACCTCGGATGGTCGTCGTGCATGGTGCGATCAGCGCACGTCTCAATCTTGGGATGGCGGCATCGCGCGACAACACCACGACGGGTCGGCGCCCGATCCCGGGCGGTTCGCACCACCACAGTTCACCTCGCTTGGGGAGGTCGGTCACGTCGCTGCCGCCGCATCGCGGAAGGAGGCGAGGTCCCCCCACTCGTCAGCCTCATCGATCGGATGCTCTCGGTAGGCGGTGTCGTAGGCAGCATCGATCTGTGCTGCTCGATATCGCGAGCACAGTGCGGCGAGGGCCTCGTCGATGAGTTGGGCATCGGTTGTGCCGGCATGTGCTCGTCGCGCTTCGTCGAGGAGATCGCGGTCGACGGTGGTGCTGATTCGAGCCCGAGTCATGCCATCATCATGCCATAACCACGGTCCGCGCCGAAGCGGGGAGCCCAGAGCGCGCCGTGGCGGCACTGTGGGCTCCCCAGTTGCGGGTTGGCTCAGCTGAGGCCGACGATGCGCATCGACATGCCCATGTCGCCCGACCACTTATTGGCGTTGTGCACCTCGACGGCGATCGTGTTGACGCCGGGCTGCAGGGCGCTGGCGGGGACCGTGTAGACGACCGGCGTCCGCTCGGCAGCGCCCTCGACGACGTTGACCGCTCCGGTGGTGGGAGCAAGCGGCCCGTCCGGCAGGTTGTCCCGGAAGGCCTCAACGCCGTTGATCGACACCGCCGCACCATCGTCGCGAACCAGCTCAAGGCGGAGCTCGCTGTACTTGGACGGGTTGGGGACGTTCACCTTGGCCCGGAAGTAGCCGGCCGTCGGGTAGTTCGGACCGCCTGCGGTGTAGATGACCGAGGCCACGTCAGACCGGCCGAAGCCCAGCTTGGCGGGGCCCTCGGCCCAGCCGGCGTCGGCAAATGCGGGCGCCTGCCAATTTTCCGGGGCGAGTGCCGGGTCGACGGTGAATCGCCAAGCGGCGCCGGTGGGCATCAACTCGGTCTCCACGATCGGGGCGGCGACGCTGAAGTTGGTCGGCTTGGTCGACGGCCCGATGTTGCCGGTCCCGTCGATGGCAGCCACGGCGTACTGGTGGTTGCCGACGGGAACATTGGTGTCGACGTAGCTGGTGCCCCAGCTGAAGCCGACCGCGTTGCCGTCCCGGAGGACCAGGTAGCGCAGGTCGTTCGACGGGTCGCTGGCCTGACCCCAGGTGACGCCGACCGTCCCGTCGGGGCGCAGCGAGGCGGCGTGTTGGGCCGGTGCGGTGGGAACACTGCGGTCGACCGCCGAGCAGTACTTGGTGAACCCGCCGGCGAAGTCCTTCGCGGCGTTGCCCGAGTAGGCGTCACGCTTGGTGTCGCCGCCCTGCCAGACGCACTCGTTGTGGTCCTTGGTGATCACCCATGGGCCGTCACCGGTCGCCGAAGCGATCGACGGGAGCCACCAGTCGAGATACGCCCCGGTGGCGGCATCGTAGAGGCCCACCTGCTGGATTCGGTCCGAGCGGGTGGCACCCCAGGTCATGTCGGCGATGTTGCCGTACCAGCGGGTGCGACCCGACAGGTTTACCCCGGTGTCGCCACCGCAATGGCAGGCGCCGAAGAGGTAGCCGAAGGCGGCCTCCGCCGCCTGGAAGTCACCACCGGGAACAGAGATGTGGGATGAGGTTTGAGCGGCAGAGTCGCGGTTGTACGACGCAATCACGTGCTGGCGTCCGCCGACATACACCTGGTCACCGACCTCCTTGACCGTCTGAGACCAGGGCCCACCTATGCCTGGAGCGGTAAGGAGCCAGTGGAAGTTGGTGAGCGGGGCGCCGTCGGAGATGCGGGTGGCGTAGGGCTCACCGGCGATCCCGTTGATCGTGGTGAACCAGCCTGCGAGGTACACCCGGTCGCCTCGCTCGGAGGCATCGATGTCCATGACCAGACCGTTGACCACTGGGCGCCAGGTACCAAGTTGCCCGGTCATCGCGTTGACCTCAGCGGCGTTCGACACCCCGGTGGTCGGTCTGCCGTTTGGCGTCACCTGGTTGAAGGCTCCGCCGATGAACAGACGGTCACCGAGCAGGCTGATGCCGCGCACCATGCCGCGGCCCCCGCTCCTGTTGACACGCACCCGGAAGCTGGGGTCGACCGTGCAGGTGTTGGGGTTGAGCTTGGCCAACCCGGCTGCCGCGGTGTCGCCGTTGACCTTGGTGAAGTCTCCGGCGATGATCAACTGGCCGTCACGTGAGACCTCCATGTCCCACACCCGACCATCGAGGATGGGCTTGCATGAGCTGATCCAGGCGCCGGTGTTGACGTCGAATGCGGTCAGGAACTTGTGGTTGACCGAGCCGCCCGCATTGTTGACCACCTTGGTGAACGAGCCGCCGACGAACATGCGCCCGCCGGCCTCCTGCATCGCCATGACGTACGCCAGGGCCGGATCGGCGGCCGAGATGCGTCCGGTCCAGTCGGGCGGTCCGCCCACCCCCCACGCCAACTCCTGTGCAACGTCGCTTGGGACCCACGGCACCTGCCGCGGGGCCGAGCCTCCGCTGGGCAACGCAGCGGCTACCGAGTCCATGATGCGGGGCCGCACCCACACCTGGGTCAACGGGATCGGGTTCGTGCCGTCAGGCGCATACCAGTTACCGCTGGTCGACGATGTGATCGCGCCCATCGCAAAACCGGCGCGGTTGCCTCGGGCCGTGACCTTCCAGTTGCGATGGGTAAACACACGATTGAGCCCATCGACCCCGGTGCCAGCGTTGAACATTTTGGTGACGGCGTCGTTGCCCTTGGTGTCACGGGTCGTACCCGCCCTGGAATACACGGTGCCGTTGACCGTCATCTTGGCCAGTGGCTTGCCGGCGGAGAAGTGCCACGACCACGGTTCGGCGTTGGCAAGATTCCAGCGGACCTCCTGCCACGACGTGCCGGCCGCGTTGGCGGACCGACGGAGGCGAATGCCGTCGGGCAACTGGGACGCAGCACCGCCATCGAGCAGCCCGTTGATCTTGTCGGCCGACAGGTGCACCGGGGCCTGGGACGCCTGACCGTTGGGGTCGGTCTGCAGCCGGGCGACGTTGCCCTGTGCCGCAGGCGACCAGTTCCACCCCTCCCGGCCCACGCCGATCAAGGCCCAGCCGCCACCATCGGTGGTCATGTCGCAGGTGAACTTCTCGGGAGCGACCAACGTTTTGGTGCGCAGCCAGTACACACCGGTGGCGGACTGCGAGAAGCGCTGCTTGATACCCCAGCACGAGGCACCCGCTGTCTCCGCCGTGGTGCCATCACCGGGACGAGCGGCCGGGGGACCGGCCGCCTGAGCGGCCGTAGGAACGACCACCGGGCCGAGCACGGCCGCCACCATCACGGTGACGATGCCCGCCCGCTTGGGTGACATCGCCCCAAGGCGCGTGCCGAGGTGCCGAAACCTACCCAGGGGTCCGCTAGATGAGCGCCCGCCAATATTCATGAAATTCCGCCTGAATCGAGACCTCGTGCCGAACCGAGTCGACTGCCGAGAGCGTGAGAAACACCCTGTTCAGCAGGTGCTTTGAAGATCATCTCACGCGGGGCGGTCGCGATGGTAGCGGCATTTACTCATGTGGCTCATCCGACGCCGATATGGGGCCGACGGCGTCCCATAATTCGGTGGTGAAATTCAACCGCCAAGCGGTCGGGAGACGGTTCTTGCCCGTCACAATCGGTGAGTCTCACGGACGGTGACATTCGTCGCACGCGGGTGCAGACGTGCTTGGATGCGACGTCGACGCACCTTGCTCCCCGGGTTGGAGGGCGCTGCCGGGGATTGTGTAGGTGACCGGTGTCCCTTCGGCGACCGGTATCATCTACGTGGTGACGTTGAAGTTGGTCGGCTTGGTCGACGGCCCGATGTTGCCGGTTCCGTCGATGGCAGCCACGGCGTACTGGTGGTTGCCGACGGGAACATTGGTGTCGACGTAGCTGGTGCCCCAGCTGAAGCCGACCGCGTTGCCGTCCCGGAGGACCAGGTAGCGCAGGTCGTTCGACGGGTCGCTGGCCTGACCCCAGGTGACGCCGACCGTCCCGTCGGGGCGCAGCGAGGCGGCGTGTTGGGCCGGTGCGGTGGGAACACTGCGGTCGACCGCCGAGCAGTACTTGGTGAACCCGCCGGCGAAGTCCTTCGCGGCGTTGCCCGAGTAGGCGTCACGCTTGGTGTCGCCGCCCTGCCAGACGCACTCGTTGTGGTCCTTGGTGATCACCCATGGGCCGTCACCGGTCGCCGAAGCGATCGACGGGAGCCACCAGTCGAGATACGCCCCGGTGGCGGCATCGTAGAGGCCCACCTGCTGGATTCGGTCCGAGCGGGTGGCACCCCAGGTCATGTCGGCGATGTTGCCGTACCAGCGGGTGCGACCCGACAGGTTTACCCCGGTGTCGCCACCGCAATGGCAGGCGCCGAAGAGGTAGCCGAAGGCGGCCTCCGCCGCCTGGAAGTCACCACCGGGAACAGAGATGTGGGATGAGGTTTGAGCGGCAGAGTCGCGGTTGTACGACGCAATCACGTGCTGGCGTCCGCCGACATACACCTGGTCACCGACCTCCTTGACCGTCTGAGACCAGGGCCCACCTATGCCTGGAGCGGTAAGGAGCCAGTGGAAGTTGGTGAGCGGGGCGCCGTCGGAGATGCGGGTGGCGTAGGGCTCACCGGCGATCCCGTTGATCGTGGTGAACCAGCCTGCGAGGTACACCCGGTCGCCTCGCTCGGAGGCATCGATGTCCATGACCAGACCGTTGACCACTGGGCGCCAGGTACCAAGTTGCCCGGTCATCGCGTTGACCTCAGCGGCGTTCGACACCCCGGTGGTCGGTCTGCCGTTTGGCGTCACCTGGTTGAAGGCTCCGCCGATGAACAGACGGTCACCGAGCAGGCTGATGCCGCGCACCATGCCGCGGCCCCCGCTCCTGTTGACACGCACCCGGAAGCTGGGGTCGACCGTGCAGGTGTTGGGGTTGAGCTTGGCCAACCCGGCTGCCGCGGTGTCGCCGTTGACCTTGGTGAAGTCTCCGGCGATGATCAACTGGCCGTCACGTGAGACCTCCATGTCCCACACCCGACCATCGAGGATGGGCTTGCATGAGCTGATCCAGGCGCCGGTGTTGACGTCGAATGCGGTCAGGAACTTGTGGTTGACCGAGCCGCCCGCATTGTTGACCACCTTGGTGAACGAGCCGCCGACGAACATGCGCCCGCCGGCCTCCTGCATCGCCATGACGTACGCCAGGGCCGGATCGGCGGCCGAGATGCGTCCGGTCCAGTCGGGCGGTCCGCCCACCCCCCACGCCAACTCCTGTGCAACGTCGCTTGGGACCCACGGCACCTGCCGCGGGGCCGAGCCTCCGCTGGGCAACGCAGCGGCTACCGAGTCCATGATGCGGGGCCGCACCCACACCTGGGTCAACGGGATCGGGTTCGTGCCGTCAGGCGCATACCAGTTACCGCTGGTCGACGATGTGATCGCGCCCATCGCAAAACCGGCGCGGTTGCCTCGGGCCGTGACCTTCCAGTTGCGATGGGTAAACACACGATTGAGCCCATCGACCCCGGTGCCAGCGTTGAACATTTTGGTGACGGCGTCGTTGCCCTTGGTGTCACGGGTCGTACCCGCCCTGGAATACACGGTGCCGTTGACCGTCATCTTGGCCAGTGGCTTGCCGGCGGAGAAGTGCCACGACCACGGTTCGGCGTTGGCAAGATTCCAGCGGACCTCCTGCCACGACGTGCCGGCCGCGTTGGCGGACCGACGGAGGCGAATGCCGTCGGGCAACTGGGACGCAGCACCGCCATCGAGCAGCCCGTTGATCTTGTCGGCCGACAGGTGCACCGGGGCCTGGGACGCCTGACCGTTGGGGTCGGTCTGCAGCCGGGCGACGTTGCCCTGTGCCGCAGGCGACCAGTTCCACCCCTCCCGGCCCACGCCGATCAAGGCCCAGCCGCCACCATCGGTGGTCATGTCACAGGTGAACTTCTCGGGAGCGACCAGCGTGCTGGTGCGCAACCAATACACACCGGTGGCCGACTGCGAGAACTTCTGCTTGACCCCCCAGCACGACGCACCCGCCGTCTCCGCCGTCGTGCCATCACCAGGTTGAGCAGGCTGCGGGTCGACGGGCGGGTCAGTTGGCTCGGTCACCGGGGGAGGGACCGTCTCATCTGGAACGCAGGCCGCACTTGGGCCGAGCACTGCGGCCACCAGGAAGGCGGTGATGCCAGCCCGCTTGAGTGACGTCGCCCGAAGACGACTGCTCGAGGGTCGGCCCGAAGCAGAAGGTCCGCAGGACATGAGCCCGCCAATAGTCATGAAATTCCGCCTGAGTTGTGCCCCGCAGCGACGCCCACCGAGTGGTTGAGGTCGTGAGAAATCCCCGAGTCCATCGAGGGCTTCATCGGGCGCACGCTAGGCGTTCCGGCTCACCCTGGCAAAGGTGCCTCGCCCCGAGCGGGAGGGCGGACGCAGGTCCGCCAGGCACAGAAGTCGGTGGCCGGTTTGTGGTGCCCGGGGACGTAGGGCGGCGGGTGGCGGAGTGAGATTCGACGTGGGCCTTAGCGAGATGGGCTGAGGATCGATTCGCCGAACGCATCTACGCTGCCGCGATGGGCACGATCAACCCACGGGCGGACAGTGTCGTCGCCGTCGGTCGGTCCGACGTCGACGCAACAACGATGTTCAGCGAACGGGCCGTGATGGTGCTGATGGTGGTCGCCGGCGCCTACGTGGCCACCTCCCTGATGGCCAACGTCATGTCGGTGCGCATCTTGTCGCTCGGCGGCTGGGCGGTGGACGCCGGCACGCTCACCTACCCGCTGACCTTCACCCTGCGCGACGTCGTGCACAAGGCGGGCGGCACCGCTGTGGCCCGCACGACGGTGGTGGCCACCGCCGGGTTCAACGCGCTGCTGGCACTGGGGCTGTGGGCGGCAGCCGTCCTGCCCGGCGATCCGGCGACCACCGGAGCGGCCCAGAGCGAGTTTGCCAACGTGCTCAACCCGGTGCTGCGCATCATCGCGGCGTCGATCATCGCCCAGTTGATCGCCGAGTTGGTCGACACCGAGGTGTACCGGGCCTGGGTGGCACGCTTCGGGGCACGCCACCAGTGGGGTCGGGTGATCAGCTCCAATGCGGTGTCGGTCCCGCTCGATTCGGTGATCTTTGCGGTGATTGCTTTTGCCGGCCGGATCCCCGGCGCCGTCGTGTGGTCGATCATATGGGCCAACATCGCCATCAAGGGGGTGACCGCCCTGGCTTCGACCCCACTGATCTACACCGTGCGCGACCGGTGGGTCGGCCGGGAATGAACCGTCTCGGTCAGGGAGCGGGTTTCGCCGTTGCGCCAACGCTGGTGCGACCGGCTGGGAGGGGCGCCGTCGGCCGGTGCGGCGGCGGGACCGGCGCCTCGCAAGTGAACCGTCACGCGGGGATGCCCAGCGTCTAGGTTGGCGGCGTGTCAACGGTTCGCTTCGACCAGGTCACCAAACGCTTCGGAAAGACGACGGCGGTGGACGCAATGTCCCTCGACATCGTCGAGGGCGAATTCATGGTGCTGTTGGGCCCGTCGGGCTGTGGCAAGTCCACCGCCCTGCGCAT
>ERZ1026805.1913-NODE-1913-length-10345-cov-6.492420_pt1 | contig 10345 bp, 6 predicted proteins | sample MGYA00520883_ERZ1026805 | MGnify/ENA primary metagenome ERZ1026805 (study PRJEB33270, sample SAMEA104284476) | anaerobic digester metagenome | biome: Anaerobic digester microbiome; feature: mesophilic sludge digester; material: Anaerobic digester biomass | place... | reverse complement strand
TTATTAGCCTCATCTTTATTTTTAATACCAATTTAAGCTCTCTCTTAGGTCAACGCAGTATTTTTAATAAATTCATCTTTGCTCCTTTAGCCGATGGCTGGAAATATATAAAAAATCTTTTTAGTAAACACCCAGATGATAGTGATTTATCCCCTAAAGAAGAATTGTCCACAGTATATATGCCGGAGACCAACCAAGAGAAACCAGCGCGCCCTAGCCAGTTAACTGACACATCTACTATTAATCAACCCAGCGCAAATAACAAAACCCAGCCTGATAGCCAAGAAAAAACAAATAAAGGCCATGTTAATAAAATTGACCTGCCCCTAGATTTATTAGACCGCCAAGCTAATAAGCCACAAAGTGGCGATATTGTTATAGGGGCACAGCGAATTAAAACTACCTTAGAAAATTTTGGCATCCCGATAGATATAGAAAAGATCACGGTAGGACCAACAATTACCCAATACGCTATTAAGCCGGCTGAGGGCATTCGCCTAGAAAAAATTACCAGTCTGGCTAGCAATTTAGCCATGGCTTTAGCCGCCCCCCATCCTATCCGCATAGAAGCCCCTATCCCTGGTAAATCACTAGTGGGCATTGAGGTTCCCAATGAAGTAATTGCCACCGTAGGATTAAGAGAAATTTTAGATAGCCCTAACTTCCGTCAACGAAAAAATAATACAATGATTGCCTTAGGCAAAGACGTAACTGGCAAAATATGGTTAGAAGACCTTACGGCCATGCCTCATCTTTTAATCGCTGGAGCTACTGGATCGGGGAAGTCGGTAATGCTTAACTGTATTATTTTAAGTCTTTTATATGAAAACGGACCCGAAGACCTGCGCCTTATTATGGTTGACCCTAAACGAGTAGAACTTAGCGTCTATAATGGCATCCCCCATCTCTTAACCCCAGTAGTTAATGAAGCCAGTAACACTATTAACGCTCTAGGCTGGACCCTTAATGAAATGAGTCGCCGTCTAGAAATGTTCCAACATTATCATGCTAAAGATATTAATAGTTTTAACGAGCAGTGCCCTGAACAAAAATTACCACGTATTGTCTTTATTATTGATGAGCTAGCTGACCTTATGATGATGTCACGCAAAGAAGTGGAGGCAAGTATTATCCGTTTAGCTCAAATATCTCGAGCTGCCGGCATCCATTTAATCTTAGCCACCCAGCGCCCGAGTGTAGATATTATTACTGGTGTTATTAAGGGCAATATGCCAGCGCGCATTGCTTTTACTGTAGCTTCTCAGGTAGATTCACGCACTATTTTAGATATGGCCGGGGCAGAAAAATTAATGGGCAAAGGTGATATGCTTTTTAGCTCTCCTTGGCTTACTAAGCCAGTCCGACTCCAAGGAGCTTTCGTCAGTGAAAACGAAATCAAACGAGTAATTCGCTATATAAAAGCTCGCAGCGATAAACCTCAATATATCAACGATGTGGTGGAAAAACATAGTGTTCCCGACTTGCCCAATGGAGGCGTTCTTAATAATTCTATTATTGACAGTGACGATGATTTATTGGAAAAAGCTAAAGAGGCAGTGATAAAAAGCGGACGAGCTTCGGCTACCTATCTTCAAAGAATACTTAAAATTGGCTATCCCCGAGCCGCCAGCCTTTTAGATCAACTAGAAGAATTAAACATTATTGGGCCAGTTAATGGAGCTAAACCGCGAGAAGTCTATATAAGCCCCGAAGAATATGAATCTTATAAACAAATGGCTACCAGCAGTCAGCCACTTCATAATCCCGCGACTAGCCAACAGCCCTCACAATTTATCCGTCTAGATGACATTTGGTCAGAAGATTTAGAAGAATCAGAAGACAAAGAAAATAAAGAAAAAGATGAAGATAATAATTCTTTTAATGCTAGTAGTGATGACGACCAAGACGGAATGCCATTAAATAAAGAGACACTCTTGTCCGATATCTATAGCGACTCCGACGAAGATAATAATCCACAGCACCCTGCCGAATTTGATGATGACGAAGATCAAGAAAAATATTTTAGCCAATAAATTAACAATAAAAATATATGCCTCATCACAACCATCCGGCTCAAACACCTAAGAATCAAGACAACTCTAAACTTAAAGAGACTAATGACTGGTTGCCGCTTGGCAGCCATGAAGGACAGCTCTCTTTAGATATTTACCAGACAGATAAAGATCTTATCATTAAATCTACTATTGCCGGCGCTAACCCTAATGACATCCAAATCTATCTTAAAAATGACCTTCTCACTATCCGCGGCAAACGAAACTTGCCAGCCGATGTTACGGACGCCGACTTTCTTTTTAGAGAATGCTATTGGGGACCATTTTCCCGCTCCATTATTCTCCCAGTAGAAGTCCAGGCCGATAAAATCAAAGCTTCTATGGATAATGGTGTTTTAACTGTTGTCCTGCCTAAAGCCCCCCAGGCTAAACAAATTATTATTAAAATTAAAAATCAATAACCATGCACTGTCAATTAACCATAATCAAGCTTGACGAACAACAAGCTGTCCTTATTAACAAAGAAAAACAGCAGTTTGTTTGGCCAGCTAATCAATTACCTCCTGACTCTCAGGTGGGTACAGTTCTTACTTGCGCCCTAGTGAATGCCAATAAATTAGATCAAGACGACCAAGCGTTGGCTAAGGCTATTCTTAATGAACTCCTGAAAAAATCGTCTAGCTAAACTATGCCTATCCCCCGTCTAACTGGCAAAAAAATTAAGATAAAACGATTGGTCTGGCCCATAGTTATAACCATAAGCTTTCTGCTTATTATAACCCTAAGCCTGAGTTTTTATGGTTTAGAATATTATCGCCATCACTTTTTCCCTCATACCTTTATCGGCAGCCTTGATCTTTCCGGCCTTACGCTAGATGAGGCCAACCAGCTTATTCAAGATCACTGGAATCAATTAACTGCCAAAGGCTGGACTTTTGAAGCCCTAGATCATTCTATGGCAATTTACCAGGTGACAGGGATAGCCGAAGGATCGCCCCTGCTTTTCTCTTTAAATATAGAAGAAACCCTACGGCAAGCTTGGGAAAAACAAAACCACGACCACCTCACTCTTTCTACCTTCCTTACCAATTATTTTACTAAACATTACACCACGGCCTCAATAATGATTAATGAGCCTCTTCTGGAGCAAGAATTACAGGCTAATTTTCAACCCTTAATCATCCCCAGTAAACCAGCGACCATCCTAGTGCAAGCCGACGGAAATTATCAGGTAAAGCCGGAAATTGTGGGGCAGGCTATAGATTATACGGCTGGAATAAGCGAATTTAGCCAGCAATTACAAAACTTAAAAAATGAAAAAATTGTCTTATCAGTTAAAGAGGACCCGCCCCTTATCACCCAAGCTATTATTGACGATCTTACAATACCAATTAATCAATATCTAGCTTTAGCCCCCATTACTTTACAATTATCCACTGCTACCTGGACCATCAAGGGCGACACGCTAGCTAGCTGGCTTACCTTAGACCTCATAGATAATCAACCAACTGTCACTATATCTAGTAGCACCCTCAAAGATTATCTGCAAAATTTAGCCCTCGAGATTAATCAAAAGCCCGAAGGGGGACAATTCAAACGAAACGGCAACCGCCTAGAACAGTTTAAACCAGGAAAAAATGGACGTGAGTTAAATATTGAAGCTAGCGCTACTGCTATTATTAAGGCCCTGCATCAAGGTATTAATAATATTGAGCTCACAGTTGACGAAATACCAAGCCCTTTAAGTGATAACGATCCAGCCAGTTTAGGAATTGTTGAAATAATTGGCGTGGGTACTTCAAATTTTTCTGGCTCATCGGCTAATCGTATTCATAATATCAAAGTAGGAACAGCCAAAATAAGCGGCCAATTATTAGCGCCCGATGAAGAATTTTCTCTAGTCAAGGCTTTAGGCGAAGTCAGTGAGGCGACTGGATATAAACCAGAGTTAGTAATTAAAGCAAATAAGACCGTGCCAGAATATGGCGGAGGATTATGCCAAGTAGCCACTACTATCTTCCGGGCTGCTTTAGCCAGCGGGCTACCAATTACTGAAAGACAAAATCACTCTTACCGCGTTAGTTATTATGAACCAGCCGGCACTGACGCTACAATCTATAATCCTAAACCAGATTTACGTTTTATAAACGACACCGGACATTATATTTTACTCTTGGGAGAAGTGAGCGGTCATACCTTATCTTTTTCTGTCTGGGGCACCAAAGATGGACGTCAGGTTACCCAGACTAAGCCTATTATTTATAATATTGTCAAACCAGCTCCTAAAAAACTTATTGAGACTGAAGATTTAGAGCCGGGCAAATTAAAGTGTATCGAGCAAGCTCATAATGGGGCTGATACCTATTTTGATTATATCGTAACATATCCAAATGGCGAAACTAAATCTAGACGTTTTCAGTCACACTATGTCCCCTAGCAAGAGGTTTGTTTAGTCGGAAAAAAGAAAGACACAGACAATATAGAGGCTACGACTACCCCCCCCACCCCAACCACCACGCCTCTATCAGCTTCTGGCACTGATTCTATCACCACATCTACTACTGGTAACACTACCACCACTTCAGCTACCATTACTAACTAAACAAAAACCAATAATAAAACGAGCCATAAGCTCGTTTTATTTTACAAATTAACTCTAGTAGGGTAGGCAAGAAACTTTTCTCTAGGACAGACCCAGTCTCAACCAGGTACAGCTTACAGAAAAATCCCCATGCTTGTCGTGCCTAACCCCGCTAGAACCAATTTGATATACTAATTTTTATTTCACTTTTTAAGTGACTAAGTATCATAGCATAAAACAAAAATTTTGTCAAGGGTGAATCCCCGACCCATAAACCAGTAGTCCTTAAAAGTAAATATCAGATCAATTAAACTCGATGCCCACCTCGTTGATACAATATTTCTTGTGAATTTTTAGCTGCAAATGATTTTAATTGTTGTTTTAACCAAATTTGCCCGGCTTCAGTTATTTTAACTTGACCATCTTGAATCTCCCAACGGGGTGGCCGGACATTCCCAAAAGTAAAATTTAAAGCTCGCTGCCATAATTCAAAATCATCTTTAAAATAAACCCATACTCCAGAATTTATCTGATATTCAAACCTAGCAACAATATCATGCCAATCTCGCTCTAAGTCTTCAGGTACAAAACTGCCTTGCTGATCTAATTTTAATTTAGGAATGTTTGGCCTGGGTTTACTCTTGCTAAATTTCATCCCCTCATAATAATTCCGGCCACCCAAGTCACTGACTCCCTGTTCTTTTCGCCCTTTATAACCCTTCCGACTAAAATCGGACCACATTGCTACTACTGATTCTCCATAAGCATAATAATTAAAAGCCCTATCTCCATTAGTTTCTAACCACGCAACATGATTATAACCAATGGGCGTAGTATCAGCCCCGCGGGCATACTTAATACGTCGCCCTACATTAACATCCGCACCCGCCCCCAACCCATTACTAGGATCAACTCCACCAATGGCCGCTAAGGTAGAGGCTTTTACCATCGAATTTGCTCCCGAAGTGGGAATATTTTTAATACGTTTATTGCCGGGATGCCGACTAACTAAATCTAAAAATTGCATAAACCTTGTTGATAAATGAAAACCGGGATAATCTGGCCAGCGCTTGGTGTCCCATTCTATGCGACCCAAGAAGGCATCCTTCTCTAATTCTCTTTCAGCTTGTTCTAACAATTTACTTAAATAGCTATCTGACATACCTTGACAATCAGCATCGTTAGACAACAAATAAACTTCATGATCAATGCCTGATAATTGTAAAGACCTTAGAGCTACATCATGAACATCTTTAATAAATTGACCATGGATATTAATACCACGCTCAGCCATCAAGGTCTCTTGAACATAACGCCCTTGAAAAACAGCAATTTTTAATTGAGGAAAGTCTTTTTTTATTCTTTCTATTTCTTCAATAGTCTTTTTAATTTGGGCTAATTTCTGAGAATCCTGTTCATCTTGATCTAACCAATTAACATTTAAAACAAATACAGTTTTAGCTAAAACTTCTTTAGATTGACGCGAATATAAAGATAACGTCTTATAAACATTATCTGATTCATAAACTGCCCCCACGGCCATACATACCATCATCTTAGTATCTTTAGGCAGTTCAGCTAATAATTTATTTTGTTTAATAATGCTATCAACTTTTTCTACTTGCCCTGGCTCTCTAGTCCTTTTTTCTTCAAATATCCAGGCTAGTTCTTCTTGAAGATTTAGTTTGGCCTTTTTATCCGCCTTTAAGCGAGGTGATAAATATTTTTCATATTCTTCTTTTTCAGCAGCTGATATCTCACCGCCATAATAACCAGCATATTCAGGTTTATGAAATTTTTTAATTGCCGCTGGCTCTAAGGGCCGACGACCAAACAATGGAATTATTGGTGGCATTTTCCAAGCAGTAGCAACTGGGATATCAATATTATGTATCAACTCAGTGATGGCCGTAGAGCCATCAGGTAAGCCCTCGCCTACCTGGGTAGCTAAAATACGCACCACTTCAGCTCCTTTGTCTCCTACCCCCATAGTTTGCGCCACCTCCATAAATTGGCCAGTAAATCGAGTAACACCTTCAGCATGAGTAAACAAACTAGCAGCTAAACTGTCCTTAGGAATCACCGCTAATCCATCCGGCCCGATAGGTATCTCAATAACCTGATTCTGTGTACCCTTAGATAAAGATAGTAATACCTTGAGTCCACCTTTCTTAATTAAATCCTGAGCATCTGCTGACAATACCTGGTCTTTTAGGGTATGATAAGATCCGTCGGGTGTCAGACGACGCAGATCTAAAAGGATATTGCCGTCTTCATCTATACCACTGCCATAACGGCCGCCCCAAAAAACTCGCAATTCATTCTTATCAAAAATCTTGGTATCATTATCATACCAAATTTGTCGTTTAATACGTGTAAATGCCTCCTTAAAACGGTGAATAATGTCTCCAGCGCCATCAGTTTCGGCAATTTGATTTTGCTGTGATAACCAGTCAATACCCTTATTAGCTAAAGCGGCTTGTGATTCGGCCGTCAGCTGTCCCTCAGGGGTTAAACGTATATCACCCACCAATTGATGACCATTATAAAAAATGCTGTAATCACCATCTGCTTCAAGCTTAATCTCTGTTCCTACTGGCACCTTAAACTGCTGATTGCCAACTTTGACTATTTCTTGAGCCTGATCGAGCCGTGGCTTACCAAAAATCATGGTTCTCGCCTTCTCCAGGGCAGTCATTGTCTGGGTACTATCAGCTTTATCCCCTTTAACTAATCCCTCTATAAATCCCTGCTGATCATTACGCAAAAAACTAGTAACTTCCTGGAATACCAAACCAACCGCTAGGCCAATAGCAGCCGCTTTGGCCCCTGTCTTAACCATTCTTTGATGACGCATTTTTTGAAAAAGACGATCTTTCTCCCTAATACCTTGATCACCACCTATTAATTCCTGAACCTTAGCTTCTACTAATGTGCTTAAATAATCATCAAAATTATTACCAGCAAAATCAATCTTCTGACTATTAACTAGTCGCCGCGCTGTAACTTTAAGTCTAGCCCGCGCTAAATCTAAAGCTAGACGTTCTCGCTCTACTTCAACTATGCTAGAAAAGGCAATTAGGTCAATTTTCTGCTGGTCAGATAAACGAATTCTGGCCTCTAAATCAGCTAAACTATTAATAGCTTGATGTAATTGCTCTATATTATCTGGACCAAGCTCACTAAAGTTAATATTAAGCGAATTCAATATATCTTGAGCTTGTTTTGTTTCATAGGTAAATTTCTCCATTTCGGCCCGACGCTCATCTTTTTCAGAAAATTCTTTGCCCTGAGCTTTTTCGCGACCGTGTTGCTTACGTTCTTGTTTAAGCATCTGCGATTCTCTTGCCGCCGCTAATCCGCCGGTCAGTATAGCGCCAAGCCCTAAACCACCCAAAGCCCGGGCACTAACCTGAGCCGCACTTTTGCCAGCACTGGAAAAAGCAGTTACTGTTCCAGCCACTACTAAACCTAAAGTAGACTCATTAACCAAAGAGCCAATTTTACTTTTACCCAACTTCTCTAAGATCCGATCAACTTTATTATATTGAGCCTCTGTTCTTACCCCGCTAACAGCTCGACCAATAACAATATCTAAATCATAATCCAATTTATTAGTACCCCCTTGATGGCCTATCATGGCCTTAATCTGCTTGGCAATAGTTAATAAATTATCGGCATAGCCCACTTTTTCATATCCTTTCTTAATAGTGAAATCGGGTAAACTATTTAATAACCTAACTTTTTCCGCTTCTAAAGTATCTTCATCTAGATTGCCAGCCACATATTCATCAATTAATTCCTTAAGACCAGTACGTAACTTCTCATCATCTGGCTGTCTAGTTAGTTCACGCCTACTCTCACCCGCCTCTTCGTGAATTGCCTCATTATAGCTGGACAAAAAACGATCAACTAGAGCTTCCTGGCTCACCATAAAATCTTCATCACTACCACCAGCAGCCGCAAAGATATTGCCACTTTCTAATATCGCACGCCTAGCAGCATTAATCTCTTTTTGACGATAATACCCCCGAGCTAAATTATAACGCCAAAGTTTCTTTAAAAAACCTTTAACACCTTTTAAGTCTTCTTTTTTGGCAGTCATCTTAGCCTCACCGGCATCAATAGCTTGCCCCTCGATAGCTTGTGAGTTATCAACAAAGGCTATTTTAAACTTTTCCCCCATATATTTGAGAGTCAGTTAACTTAGATAATCTTGACGAAAAGCCGCCAATTCCCGAGCTAAAAGAGCCGGCAAATTAGGAATGTTGTCGGCAAAAAATTTCTGTAGCTCGACCTCATTGTTTCCATGGTCTAAAAGCCGTTCCAGTTCTGGTAGCTTATCTTCAGGCAACTCCGCCACCATGGCTGCTTCTAGGCGATCATTTAAACGCGTAGTTAAGTCTTCTACTAATTGCTCACGGACCTCAGGATCAACCCCGTCTATGCCTTGAGCCGCTAGTAATTCATCAACAAATTTATCTAAAGAAGGAGAAAGTGTAGACATAAAAATTATTAAAAATAAAACTACTATTAGTTTAAACCTAAAAATGATAAAAAATCAAGAGAAACAAAGACATACCTTAAAAATATCCCTCAATATAGTTCAAAAACTTAATCAAATATAAAAACACCATTATTCTGGCGCTGACCTACTTTCCCAGGGCTTGATGCGGCCCAAGTATCATCGGTACTGGAAGGCTTAACTTCTGAGTTCGGGATGGGATCAGGTGTAACCCTTCCGTTTAAAGCACCAGAATAATGGTGTCTTTAGCTAGCAAATTATAAATATTCTTAAAAACAAAACTGTGGGAAAATCAAATGACTTATTAGTATTCCTCGGCTCAACGCATTACTGCGCTTACACCTAGAACCTATCAACCCGGTAGTCTCCCGGGAGTCTATGAAACCTAATCTTGAAGACGGCTTCGCACTTATATGCTTTCAGCGCTTATCCTAACCGAAGATAGCTACCCAGCGATGCCCTTGGTAGGACAGCTGGTACACCAGAGCTTCGTGCTTCCCGGTCCTCTCGTACTAGGGAAGCGCCTTCTCAAGTTTCCGCGATCATAGTGGATAGGAGACCGACCTGTCTTACGACGGTCTGAACCCAGCTCGCGTGCCGCTTTAATGGGCGAACAGCCCAACCCTTGGGAGCTTCTCCACCCCCAGGATGCGACGAGCCGACATCGAGGTGCCGAACCACGCCGTCGCTGTGGACGCTTGGGCGTGACTAGCCTGTTATCCCCAGAGTAGCTTTTATCCGTTGAGCTTCCACCATCCTATATTGAATGGTCGGATCACTAAGTTCCGCTTTCGCGACTGCTTGACTTGCAGGTCTCGCAGTAAAGCTGGCTTGTGCCTTTACACTATCTCCCGGATTTCCATCCCGGGATAGCCAACCTTGGTAAACGCCTCCGTTACCTTTTGGGAGGCATCCGCCCCAGACAAACTACCCACCAGACACTGTCCCTTGGCCAGATTCATGGTCTAAGGTTAGGTTTAAAACTATACAAGGGTGGTATCTCACCGGCGCCCGAAGGCTCCCACCTATCCTGAACATGTATAGCCCTAAACCAATATCAAGTTATAGTAAAGCTTCATGGGGTCTCTTCGTCCAACTATGATTAACGAGCATCTTTACTCGTCTTGCAATTTCGCCGAGTCCTTCGTCGAGACAGTAACCAAGTTGTTATGCCATTCGTGCAGGTCGGAATTTACCCGACAAGGAATTTCGCTACCTTAGGACCGT
>ERZ1026805.1897-NODE-1897-length-10415-cov-4.413417_pt1 | contig 10415 bp, 10 predicted proteins | sample MGYA00520883_ERZ1026805 | MGnify/ENA primary metagenome ERZ1026805 (study PRJEB33270, sample SAMEA104284476) | anaerobic digester metagenome | biome: Anaerobic digester microbiome; feature: mesophilic sludge digester; material: Anaerobic digester biomass... | reverse complement strand
TTCGTCAAAGAAGATGAGCACCCAGACTCTTACCAGTCTGGGTGCTTTTTCTTTATTAAGGCCGGCTGTGCTTCCTTCCTAACAAATGCTCGAAAAGAGGTAAAATGTCTGAAAGAACAACAGGAACCGTCAAATGGTTCAACGGAGACAAGGGCTATGGCTTTATCGCGCGGGAGTCAGGCCCCGACGTGTTTGTCCATCACTCCGCCATCCGCGGCGAAGGCTTCAAAAACCTGGAAGAGGGACAGAGCGTCGAGTTCAGCGTCGAGCAGGGCCCCAAGGGCCTGCAAGCAGCTGACGTAGCCGTGCTCGGCTGGTAGGAGAAACCATGACACAAAAACTGTACGTTGGCAATCTGAGCTACGACACCACGGAAGACTCGCTGCGCACTCTATTCGCCGAATATGGCGAGATCGAATCGGTCAACGTGATCACGGACCGCGGGACAGGCCGGCCCAAGGGCTTTGCTTTTGTCGAGATGGCCACGGATGAGGCTGCCCAGGCGGCCATCAGCGCCTTGAACGGCAAGTCCGTGGACGACCGCGAGATCAAGGTCGACAGGGCCAAGCCCCAGGGCGAACGCGACCGGAGTGGCGACCGCCCCCGGGGCGGACGCCGCTGGTAGAACTCGCGTTTACGCGGCTTGCCGGCCAGAGTGGGCCGGCGACACTGGAGCGCTAACGCACATCTTGCAGCGCGGACCAGACTCGTGTCTGGTCCGCGCTGTTCATTTCCGTTGACAAACATCGACCGGTCGGCCCTGAATTCCTCAGCCGCTGGCAGAGCCCGCTGTGGCCGCTCCCGGCGCCTCGCTGACCAGGTTGTGCTCCATTTGACAACTGGCCTGACGGGGTGCTATACTGCCACCTGGAACGGTACCGGATTCACCGCGTTGGGAGGTTTGGATGCTGAATACCCCGGAGGAAACTCTTCGCGTCCTGAGCGAATAGGCGAACATCCTGGATCTGGTGCATGACGCCATCATCCTGCGCGACAGGCAGGGTGTGATCGTCTTCTGGAACCGCGGTGCCGAGAAGCTCTTTGGCTGGACGAGCGACGAGGCCCTGGGCAAACAGGCCAACACGCTGCTGCACACCCAGTTCCCACAACCATTGGAGGCGATCGAATCCGAGGTTTTGCGAGCCGGCCACTGGGAAGGTGAGCTCATCCGCATCCACCGCGACGGCACGCCCCTGGTGGTCATCAGCCGCTGGGACCTGTGGCGCGACGACGACACTTCCCCGATCATTCATTGTGGAGATCAGCATCGACGTCACCGAGCGCAAGCAGGTCGAACGTTCGCAGCGACTGCTGGCCGAGGCGGGGCCGGTGCTGGCCGCCTCGCTCGACGCGACCAGCCGGTTGGCCACTATCGCCCAGGTGGTGGTGCCGCTGTTGGCCGACTGGTGCGTGGTGCATATCACCGACGAAGGTCAGACAATCCAGCCCGTCGCCGTGGCGCACGCTGACCCACAAAAGCAGGCACAGGCCAACGATCTCCTACGGCGGCATCCCCCCGACCCGGACGTGCCGCCTGGGGCAGCTCACGTGCTACGCACCGGCAAGGCGGAACTCTACGCGGAAGCATCGGAGGAGCTGCTTGCCGCCATCGCCCGGGACGCCGAACAGATCGAGCTCGTGCGGTCGCTGGGAATCAAGTCGGCGATGATCGTGCCACTCGTGACGCGGGGCCTCTCTATTTCTTGCGCTTTTCTACTTGCCTCTATTCTGTCAGCCTCATCCTGCTTGTCCCTTAGCCATCTGACTTGTTCTTCCCGCTGCTCCTGTACCTGGCTTGACTCTTGTTCTCGCCTGCCCCGCTCCCTCTTGATCCTGTCCATCCTGAGCGACAGGAAGTGCTGCAAGAAAGCGCCGATGATGCTTCCGACCAGGGCTATTCCTGCTCCGATGAGGACGGCAATGATCTCGCTTGTCATCTTGCGCTCCTCTCCTATCTGTGAGCCATTACTGGGCTTGGGCGAGTTGCTCGTCGGTCACCTTGGTCTCTACTGCCCCTGCAGGACGTGAACGACTCTGTTTTTCGATGACTTCTTGTGGCAGACCGTCTATGCCGGTCTGGTCCCTGCTTCGCTGCCAGGCGTTTTCCCAGCACACTCTCATTATACCACTGATATCCAGCTCCGGCAATGCTTTACGGGGTGGGGTTGTGTGCAATGGATACTCGTCACCGGACGGCTCAGGCAATCCGACCATAGATTCTGACAGCCAGGCGCCAGAAACCGTTGGTGCAAGCCAGGCTAAAAAGTAGCGCTATCCCGATGCCAACCCACGTGGGCCAGTGTTGGTGGGCGAACAATGCCGCAACACCAAAAGGAACGGCAGTACACAGCAGCCCCAGGATAACGGCCAATTGGCTGGCATCGGGCACCTGGTCAGCGAGCAACTTGTCGCTGTGACACTGCTGCAGCACGGCGAAAACAGCCGCGCAGGCTACGCTCGAGACGGCCGTGGGAACGAGCCACATCGCTGGGGGGAAGCCGCGACCGGCAAGAATACTGCCGGCGCCCAGTCCCAGCCACGTCACGAACACGGCTGCCGCTACCGGCCAGGCCATCTCTGCCAAGAAAAGCTGCCCACTTGGCAGAGGTAGTTGTTGCCACAACCACCATCGAGTGAGGTCTGACTTGAGACGGAATGTCGCTTGCTGCCCTACAAGCAGTATCCAGAATGTCGCCAATGCCACACGCGATCCCCACTCGGGGGCCAACGCGGCGCCCGAGCTAACACTCAGCAGGAACAGCCACGGCCCAAGCGCTCCCAAGGTGAAGACGCGGGTCGATTGCACCACGTCTTTCCACGTCACAGCACCCACGCCTGGCCCCATCGGCCAACGGGTCGGGGCATGTCCCGGTCCAAGCCGGTCCTGCCGGGCCAGCTCGTACGCAAAGCCAATCGCCCCACCGCGGCGAGCCTGCTGCTGTGCGGCCAGCCTGCTTGTCTCCTGCGCGGCGCGGCTGAGATTGAGCCGATTCGCTGCGAGCGCAAGAGCACACACACCAGACGCAGCCAGCACGACGGCGGCAAGCATGGCCGGCAGCCAGGCTGCCTGGCCAAAGGCCGCCCACAGCGGGACAAGGAACGGCCATAGCAGCGTTTGACCGATCTCGCTCACCCTGCTGTCCCCGCCGCTCCACAGGAGGCCCATCCCCAAGAGCAGCGCGGCGAGCGGCGCCGCCCAGCGCCAGGCCCGGCGGTCTCGGTCACCCTGCAAGCGATGCGCGCCCACCGCCCAGGCCAGAGCCAACATGGCTGTCTGCCACGGGATCACGAGACTCAGGCCACGCAGCCCAGCGAGGGCGTATCGGAGCAGATCGCTCATCTCCAGCTCGCCACGAATCGCAAGTCCTACCACCCCGGATTCCAGCACCAGCACAACCAGCCCCCCCGGCAGCGCAACCTCAAGCCACCTGGCGGCAAACCAGGCCAGGGCGATCAGTTGCCGACTAGCGGGCGTCTGGCACAGCAGAAGCGCATCTTCAGGTGAGAACACAAATGGGCTGCGACGGGATGACTGATACAACTCCCAAAGGGCCCAGCCGGACAGCCCGATCGTGACCAGGATCACCGCTCCCGCGTCGGGAGACGTGGGAGCGAGGGATTGGAGCAACCTGGAGGTCCAGTTGGCCAACAGGGCCAGCATGGCGAACGCCCAGGCTGCCATAAAGAGCAGGAGGTAGGCCAGGTAGAACCAGCGGGCTCGCGACCACTCGCCGAACCCAAAGCCAAAGAGCTGTAGCCAGGGCTCATAGCGGGCCAGCCATTGGCGTGACCAGACGAGCCGGATGGCACGCCACTCAGTCACACGTGAGAATGCCACGTTGTATCGTCCACGTTCTGTGCGCGAGGCCGCGGACCAACTCGGGCGCGTGCGTGGTCAGCAGAATGGCTGCCCCTTGCGCCCGGAGCTCGGCGAGCTTCTGGCGCAAGATGTCAGTGCTTCGAGTATCCAGGGCAGACTGCGGCTCGTCGAGCAAGAGGACGTGGAATGGGCGAATCAGGGCCAGGAGCAGCCCGAGCTTGAGCCTCATTCCGCGGGACAGGGCATGGGGGTACAATTGGCGAGCTTCCCACAGGCCAAACTCCTGTAACAGCACCTCGGCCCGCTGCGCGAACCCGGCTTCGGCCCGGTGGGCAAGGGCAATGAACTGCAGGTGCTCCCACACGGTAAGCTCGGCGTAGAAACGGGCGACGTGCCGCCGGCACCAAGGTAAAGAGCCGGAGCACGCGCGCCCCGGCTCCCTGATTTCCTAAACTGATACCAAAATGGAACCCGCATCCCGGTGCGTTGCACCTGCCGTTGGTGCGACGCACCTGGTGTAGAATTCACCTTGGCTTTGGTTTAGCTCCCCGATCCCGGCTATCCCGCCAGTCGCACGTACTCGTCTTCACGCTATTTGCTTCCATGATAACGCAAGGGGCAGCCATGCGCATCGCCATACCAGATATAACTTGTCGTCACCTGACTGAATTGCCTATCCACCAAGTGGTGGATGCCATGCTCCGCTTTCGGTTCCATCATTGGGGGTGCCGCGCGGCTGACTCTCGACTACCTGCTTTGGCTCTCAGGACCCACTTCCATCAGGCTCGCCGACGGGACACTATTCTACACGCTTGTCGGCCAGGTGAAAAAAACTGCAACTGTCTTTGTCTCTCCGGGGCTGTTGACTCGACTCTTGCAGTGGCCCGTAAGGGCAAACGGCGCTAGCATAGTACAGGTGCGCCCGGGCGTCAATTCCTGGGGGTCGCTGTTGCCACCCGCTTCAACACACGGGGAAGTACATCTGCCGGGCGAAGCGGCTGCCAAAGTCGGGCTGGGTCAGCAGTTCCACATACTGGATGCGCCGCGCAACCTCTTCGGCCCGGGCCCGCTGCACACGCGACACCAGCGCCAACCGGGCGCCGGCGCCGGCGGCGTTGCCCACCTGGCGGAACCGCTCCTCCGGCAGTGGCGGCAACAGGCCGATGGCCACGGCACTGGACACCCGGAGGCGGGTGCCAAAGGCGCCGCCGATGACGACTTCGTCCAGGTCGGCGGCGGCCAGCCCGGCCCTTTCCAGTAGCAGCTCCATGCCGGCCAGGATGGCGCCCTTGGCCAGTTGGATTTGGCCGATATCTTGCTGGCTTAGGGCAATATCGCGGCCGTGGGCGCTCGCCGCCCCGCTCACGAGGAGGAATTCGGGCCCGCCATCGGCCACGCGCACCGCCGGCCCGGGCCGGAGCCGGCCGCGGCGGGCGACCAGCCCGGCGCGGCACAGTTCGCCAACGGCATCGAGGACGCCGCTGCCGCACAGCCCCACCGGCGGCGCTCCATCGACCGTACCGACCTCGACCTGCCCGTCCACCAGGCGCACCCGCTCGATCGCCCCACTCAGGGCGCGCATGCCATGCCGGATGTGCGCCCCCTCGAACGCCGGGCCGGAGGCGGTGGAGCAACTTGTCAGCCGGCCGCGGTGGGCCAGCACCACTTCGGTGTTCGTGCCGATATCGAGCCCAATCACCGTCCGTTCCGTGTCGTCGATCCCGCTTGCCAGGACCATGGCCACGTGGTCGGCGCCGACAAAGCCGGCCACGTTTGGCAGCAGGTGGACGCTGGCCCCCGGGGCGATGCGCAGCCCCAGGTCGCGGGCCTTGACATCGAGTGCCCCGCTGACGGCCGGCACGTAGGGCGCCAGCCCCAACTGGCGCACTGGCAGCCCCAGCGCCAGATGGTGCATGGCCGTGTTGCCGACCATCACTGCCTCGACGATCCGATCAGGCTCGGGACAGAGGCCGGCGATGAGCCCGTTGAGCCCGTCGATCAGCGCCGCCTGCAGCGCCTTGCCCTGGCCGCGCATTGCGCAGGCGATGCGGCTCATCACGTCCTCGCCCCAGGCGATCTGAGGATTCATGATCCCATCGCCGGCCAGCGTCGGGCCGCTCTCCAGATCGACCAGGTAGGCGGCCACCTTGGTCGTGCCGACGTCGACAGCCAGGCCCAGCCCGGTTCGGTCAGGCGGATGGACGGCCACGATCTCGCTGCCGCGCACCGCCACCCGCGCCCGCCAGCCGTGCTGCCGCAGCAGTGGCGACAGCTCTCGCAGGACAGCCAGGTCGGCGGCCGCAACCGGCAGGCCGTGCTCCCGGGCCAGGTGGTCCGCCAACCGCGCCTGGTCGGAGCGAAGATCGGCGAGAGAGGGCGGCGGCAGCTCGACCAGGCGCTCGACCACCGCCGGATCGAGGTGCACCGGCACCTCAATCCCTTCTATCTGCAGGCGATGGGCGGCCAGCCGTGATTCCGGCGGCACATCCACGGTGAGATCGCCCAGCACGCGCGCCAGGCAGGCCAGCCGGTAGCCCTGCGCCAGCTGGCCGGCACCCAGCCGTTCGCACTCCGTGTCCCCCGGCGGCGAGACCACGCCGGCGGCGATCCGCACCCGGCATTGGCCGCACACCCCCACACCGCCACAGCTGCCCGCCAGACCCACACCGGCGCAGCGGGCCACCTCGGCGAGCAGGTCGCCGGCGGCGCACTCCGCCCGGATCCCGCTCGGCTCGAACTCAACCCGACAGCGCTTCGCGTCCATCCCGTCCCAGCCGGCTAACCAAAGATTCGGTAGAGAGGGTGCAGGTCGGAGACGGGCCGCACGCCGGAAAAGCGCCCGCCGTAGGCCCTCATGGCATCGACGGCAGCCACGGCGCTGCATACCCACGGGGCGTTGCGGATCGGCCCATAGTGCACCCAATCAGCCCCCGAGCATTGGGTGAAAGCCAGCGTCGCCGCCGCCGTGGCCTCAAAGGCGGGGGAGCCCTGCGCCCGCAGCTTCTCCCAGGTAAAGAGGGCGTTGGAGGGCGCGCAGCCGCAGGGATAGCCCAGCGTCTCCTTGATCTCGTGGATGGCCAGCGCCGTCCAGCCGATGCTCGGAATATCGAGCACGCCGAGATCGACCACAACCTGGTCGATGCCGGCGCGTGCGGCAGCGGGCAACAGCTCGTCCACCAGCAGCTTGACCCGCTGCTTGGGCCGGGGCTGGGCGGTGCTGAAGGCCATGATGACGGCGCTCTTGACGCCGCACTCGCACAGACAGGCCAGCTCCTCCACGGTATAGTCCTCGGCGATCGAGTTGTAGACCAGGCGCGTTGCCACCTCCGTGCCGGCGAAGTGGCGAACCGCCTCGAGGCGCACCTTCTGCGAGAAGGAATCGACCAGCAGCGGCGCGTCGGTATGCTCAGCGACGAACTCCAGGTAGTTGATGAGTGCCGGGCCGGTGTCGCCGATGACGTCGACCAGGTGCGGGTTGCCGGTGCGGGCGGCCGCCTCGTCCGCCTGGTCGAGCAGCACCCGCGCCTTCTCGTGGTCAAACGTGCCCTTCAGGCTGTCGTGGACGATCTTGTGGCCGCTGAAAAAGATGCTGCCGATGAGGGCCGTGGGCCGCTCGCCCGGCTGCCCGCCCACCTCGATGCCGGCGACGTTGGCTACTTTTTGTTCGGCGGTAAATCGGATCATGAATCTCCCCCGGTAAGCAGACGGGCCCGGCCGGACCTGCCGGACCCGTCCTCGAACCTAGAAGCTCAGCCCGTAGCCCTGCGACTGCTGGGCGACAAACTCCTGAAACGACTCCCGCTTCGGGATCTCGAACTTGACATCGTCTAGATTGTCGGCCAGCGGCAGCGCGCCGTAGGTGTGGGCGGCGGCTACCGCGGCGTGGATGTGCGCCGGATTGGTGTCTGCCGGGATGCTGGACAGGAAGAGGGACAGGTTATGGTCACGGCCAAGGATGTCGATATAGCGCTTGATGTTGTCGACGATCGCCTCCACCGGGCCGTCGCGCAGCAGCCGGGCATTGATGCCGGCGGTGATGATCGCCCGCACCCCTTTCTCCTTGTAGGGGGCCAGGTATTCGGCCACTACCGCTAACGGATACTCGTGCCAGCGCCCCATGCCCAGGAAGATGACCGGCTGGCCAAAATTCATCTTGACCTGGATGTCAAAGCACTTGAACAGGATCTCCTTGTCGAACTTTTCCAGGCGCTCCTCGCAATAGTCGCCGCTGCCGGCGGTAACCGCCGTCAGGCCCAAGGGCATGCAGTTTTGCAGCAGCTTCATGGCATAGGGCACCACCCATTCCTCCATCAGCCCGGGGCTCAGGTTGGGAAAGGCTGACCAGGCATCGGCGCCGATCGCCATGTCCACCCCGCAGGTTTCCCTCTGTACTTTCAGGTAGGAGGGCAGGACGTCGTCCACCAGCCGGCCGAACAGCTCGTGGGCAAAAGCCGGATCCTTGCGCAAGTCGCGGATCAGCAGCGGATAGCTGCGCACGCCAACGGCCAGGCTAAAGGGCGCGCAAAACATACCGCGCAGCGTGCCCATTTTTGCACCCAGGCGCAGATTCTCCAGGGCGAAAGGGATCCGCTTGGCAGTGAGCCAGTTGGCCGCAGGCTTGAGCTTGGCCAGGTCCTTCTTTTCCGCCACCAACGGCTCGCGAAAGTCGATTGTCGGCATGGCGTTGGCGGAGTAGATCATCTTGGCCCCCATCGCCTCCGCCTCATAGTTGTAGGCATCCAGCCCGATGGCCGGGGAATCAAAGCCATACCAGGCTGACACGGCCGCACCGGTTTCGACGTTGACCTTGGCATCGTAATAGAACTTGGTTGCCGGAACGCCAGCCACAAACATGGTGTGGTCGTGCATCTGGGCCGCGATCTCCAACCACTGCCCCTTCTTGGCGTTGACAGCCAGCCACCAGGTTGTCGGATCCTTCGGATCAAACTCGACCGCCACTTCTTGCTGCGCCCCAAACAGGAGTGATTTCTTCTGTTCTGCCATCTTACTTTCCCTCCATCAGCTGCTTGGCCTTGACCACCGCGTCCAGGGCATCCTTGCCCCAGGCATCGGCGCCGATCTCGTCGGCGAACTGTTGCGTGGCCGGCACGCCGCCGACCATCACCTTGGCCGGCACCCCCGCCGCCTTCAGCCCGGCGATGACATCTTTCATCAGCAGGATGGTGGTCGTCATATAGGCCCCCAGCCCGAGGATGTCGGGCTTGAGCTCCTTCGCCCTGTCGACAAAGGTCTGCACCGGCACGTCCACCCCCAGGTCGACCACCTCAAAGCCGGCGCCGCTCAGCATAGCGACGACGATAATCATGCCCAGGTCGTGCATATCGCCTTCGACGACGCCCAGCAGGATGCGCCCCGCCTGGCCGCCCTCCTTACTCTTCAGCAGCGGCTCCACCTGGCCGAGCGCCGCCTTGAAAGCACCGGCCGACAGGATGACGTCGGGCAGGAAGTAGCGGTTGTCATTCCACAGCTTCCCAGCTTCCTCGATGCCTGGGACGATGGCCTTGTTCAGCACCTTGACCGGTTCGAGGCCCTCCGCAAGCGCGGCCTTGGCCTTGGCTAGTGCCATCTCGTCGTCGCCCTCGACAATAGCCAGTTTCAACTCGTTCAACATTTCGGACATGTTCGCCTCCTCGCGAATGATTGGCCGGGGAAAAGCTTGCCTCCCCTGGCCTCCTGGGGGCATAACCTCCAGACCTTCAGGCCAGATGTGGTCGGTTTCTGTCAGTGATCACCCCCTCCCCAGCAGCTCGAGCGCCCGGCGCGCAGCCGTTGTGGCGTCCGGCGCCCAGCCATCGGCTGCAATCTCGTCGGCAAAATGCTGTGTTGTCGGCACGCCGCCGACCATGACCTTGACGGTCTGCCGCAGGCCGGCCTCTTCCAGCGCGTCGATCACGTCGCGTGCCAGGAGCATGGTCGTCGACATGTAGGCGCCTACCCCCAAGATATCCGGCCGCTCGGCCCGCACCGCCTCCACGAACCGCTCGATCGGCAGGTCCACCCCCAGGTCAATCACCTCAAAGCCGGTTCCCAACAGCATGGCCACGACGATCCCCTTGCCCAGGTCGTGTACGTCGCCCTCGACAACGCCGATGACCACCTTGCCCCGCTGCTCTCCCGCGCGGCGCCCCAGGTGCTGTTCCACCACACGCGTCGCACTGCGAAACGCGTCGGCGCTGAGGATGACGTCGGGCACATAGTAGTGGTTGGCGTCCCACAACCGCCCCGTCTCCTGGATACCGGCGATGACGGCCTGCTCAAAAAGGACCTGGGCCGGTGTGCCCTCGGCCAAGCAGCGCTCGCTCAGCTCAGCCGCCCGGTCGGCGTCACCAACGACAATGGCCTGTTTCAACACTTCCAGCAGTGGGGTCATGCATGGGCTCCCAGGTAAGGGCTATGACCAGCGCCAGCCGCGGCGCCGGCAAAAGTCGGCAAACGGTTCCACGTCGGGCATCTCGAATGGGATCGATTCCAGATCCGGGGCCAGCGGATACTGTCCGTACAGCCGCGCCGCGGCCACGGCAGCCTGAATGTGCTCGGGCGGGGTGTCGCCCGGCACGTTGTTGATCACCAGGGT
>ERZ1026805.1874-NODE-1874-length-10524-cov-8.003821_pt1 | contig 10524 bp, 10 predicted proteins | sample MGYA00520883_ERZ1026805 | MGnify/ENA primary metagenome ERZ1026805 (study PRJEB33270, sample SAMEA104284476) | anaerobic digester metagenome | biome: Anaerobic digester microbiome; feature: mesophilic sludge digester; material: Anaerobic digester biomass... | reverse complement strand
CGTTGCTTTGCCCTTACAGAACCATAAGCGCACGCTCGGAGAACCGGGAAAGGGAACGAATGAGGCCTTCAATATCTCCCTTGCCCTTCAGCTCATCAATGCGGCCTACTGTAGCAATAACCCGCTGGACGCTCTTTTTGTCCTCCCTGTGGTTTTCTACGATCTGGAGGTATTCATACCGCCCTGCCTTCTTGATTCTCGCAAACATGGGACTCCTTTATTGACACCAATCATTTACCGTTCCTAAGTATCATTGTCAATGATAACAAGCTATTTTATTGGCACCACTTTTTTTGAAAATGTGTCACTTTATGGGAGAGCGATCTAATAAAAACAAGGGGTTAGTGAGCTGGGTGTTTAAACAGCTGTAAAAGAAAAATCTTGCTACTTCCTGGGCCTTTGTCAAAAGATTGGTCTGGTCTTCATGGGGAAGAAGATGGCCTGCGGCCACAAATTCCATCAAGACACTATCGAGGAACTCTTCTGGTTTTGCATCTTCCAAGCTATATTCTGTAAAGTTTTTAAGGGCATAACTATAGTAAGCAGTAGCTTTTTCTCCGTGCTTGTACAACAGGTCAGTTGCTTTTTTGATATATTCGAGACCGCTTATTGTATCTCCAAGGCGCTAGTATAATTCTCCAAGGACAAGCGTTCGCTCCTGTCCATCTGGAATAGCAGAAGAACAGATAATGAGAATATCCTTTAGTTTCCGCTTGGTTTCAAGAACAGGCACTGCTTTCAAGATAAAGCCCCTGAGTGAGGCATTATTTAAAAATAGTAACCTTTTCTGTATTCTTTACTTTCTTTAACAATTCTTTTTTTCAGTTGTTCCAGTAAATTTAAGGTTACTACTGCAGTCGTCTTGATAATTGAACTCAAAATATCGATGGATGCGGGGGGCTTGTGTAAGCCAGGAACAAGATCGCTATTTTTCATTTTCATTAAAGCCCTGCCAGAGTTTCTTCAGGTTTCTCGTTGAATCGTTGGGATGGGACAAGTTTTTTCTCTTTGAGCCATGATAGACTTAAGGATTCATGCTGTCAATCGAAAATTACACGAAATATCGTTAATTTAACTTAATATCGTAATAAATATGTTAGGTAAATCAGGTTTTGATGAGAATGTCTCATGATAATAAATAGTTGCATTTTTGGCATTTAATTTGTAATAGAAAATTAGATATAATGAACACTGAAGTATTTTGTAAAATATGCATAAGGGTGTATCCAAAACATGCACCTTAGAGATTATTACGGATAGGCAACAGAAGACGGTATCAGGCGGGCCAGACATGAAGACGTCAAACGCCCCAAACTTTCGCAAACCTGCATCTACTAAAAAAGGAGGCACAATATGAATGAAACATTGATTAACTTGATGGCGGACCTTCAGGAAGAAGAAACCCTCGCTATGGTCAATACGATGATTAAGGAAGGAGTAAACCCTATGGACATTCTCAGTGATGCACGGTCTGCCATGGAGATAGTGGGAAATCGCTTTGAAACGTCAGAGTACTTTATCCCTGATCTTATGATGGCCGGAGAGATCATGAAAGGCATCTCCGACATTGTTAAGCCCCTTCTTCAAAGCGATGATGCCAGTGCGAAAAAAGGAAAGGTATTGATAGGCACGGTGGCAGGAGATATCCACGATATCGGGAAAGACATCGTCACATTTATGCTCGATGTAAGCGGTTATGATGTCCTTGATATCGGAATTGATGTACCGGTCCAGACATTTATAGATAAAATAAGAGAGTTTCAGCCAAGTGTTGTCGGCTTAAGCGGATTTCTCACCCTTGCCTTTGATTCCATGAAGAAAACAGTTGAGGCCATAGAGAAGGCAGGTTTGCGGGACAACTTGAAGATCATGATCGGTGGGGGTCAGATGGATGATGAAGTCAGAAAATATGTACGCGCCGATGCCTATGGAAAGGATGCCGTGGCCGCAGTGAACCTTTGTAAACAGTGGGTTGGATAGGAGAGTAATATGGCGCCAACACCACAAGAACAATATAAAGAACGTGAAAAACGGGTTTTGGATGCTATAGCCCTTAAGAAGCCGGACAGGGTGCCCATAATGCCCCACTTCAGTTTTTTTTCTGCAAAATACTCTGGTTTTACCCCTGAAGAGGTTATGTATGATCCAGAAAAGTTGTGGAAAGCCCAATGGAGAACCTTGACAGAGTTTGAGCCGGACATGGATAATAGCCCCTTTGGCCTTCGCTTTCTGGGACCTTTGCTGGAAACTCTTGATTTCAGGCAACTTAAATGGCCTGGGCATGGCCTTTCATCCGATGTTAGCTATCAGTTCGTGGAAGGCGAATATATGAAGGCCGAGGAATATGATGTTTTTCTTGGTGATCTTACTGATTTTATGATTCGGACATATTGGCCCCGTATATTTGGATCACTGAAGGCCTTTGAAAAGCTTCCGCCTCTCAGAGATATCATTACCTATTCTATCGGCACTGCCTTTGGTTTTGGTATTTTTGGTTCACCCGAGATGGTTGCAGCCCTGGATGCTCTTAAAAAGGCAGGTGAGAAATCCCTTCAAATCAGTCAGTATTCCCGGTTATTTGCTGAGAAAGCGAGGGAGGCTGGATTTCCTATGCAATACGGTGGATACTCTCAGGCGCCCTTTGACACCCTTGGGGATTATTTTAGAGGTACGAAAGGCGCCATGCTCGATATGTACAGAAGGCCGGACAAAATTATAAAAGCGTGTGAGAAGTTACTTCCCATCATGTTCGAAGTGGCTGTAAATGCATCAAAAGTGTCAGGGAATCCAAGGATATTTATGCCAATTCATAAAGGGATTGATGGTTTCATGTCAGAAGAACAGTTCAAGAAGTTTTTCTGGCCAACCCTACAAAGCCTCATTGTCGCCCTCATTCATGAAGGATTACCGCCTTGTGTTTTATGGGAAGGCAATTGTACTACCCGCCTCGACATCATCAAGGATATACCGGAAGGCAAAGCCATATATGCTTTTGAAGCGACAGACATCTTCAAAGCCAAGGAAGTTCTTGGACATAAAGTCTGTATCCGTGGCAATGTGCCGTTGTCCTTGCTTGTAACGGGTACGACAGAAGATGTACAGGTGTATTGTAAAAGATTGATTGATGTTGTGGGAAAAGACGGTGGTTATATTATGGACGCTGCTGCTGGCTTTGACGATGCTAAGCCGGAAAACGTGAAGGCTATGTTTGATCACACCAGGAAATACGGTGTCTATTGAAGGGTTGTTGCTTATAGTTGTTTGCGCTGCTTCCAGGTATTTTTTACACATAATGGTATCACGACATAGAAATCTGGTATAAGGAGGATTGCATGCCTTACGATCCAACACGAATGGCTAACTGGAAAATTTCCGAAGCCGCTGAAGAAAACATGAAATCTATCTGGCAGCTCGGAGATGAGCTGGGTCTCGAACATGATGAAATCATTCCCCATGGCAAAATTGGGCGTATCGCTTTTGCCCAAATTATGGAAAGGCTCAAAGAGAAATCGGATGGAAAATATGTAGAAGTTACCGCTATTACACCAACCCCTCTCGGTGAAGGCAAAACAACCACTACTATCGGTTTAATCGAAGGGCTGAGCAGGAGAGGAAAACATGCAGGCGGAGCTATTCGTCAGCCATCGGGCGGGCCAACGATGAACGTCAAGGGAAGCGCTGCAGGGGGCGGGAATGCCCAGGTGATTCCTTTGGCTGAATTCTCTCTAGGCCTTACTGGTGATATTAACAATGTAATGAATGCTCATAATCTCGCCATGGTTGCATTAACATCAAGAATGCAGCATGAAAGAAACTACGGAGACTGGGAACTGGGGCTGAGGAAGCTTCGACGCCTCAGTATTGATCCCAGTAATGTACAGATGGGATGGGTTGTAGATTTTTGTGGCCAGGCCCTGAGGAATATTGTCATTGGCCTTGGCGGAAGGATGAACGGTTTTACCATGCAATCACGGTTTGATATTGCAGTAAGCTCGGAACTTATGGCTATCCTTTCAATCGCCAGGGATCTTAAAGATCTGCGCGAACGGATTGGACGGATAACCGTGGCCTATGATACTTATGGAAAGCCTGTAACAACAGAGGACCTTGAGGTTGCAGGTGCCATGTGTGCCTTTATGCGGGAAAGCATAAACCCGACCGTGGTTCAAACCATTGAAGGCCAGCCAATACTGGTTCACGCAGGGCCTTTTGCGAACATTGCCATTGGCCAGTCGTCCATTATAGCAGATCGTGTTGGTCTGAAACTCTTTGATTACCATGTCACAGAAAGTGGCTTTGCCGCTGATATTGGTTTTGAGAAGTTCTGGAATGTTAAATGCAGAATCAGCGGGTTGACCCCCAATGTGTCTGTCATTACAGCGACTATAAGGGCATTAAAGATGCATGGAGGGGGCCCAAGAGTGGCACCTGGCATTCCTCTTGCCAAAGAATACACTAAAGAAGATCTGACGCTATTGGAAAAAGGAATTCCAAACCTCCTTCACCATATCCGAACGGTAAAGATGTCAGGGATGAAGCCTGTTGTCTGCATTAATCGTTTTTCTACAGATACCAGAGAAGAAGTTGCCCTTGTAAAAAAATATGCTGAAGCAGAGGGCGCACGGTTTGCTCTATCAGACCACTGGATGAAAGGCGGTGAAGGTGCCCTTGAACTTGCTGATGCAGTCATAGATGCATGTAACGAAAAGGTTGATTTTCAGTTTCTTTACCCTCTTGAAATGCCATTAAGGGATCGGGTTGAACTGATTGCAACAAAGATATATGGTGCCAGTACAGTTCTTTGGATCCCTTCAGCAGAGGCGAAATTGAACACATTGCAGGCTGACCCTGGGAAAAAAGACTATTTTACCATGATGGTCAAGACGCACTTGAGTCTTTCTCATGACCCTGATCTGAAAGGGCTTCCAACAGGCTGGAGGCTTCCTGTCAGAGATATCCTGGTTTTCACAGGGGCCCAGTTCCTGTGTCCTGTTACCGGTGACATCAGCCTTATGCCAGGCACTGGATCAGACCCGGCTTTCCGGAGAATTGATGTTGATACAGAGACAGGAAGAATTACAGGGTTATTCTAATGGAGACAGAGCATTGTTATAAGAAAAAAAGAGGTGTTGTATGGCAGCTAAGATCATAAGCGGTGCTGAAATTGCATCCTCAATCCGTGAAGAGATTAAAACAGATGCAGCAAAACTTAAGGACAAACACAACATTGTTCCAGGGCTGGTAACAATTATAGTAGGCAAGAACCCGGCATCAGTGAGCTATGTGACCGCCAAACAGAAGACGGCAAAGGAACTTGGTTTTTATTCAGTGCAGGAAGATGTTGATGAGGCAGTACCAGAAGCTGAACTATTGAACCTTATCGATAAATATAACAGTAATCCCCAAATTCACGGTATTCTCGTCCAGTTGCCTCTGCCTCCTCACATCAATGAAACGAAAATTCTCTATGCCATTGATCCTGACAAGGATGTAGATGGTTTTCACCCGGTCAATCTTGGCAGGCTTGTAATAGGCGAGGCAAGATTCTATCCGTGCACTCCTTACGGAATTCAACAAATGCTCGTGAGAACCGGTGTTGTTGTTGATGGGGCAGAAGTGGTCGTTGTAGGTAGAAGCAATATAGTCGGAAAGCCAGTTGCAATGATGCTCGTCCAGAAGATGAAAGGTGCGAATGCTACAGTTACCATATGCCACACAGCAACAAAAGATCTTGCTGCCCATACACAAAGGGCTGATATTCTTATTGTTGCCGCAGGTAGGCCAAAGGCTATAACCGCTGATATGGTAAAGGAAGGGGCTGTGGTCATCGATGTCGGGGTTAATAGGATAGGTGTGACGCCTGAAGGAAAGGCAAAGCTCTGTGGAGATGTTGACTTTGATGCAGTAAAGGAAAGGGCATCCGCTATTACCCCTGTTCCCGGAGGAGTAGGGCCAATGACCATTACAATGCTCATGCTCAATACCTTAAAGGCTGCACAATGGACCATAAAGACTGCATAACATTGGATGTGATGTACTTTAAATAGGAGGCAGTGATGATAACGCAATTAGTGAGCCCAAAAGGGAAGGAAGTCCTTGTTGGTGGTGCGGGACCCACCATACTCATAGGTGAAAAGATCAACCCTTTTGGAAAGGGACCAATCAAGGAAGCACTCATATCGGGAAATATGGAACCTGTTCGTGATGAGGCTATCAAACAGGTAGAAGCAGGTGCCGATGTGTTGATTATAAGTGTTGCTGCATTTGGCATAGATGAAGTAGTTACTCTTCCCAAGGCCACACAGGCTGTTATGGAAGTATCGGATGTTCCTATTTGTATTGAGAGCAGGAATCCTGTAGCGCTTGAGAAGGCTCTTCAACTCGGATGTGGAAAACCAATAATAAGCTCTGTCACGGGCGAAGCGATACACCTTGATCAACTTCTTCCATTAGTAAAGAAATACAATACCACTTTTGTTGCCTTAGCTTCAGACTCATCAGGGGTACCAGGTACTGCTGAAAGAAGGCTTGAGATCATTACGGATATCGTGAAAAAGGCAGATGGACTTGGAATAGATCGTGCAAATATAATTGTTGATTGTGTTGCGGAGTCGAGTGCTGTTAATAGCAATGCGGCAACAATAACCTTAGAGGCTATGGATATGGTGAAACAGCTCTGGGGTCTCAATCTTATCTTGGGGGCAAGTAATGTCTCATTCGGCTTACCGAGCAGGACAGTGATCAACGCAGTCTTTCTTTCTCTTGCTGTTTCCCGGGGGCTTACCCTGGCCATTGTGAATGCGAAGCTCATGAAACCTTACATCATGGCAGCAGACCTACTGATGGGAAAGGATAACAGGGCAAGAAGATATACAGCCTATTGCAGGAAATTGATGAAGGCAAATGCCTGAGTACGATGTGAATCACAGAGAAAACGTAGTTGCGGCCCTCAGACATGAAAGCCCTTCTTATTTGCCCAGGGGCGAGATCTTTTTTACCAGGACATTTCTCAACGTAATCTTTCCTGAATTCATTGATGACTATATTGAGCAACTGGCTTCTGCGGCATCCCTTTTGGGTCTTTCCGTGGTTGGGGTTGACCTCAACGATGAGTGGTCCAGATCACGATTGAGCCAGGGAAAATATAGCAGGCTAAAGAAATATTTTACTGTTGGGTATGTCAACGGGCCGGTTCTGCGTGCGATTGAACGGCTTGGGTTTAAGCAGGCAATGTTAGGTATTAAGAAAGACCGGGGGACCGTTTTCAGGATCACTTCAGATATATTGGATGATATTCAGGATGTTTGCAGTTTGGCAAAGAAAAATGAGATGAGTGGTATTTTGCTCCCTGACGATATTGCCGGCAATAACGGACTTTATTTTTCATTTGAAGATTTTGGTACTGCCATTCTTCCCCTGTACAAACAGATTGCAAGTGAAATCAAAGGAAACGATCTTTTTGCGTTTTTTCACTCTGACGGGGACACACACTTGATCATTGAACCCCTTATAAAAGCGGGATTTGATTGTATCCACCCTGTTGATAGCCAAGCAGGGCTTGACCTTTACGAGTTGAAGTATATTCACAAAAACATGATATCTTTTATGGGACACATTGACATAATGACATGGGATGATGAGCGAATTAATCAAGAAATCAATAAAGCAGAAAAGAGCTTTAATGAGGGTGGACTTATTATCGGATCAACATGTGGCCTTTCGATGAAAACCGTGAGTAAAAAGCTGGGTGCGCTCTATCCCCGGTTACACAAATGGGGTAGGAGAGTATGAAAAAAGCCCGTGTTCTGTTTACACCATCCCAGAAAGAAGTTGAAGGAGAAATAGGAAGGACAATTCTCGACCTCGCCCGGAAGGCAGGAGTATATATTGACTCCCAATGTAATGGAAAGGGTAAATGTGGTAAATGCAGAGTTCGGGTCCTGGAAGGCGATGTAAGCCTTTTTGTCCAGGAAGAGGCCCAATTTGTAAAAGGTTTTGAACAAGAAGCAGGATACAGGCTTGCTTGTATGACACGAGTCAGGGGCGATGCTATTGTTCTAGTTCCAGGCGAGAATGTCCTTACATCAGTGGCTTCGAGAAAGATGTTCAGCAAAAGAACGAAAACGATCAACCCTGCAGTAAAATGCTATCATATTGACATTGACGTTCTCGGCAAGGATCATTCCGAGTATGTAAATGATATTATTAAGCTGCTGCGCATGCAATACGGTTTATTAAATATCACCATTGATCCTGGTATCCTTGAAGATTTGAACAAAGAGCCAATCAAAAGCAAAGGTACAATAGGCGTTTTCGTGTGGATGGACAAAGAAATCGTGGCAATCCACCCAGAAAAGATTACTGCATCTTTGGGTGTTGCGCTCGATATCGGTACCACAACGGTGGCGCTCTATCTATGTGATCTTGTAAAAGGTGAGGTCATTGCAAGTGGGTCATTCACAAATCCCCAGGTCCTGTTTGGTCCGGACATTATGTCTCGCATTTCATACTCTGTAGAACACCCCTGTGAAGGCGTGAAGCGAATGCAAAAAGAACTCATGAACTCTATCAACGCTCTAATCCTTAACCTTGTTTCCGGACAAGGTTATTCGCCTGAGGACATCGTGGATATGACGGTCGTTGGTAACACTGTCATGCACCATATCTTTCTCGGCATAGCCCCCGACAATCTGGGACTCTGGCCGTTTGAGCCTCTGGTGAAAGGGCCAGTCAATGTAAAATCCCATAAACTTGGTCTATCTATAAACCCTTACTCCTATGTCCATATGCTTCCCGTGGAAGCAGGTTTTGTCGGGTCTGATAATGTAGGGGTGCTCATCTCTGAGGAGCCATATGTTAAGGATGAACTTTCGCTCATCATCGACGTTGGTACAAATGGCGAAGTCGTTCTTGGAAACAGAGATCAACTTTTTTCATGCTCCTGTGCCACCGGACCTGCCCTTGAGGGTGCACAAATCTCTTGCGGAATGCGAGCTGCTCCAGGAGCGATAGAAAAGATACGCATTGATCCTGATAATTTTGAGGTCAACTATAAAGTAATCGGGAGGAAAGGATGGGCAAACAATCTTCCTGCAGGGACTCTCAAACCCTCTGGCATTTGTGGTTCAGGCATAATAGATATGGTAGCACAACTTTTTAAAGCACGATTGATCAATACCAACGGCGCATTTTCTAATAAAACAAACACACCCAGGATTCGAAAAGGGAAAACTGGTGTGGCTGAATATGTGGTTGCATGGAAAAAGGAGACATCGACGCAGGATGACATTGTCTTCACACAAAAGGATGTGCGCCAGGTCCAGCTCGCAAAGGCAGCCCTCCATGGAGGCTGCAGAGTGCTTATGAGTCGTCTCAACATCGACACTCTTCGGGGGCTAACTATAGCAGGCGCTTTCGGTATGCATATTGATAAAGAGAGTGCTCTTACACTAGGCCTTTTCCCGCAGTGTGAGCCCGGTAATATTGTTATGGTTGGTAATGCAGCGGGCCACGGTGCATATCTTGCCCTCGTTGACCGGTCCAAGCGTGATGAAGCGGACAGAGTAGCGCGAATGGTCACGCATATCGAACTGGCAATGGAAGAAGGCTTTCAGGGTGAGTTCATGAAAGCGCTGGCAATTCCCATTCATTAAAATTGAAAAGCCAGGGTTAATGATGAACGAGCTATCTTTTTGGATGGCTCACCAAAAACAAGTCTGTCTATTACCGGATGTTTTGAAAAGTTTGACCGCTATTTTTGATGAGACGTTTTATCTTGCTAAGAAGTTCTTGTTTTTCATCTTCAGAAAAGCCCTTCAGCATTGTCCTCATGTGTCGATCCCGTTCTTTTTCGATCTTCGTGAGCATGGCCTTTCCCTTAGGAGTGATGGATAGCACTGTTGCTCTTTCATCGCTTGGGTCGGATTTTCTAGTAAGGAAACCGCTTTTTTCAAGTCTTTTTGCTATTCCGGTCATGTTTGCGCCGGGGACCAGCATGATACGGCTTACATTGGTTATCCTGCTCTGCCCGTTTTTTGAAGCGTCGAGCACTCGGAGAACATTATACTGCGGAAAGGTGAGCTCGTATTTCCTGAAAGCGGCTGAAACAGACCTTTTGAAAACCTCAGCAATCCTTACAACTGCCATCAGAACTTTTTCATCGGCACATAGATCGCTTTGATATTCTGCCCCTGTAATACTTGCACCTCAATAATTTATTAAAAGATTCCCAATCTCAGGGAAAAGTATACCAGCTTTAAATGTAAAAATCCAAAAAATCAATAAATTGATATTTAACATATTGACTTTTATTTTTTCCCATGATATTTTTTGAACGTATGCATACAACATATGTAACAAAACATTTTCCTACATCAAGTAAGTGGCTGAAATAGCTCACTTATTAAGGTGCATTTGCATTGCATGGTCTGGATATTAGTAAATTGACAGCATTGAATAAACCGTTTTGTAAAAGCTTACTATAAAGAAGTAAGCCCGGAGAGAATACAACAAGCAATGATTATG
>ERZ1026805.1873-NODE-1873-length-10533-cov-7.604886_pt1 | contig 10533 bp, 17 predicted proteins | sample MGYA00520883_ERZ1026805 | MGnify/ENA primary metagenome ERZ1026805 (study PRJEB33270, sample SAMEA104284476) | anaerobic digester metagenome | biome: Anaerobic digester microbiome; feature: mesophilic sludge digester; material: Anaerobic digester biomass... | reverse complement strand
TGATCCGATGAATGGTATTTGTTTATGCAGTTACCATCACACCCTGGGAATGGAAGCGGCACACAAGGACCCAAACTTTAAAGACATAATTATTAGCAGTGGCGTTAGAAGTGAAGATTGGCACTGGGATATTACGGAACGCAAAAACCGCGTTGTAAAAAAGAACGATGCCTTTTTTAAAGATGGTTGGAAAGCAACCCTCGAACATTATTTAGAAGTTGAGAAAAATCAATAAGGGGTGGTTTATGGCACGAGGAAGGATGTTGCAAAATAGAATCTCAAAGAGTCAAAAACTGGCTTCATTATCCAGTGACACGGTGCGGCTGTTATATACCTGGATGTTGTCGCATCTGGACGTAAACGGGAACTTCTATGCTGATCCAGTTATGGTCAACAACCTTGTTTTTACCAGATTAGGCCACCCTGTGGATACAGTGAAGGCGGCATTGGACGAATTAGAGTCAAGCGGCCTGATCATTCGCTATCAGGTTGGAAATGAAACATATCTTAACTACCCAGATTTTCACGAAAAACAGCCCAAAATTAATCCCGACAAAGAAGGAAAAGCGGAGCTTCCTTTATATACTCCTGATAAACTCCAGAGTAACGCCGGAGCAACGCCGGAAATAGGTCGCCTTAAGAGAAGTAAAGATAAGATAAGAGAAGTAAAGATAAGAGAAGAGAATACTCTCTCTCAAAAAAATAAGTTTTTAGATTCGGTTTTCTTAACTGCCATTGAATATCAAAAACTCCAAGAGGTATTAGGCCAGAAGAGCTTGGACGTTGGCATTGAAAAACTGGATTATTCTATCACGGTAAAATCAGGAAAATACAAAGATCACTACAAGACCTTGCTTAACTGGTTTAAGCGGGGTTTTTTAGTTGAAGGGAGCAATGGAAATGGATCATATCAGCGAGGCTATAAGCGAAATCAAGAACGAGAATTACCGCCCGACATTGCCGAGGCCGCAGATGCCCGAGCAAGAAAGTGGCTTGATGCTAAGAACAAAGCCGCCGCTAGTAAGACCTGAAAAGATGCCAAAGGAAATTATGGCGGAGCACTTGGATTATGCGGACATGGAAGCCATGATTGGTTATTTATCAGATCATCAGAAAACGGAATCGGATTGGAATACATTTAGGCGCAAAATACCAAATCCGCTTTTGGATAAGTGGGCGGCAATAATGCGCGAGTGCCGGGCAAACGGGTTTGTTGCTCCGTTCGTGGAAAACAACGAAATACGTTGGCGGCAGATATTAAGCACAAAGCGCAATCACGACATGACGGACAAATGCACGCTTTGCACAAATCTTTATATCGCTGGGAAGTGCAGAGGACAGAGGAAACTAAAAGCGACTGGCATGTTTTTCGTGCCGTGTTAAGGTAAATAATCGCGCCGGAATTATTAATAAAAAAAATAAAAGAATTACAGCTAAAGGAAAGAAAACAAAAAACACATAAGGCGTATAAAACGGGGGGTATCATGAGACAAGACAAGCATTGTGAGATGTGCGGAAATATAATTCCCGATGCTTACAGCCGGAGACAGTTTTGCAATCACTGTTCCAACGTAAGAAACGAAAAGCGTAAAAAGAGAAAAAATTATCCTCAGAGAAAAACAGAAAAGTATGAATGTATTTATTGCCACAAACTGACGGCGCGTAGCTTTCAGGGTTACTGTGATGTTTGTCGGTGTGTTTTAAGAAAAACGGGTTTTCTATCTATCGAGGGAGCTGGGATATATTGTTGAGGTGAGCCATGAAAAAACTAAAAGAGGTTTTAGATTTTCTGATTTTCCAATTTGATTATATCGCTGTGTGTTTAGCTGTGGGTTTGATGAGTTTCATGATTGCGCTTCTGGCTATGGGAATAATTAGTTATTTCTGGTGATTATTATGCCTTGGACAGCAGAAGAATTTAAGCGAAAGCACAATAAGAATTTAACCGATAAGCAGGCAAAAAAGGCCGCGCAGATTGCGAATAGAGTGCTCCAGGATACGGGAGATGAAGCACTGGCAATCAAGACGGCCAACGCTAGAATGAGATTGCTGAAGGAGTGATTAACAGTGGGAAAGAAACCCGGAAAAACTGTCAAGAAAAAAACAGTTAAACGTAAGGTTAAAAAAATCACCGCAGAGGAACCATTAAGCGCGAAGGAAGAGCAGTTATGCCGTGAATTTGTTGCAGATTTCGCTGAAAATCAGGTGCGGGCGTATATGCACGTCTATGGCACTAAGAATTATGATTCCGCAAGAACTGAATCGTCTAAAATATTTGCAAATCCTAACATTAAGAAGAGAATTAAGGAGTTACGTGATGAGAGAAATAAACGGCTCGAAATATCTGGAGACAGAGTATTGCAAGAAATTGCAAAACTGTCATTTTACGACCCACGAAGATTTTTTGATGCTGATGGCCGGTTGAAACCGATTGATGAGATTAACCCTGATGATGCTGCCGTTATTTCGTCCATAGAAACGTACCATAAAATTGTCGGGGAGGAACAAGATGGTGTTGCTGTGCTCACCAAAATTAAACTACCAGATAAGGGGTCGAACCTAGAACGCCTCGGTAAATATTTTAAGTTATTTACCGATAAGAAAGAAGTTGATTTGTTGCAACCCCTTAATATTACTATAAAAAAATTTTACCGGAGCAAAAAGAAAAAATGACAGAACTACCGGCAAATAACTGGGAACCCCGTGATGACCAGATGGGATTGTGGGAATATTTACAGCAGGATCGCCCCGGCTTACGCGCCGTTGAATGCGCTCATAGGCGCTGGGGAAAAGACGAAATATGCCTGTACACGAGTTCCACGAAAGCGTTTGAGCGTGTCGGGAATTACTGGCATTTACTGCCTGAATATAAGCAATGTCGAAAAGCTATCTGGGAGGCCGTCAATCCACGCACCGGCAGAAAAAGAATCGATGAGGCATTTCCACAGGAAATCCGCAAGAGCATACGGAATACCGATATGTTTATTGAGTTTGTCAATGGCTCGACCTGGCAACTGGTGGGATCGGATACGTATAATGCCCTGGTAGGTTCACCACCGATTGGGATAACATTCTCGGAATATGCACTAAGTAACCCGCAATGCTGGGCGTATCTATCACCAATACTTGAGGAAAACGGCGGCTGGGCTGCGTTTATTTCAACATCACGCGGAGACAACCATTTTCACTCACTGGTGCGCATGGCTATGTCCACACCGGGATGGTTCGGCGAAATACTTACGGCGCGTCAAACGCCAGTATTTACTGCTGAAAAACTGCGTCAAATCAGGGCTGAGCTTATTGCCACGTTTGGCGATGACATGGGCGAGGCGATGTACCAGCAGGAATATATGTGCTCGTTTCAGGGCGCCGTGCTGGGCGCGTATTTTGCCAAGCAAATGGTCCGGGCAGAGAACGAGGGAAGGATTACTCATGTGCAATACCAGGAAGGAATCGAAGTTGATACATTTTGGGATCTGGGCGTCGATGACTCGATGTCAATCTGGTTTATCCAGCATATCGGCAGTAAGCACCACGTCGTTGATTATTACGAAAACTCCGGTTACGGGCTGGAGCATTACGCCGAAATTCTGGAATCCAAACACTATGAATACGGTAATCATTATATGCCGCATGACGCCAACGCCCGCGAGATGACTAACTCCGCGATTGCCCAGTCGCGCCGGGAAATTGCGCAAGACTTGGGAATTAACCCAGTTATTGTCGTCAAACGTGCCAAAAACATTGATGTAATCATTCAATTTCAGATTCCCGCAGTACGAAATATTTTACCACTCTGTTGGTTCGATAAGGATAAATGTTCCCAGGGGATATCAGCCCTAAAGAACTATCGCGCTGAATACGACGAGGAAAAGAAGAAATTAAGTAATCGGCCATTGCACGATTGGAGCTCTCACGGAGCGTCGGCGTTTATCACTTTTGCGGTTGGGTATGGCGGTATGCAGTACAAGGATGAGATAGATGATTAAGATTAAAAAAATAACGTCGCCGGACGCATGGGAATTGAGACAGGCCAGAATTGACGAGGCGATTGTTACCGGTCGTCCGTTTGTTGAGCGTCCGTCGTATTTTGAGCATGTGGATACCGGCCAAAAGTATTACGATTTGTTTGGTTGTATTGGTTGGCCGACGAAAGACACCGATAAGGACAAAGGCCGTCCTGGCTATGTTGCGGTAGTGGCAGTTGTGAAGTCCGAAAGACCAATCCAAAATGCGTGGTTCCGCCTGATGGGAGAAGGAGAAAGCGAGCATATCTCGGAACTGTTTGCTCATATATTGAGATTACGCGAAGAGTATGGATTTGGGTTGCAGCCAGCACTACTCCAAACATTCTTAGGTGATCCCGATAAGCACACCACACGATTGGCACTATTGAATGAAGAGTTAATAAAAAAATATGGAGATAACGGGGCAATACTGGTTGCGCCCCCGGAGGATTTTTACTGCCCGGATATTTTTGAAAATTATCGGCGGGCGCTTGATGAAGCGATAATATCAGACCGTTTTGCCTTCGGGGGAAACGAAATTCTGAAAGTACAGCACAGACAATTCAAGAAGGGAGACCCCGCTATAATGGCGGTAGGAGGGCTGGTGCATTCATTGATTGTTCGATGTATGTGGATGGATCAAGTAAGGGATAACATTTTTACTGTGGAGGATTAACTGAATGGAACAAAAGGCATTTAAAATGCAGGTGTCGCTGCAATCGCTGCCCATGCGGAAGTGTGCTTGTTGCGGAGAAGCCAAGTTTATCCCATCGGTCAATCTGCGTGAGGTTTCTGCGCTTTTATCGCCAAATGGGAAGCCCGGAGTAATCTTCACGGATGCCGGATTTATTTGTGCTACGTGTGGCGAGCAGGCGGATTTAACCCCGCAAGACGATAAGTCTGTGGGAATTGTTTCGGAGGAACGAGATGGTAACATTTAGTGAGTTGATGATTGCAGTGATAGGGACCGTTATTCTTGTTTTGCTATGCGTTGTTGTCGGCGGCTGGCTGGTTTTTAAGAGTAAATCTCAGCCAGGAGAAGGGTTTATTGTGCGTCCAAAAGGCGATGCTTTCACGCTGCCCAGCGCGGGAGATGAGTTGTTTTCGTCTGAGCCTAGCGAGGAAGAAAAAGCCCTGTTGGGAAGAACGAAAGAATTTTTAGAGAGATTAGGGGGTAAAAGAGAATGAAAGGGTTACGTGTGAGATGTCCGAATTGCAAGCGTTGCGATTTCCTGACAACGGATAAATATAATCCTGATGTCACGCCCCACGGGGGCATGGTACGTTGCCTGTTGCCGTACCACATCGATTTCCTGACACTATCCACGACGTTGGCGGCTGAGATGTGCTGTCCGGAATGTCTCGCGCCGTTAGTAGTGAAAGGCCGATTGGTAGTGGTCGATGCGCCTATTACGCCACCACCAGAGGTTGTTGCGCCTCCGGATGATGTGCCAGGGCAGAACGTTTGCGATGTCTGTGGGAAGTCGTTTCAGTCACCATTTGCGCTAGCTGGTCATAAGAGGTCGCATAAGAAGTGAGGACGGCATGATGAATCCGGAAACGAAAAAACTTGTAGAAATTATTTTACGATGTGTTAAAATGCTCCTGAAACTGCTGGAAGATTGGAAGAAGGAGACAGAAGTGAAATAAAAATTTTAACACATAGCCATCAGTCTATCCCTTGACCGCATAGACCGATTAGTCAATCGCGCCGATATCCGGCCCCATTGGAATTGAGAACTCAATTTTCGATGGGGCTTTTTTATTGCCCTGATGAGGGAATGAAAAATGGATGAGCGCTGGAATTTACACAACATACCGCCCAAAGGTCACGAAGAAGTGGCGGAATTCGCATTCAAATTATTTGAAATCGCCCGTCTGGAAAAAGAAAGACTGGGCATACCAAAGGCAATGTTAAATAATTATGCGTTATATCGCGGCTACCAGGGACGACAGCAGACCGGACGGAAAGGATACCCGCAACAGAAGGGCGCAGTGACGCCGATTAATCTGTACTTTGCCAATGTGGAGCGCACAGTATCAGTCATTACGTCCCGTAATCCTACCGGCGAAGTTGTCGATCTGGATGGGATGAATGATGATTCCGAAAAAATTTTGACCATCCAACTTAAAAAGTGGTGGAAAGAAACAGACCAATTGCTCAAAACCCGCCACACAGCCCGAACGATGGAAGTTTACGGCATTTCCGCCGAGAAACCCTACTGGGACCATGAGGCCGAAAGACCTAATGTTATGGTGACAGACCCGTTTTGTCTGTTCCCGTGTCCTGGGTATTACGATGATTTGTCGCTGGAAGCGCCGTATATCTGTTACGCATACGTTGATTTCGTCTCAAAAATTGAGTCAACGTTCAAAGTTACCGGTATTGCGAAAGACGATGCCTACGACCTGTTGGGTACTGTCCGGGAAGAATACAAGTCGAAAACCACAATCATCAATCAATCTATTGGAAATTATGCAGACCCCATGAGTATCCGTAAGGAATCCGAAAGCGGTCAAGGCATTGATAAGTGTTTAGTAATTGAGGTTTGGGTTAGAGACAACAGGGAAAAACGCGAGGAAACGCCCATTATGGTTTCTGATGGGGCAGAAGGATTTATCCCAGCCACAGATGAAGAAGGCAGGCCGAAGTTTGAAGTTAAAAACGTCAACGTTTATCCCGACGGCGTTAGAAAGATTACTATCACTAAATCTAAAACAGCAAAATGTGGTTTTATGGTTTTAGATGATTCGGCCAACCCTAACATTAATCCTGATCTTGACCCTGAAATCGCGGCGACAACCTTTCCGTGGGGGCGCTTCCCTGTGTATCACGTTAATTCTTATAAGGATTTAATATCAGTATGGGGATTTTCTGCTAGTGAACAAGTGGGCGATTTAATTATTAAAATTAACTCTATTGTTACCAAGCTCCTGAATTACGTGACAAATGTAATAACTCCGCCGCTTGTTGTCCAACAACACTGTGGAATTACCAAACAGATGATTGAAGAATCAATGCAGAAAGCGGGTAGGTTAATCCTGATGCCTACCACTCCTAATGCCAGAATAGAGTTTTTACAGGTTCCCAATCTCCCCTCGTCTTTTTTTAATGTTTTGGACTTAATCCTGAAATTCTTTGACAGGATTTACCAGATTGAAGAAGCCGACCGGGGAATTAACCCCACCGGAGTAATAGCAGCCAGCGCGATTATCGCGCTGCAAGAACGCAATGCTGTTGTCATGCAGACCAAGACGTCCGCTATTGATTACCTCGCCGAGCAGCGGTCACGGTGGGCTATCGGATTGTGGCAGAACTTTGGCATTAAGGAAGAATCCGTCGATGTCGGCGGGACGATGCAAGTATTCCGCCCAGCAAACTTTGCCGGAAGACGGTTTAATTACGTTGTCGAATCCGGATCGACCATGCCACGGACATCACTGCAACAGCAAGACTTAGTGATGCAACTTGCCGGGCGTGGATTGTTGTCGCGCCGGTACGTTCTCGAAATGTTGAATATGCCGGATTGGAAGCAGGAAGTCGAGAGAAGTGGAGAGTCACAGCTCGATATGGCTCTGCAAGTGCTGATTGATGCCGGTTGCCCCAGGGAAGAGGCGATTGCCCTGAAACAATATCTGATTCAGCCGCAGGGCGGTCCGGGAGACATTAAACAAACGAAAGGAACGCAGAGCATAGCTCCAGCGGCCTAAATATATTCAAGAGGGAGATATAATGCCGATATACGAATATCTTTGCAGATGCGGTAAAAAGCACGAGGTTTTTCACAAAATCAACCGCGTACCAAAAAAACACCGGTGTTCATGCGGGTGGCTGGCTAAGCGAGTTATTTCGCTGGGCGGAATTCAATGTGATTCGGTCAATGACGTGAAATGGCTTTCATCAGCCTGTAAAACTCTTCAGCGTCACGGAGAGCCGCCATTGCAATCCCGGTCGGAATATAAAAAGTATTTGAAGGATAACAATATAATTCCGAAAGCGTGAGTTTATGGTGGATAAAAACCTACAAATTACCGTTGATGCATTCAAAACGCAATTAATTTGTTTGACATCCCAAAAAAAAACGGGTAAAATAGCAATAACAGTCGAAGTTAATTTGACACAAGGGGCCATAGGCTCCGCTTATTTAGGCGTAAAGGAGAATATTAATTTCGGTGAGATAATAAAATTATAAGGGTACTGATAATCCGCTTCGGCGGTAATGATTAGCCCCGATTTTTCAGAGACTACGTGCAAGCGTACTGGAGAATCGGGGCTTTTTTTATTTAACCTTTTAAACCCTTATCGGACACCCAACGTTGAGACCCGGAAACGGGCACACCCAACCGAGGCCGAGGAGAAAGTGAGCAGTATCATGGATACAAACAAAAAAGATGAGCAAAATGAAGAAGCCATTATTCCCGGTACGACTTACAAGACTATCGAGGACGTGGCAAAGGCGCTGACGGAGAAAGATCAGTTAATTGCCAGACACGGCAATGAACTGGGAGCGTTACGGGCAGAAAAAAACACCCTATTGCAGACCATTGAAAAATTGTCTTCTGGAGGAGGGAAAGCACCTGAACCCAAAGAGCCTCAGGGTCCTACTTACGAGGCAGAAATCGCAGGTGTCGATAAGGCGATTGATAAACTCGACCCGATGTCCGACAACTACCAGAGTGAACTGAGAAACCTGATTGCAAAGAGGACTGAGTTGGTTGCAAGTCTTCAGCACGAAAAAACATTAAGCGCCGCTTCGGAAATTTTCAAAAAGGAGCTGAATGAGCGTGATATCAAAAATACGCAACAGCGGTTCCTGGAAGAAAACCCGTCTTTTAACACCCCGGAAATGCAGGCGAGAATCAGGGAATATATCGCCAAAGATAAAACCGGAATGAGCGACGCGCTGTCCGCTTTTCGAGAAATCGAACGCGATGACGCAAGAGCCGAGTTGCAGCGGCTTGCCGAGGAGAAAGCCGAACTGGAAAAGATGTTAAATCTCCAAAAAGGTAAAAATTCGACCGGCAAAGTGATTGTGAAGGGGCAAAGCCCGCAAGACCATAAACAACAAAAAGTAACGGGGAAAGACCTCGACGCAGGCATGATGGAGGCACTGCTCAAGGTCTCGTAATCCCCTATTATTTAAGATAGGAGAAGAACCATGAGCTTAATCAATCAACTTAACGCTACTACTGAATATTTCTGGATGAATACCGAGCCGCAGGACATTGTAAACAAAGCCTCTGCGTTGCTCTGGAAACTAATGGGTAATGCGCTGGAGCGCGATAACTGGGAAGTCAAACCTCACGAAACCGTTGATGGCGGTTTGATGATCAAAGTGCCCTTGGAATACACAACTTCCAATTCCGGCGCTTACGGCGCAGCGACTGTTATTAATCAGTCGAAAAAAAGCATCATCGATGCCGCTCGTTTCCGGTGGGCTGGTGTTTACGGGTCCAATACGTTGAATTTGGACGACCTGACACAAAACACCGGCGCGGAAGCCGTTATTGACCTGACCAAGAAGTATATGAATTCAATTATAAAGGCCGCCCGCGTGAAAATGGCCGCCGATGTGATTGCTGCCGCAGCTACTAGCGACAATATCAACGGGCTAGGTGACCTGTTCAATACCACTACATCAACTGAGTACGGGTCAATCGATGAGGACGAGATGCCCGATTGGAAGGCAAATGTCCTTGACACGGCGGAAGCGATTTCGTTTGAAGTCCTTCAGAAAGTTTTCCGTCAACCCAACATGGGCGATATCAAAGACTTTTTGCCGAATTTCATCGTAACTACGCAAACACTGAAGGATGGGTACGAACGCTCTCTACACCCACAGCAAAGATATGCTGACGCAAAGGCTGTTGAAGCTGGATGGGATAACATTATACACAAAGGTGCTCCCATTGTGTCGGATACCGGCGTTTCCACAGGCTATCTTTATGCACTGAATCTGAACTTCCTGCACCTGAGAAGCCATAAGGATTACAATTTTACAAAGCCTGTCTGGAAAGACAAATCCGTGCTCGGTCAGCCGGATACCATTACGGCAGATACTAGGTGGAGAGGGAATTTAATCTGTACCAACCGGAAAATGCACGTACTTCACACAAATCTGACTGAACCGGTAAGCTAATCGTGGGGCGGGGAAACTCGCCCCATTAACCCTTTAATCTGTCCCGATGTTGTTTGAGATCGGGAGAAAGGACAAAATAATGAGTGAATTATTATTAACTGTCGGCGGGAATCGAGCGACAAGACCTTTGTCTGATTTCCTTACCATTTACAATGCAGGTGGCGGCCCCAAAGCGGGGGTATATTTCGTGGATTTAAACGTGGCTGCGTCTGGTGACGGATCGGCAGATCATCCGTTTTCAACGCTCGCAGAAGCAATTACAGCCAGCAATGCCAGCATCGGTTTGGCAGCTAATCGCTGGTGGGAACGACGTAACCGTATATTTGTATCCGGCGATGGGGATGAAGAAGATCTTACCGTACTGCCGGAAAAGTGCGATACTATCG
>ERZ1026805.1859-NODE-1859-length-10612-cov-11.322724_pt1 | contig 10612 bp, 8 predicted proteins | sample MGYA00520883_ERZ1026805 | MGnify/ENA primary metagenome ERZ1026805 (study PRJEB33270, sample SAMEA104284476) | anaerobic digester metagenome | biome: Anaerobic digester microbiome; feature: mesophilic sludge digester; material: Anaerobic digester biomass... | reverse complement strand
CTCGTGACATCCAAACGGTTCTTCCTGACTGAAATCCTGTTGTCTTTCGGATGTCCGCCGGGATACCGGATGCCGATGACGAGCGTCCTGGCTCCTGTCCACATGGTGATCCGTGCGTTCTTCGTCTTGCGTCGGGCGGTTTTCAGCCATGGGGAACGATCCATCCCGCTTGCCCGACGTCCGATCCCCCATGCCGGTCTGCCGCTTCTGCGCAGGGCTTTGTGAACGGAAAGCGCCATCAGACCTTCCCCCCCTTGTCCCGATCGAAGTCCTTCCCTGAGAGATATGCGAGATATCGATCGAGGACTTCGAGGATCGCTGTTTCCTCTTGCCGGATGTTGGGCGCATTCGCACGGACAGAGAAAACGTTTTTCAGGGCATTGGCGTGTGAGGACCGTGCAGCGCGGTCGTTACGCCGCCCGGAATCATTTCCGGGTCCGGGAATGTGCAACGGCCCGGTGCGGATACGGCGCGCGCTTTTCGACGCGGGAATGGAGGTTTTCGCCATACGGGCTCGATGCGTCATGGCCGGAAATCTCCTTGTTTCGTACCCGGTAAAACGAACATCTCAAGGCCGCCGCCGAACCGTCCTCTTCGCCGGGCGAGTGAAGGGACGGGGCGGCCACCCGGGTTCACGATCGTTCCCTGCTGTAGGGCAGGCCGCTTTGAACACGGCCCTCGAAGTTGCGGAAGGCTTTATACCCGCGCCTGTCCAGCGGATAATCCCAGGAACCTTTTCGATGAACCATGTTTCCGCCAAAGCCGGCTTTGAATCGGTACATCCCGTAGAAGGGATGACGGGGATCCGCACGCGGAGAAACGGCGCCCATGTCATAGGTCAGGCAACCTCTTTCGCTCGCGAGCTTCATGGCCTCCCAATGCAGGGCGTATGGAGCCATGAGGTTGCGGTTTTCGCCGGAAGAAGCGCCATACAGATAGAATGCCCGGCGTTGCGAAATGGCGACGATCGCCCCTGCAAGGATATCCCGGCCCCGGGAGGCAAGGAGAAGCAGGATCTCGACGGAACCGCGTTCGAGAGCAAGCGGCGAGAACATCCCGGCAAAATGACGGTAAGAGGCCGCCAGGAAACCATTGCGCCTGGCGGTCTGCAGGTAAAGGTCGTAGAACACCGGCAGCATTTCCGAAGCGGCGCAGAACACACGGACGCCCTTCCGTTGCGCAAGGCGGACATTGTATCGGGTCTTCGGTTTCATCGCTCCAAAGACGGTCTCTTCGGCGTCTCCGAGGTCAACGACCCATGCGTCGGCAACGGTCAGGTCGACAGCCGCTTTCCGCAGATTCCAGTTGCGCGTGCCGATATTCAGGCGCAATTCCCGCAACTGCGGGACCGGACGTCCGGACCCCGATTGGCCGTTCGCGGCGTCTGCCGGATAGGGCGATTCCCAGGGGAGATCGTAGCGGATGAAGACGACGGCCGGATCGAGATGTCCAGCCAAGGCCTCCGACAACGCCTCGAGAAACAGGCCATACTGTTCAGAATCGGGTCCCGACTCGGGGCCTTGCGGGACATAGGCAAACGCAAGATCGTTGCTGAGGGGTCTGATCAGGGCCAGGAGGTCGCCCCGCTGCCCCATCGACGACTTAAAATCAAAGACTGCCGGTTTCCATCCGAGAAGCGATTTGACCTGGCTCCAGTACGCGGTCTGAAAAAGAATATCCGTGGGAAGCAGCCCGTGTATCTCCTTGCGTTGCAGATCGATATTCATCCACAGGAATCTCCCCTCTATTCTATGGTCGTGCGCCCCGAAGCGCGAACCGAAACCGGCATACTCGGACGTTCGGGGCGGTGCGGCGGCCGTCCGTCATCCCCATCATGCCCAGAAGGGACGTCCGGTGCAGCCGGATTCCCGTGCCGCCCATCGGCCCCTCCTGGATGCTTTTCTCTTCATTTGGCCTGGTTGTCGCGGCCATTTGTCGTCGGGATCGTGAATTGGACTGCCCAGGCCGAAGCGGCAGGCACGCCTCCTAGACGTGGCAGGCGACGGCATGGGCTGCATCCTGATTTGTCGGAGACCTATTCTTTAGCAGGCAAAATGCCGTCTGTAAATGCTCATAAAATGCAGTATAATTACCTATATAAAATAGGCAACATTAGCACAAAAAAGGAAATTCAGGAGGGAACACTGATGACGGGGAACGACGGCATCGAGATCGCCCTACAGGAACGCGTCAAGGAATTGAATTGTCTCTACGGGATAGCGCGCCTGGCGGAACGCAACCCCGACTCCATGGAGGACTTCCTGAAAGGCCTTGTCGACTTTCTCCCTCAGTCCTGGCGATATGCGGATGTGGCCTGTTCGCGCATCGTCTTTCATGGGGAGGCGTTCGAAAGCAGGACGTTCCGCTGGTCCGAATGGCGGCAGTCCGCGCAAATCCGGGTCGGCGATGAAATCGCGGGCGATGTGACGATCGGTTACCTGGAAGAGCGGCCAGCGGCGGACGAAGGCCCCTTTCTCAGGGAAGAGAGGGCCTTACTGGAGGATGTCGCCCGGCGTGTCGGCGAGATTGCAATCCGGATCATGGCACAACAGGAACTGCGGGAGCATAACCGGCAGCTGCAGGAAGCCAATGCGGCCCTGCGGGTGATCCTTTCCAACATCGAAGATGAAAAAAAACGAATGCATGAAAATATGCGGCTGAATATCGACAAGGTGATCATGCCGATTCTCCATACCCTGGCGCCCGCCGTTGCAAAGCACCGGCGAAAATATCTCGACCTATTGAAGACCAGCCTCGAAGAGATCGCAGCTCCTTTCATCGGCCGGCTCATGAATCACTTCCATTCCCTGACCCCGACGGAGGTCGATATCTGCAACCTGATTCGGAACGGGTTGCGCACGAAAGAGATCGCCGGCCTGCGGGGTGTCTCCGCGGCGACGGTCAGCCGGCATCGTGAACACATCCGCAGGAAGTTGAAGATCACGAACCGGCAAATCAATCTGACGACGTATCTGCAATCGCTCGGGATGCCGGATCCGCGATGACCGCATCGCCGCGGTGCCTCCGTTGACGCGGCGGGACGCCCTGCGCCGCCGCACTGGAAACGTATCCGGGGCCTCAGGGACCCCGGGGTCGCCTCCGGGGCCGTTCAGATGTCGAGAATGCGCGACGCTTCCTCCCTGTCCACATCCATGATGTAGCGGATTCCGCTGATGCGCGCCGACTCGGGCGTGAGGGCGGCCAGATCGTTGCGGGACATGTGCGTCAGCGCGAATTTCCGGCTCCCCGCCATGAGCTGGCGAAGCCCCTGGGCCAACCGTTCGTAATACGTATAGAGCCCGATGGCGCCCGTGGGAAGCCTGTCGAACTCCTTGTCCCCCAGCGCGTGGCGCAGCTCACCGGCTGTGACGAAGATCTCGTCTTTGGAATTCCCGAAACGCTCGATGTAAACGGGGACCTGTTGCGCGTCGATGGTCTGGCCGATGGTCTTTCCGACCATGGCGGCCGCAATGGGGGCCCGCGCCATGCCCACCATCTTCACATAGGGAGCGCCCATGGCCAGGGCCTTGAAAATCTGATCCTCGAAGGTGAACCCGCCGTTGACGGCGATGGCCGGCAGATGCTTGCCCTTGTCCGCCAGTTGCTTGGCGTACTGGTACGCAAGAGTATGCAGTTCGACCGGCGGGACGCCCCACTCGTTCATCATCCGCCACGGGCTCATGCCGGTGCCGCCGCCGGCGGCGTCCACGGTCAGCAGGTCCAGCCGGTACTTCGAGGCAAAGGCGATGGCCCGGGCCAGGTCGGCGGGGCGGTAGGCTCCCGTCTTGAGAAAGATGTATTTTGCCCCGGCTTTGCGGAGACCCTCGATCGTGGCGGCGAACCCCTCTTCGGTCACCATCCCGACACGGGAATGTCTCTCGAATTCCTTGAAGGTGCCCCTTTCAAAGGCCTTGATGACGTCGGGGTCGTGGGGGTTGGGGAGAACGATGTAGCCCCGGTCCTGGAGCATCTGGGCCCTTTTCAAATCCTTGATCTTCACCTCTCCGCCGATGTCCTTGGCGCCCTGGCCCCATTTGAGTTCGACACATTGCACCCCGAGTTTTTCAATCGCATATCGATGGACATTCAAACGGCTGTCTTCCAGGTTGGCCTGCACGATGATCGCGCCGTAACCGTCTTTCTGATAATCCGTATAGAGCTTCACCCGGCGCTTCAAATCGACGGTATCGACGATCGAGCCTTTTTTGAATACGGTCTCCGGATCCATGCCGACAACGTTCTCACCGATCGTCAGGCCCGTTCCCGCCAGGGCGGAGCCAATGGCGAGCCCTTCCCAGTTGTTCTTTGCGATATTGGTGGACCCGATGCCGGAAATCAGCCAGGGGAGGCGAAATTTGATACCCTGATCGTGACCGATCTTCACTTCGAGGTTGACGGCCGGAAAGATCGCCTTGTCGCTGTCGGCTTCGATGCCGTATGCGCCGACGACCGTTCCCATGATGTTGAAATGAGAATAATCGACGGGATACCTCTTCTCGGCCGCCGTGGTGATCACGCCGAAGGGCTGGGGATAGATGACCTCGTGGCCGCGGTAAGCGGATTTTCCGATTTCACACATGCCGATGCAACCGTCGATGCAGGTGACGCACATGCCCGACGACGGCGTGATGGACTCTTCCGTCCTGTTCTTCGTGAGTGTCGCGCTGGAGGTGTTGATTCTTGAAAAGGACATATGTGACGCTCCTTTCTGGATTGGGTCATTTCTTGATTTCGCATGCCACGCAGGGTGTCATGTAGCACATCATGTCGTGAAACGGCTCCTTCTCGATGCAGGGCGGGCTGAGATTCGCGCAGGCCCCGCAAATCGCCTTCTCCGGCTCGTTGTAGGTGCACCGGGCCTGGCAGGCCGGGCACACCTCCATGCATCCGCCGCAGAGCCGGCAGACGTCGGATTTGACGTCGAACGGCGTCCCGAGGCTTCTCGAACGGCCGCGGCCCCGGAACCCGATGGCCCCCGCCATCATCTGCTCCTTGCACATGCGGACGCACAATCCGCAAAGGATGCAGTCCTCGTGCTCCTGCCGGAAACGCTGCCGCCGGACACTGTGGGCCGATGCGATGTCCTGGATCGTTTTCGACTGCGGACAGGATGCCAGCAGGAGCTCGATGATGATTCGTCGCGCCTTCACCACGCGCTCCGATGCGGTGCGGACGAAAAGTCCCTCCTCGACGGGATAGGTGCAGGAGGAAACCAGCCTGGTCCTCGGGGCTTCGCCGATCTCCACCACGCAGAGCCGGCAGGCCCCGTAGGGGGAGAGCCCCTCCTTGTGACAGAGCGTGGGAATGGGAAAGCCCAGGTACCGAGCGGCCTCGAGGACCGTGGTGCCCTTTTCGACGGATACGGGCACCCCGTTAATCGTGAGGTTAACCATGTCGCGCTCCTTCCCCGACGGACCGCACGGACCCGTCTGCGGACTTTTTTTCGGTGAACGCCAGGTCGCAGCGCAGGCAGCGCCTGCTCTCTGTCCGGGCCGCTGTTTCGGGCAGAGCCATCTCTACCTCGCGGTAATTCTTCATCCTCTCTGCGGGCGCCAGCGACGGGGTCGCGGCCCGCGCCCCCGCCTTGTCCTCCGATTCACCGGCTTGTGCGGGCTCGACGTAAACACTGGGGAGCTTCGGCGTCGCCGGTTTTGCGAGGGGTTTCTTCTGGAGGTACCGGTCGATGCTTTCCGCCGCTTTTTTCCCGGCCGCGACGGCGTCGATGACCGTGTTCGGACCGGTCACCAGGTCGCCGCCCGCAAATACCCCTCGCAGGCTGGTTTCAAGGGTTTTCGCGTTCACCCGGATGCGGCCGCTCTTGTCGATGTCCAGGCCCATGGAGGCCAGGAATTCGCTTTTCGGCTTTTCGCCGACGGCGACGATGAGCGTGTCGAGCCTCACCCGGAACTCGCTTCCGGGTATGGGCAGGGGCTTGCGCCGTCCCGTGGCATCCACGTCGCCCAGGCGGTTTCTGATGCATTCAATGTCCACCAGGCGGCCTTTCCTGGAATGGATCTTTACGGGAGAAACCAGGGTTTCCAGTTCGACGCCTTCCCTGACGGCCGCCTCGATCTCCTCCTGGCGGACCCGTATCTTCACGGGAGAGATCAGGGTTTCAATCCGGACGCCTTCCTCCAGGGCTGCATCGATTTCCTCTTCATAGGCGGGCATTTCTTCGCGGGTGCGCCGATAGAAAAGGGAGACGCTCGTGACATCCTTCTGCCTGAGGGCGACGCGCGCCGCATCCACCGCCGAATTCCCGCCGCCGATGACGCCCACGTGCCCTCGGGCGAGCTCTTCCCCCCTCATGTTGAAGGCCTTGAGGAACTCGATGGAGGGAAAAACGCCCCGCACATCCTCATGCCTGAGGTCGAGGCGCATGCTTTCGTGCGCGCCGAAGGCCAGGAAGACCGCGTCATACCTGCCGGCCAACAGGTCCTGGACGGTCATGTCTTTGCCGAGGACGCGGCCGAATTCCATTTTGATCCTCCTGTTCAGGAGGGTCTTGATTTCCTTCTCGACAACATCCCTCGGAAGCCTGTACGCGGGCAGCGAGCAGGTCAGCATGCCGCCGGGCCTGTCCTCCGCTTCGAAAACCGTGACGCCGTATCCCCGCAGCGAGAGGCAATGGGCTGCGGTGATCCCCGCGGGACCGGCGCCGACGACGGCCACCCGCTGTCTCTTCTTTTTCGCAAGGACCGGTTTATAGGTCGACGGCTTCACCCGGTCCGTCACGAATCGTTTCAGGGCGCGGATCGCGACGGCCTCCCCGCCGCTCGTGCCCAGGCTGCAACGGCTTTCGCATTTGCGGTCGCAGACCCGTGCGCTGACGGCCGGAAACGGGTTTGCCGACCGGATGACCCGGTAGGCCTCCTCGTAATCACCCTTTTCGATCATGGCCACATACCGCCAGGCCTCCGTGTCCACGGGACAGGCGGCCTGGCAGGGGGCCCCCGTCAGTTGCTTGCAGACAAAAGCGTCGCACCGCTTATCGTCTATGTGCCGCTCATACTCTTCGCGGAAATACTTCAGGGTGCTGAGAACCGGGTTGGCCGCGGTCTGGCCGAGGCCGCACATGGTCGTGTCTTTCACGGTCTGCGCCAGTTCCTCCAGCAGTGTCAGATGCTCCGGCAGGCCTTTACCGCAGGTGATGTCCTCGAGGATCTCATGGAGTCGCTGCGTTCCCTTGCGGCAGGTAAAACATTTGCCGCAGGATTCGTCCTGGAGAAAGTTCATGAAGTATTTGGCCACGTCGACCATGCAGGTGCTGTCGTCCATGACAATCATGCCGCCCGATCCCATAATGGAGCCGACCTTGGCGAGGCTGTCATAGTCGATGGGCAGATCGAACAGGGACGAGGGGATGCAGCCGCCGGACGGCCCACCGGTCTGGATGGCCTTGATCTTCCCCTTTCGCGCAGATCCGCCGCCGATATTTCGGACAACCTCATTGATGGTCATTCCCATGGGAATCTCGACGAGTCCGGTGTTCCGGATCTTGCCCACGAGGCTGAATATCTTTGTTCCAGAGCTTTTCTCCGTTCCGATCGCGGCGAAAGCTCGCGCACCGGCGTCTATGATAATGGGGATATTCGCCCATGTTTCAACATTGTTTATCATCGTCGGCTTTCCATTGAGGCCTTTCGCAATGGGGAAGGGCGGCCTTTGCCGGGGCTCGCCCATTCTTCCCTCAATGGATGCGATCAATGCCGTTTCTTCGCCGCAAACAAAGGCGCCTGCGCCCTTTACGATGCCTATGTCGAAAGAGAACCCGGTACCGAGGATGTTTTCCCCGAGCACGCCGAGTTCCCGGGCCTGAGAAAGAGCGGTGTTCAGATGTTGAATGGCCAGGGGATATTCGGTGCGGATATAAATGATGCCCTCCGATGCACCGGTGGCATAAGCTCCTATCAGCATGCCTTCGAGAATGCTGTGCGGATTGCCTTCGAGGACGCTTCTGTCCATGTACGCACCCGGGTCGCCTTCGTCGGCGTTGCAAATGATGTATTTTGCACCGCTGTTTCTCTGGGCAGCGAAAAGTGTCCATTTTTGTCCCGTCGGAAACCCGGCTCCCCCCCTTCCCCTCAGTCCGGATGCGATGATCTCCTCGAGAACAAATTTCGGGTCACGTCGGGAGAGGGCTTTGGCGAGAGGCAGATACCCCCCGTTTCCTATGTAATCATGGATACGGATCGGGTCGACCTTTTCGTTTCGGCCCATGATGGTTCGCAGCTGTTTTTTGAAAAAAGGAAGCTCGTCCTGCTGCTCGATGGTTTTTCCTGTTTCGGGATCGACGTAAAGCAACTCGGCGGCAATAGTACCTCTCGCTGTTGCGTCAATAATCGTCACCATGTCGTCCGGGCTGATCCTCGGATAGAAGGTCCGCCCGGGCTCCACGAGGACAGAGGGCTCCATGGCGCAGAACCCGTGGCAGCCTGTGATGCGCAGACGAATCCTGTCCGTGAGGTTCTTCTGAAGGAGCTCTTTTTCTGCAGCGCGGATTAAGGCGTTCGCACCGCTAGCCCGGCCGCAGGTGCCCGCAGAAATGACGATGGTTGGAATATCCCCACGAGCATCCGCAACAAGTTGAGTGTGCATGGCCGTGAATTCGTCTATGGATGTAAGTTTCTTCATACTCATACCTGTTCTTATTTTGTCGTCCCGTTGAGATCGAGCATGTGCCCGCTGCATTCTTTACGGGTGCAGATGCTGAGAACACTGCCTTTTTCGTTTACTCTCACATCGGCCATGGGGGCATTGCATTGCACGCAACGGCCGTCGCCCTGAAGATTTGAACTGCAATGGGGACAGAAAAGCGCGACCATTGCATTCTCAGGAACATCGATCTCGTACCGTTTGACGAAGTTTCCATACAGGGACGAAAACCTGGCCCATCCGCTCCGATCTTCCGCGGAGACCCGGATCCGTACGGAAGGATAACCGCCGAGACGATTTTCATTGTCCAGAAGGCTTCGACGGCAATGAGGACAGGAAACCTCCAGCGGAAATGTGTCGTGGGTCGAGTCCCCGCTGGTTCTGTACACTCCTGCTTTTGTGTGCCGGATGATTTGCCCGACCTTTCTTGCGTTTACGTTCGCGGAATAATGGCCGTCAGAGACGACGATGGGACCCAGCGCGCATGCCCCGAGACAGTTAACCGTTTCAAAAGTAATTTCGTTATCGGCGGTTGTTTCACCCGCCGCGACATGGAGTTGCCGCTGGAATTCCTCGGCAATGGCCTGACCGCCCCGGACATGGCAGGCCGTCCCAAGACAACAGGAAATCAGGTGCTTCCCGCGGGGTTTCAGGCTGAAGGCCTTGTAAAAAGTTGCGACTCCGTAAATGTCCACAAGGCTGCGCCCGGTCCGGTGGGCGACGATCCTCAAGGCTTCTTCCGGCAGATAGTGAAATTTACTCTGGATATCCTCGAGGATCGTCATGATCGATCCCTGCCTGCCCGTATGGTGTTCAACAATTTTTTCGATTTCCTCGGAGTTCATTTTTATTCCTTTCCCGGCGGAGGATCTTGTTTCCAGGCCGCTTACATTTCACCTATCGATACTCCTCGCAGTGCCAGACGCCCGCTTCCGGCTTGGGGAATCCGCACGTCGGATAGTTGTCGCAGTTGCCGCAAAGGCCGAGAACCCTGCGGGACGGCGACCGGACAGGCCTTTCGAACGTCATGTCGGGCGACGGGACGGCGGCCGGGAGACGACTGGCTTCATACTCCTCACAATATCGGACATCTCGCAAGCGGCCTTTCCTGGGCGTGAGTGAACAATGCGGATGACGGGCACAGTTCAAACACAACCCGCATGGTTTCCTGTCCATGACGCCCTCCTGCTTTTTGTATCCCCGACAGGGGCAAACTTCACGCCATGCGGGGCGGGGCGGGCGATCCGAGGAACGGTCCGGCGGGAAGTGCTTGAATCGCAAGGATGAACAGGGAGGAAAGGCCGGCGCGGGAGACGGGGGCGGCCGTCACGGCATACGCGGAAATGCCATCATCGGGTGGGGAAATCTTCCTCAGCCGGTGAAGAATTCCCCACTGCTCCCCCTATCGGCCTTTCCTGCCCGTTCCGCTTGTTTTGCCGGTTCCGGGCTTCAGTTTGTCGCGGAGGGTTTTACGGTCGATGCGGAGGATCTCCGCCGCACGGGATTTATTGCCGCCGACGCTCGCCAGGACCCTGCGGATATAGACGGCCTCCTCTTCTGCAAGGGGTCGGAACGGGACCGATCCCGACATGGCGGAAAACCGCATGACCGACGGCAGGTCGGGGATCTCCACCGTTCGGCCGTCGGTCATGACGAGGAGGCGCTGGACGAGGTTTTCGAGTTCCCGGACGTTGCCCGGCCACGCGTAGCCCATGAGGGTCTTCACAACCTCGTCCGAAAAGACCGGGGCGCTCTTCCCCATCTCTTCGGCGAATTTCCCCGCAAAGTGGGCGATCAGCACGGCGATATCTTCCCTCCGCTCCCTCAGGGGAGGCACGGTGATCGTGATGACATTGAGCCGGAAGAACAGGTCCTCACGGAAAAGGCGCTGATGGACCAGCGCTCTCAGGTCTTTGTTGCTCGAAGCGATGATGCGGACATCGACCTTCTGGGTCTT
>ERZ1026805.1840-NODE-1840-length-10697-cov-5.061549_pt1 | contig 10697 bp, 9 predicted proteins | sample MGYA00520883_ERZ1026805 | MGnify/ENA primary metagenome ERZ1026805 (study PRJEB33270, sample SAMEA104284476) | anaerobic digester metagenome | biome: Anaerobic digester microbiome; feature: mesophilic sludge digester; material: Anaerobic digester biomass | place... | reverse complement strand
TGCACTGGCAGCATTGTTCAGGATCAGCTCGAGTTCTGTAACCTGCTTATCCAGGGTTTCCGCGGTCTGGAACGGCTCGAGCGTGCCGCATACGCTCGAAAGCTCCCGGGCTACGGGACCGACGGAGCCGAGGGCACCCGGACCTCCGTGCGCGACAGCCACGCGGTACGGCGGATGGCCGTGTTTTCGGGGATTCTCCACACGCTCCCGCGCTTTTTTTCTGGTCGCCTGGCTATTGCCGTCCGTGTTATTATCCGATAGCATAGTCACCGGTATATCTAAGTTGAAACTTTTGGCGCGCCAACATATACAAAGCTCCTTCAGAATGGCAGCCGTCGCCCTGGCCGTTGCGCTGGTGTTCGTCTTCGAGGCAACAGGGGCGGATATCCTCCCCGGAGGGCGAAGCGCTGACCCCGCCGCTGAACAGACGAGCGCGGATCAACTGATTGAGCCGCCAGCCCCCGAAGCGTCCGAAGCCCCGCCGGAGCCCGTCGTAGAGGACTGGACAATCCCGGAAAGGTACAGCGGGCAGGTCATCCGAAGGCGGCTGCGCACCTTCGAGCCGAAGCTTCTCGCGCTGACGTTTGACGATGGCCCCGACCCAAAGGTCACGCCAAGGATACTCGAATCGCTCCGTAAACACAATGCGCGCGCGACGTTCTTCGTGCTGGGCAGCAGAGCGGCGAGGCACCCGGAACTGATGAAAGAGATCGCGGACCAGGGCCACGCCATCGGGAGCCATACCGCCACTCACCTCAAGAAGCCTTCGGCGGCGAGAGCGGTCAAAGAGCTGGACTGGACGGAGTCGGTCATCGCAGAGACGACCGGCAGAAGGACCAGCATCTTCCGCCCGCCCTACGGCATCCTGAACAATCAGACCACCGCCGAAGCGATTCGCCGCGGCATGGCCGTGTTCCTCTGGACGATCAGTTCGGCGGACACGAAGAAGATCGGCGCGGAGGCAATCGCCTCCAACGTCATCAACACCCCGAACCCGGGCGACATCGTGCTGATGCACGACGGATCCGGGCACGGCGACACTGCCGTTGCGGTGGAGAAGATACTGAGCAAGCTTTCAACCAGCGGCTACACTTTCGTGACCCTTCCCGAGCTGCTGAGCGCGTGGGACGAGAAGAAGCGCGTGGATGAAGCCGCCGCCGAAGCCGCCCGATTGACTCCGTAGCCGGACAGCCGCTAGAATACCCGCACCCGTGTTCCACACAGTGCGAGCCATACTGATCGGGGTACTGCTGATCCCGCTCAACATACTCTGGGTGACGCACGTCGAGTATGTGCGGTACTCCGATAACGTCTCGACCTCGTCGCTGTTCTTCAACGCCATCACGCTGCTGCTCGCGCTCACGGCCCTGAACGCCGTGCTGACGCGCATCCTTCCCCGGCTTGCCTTCCGCCGGGGAGAGATGCTTATCATCTACGTGATGGTAGTTGTCTCGACGGCGGTGTGCGGGCACGACCAGCTCGAGATCCTCTTCAGCGGGCTGAGCTATGTCATCGAGCGGGCCACGCCCGAGAACGAGTGGGGCCAGATCATCCATCCCTACCTGCCCCTGCATCTGCTGCCGCCGGCGGGAGACGCCGTCACCGACCTCTACCGGGGCAACACGACGCTGTACGAGCCGGGGCACATCATCCCCTGGCTACGCCCTCTGGCATGGTGGGCTTCTTTCGCGGCGGCGCTGTTCTGGGTGATGCTGTGCATCGCTGCGATCTTCCGCAGGCAGTGGGAAGCAGAGCGGCTGACCTACCCCATTGCCGAGATGCCCCTGCAGATTACCGACCCGAAGACGCAGGTGCTGGCGAGCCCTCTGTTCTGGGCTGCATTCGCGCTGGCCGCCGGGGTGAGAACGATGGTGGTGGCGCACCTGCTGGCGCCGTCTGTGCCGGAGCTGCCCGTGAACGTGCGCTACTATCAGCTCAGCCCCAACCTGCCGTGGTCGGCGGCGAACCCGATTCCTGTTTCATTCTTCCCGTTCGCAATCGGGCTCAGCTTCTTTCTCCCGGCGCAGATCAGCTTTTCGGTGTGGGCGTTCTTTGTGCTGACGCGGCTGGAGAAGGTGGCGGCGGCAGCGGCGGGTTTTGGCATCACCGACGACTTCCCCTATGTGAACGAGCAGGGCGCGGGAGCGGCGCTCGGGCTGGCTCTGGCGGTTCTCTACTTCGCGCGCGGGCATCTGCGCCGGGTTTATCTGCACGCAACGGGCAGGGAGAAGATGGACGATTCGGAGGAGCCCCTGCCGTACAGCGTCGCGTTCTGGGGGCTGATCGCGGGGCTTGCATACATCCTGTGGTTCGTGGTGGGCGCCGGGCTGCGCCCGCTGACGGCAGCCGCGTTCATCGGCATCACGTTTCTTTTCGTGATAGTCACGGCGCGCATCCGGGCGGAGGTGGGGTTGCCCACGGTGGAGCTTTACACACAGGGCGCGGACCGGATGCTGCGCAACGGGTTCGGCGACGCGTTCTGGACGCGCAGGGAGATGGCGGGAATGTCGCTGCTGTTCTGGATGGTGCGCACGCACCGGCAGTTCCCGATGTCGTCTCAGGTGGACGGGATGCGGATTGCCGGCCGCGGCGGCATCAGCCAGCGCACGATGACCGCCGCCATGCTGATTGCCGGAGGGGTGGCGATCGTCACGGCGTTCTGGGCGTATCTGCACGTGATGTATCAGATCGGATACGAATCGGCGCGGTACTCGCAGATCATTTTGAGTTCGTTCGGGGCGGCGCCGTGGGACTCGATGAGCGGGGCGATCAACTCGCCCGTGCCGCCCAACCACGGCCGGGTGGGCGGGTATGCAGTGGGCATGGGGCTGACGCTGATACTGAGCATTCTGCGGGTTCGTTTCCCGGGCTGGCCGCTTCACCCGGTCGGGCTGGTCTCAACGACGAGCTGGGGGGTGATGCGGCTGTGGGTGCCGATTCTGCTGGCGTGGTGCGTCAAGTCGTCGCTTCTGCGCTACGGCGGACTGCGAGCCTATCAGAAGGCCATCCCGTTCTTCATCGGCCTGATCTGCGGCGAGTTCGCAGTCGGGATGGCCATCTCGCTTCTGAACCTCTACAACATCGTCCCCATCCCTCCCGAAGGCGGTCTGGGCGGGCTCTAGAACTAGTAGCTGTACTTGCCGATCTTCACCTTGCCCCGGAACACGCGATACACCGCGGCCGTGTAGATGAGGACGAGCGGCATTCCCATAAAGACGATGTTGCGCATAATCGCAAGCGTCTTCGGCGAAGATGCCGCCGAATAGATCGTGAGGCTGTTGCGGGCGGGGTCCAGGGTGGAAGGCACCAGGTTCGGAAACAGGGCGAACGCCAGCAGAAACACCAGTCCGCCGATCGTGCAGCAGCTCGAAATAAAGGCCGAGAGGGCCGCCCCTTTGCTCATGGCCCGGGCGGTGTTTGCGATGGCGACTATAGTGAGGGCGACCACCGCCCATCCCCACGGATACTCCGCAAACTTGCCGGACGATGGCACGGCGCCGCTGAACGCCGCGACGCTGGCGGCGGCATACAGCGCCACGAACGCGGCCCAGGCTCGCCAGAACCAGCCGCGCGCGGCACGCTGGAGATCGCCCTCAGTCTTCAGGTAGAGGTACGCCGCTCCGTGCGACGCGAACAGCGCCAGCGTCATGACGCCCGTCAGCAGCGAGAAGGGATTGAGCAGGTCGAGGAAGCGGCCCTGAAACTCCGTGTCCGCGCCGATGGGGAGGCCTCTGAGCATGTTGCCGGCGGCGACTCCGAACAGAAGCGCCGCAACCGCGCTTGAGAGCGAGAACGCGACGTCCCAGCACGACCGCCACGCCCGCGACTGCCGCTTGCCGCGGAACTCCATGGCCACCGCCCGGAAGACGAGCGCGACGAGCAGCAGCATGAACGCGAGATAGAACCCCGAAAAGGCTGTCGCATAGGCGATGGGGAACGCCGCGAACAGCGCGCCGCCGAAGGTGACCAGCCAGACCTCGTTGCCGTCCCAAACCGGACCGATGGAGTTCATCAGCGTGCGGCGGCCATCGTCTCCGCGGGCGAACAGATGCAGCGCGCCCACGCCGAGGTCGAACCCGTCGAGGATGGCGTAGCCCGTAAGCAGCACGCCAAGCGTCACAAACCAGAACACGTTGAGATCCATTACTTTGCCCCCTTCCTGCCCGCCTGCGCCGGCGCGTAATCCGCCTCCGGACCCTTCCTGATCTTGTCGAGCGTCACGACAATCCACACCGCGAACAGCAGGGCATACACCAGGCTGAACAGGACTATGGAGATGACCACCTCGGCCGGATTGACGCAGCGGGAGACGGCGTCACTTGTCCTGAGCATGTGCCACACCGCCCACGGCTGCCGCCCGACCTCGGCGGCGACCCAGCCAAGCTGATTGGCGGCGTACGGCGCGATGACGGAAACGACGAACACCCACATAAGCCAGGCCTTGTTGAACAGGGCTCCGCGCCACAGCAGAAACAGCCCCAGCAGGCTGATGCCGATGAAGTACATCCCCAGCCCCACCATAACGTGGAACGAGACGAAGGGAATGACCACAGGCGGCCAGTCGCTTTCGGGGAACTCGTTGAGGCCGGGCACGGGCTTATTGAAATCGCGGTGCACAAGGAAGCTGAGGCCGCCGGGTATGGCGATGGCGGCTTTCACGCGGCGCTCGCGGGTGTCGGGGATCCCGAAGATATGCAGCGGCGCGCCTTTCGTGCCGGTCTCGAAATGCCCCTCCAGCGCGGCCAGCTTCTCGGGCTGGTACTGGGCCACCTCGCGGCCGTGGATATCGCCCGAGAGCAGTTGCGCGAGCGAAGCGGCGGCGGCAACGACTATCGCCACGGTGAAGCACTTCTTCGACATCTCGACGTGGCGGTTCTTGAGGATGTAATACGCCGTGACGCTCATAACGAAGAACGCGCCCATAATGATGGCGCCGAGCAGGACGTGCTGAAGCCGCGTCATGCTGCTGGGGTTGAACACCATGGCCCAGAAATCGGTGATCTCCGCGCGCATCACGCCGTTGCGCTCCACAAGCCGGAAACCCGCCGGGGTCTGCTGCCACGAGTTGGCGACGACGATCCAGACGGCCGAGAGCATGGAGCCGAGCGCCACCATGCAGGTGGCGAAGAAATGCCACCCCGCCGACACGCGGTCCCAACCGAACACGAGCACCGCCAGAAAGACGGACTCGAGGAAGAACGCGAAGATCCCCTCCGCCGCGAGCGGCGAGCCGAACACATCCCCGACGAAGCGGGAGTAGGCGCTCCAGTTCGTGCCGAACTGGAACTCCATAACGATGCCCGTAGCCACCCCCATGGCGAAGTTCACGGCGAGGATGCCCGTCCAGAACTTCGTCAACGCCTCGTACTGCGGGTCGCGCGTTCGGAGGTACATCGCTTCGGTGGCGACCAGTATCACCCCGAGCCCGATGGTGAGCGGCGGGAAGAGGTAGTGAAACATGATCGTCAGCGCAAACTGAATCCGTGACAGGTCTACAATATCAAGCTGCATCGGCGCGTAAGCCCTCCAGGGTCAGGACAGGAGCTAGAAACACAGTGATTGACTTCTGAATTCGCCCGGCGCAGCAGATATTCCTGCGGACGGCCAACCCTGTTTTGCCGGCGGCCGAGAGCGCCTCAGTACGTGAGGGTCGCCCCCACCTTCAGCACTTCGGCTCCGAGCCCCAGCGCGCGCACGCGGCGAACGTAGTCGCCCGGGTCCTGGCGGATCAGATCGAACGTGTTGTAGTGCATCGGAATCGTCAGCTTCGCCTGCAGAAGCTCGGCCGCCTTCACCGCGTCATCCGGCCCCATGGTGAAGTTGTCGCCAATCGGGAGCAGCGCGACATCGAGCGGGTTCATCTCACCGATGAGCTTCATGTCGTAAAAAAGCCCCGTGTCGCCGGCGTGGTAGAGCGTCCGGCCGTCTGCTTTGACGATGATCCCGGCGGCTGGCCCGAGCGCTCTGGGGCCGTCCGGAGTCTCGACGGTGTTGCCGTGGTGAGCGATGGTCAGCTTGACGCGCCCGAAATCGAAATCGTGACCGCCGCCGATGTGCATGGGATGCGCCTTCGCGCCTCTGGACTGGCAGTAACCCGCCATCTCGAATGTGGAGATGATGGTGGCGCCGCAGCGCTTCGCGATCTCGATGCCGTCGCCGAGGTGATCGCCGTGCCCGTGCGTGATGAGGACGTAGTCCACATTCAGGTCTTCAGCGGCCGCCGCGGCGACAGGGTTTCCCGTGAGGAAGGGATCAATGGCGAGGCGCGCTTTGTCTGCTTTGACTAAGAATGCATCGTGACCCAGATAGGTGAGTTCCGGCATGTGGCCTCCTCCTTTCCGGCTATTCAGTCCGGGCGAGCGGCATCCTTGAGATAGGCGATGATCCTGTCGTCGTCATCCGCGATCAGGGTATCACCGTCGACGAGGGTGGGAACGTAGGTCTGGCCGCTGACCTGCTGGAGATCAGTGCGCGCGCCGTGGTCGCGCGGCACTTCAACTATGTCTATGTTTATGCCGTTTTCCTGTATATAGTGCAGCACGTGCTGGCAGTACGGGCAGGTTCGGAGAACGTAGAGCTTCATACTTCGGGTGATGTCCTTTCCGGCTCCCCACCCTCGCAGCGCTCCTCGGCGCACACGGTCATGACGGCGTCTGACATGCCATGAATCAGTTTCTTGTCCGCCCGGCAGATGGTGGCGAGCACTCCCGCCAGGACGGGCTCGTCGCCGATGACGTAGTAGTACGGCGACAGGCGCGCGCGCCCGGTCATGCTTCCGGTCTGGCCGGTTCGGTGGTCGTAGTAATCGACCTCGAGCCTACGGCCCTCTTCGAACCTCTGCAGAATATGCGGCGTGTGGTCGAACTGCTCCAACGCCGACCGGAGCGCCTGTGCCCACTCGTCCTGCGACACGTCGTGCCCCACGACAACACCGCGCGAGCCCCACGCGAGAGGGGAGAACCCGCTCGGCTTGACGACCATGCGGCGTTCCTTCTGCGACGCTTCGGCGAGGTCGAGGAAATCGCGCACAGGCCGTCCCCGGAAGGTGAGACCGGGAATGGACGCATGCGCGGGAACGGGGCTGGGGTCGAGCACCCAGGTTTCGGGGACGGCGGCCTTCAGAAACGCGTAGTGCTCGCCCATCTCGTCAGCGAAGAAATCGGCCAGCGCTTCGTGCCTCAGCAGCCCGAGCGCGAGTTTCTCTTCCAGAAACGGCTTGTAGGGCGGAGACACGGCGACATTGCGTTTCTTGGCGGCATACATCACCAGTTCGGACTTCGGGATGTTCCGGAGGTCGAAAAGCTCGAAGAAGCGCCACAAGACGTCAATCGGCGCCCGCACTTCGCCGTTGTCGAGCCAGAGGCCCTCTTCGTCGAAGATGACCTCCTGAGGCGTCACGCACCACGCGCAGTAGCCCATCGCGCGCAGGATTGATGCGAGGTGCTGCAGTTCCGGGCGGTAGTCCTCGGATTCGTCGGAGACGACGATGGCGAGCGTCCACGACTCTTTGCCGGCAACGTCCGTCACGGCCCGCGCGAAGGCTTCCGGCACCCCGTCCGCGCCGCCGATCACGTTCATTCCGTTGGCCGCGTACGCCCGCGCGAGCGCCGCAGTCTCACCGGCCCCGCCGGGCACCGAGTCGAGTTCGGTCACCCACATGCGCCCATCGCCGAGGATCAGGTCGGGGCGCAGCAGGCGAGGCAGGTGCTGCTTCGAGAAGTGCATCCGGCTGAAATCGGCCAGCCACCCGGGCTTGCCGCGGTCGAGCCAGTCCTTCGCCCACTCGTGCCCCTTGCGCAGATACAGGTGGTTCACGGCTTTGTAGAACGACCAGACCGCCGGGCCGAGGTCTCTGATGAACTGCGCTTCCTGAGTGCTGAGCACGAACGGAGAGGGAGAAACACGGTGCCACGCATCCTGGCCCCACACCCCCTGCGCGTGAAGCGAATCGGCGAGAGATGCGGGCCATCCCGCGTCTGTCGCAAGCGGGGAAAGCTCCAGTCCGGCCGGAGCCGCATGTTGACATTGTGGTTGCGTCAAAGCTTCATTACCCTGTCTTTTCGCCGGAAGCTATTATACTCTTTTTCAGAACGCTTCCCTCCCGAATGAGTTCCCCCCGGACGACCGCGCCAGTCATGGAGCGGGTATCTCCCAGCGGGTCTGTTCTTCCCGCGCGCACTGTGTGATGCGCGCGGGGAGGACCCAATCCACGGCGGGCAGGCCCAGGTAATCAGCGAGACCCCGCATCACGGCCTGCTCAATGCCAGGCGTCTCCGGCAGCCAGAGATGCCCCTGATACAACACGGCGCCCGCCGCACGCCACTGAGCGCCCCCGGCGACCTTCTGCCCCGACTCCCCTGTCAGGTCGCCCCGCTCGACGGACGCGGCGCAGAAGACGCCGCGCCCGGGTGCGGGCCCGGCCGCCTGCACAACAGGCACCCCGCAGCCGGCGAGCGCTTCTTTCAGCACGAGATGGAGGGACATGTAGCTCTGGCGCAGATCGCGCAGAGCGGGCAGCGTCCTCGGCCAGATGACCGAGAACGAAAGCTGATCTGCATGGAAGACCACTCCCCCGCCCGTCGGGCGGCGAAAGAGACTGGCGCCGGGATGCGCGCGGGCGGCGGACAGCGCGGCGTCTTCCGGCACGGTGCGGCCGGCGGTGACCGTTGGTCCGCTCCAGCGATAGAAGCGGCAGATCGGCCCCTCTCCCGGCTCGAACCCGGCCGCGAGATGGTAGTCCACGGCCATGTTCACGCCGCCGGGCAGGGTGTCGGACGGCACGGCGCGCAGGTTCACGGCCCTGCTGAGGGGCCGGAATCGCCCTTCCAGACCAGCACCGGCTCGCGGGCGGCGCGCACTTCGTCGAGACGTCCGACCGGCGTGGAGCGCGGCGCGGCGTGCGCAGCTTCGGGATCTGACGTGATCAGGCGGTCAATCTCGAGCAGCGCGTCAACAAACGCGTCGAGAGTCTCCCTGCTCTCCGACTCGGTCGGCTCGATCATCAGCGCTTCTTCGACGATGAGCGGGAAGTAAGTCGTCGGCGGATGGAAGCCCGCATCAAGCAAACACTTGGCGATGTCTATCGCCCTGGCCCCGCGCTCTTTCTGGGCTCTGGCCGACAGGACGCACTCGTGCATGCAGGGCTCGTCAACGTGCGGGGCAAACGTCCCCGCAAGGCGCACCCGAAGATAGTTCGCGCTGGTTATTGCGCCAAGCGTATGCTCGCGCAGCCCTTCCGGCCCGAGCGCGCGCAGATAGGCGTACGCCCGTGTGAGGATTCCGACGCTGCCAGCGAAGCCACGAAGCAGACCGATGCTGCTCGGCGGGCGCTGGAGCGAATAAACGCCGCCGTCCTCGGTTACCACCCACCCCGGCAGAAATTCGGCGAGATGCGCGGCCACTCCCACCGGGCCCGCGCCGGGACCGCCGCCCCCGTGCGGGGTCGAGAGCGTCTTGTGCGTATTGACATGCACGATGTCGAAGCCAAGGTCGCCCGGACGCACGACGCCCGCAAGCGCGTTCAGATTCGCGCCGTCAAGGTACAGAAGCGCCCCGCACCCGTGCACGATATCGGCGATCTCGAGTATCTCGTCCTCGAACAGCCCGAGCGTGTTCGGGTTAGTGAGCATGAAGAGCGCCACGCTGCCGTCCATCACCTCGCGCAGCGCACTGAGCGATGTGCGCCCCCGGCTGTTGGAACTGACGGTCACAACCTCGAAGCCGCCCAGACGGGCGCTCGCGGGATTGGTTCCGTGAGCCGTATCCGGGAGCACGACACGGGTTCGCTTCTCACCCCGCGATTTGTGGTAAGCCCGCGACACGAGTATTCCCGCAAGCTCGCCGTGCGCTCCCGCGGCACAGTGAAGGCTGAACGCGGACATCCCGCAGATCTCCTGGAGCATCTGCTGCAAACCGTGGAGCATGCCAAGCGTCCCCTGAGCGCACTCATCGGGAGCGAAGGGGTGCATCCCGGCGAAGTTGGGCAGGGCCGCGACCTTCTCGTTGACCCTCGGGTTGTATTTCATGGTGCACGACCCGAGCGGGTAGAAATGCGTGTCTATGCAGGCATTGAGCTGCGACAGGCGGGTGAAGTGGCGCACGGCATCGAGCTCGGACACTTCGGGCAGATCGGCGGGCTCGGCGCGAAGATACTTCTCGGGGATGAGCTTGGCGGCGGACGGTTCGGGAACATCCGGCGGACGGGGCGCCCAGCCCCGGTTGCCGGTCTTTGGGCTCTCGAACAGCAGCTTCAGCGCGTTCAACTCAACACCTCCGCAAGCGAGCGGGCAAAGGACTCTATGTCGGCGGCGGTCTTAGTCTCGGTCACGCAGACCAGCAACTCGTTTTCGCGGCCGGGGCAGCAGCGGCCCAGGTCGAAGCCCGCCCAGTATCCGCGCTCGAGCATGCGCCGGTTGACTTCAGCGGCGGGCATCGGCAGCCGCAGGGCAAACTCGTTGAAGAACGGCCCGTCAAAGGCAAGGCTGACGCCGGGGATCTTCGCGAGGGCATCGGCGGCGAAATGGCTGAGGGCGGCGTTCTGGCGTGCGATCTCCTGGAATCCGGCGCGCCCCACAAGCGACAGATAGATGGTGCTCGCCAGCGCAAGCAGCGCCTGGTTCGTGCAGATGTTGCTGGTGGCGCGCTCGCGGCGGATATGCTGCTCGCGGGCCTGCAGAGTGAGCGTGAAACCGCGGCGG
>ERZ1026805.1834-NODE-1834-length-10709-cov-43.974939_pt1 | contig 10709 bp, 13 predicted proteins | sample MGYA00520883_ERZ1026805 | MGnify/ENA primary metagenome ERZ1026805 (study PRJEB33270, sample SAMEA104284476) | anaerobic digester metagenome | biome: Anaerobic digester microbiome; feature: mesophilic sludge digester; material: Anaerobic digester biomass... | reverse complement strand
CTGAGTGCGGTGGAGTACTTGTTCATCTCAGCCAGGGGAACCCTTGCCCTGATGACCTCGAATCCCTTGTCGCTTGACATCCCGAGAACCATTCCGCGACGCCCCTGCAGGTCACTGATCACATCACCCATACGGTCTGACGGAACCCATATCTCCACATCATAAACAGGCTCGAGGATCTTCGGACCGGCGTTCTTGAACGCCATGCTGAAGGCGTTACGGCCTGCCAGACGGAATGAGATTTCATTTGAGTCAACCGGGTGCATCTTGCCGTCATAGACATATACCCTGATGTCACGGGCATAGGAGCCTGTCAGTGGGCCAACCTCCATCTTCTCCATGATTCCCTTGAGGATCGCAGGCATGAAACGTGCATCAATGGAACCACCCACGATACAGTTTACATAGATCAGCTTGCCGCCCCAGGGAAGATCTATCTCCTCCAGGTCACGGTTGGTAAGCTTGATCTCCTTGCCGGCAATCTTCATCATGCTCTTTACCTCCGAACCTTCCTCGTACGGCTCGATGATCATATGAACTTCGCCGAACTGTCCTGCGCCGCCTGACTGTTTCTTGTGACGGTAGTCGGCCTGTGCAGCCTTCGTGATGGTTTCACGGTAGGGGATCTTCGGCGCAAGGAACTGGGTCTCTATCTTGTAAATATTGTCAAGATGCCACTTCAGAATGTTGAGATGGTATTCACCCTGTCCGTGGGTAATTATCTGTTTGAGTTCCTTGGAGTACTCGACGAGTATTGTCGGATCTTCCTGGTGCATCTTGTTGAGGGCCTCACCCATCTTCTCCTCGTCGCTTTCACTGAGAGGCTTGATGGCTACACGGTATTTCGGAGCCGGGAACATCATTTCCTCGTATGTCCAGTCGTTTCCCGGAGCATTGAGAGTATGGTTTGTTTTTGTGTTTTTCAGTTTGACGAAGCCTCCGATGTCACCTGCGTGGATCTCGGGAATGCGGGTACGGTTTCTGCCTGCACATGCGAAGATCTGTGAAAGGCGTTCCCTGGTGCCGTTGCTGGTGTTCACAGCATCAAAGTTCTCGGTGATCTTGCCTGACATCACTCTGAAATAATTGATTTCGCCGATGTGCTCCTCGAGGGTTGTTTTGAAGACAAATGCTGAAGGAATACCGGCAGAATCGCATTTCACCACGTCGCCCTTTGAATTCTTCACTCCGGGCATGTCAGCCGGTGAAGGGGCGGATACTGCCACAAAATCGAGCAGCCTTTCAACACCGATGTTTCCCTTTGAGGATATAAAGAACACCGGGAAGATACCCCTCTTGAGGAGTCCTTCGCGGAGTCCGCGTCCGATTTCTTCCTCTGTCAGCGTATCGTTTGCAAAGAAGAGTTCCATCAATTCTTCGTCGCTTTCAGCCACCTTCTCGATGAGTGCAGCATGAAGTTCATCGGCTTTGGCCTTATGTTCGGCCGGGATGTCAAGCAGTTCGGCCTTGCCGCCATCCTTGCCATAACGCAGCATCTTCATGCTGATGATGTCGATAACGGCGTTGAACCCGATACCTTCGTTCACCGGGAACTGGGCAAGTGTCACGTTGTTTCCGAAACGCTCATGAAGCATCTCAACGCTCTTTTCAAAATTTGCCTTCTCATGGTCAAGGCCGTTGACGACCATGATGAGTGGCTTCTGGAACCTCTCGGCATGCCTGAAGTGAATTTCCGTACCCACCTCAACGCCATTCTGCACGTTAATCACCAGCATGGCGGTGTCAGCAGCGTACAATGACGATATGACTCCTCCGGAGAAATCGTCAAGGCCGGGGGTGTCAAGGATATTGATCTTCTTGTTGCGGAACTCGGTATAGAGTACTGTTGAAAAGATGGAGTTGCGGTTCTCCTGCTCAATAGGTTTGTAATCAGAGACGGTGTTCCTGCCTTCTACTGTACCCCGTCTCTCGATAACCCCGCCGTTGAAAAGCATTGCTTCCGCGAGGGTGGTCTTACCTGAGCCAGAGTTTCCCAGCAGAGCAATGTTTCTTAGGTGGTCTGTTGAGTATGTCTTCATCTTAGGTTATTATTATTAAATAATGTAAATCTGTACGGAATGGAGCGCAAAAATAATAAATTTTCAAAAGAGTGCATATAAAGTGATGGTTGTTTGAAAAATATTTACTTATCTTTGCGGCGGTTTTTTGAAAACAGGAGTACCGGTCTCTCCGTCAGTGTGTAAGTTTACAAAAGATGTCGGGAGGAGCGGTCGGGAAGAAAATCCTGGAAATGACTTACAAACCATAAGTTACATCTTCAGAAAACTTGACCCCGGGTATGCCGTGGCGGCCATTTATCGTCAAAGCGGCCCGGATGTACAGAGTGTACTGACGCGGTATCAGTGCAGAATGAAGGGCAGGTGCCGGCCGGGCAGGGGAGATCCCTGAAGGTATGGGAAGAGGGAGAAGGCAGGTGCCGGCAAGGTAGAATAAGGCAGGTGCCGGCCGGGCAGCGGAGACTGTTAAAAGTGCAGGGATGAGAGGAAAGGCAGATACCGGCCGGGCAGGGGAGATCCCTGAAAGTAAGGGAAGAGGGAGAAGGCAGGTCGGTACAAAGAGGAGAGAAAAAGAAATGAAGAGATTGTATTATTAATGACCAGAATAAAAAAAGAAAATTAATTAAGAAAGAGTATGCCAACAATTCAGCAGTTAGTAAGAAAAGGCCGCAAGAAGCTGGCAGACAAGAGCAAGGCACCTGCTCTTGACTCATGCCCGCAGCGCAGGGGAGTATGTGTTCGCGTATATACTACCACGCCCAAGAAACCTAACTCAGCCATGAGAAAAGTTGCCAGGGTAAGGCTGACCAACCAGAAAGAGGTCAATGCCTACATCCCGGGTGAAGGACACAACCTGCAGGAGCACTCCATAGTGCTTATCAGGGGCGGAAGGGTAAAAGACCTCCCGGGTGTCCGCTACCACCTTGTCCGTGGCGCACTTGATACATCCGGTGTTGATGGCCGCAAGCAGAGAAGGTCAAAATACGGAACAAAAAGACCAAAGAAGTAACAGTTAAAGGATTCAAGATATGAGAAAGGCGAAACCAAAGAAAAGGATCCTCCTACCGGACCCGAAATTCAACGATCCGTACGTTACCCGTTTCATCAATAACCTGATGTACGATGGTAAAAAAACCGTTGCCTTCAGGATATTCTATGACTCACTGGATATTGTCGGCGAGAAGATGAAAAACGTGGAGAAGAGCCCTCTCGAGATTTGGAAACAGGCTCTTGACAATATCACTCCGCACGTCGAGGTTAAAAGCCGCAGGGTTGGTGGTGCCACTTTCCAGGTGCCCCTCGAGATACGTCCTGACCGCAAGGTGAGCATCAGCATGAAGAACCTTATTCTCTTCGCGCGTAAGCGCACAGGCCGCAGCATGGCCGAGAAACTTGCAGCAGAGGTGATGGCAGCCTACAACAATGAAGGCGGTGCATTCAAGAAAAAAGAGGATACCCACCGTATGGCCGAAGCCAACAAGGCATTCGCCCATTTCAGGTTCTGATAACCTTTAAGTGTGGTTAGCCGGGAGCAGAGAATGAACAGCGATCTCAAACATACCAGGAACATTGGCATAATGGCCCATATTGATGCCGGGAAGACTACAACTTCCGAGCGCATTCTCTATTTCACGGGCCGTGTGCACCGCATTGGCGAAGTCGATGACGGCAATGCCACCATGGACTGGATGGTGCAGGAGCAGGAGAGAGGGATCACTATCACATCAGCTGCCACTACCACATTCTGGAAATACCGGGATCAGCTTTTCAAGATCAATCTCATTGACACGCCGGGGCACGTAGACTTCACCATGGAGGTTGAGAGGTCTCTGCGCGTACTTGACGGTGCTGTGGCGGTCTTCTGCGCTGTTGGCGGCGTTGAACCCCAGAGCGAGACCGTCTGGAGGCAGGCCAATAAATACAATGTTCCTCGAATAGCGTTTGTCAACAAGATGGACCGCTCCGGTGCTGATTTCTTCGGAGTGGTGCAGCAGATGAAGGACAAGCTGGGGGCTCACCCGGTGCCTGTGCAGATACCTGTCGGTTCCGAGGAAAATTTCGATGGCATCATTGACCTTGTTGAGATGAATGCCATTATGTTCGAGGAGAGTGATGACCCGCTCATGAACTTCACTATCAAGCCAATACCTGATTTTATGAAGGAGGAGGCAACCGAATGGAGGATGAAGCTGGTTGAGGCATGCGCCGAAATGGATGATTCTATCCTTGAACGTTACCTTGAAGATCATGAGAGCATTACTGCTGATGAACTTATTGCAGTGCTGCGCCGCAGGACCGTTGAGGGAGTAATAGTTCCCGTCTTCTGCGGAGCCGCTTTCAGGAACAAGGGGATACAGCGCCTCCTGAACGGAGTGGCAGCATACCTGCCCTCCCCGATTGACGTGGGTGCCATCAATGGGAGGGACCCTCGCGATGACAGGGAGGTTATGCGCAAACCTGAACCTGACGAGCCTTTTGCTGCTCTCGCCTTTAAAATAGCTACCGATCCTTACATGGGAAGGCTGGTCTTCATGAGGATCTATTCCGGTACCCTCAATGCAGGAGACACCGTTCTCAATGTCAGGACAGGCAAGAGGGAGAGAATCAACCGTCTCTTCCAGATGCATGCAAACAAACAGAATCCCGTTGAAACCGTCTATGCAGGTGACATATGTGCAGCGGTGGGATTCAAAGACCTCAAGACCGGAGATACACTCTGTGCCATTCACAAGCCGGTGGTGCTTGAATCAATGGAATTCCCGGAACCGGTTATCTGGATTGCCATTGAGCCAAAAACACAGGCTGATATTGACCGTCTGGCCATTGCACTCGGCAAACTTACCGACGAGGATCCCACCTTCATGGTGAAGACAGATCCTGACAGCGGACAGACAGTCATCAGCGGCATGGGTGAACTGCATCTTGAAGTCCTTATTGACCGTCTTAAGAGAGAGTTCTTTGTTGAATGCAACCAGGGCAAGCCCCAGGTGGCATACAAGGAGGCTATCACAACCTCCTGTATACACAGGGAGCTCTTCAGGAAACAGACCGGCGGCAAGGGCAAATTCGCGGATATCACCGTGGAGATTATGCCTGCCGACGATGGTGTTACCGGACTGACCTTCGTGAACGAGATCAGGGGAGGCAATGTACCCAGGGAATATATCCCTTCAGTGGAAAAAGGATTCCGTGAGGCCATGACGAATGGCCCGCTGGCCGGTTTTCCCCTCGACAGCCTAAAGGTTATCCTCAAAGACGGTTCGTACCATCCGGTTGACTCAGATTCGCTCTCGTTCGAGATTGCAGCCAGGCAGGCCTTCCGCAATGCGACGGCCAAATGCCGCCCGGTGCTGCTCGAACCGGTAATGAACGCCGAGGTGGTCACCCCCGAAGAATACGTGGGTGACGTCGTGGGCGACTTCAACAGGCGAAGAGGCAAGGTGGAAGGTATGGAATCGAAAGCAGGTGCAAGGGTAATTAAAGCAAAAGTACCTCTGGCAGAAAACTTCGGATACGTTACAGTACTGCGTACCCTTACCTCGGGCAGGGCTACATCAACGATGGAGTTCTCGCATTTTGAAGAGGTGCCTGCAGAATTAGCGAAGAAAATTATTGAAGTAACAACAGGAAAATACTTTTAACAGAGATGAGTCAGAAAATCCGCATCAAACTGAAGTCTTACGATCATAACCTGGTCGACAAGTCGGCTGAGAAGATTGTCAAGACGGTCAAATCAACGGGTGCAGTTGTCAGCGGCCCTATACCGTTGCCCACCCATAAGAGGATCTATACGGTGCTCCGTTCACCGTTTGTGAACAAGAAATCAAGAGAGCAGTTCCAACTGTCTTCGTACAAACGCCTGCTCGACATATACAGCTCAACACCCAAAACCATCGATGCTCTGATGAAGCTTGAGCTGCCCAGCGGAGTGGAAGTGGAAATAAAAGTGTGAAACCGGAAAAACAGTGAATTATGCAGGGATTAATAGGAAAAAAGATTGGAATGACCTCCGTCTTCAATAAAGATGGAAAGAGCATTCCATGCACAGTCCTGGAAGTGGGCCCGTGTGTGGTGTCACAGGTCAAGACTGTGGAGAAAGACGGTTATTCGGCTTTGCAACTCAGTTTTGACGACAAGAAGGAAAAGGCAAGCAACAAGGCTGAGATAGGTCATTTCAAGAAGGCCGGCACAGGCCCGAAGAGGAAAATTGCCGAGTTTGCCGGATTCGAGGAAGGCAAATACAAGAGAGGCGATGTCATTACAGTTGAACTCTTTAATGATGATACATATCTTGATGTCAGGGGCTGGACCAAAGGAAAAGGCTTCCAGGGCGTCATCAAGCGTCATGGTTTCGGCGGCGTAGGCGATTCAACCCACGGTCAGCACAACAGGCTCAGGGCTCCCGGTTCATTGGGCGCATCTTCATGGCCGTCAAGGGTTATGCCCGGAATGCACATGGCAGGACAAAAAGGCGGAAAACAGCAGGAAACAGAACTGATGATCGTTAAGATCTTACCCGAATCAAACCTGCTTCTCGTCAAGGGTGCCGTACCCGGCCCCAAAGGTGGTTACGTAATAATAACAAAGTGATGGAAGTAGCAGTAATTAACATAGACGGCAAGGAGACCGGAAGAAAGGTCAACCTGAATGAGGCCATCTTTGGCATTGAACCCAATGACCACGCTATTTACCTTGATACCAAACAGTATATGGCAGGTCAGAGACAGGGCACACATAAAACCAGGGAACGTGCAGAGGTCATGGGCAGCACACGCAAGCTCAAGAGACAGAAAGGTACCGGAACAGCACGTTTCGGCAGTATCAAGAACCCTCAATTCCGTGGCGGTGGTCGCACCTTCGGCCCCAGGCCCCGGTTCTACGGATTCAAACTCAACAAGAAGGTAAAGGAACTGGCCAGAAAATCAGCTCTTACATACAAGGCAAGAGAAAACAAAATCATTATCCTGGAAGACTTCTCATTTGATGTTCCGAAGACTTCGAAAATGGCCGGGATCAGCGCAAACCTCAGCCTCCCGAATAAAAAATCAGTCATTGTTTTACCGGAACAAAATAAAAATATATATTTGTCATCGCGAAATTTGCAGGGAGTTGAAGTTGTAACTATCAGTGATTTAAATACTTATACAATTATGAAAGCTTCAACTCTAGTGCTGACGGAGAGCGTAGTTGATGTTTTGCAGTCAACATTATAAACCAGGAGCAGAGAAATGGAAATACTTATCAAACCCATAGTGACCGAGAAAATGACCAACCAGGGCGAGAAGTTCAACCGGTATGGTTTCCTGGTTAACCGTAAGGCCAACAAGCTTCAGATCAAGAAGGCTGTTGAGGGGCTTTACGGGGTCAATGTAGAGAGTGTCAACACCATCAATTATGGTGGCAAGAGTAAGACCCGCTACACCAGGTCAGGTGTGACAAAAGGCCGGACGGCAGCAACGAAAAAGGCTATTGTCACTCTCGCCAAAGGGGAGACTATAGACTTTTACAGCAACATTTAATATAATATGGCAGTCAGAAAGATCAAGCCTGTAACACCAGGCCAGAGACATAAGATCACGAGTAACTTTGACGATGTAACCCGTGATAAGCCGGAGAAATCCTTGCTCGCACCGCTGAAGAAGTCGGGAGGAAGGAACGTTGACGGCAGGCGGACCATGAGGTACCTCGGTGGTGGTCACAAGAGAATGTACCGTGTGATCGATTTCCAGAGGACCAAGGACGGCGTTGCCGCTAAGGTAACTTCGATCGAATACGATCCGAACCGTTCGGCACGTATTGCCCTCCTTACCTATGAAGATGGAGAGAAGAGGTATATAATTGCTCCCAACGGTCTGAAGGTTGGCCAGGAGGTGATGTCAGGAAAGACGGCACACCCTGAGGTTGGAAACACTCTTTTTCTTGAAGACATTCCTCTCGGCACCCTGGTTCACAACATAGAGCTGAAGCCTGGCAGGGGTGCAGCATTGGCCCGCAGTGCAGGTACTTTTGCACAGCTGGCTGCCCGTGACGGCAAGCATGCAATCATCAAGCTCCCCTCGGGAGAGACCAGGATGGTGCTTACTGCATGCCGCGCCACGATAGGAATTGTTTCGAACACTGACCACAACCAGGAGAGGTCCGGAAAGGCAGGCCGCAAGCGCTGGCTCGGCCGCAGGCCAAGGACCAGGGGCGTTGCAATGAACCCGGTTGATCATCCAATGGGTGGCGGTGAAGGAAGAGCTTCCGGTGGTCATCCGCGCTCACGCAGCGGAATGCCCGCCAAGGGTTTCAAGACCAGGAGCCGTACCAAATACTCTGACAAGCATATTATTGAAAGAAGGAAAAAATAATTGATACGATGAGCAGATCTATTAAAAAAGGCCCATTCATCGATATTCACCTGAGCAAAAAGGTGGAGGCAATGAATGACAGCGGAAAGAAAACTGTGATCAAGACCTGGTCGAGAAGATCAGTTATTTCACCCGATTTTGTGGGCCACACCCTGGCAGTGCATAACGGAAACAAATTTATACCTGTTTACATTACCGAGAACATGGTTGGTCATAAGCTGGGCGAGTTTGCCCCTACCCGTATTTTCCGCGGTCATGGTGGAAAACAGAGATAGGTAATGTGGCATAGAAACTGAAAAAGAATCAGAAATGGGTGCAAGAAAAAGAATAAGCGCAGCAGCAAGGAAGGAAGCCGCTAAGGAGAAGGCTCAGGCACGTCTTCGCAATGTGCCGACCTCACCGCGCAAAATGAGGCTGGTTACCGATCTTATACGTGGCCAGGAAGTGAACAGGGCTCTTGATATCCTGAAGTTCAGCAAGCAGGAAGCTTCGCGCAGACTGGAAAAACTTCTCCTCTCGGCCATCGCCAACTGGCAGGCAAAGAATGAAGGAGTCCGTCTTGAAGAGAGTGACCTTTACGTAAAGGAGGTTCAGGTTGACGGCGGCCGCATTCTGCGCCGTATCAGGCCTGCCCCCCAGGGAAGGGCTTACCGTATACGCAAGAGATCAAACCATGTAACCCTTGTGCTGGGTAGCAGGAAACAGGAAGTTGAAAATATTTCAGAGTAAACAATGGGACAGAAAGTAAATCCGATAGGCAACAGAATAGGAATCATCAAGGGATGGGACTCAAACTGGTATGGTGGCAATGACTTCTCAGGCAAACTTGTTGAAGACACCAAAATCAGGGAATACCTGAATGCCAGGCTTGCCAAGGCAAGTCTTTCGAAGATCGTCATTGAACGTACCCTCAAGCTCATAACCGTAACCGTGAACACGGCACGCCCCGGCATCATCATCGGCAAAGGCGGACAGGAGGTTGACAAGCTGAAGGAAGAGCTCAAGAAGATCACCAAGAAGGAGGTCCAGATAAACATCTTCGAGGTAAAGCGTCCGGAGCTTGATGCTGCAATAGTTGCCAGCAACATAGCACGCCAGGTAGAGGGAAAGATCTCATATCGCCGCGCCATAAAGATGGCCATTGCCTCGACGATGCGCATGGGCGCCGAAGGTATAAAGGTTGTTATCTCAGGCAGGCTCGGCGGTGCAGAAATGGCCCGCAAGGAGACCTACAAGGATGGCAGGATTCCTCTCCATACTTTCCGTGCAGACATTGACTACGCCCTTGGCGAAGCCCTTACCAAGGTTGGCCTCATTGGCATAAAGGTATGGATATGCAATGGTGAAGTATATGGCAAGCGTGACCTCAGCCCCAACATTGGTGCGAAGAACATCAAGGGAGGCAAGGCACCCACAGGCGGCTACAGGAAAAGGAGCGACCGCGGTGACCGTGGAAGCAAGAGGTAATGGAGATAAGTAAAACAACAGTTAATATAATATAGCGATGTTACAACCGAAGAAGACCAAATACAGGAGGAGCCAGAAGGGCAAGATGAAAGGCAATGCCCAGAGAGGCAATCAGCTGGCATTCGGATCATTTGGCATCAAAACCCTTGAGGAGGCATGGATTACCGGCCGTCAGCTTGAGGCTGCACGCCAGGCTGTGACCCGTTACATGAAACGTGAAGGCCAGATATGGATCCGTGTCTTCCCTGATAAACCGATAACCAAGAAGCCTGCAGAGGTGCGTATGGGTAAAGGTAAGGGTGCGCCCGAAGGATTTGTGGTTCCCGTTACCCCCGGCCGCATCATCATTGAAGCCGAAGGCGTTCCCTTTGAAGTGGCAAGGGAAGCACTGCGCCTCGCAGCCGGTAAACTGCCGGTGGCAACAAAATTCGTGGTGCGTCATGATTACGCAGTGGAATAAAAAGAAGAAGCAATGAAAAGTTCAGAGATAAGAGAATTAAGCAACCAGGAGCTTCTTGAACGTATTGACAACGAGAAGACCGCACTTGTGCGCATGAGACTAAACCACGCAATCTCTCCACTTGATAATCCCCAGAAGATCAAGGAGAGCAGGAAAACAATTGCCAGGCTCATGACAGAAATGCGCAAGAGAGAGATCAGTAAGAAAACAAAATAGCCGTATCAGCATGGAAAGGAACCTTAGAAAAGAACGTACAGGTGTTGTCGTCAGCAATAAGATGGACAAATCTATCGTCGTTGCCATTCACAGAAAGGTCAAACACCCGATCTATGGCAAATTCGTCAGAAAGACAAAGAAGCTCATGGCTCACGATGAGGAGAACAGCTGCAACATCGGTGATACGGTGCGCATAAT
>ERZ1026805.1830-NODE-1830-length-10716-cov-7.567770_pt1 | contig 10716 bp, 10 predicted proteins | sample MGYA00520883_ERZ1026805 | MGnify/ENA primary metagenome ERZ1026805 (study PRJEB33270, sample SAMEA104284476) | anaerobic digester metagenome | biome: Anaerobic digester microbiome; feature: mesophilic sludge digester; material: Anaerobic digester biomass... | reverse complement strand
ATGCCTGGGCCGTCGGCACTGCAACGTCCGGCCTCTGCGGGATGCTCTTGATGAGAGTGTCGAGGGTGTCCAGGGCCTTCTGGGGGTTGTCTTGCTGGAGGTAGATCCGGGCCAGCATGACCCGGGAGGTAACGGCATTGGGATCCTTTTCGAGGGTTTCGGCAAGGATCTTCTGCGCGCCGGATGGGTCGCCTTTTTCCAGGAGCAGCTGGGCGATCACGGTTTTCGCGGCAGTGGTGTCCTCGATCTTCCGAGCGGTTTCCGCCAGGGCGATGGCTTGGTCGAGGTTCCCTTTCTGCTGCATAATGCCTGATTCCAGCAGATACGGGCTCGGATCGTTGGGGAATTTGGCCTTGAGCTCGGAAATCAGAGCAGTGAAAAGGTCGTCCATGCGATGGCCTGCATAGAATCGGGCGAGGGCGATGCCTGCATTGATATTGTCGCCCTCCACCCGGTAGGCGTCCTCGGCCCACTCGCGTGCGCGCTTGATATCATCCTTGAAGGCATAGATGTCGCTGGCAAGGAACCGTATCTTGGAGGATTCAGGATAAAGGGACGAACCGCTGGAGAGGAGCGCCAGGGCGTCTTCAACTCTGCCTGTTGCCATGTACATCTGTACGGCGTTGATGATAGTCGCCTCCAGGGGCTTGGGATCCTTGAGCAGCCCGTCCATGATGGCGACGGCCTCCTTCTGTTTGCCGCTCTGGAAAAGGGCCTGCGCAAGCATCTCCTGTGCCTTTCTGTTTTCCGGCTCATATTCGAGTATTATCGATGCCTGCTTTTCCGCCAGGTCATATTTCCTGGCAAGGAGTTGGATGGATGTGAGATATTCGTGCGCCTTCGTATTTCTTGGGTCGATGCCGACCGCCCTGGAAAACGCCTTGTATGCGTCGCTGGCCTTCATCATCTTGAGCTGTATCTCGCCTAAGGTGACGAGGGTCTGTGCATCGTCGGGTGCGATCTGGAGCGCGTTCTGAAACTCGATTGCCGCCTCTGCGTACTTTTCTTTTTCCATGTACGACTGGGCGCTTCTCAGGTATGCTTCTCTCTTCTCTTCAGGGCTCTTGCTGCATCCGCCCGCCAGGAGAAGACCGGGGATCAAAAGGGCAAGGAAGATACCGGTGAAACGTTTCATATCACCTCCATATCATTTACTGCAGGGAAAATACCACAGATCCGAACAAAGGGAAAGGAATATGCTTCGAAGGTCTGCACATGCAGCCGGGTGGCCGTACGGCTTTCAGCTCTTCAGGAGAGCCGTAAGAAGCGACCTTTCCTTGACTTCTTCAGGCCGAGATACTATCTATCAGATTAACTGAATGCTGGAGGAACCATGATATTCGATCCGCTGTATATCATCATGATTTTGCCTGCACTGCTCCTGAGCATTTACGCTCAATTCAAGGTGAAATCGACGTATTCGCGATTCTCGAAGGTTTCTACCTACCGGGGGATCACCGGGGCCCAGGCGGCCCGCGAAATACTGCGATCGGCCGGGGTGCACGGTGTGGACATCGAGCTCACACGGGGCTTTCTTTCGGATCACTATGATCCCCGTTCCCGGGTGCTGAGGCTTTCCGAGTCGGTATACGCGGGGGACTCGATAGCGAGTGTGGGAGTTGCTGCCCATGAGGCGGGCCATGCAATACAGCACGCGCACGGATATGCGCCTCTCAAGCTGAGGAGCGCCCTCGTGCCCGTTTCCTCCTTGGGCTCGAATCTTGCGTGGCCGCTGCTTATCATCGGGTTCATTTTCATGGCGCAGTCTCTCATCCTGGCCGGCATCGTCTTCTTCAGCCTTGCAGTTCTGTTCCAGATCGTCACCCTCCCCGTGGAGTTCAATGCATCTTCCCGGGCTCTTCAGGCTCTCCCGGCTTCAGGAATCCTCTCAGACAGCGAAGTCGCAGGGGCCCGCAAGGTGCTCACCGCTGCCGCGCTCACCTATGTCGCCGCAGCGACGGCCGCTGTCCTGCAGCTGGTGTATTTTCTCCTCAGGGCGGGTGTTCTGGGCAACGATGACTGAGTGAGGGAGGGCATCATCAGGCCGGAGGAGGACAGCGAGCTTCTGCTTGAGAAAGATCGACCAGGAGTCGGCTCCGGAGCTGAGCGGGCCTCGGGATCGCCTGTAGTGAAACCTCATGAACATTCCATCACCCGATGACGGTGCAGCCTTGTGCGCCCCGTACCATGGACAGGCTGGCAAAGGGCATTATTCAATTTATATCAGACATCCAATTTGACGATGTAAGAGGTAATGACTAGGAGTTTTTACTCAGCCGCTTTACTGTTTGTCTTCGACCTGGCGGTCGCAGCGGGCGCCGTATTTTTCGCCAAGTATATCGAGAGATGGCTGCCGGGCGTATCTCTCCCGGACGAGCTCCTGTGGCTCAAGGGGAGCATTTACGCCTCAGTGGGAGTCGTGTGCTTCTATTTTCAGGATCTTTACAACTGGAAATACTGGCGGAGAACCTCGGAGCTCACCTCGTCGATTCTTCTGGGCGGAGGGCTGGCACTGATCGTGCTGGCGCTCATCTATTACATCATCCCTACGGTCGGCCTCGAGCGCAATGTGCTCTTGGGCGCGCTTTTCATCACGCTGGCCGCGTCATTTGCCATCAGGGCTGTGTACCTGAAGTTCCGGTTCATCGACCGCAGGGGCACCAGGGTCGTGGTGCTCGGGGATGGCGACAACGCAAAGTTTCTCTTCAGGGAAATCCGCGCCGGCGGGTATCCGGTCACGCTGGAAGGCTATATCGGCAGAAACAACTGGGACCTCGCTTCCCGGTGCCTGGGGGATGTATCCGATATGCACCGGGTCATCAAGGAAATCGAGCCGGACCTCCTGGTGGTTGCTCCAGATGGATGGCGGGGGACACTGCCCATCGATGATCTGCTGCATATCAAGCTGACCTCGTGCGACGTCATCGATGCGCCGAGCTTCTATGAGCGTGTGACCGGGAGAATCCTCGTAGAGGAGATCCGTCCGAGCTCCATCATCTTTACCCGCGGCTTCTTGAGTTCTCCGGTACAGGATGTCTTGAAGAGGGGATTCGATATATTCTTCGCCCTTCTGGGGATTGTAACGACGCTCCCCATCATGGCGCTGACCGCCCTGGCCATCCGCCTCGACTCTCCCGGGCCGATCTTTTATCTTCAGCAGCGTGTAGGAAAGGACGGCAGAGACTTTAACCTGATCAAGTTCAGGTCCATGAGGCAGGACGCGGAAAAGAAGGGCCCCCAGTGGGCGTCACAGAACGATCCGAGGGTCACCCGGGTGGGGCGTGTCATCCGGAAGCTCAGGATCGACGAGCTTCCGCAGTTCATCAATGTCCTCAAGAACGACATGAGCTTTGTCGGTCCCCGGCCCGAACGCCGATATTTCGTGGATCAGCTCGAGAAGGTGATTCCCTACTATGCACTGAGGCTCCACGCAAAACCGGGAATCACAGGGTGGGCGCAGATCAATTACCCCTACGGCGACACCATTGAAGACGCCAAGGAAAAGCTGAAGTACGAGCTGTTCTATATGAAGCACCGTTCCCTGTGGCTGGATCTGGTCATCATATTCCAGACCGTCAAGGTCGCGATCAAGGCACGGGGGTCCCAGTAAGGTCGGTTTCTCTCCCGCCGCACGGAGCTCCCCGGAGGATGCGGCAGGACTTTTCTACAGCGCGGACAGGACGACAGGACCGTCTTTTGTGACGGCGATGCTGTTTTCGAAGTGGGCTGACAGCGAGGCGTCCTCGGTGACCGCTGTCCATCCGTCGCTCTGGATCAGAACCTTGTAGGTCCCCGCGTTTACCATGGGCTCGATAGCCAGCGTCATGCCCTCCTGCAGGACGGGTCCCTTGCCCCTTCTGCCGAAATTGGGAATCTGGGGGGCTTCGTGAAGATTCCTGCCGATGCCGTGGCCGACAAAGTCTCTCACTACGCTGAAACCGCCTTCCTCAACGACCTTCTGGACCGCTGCGGAGATGTCGGAGAGATGATTGCCCGGCACCGCCTGGGAGATCCCGGCGTCGAGAGATTCTCTCGTCACCTCAATGAGTTTTTTTGCCTGCGGAGAAATGGTCCCTACCGGGAATGTACGGGCCGCATCGGAGTAAAAGCCGTCGAAGAGAGCGCCCACATCGATGCTGATGATATCCCCGGACTGGAGTACCCTGGGGCCGGGAATGCCGTGGACCACCTCGTCGTTGACCGAGGTGCACAGGGTGGCGGGGTAATCCCGGTACCCTTTGAACGCGGGCAGGGCCCCGTGTGAGCGGATGAAGAGCTCCGCCTCCTTGTCGAGCTCGATCGTCGAAATGCCGGGAAGGATCATGGGACTGATGTGCTCGAAGAGCTGTGCAAGAATGCGGTTCGCCTCCCGCATGATCGCAATTTCATACTCGCTTTTTATGATTATCATCCATTCAGAACCTTTTTGAGCGGATACTCGATGATGCCGCGCGCTCCCGCTCTCAGGAGCTCGGGGATCAGGTTTCTCGACTGGGATTCGTGGATAATGATTTCCAGAGAATACCAGTTGGGATCGTGGAGCGGGCTGACAGTGGGAGAAGTCAGAGCGGGAAGCATGTCGATGATCTGCTCGAGGCTCTCCTTGGGTGCATTCATCTTCAGCCCCGCCATGCCGGTCGCCTGGAGGGCGGACTTGAGCATCAGTGCGATCTGCTCGATCTTGGTCCGCTTCCTGCTGTCTTTCCACGAGTTTCTGTTGGCGATGAGCTTGGTATTCGTGACGAGCAGCTCCTCGATGATCTTGAGGTTATGTGCCCGGATAGTCGAGCCTGTCTCCGTCACTTCAACGATGGCGTCCGCCAGGCCGTCCACGACCTTGGCCTCGGTCGCGCCCCAGGAAAATTCGACCTCAACGGGGATGTTTCGCTCCCGGAAGTACTTCTTGGTAAAGTTAACCAGCTCGGTAGCGATCTTTTTCCCCCGAAGGTCTTCGACGCTGCGGATCTCGGATTTTTCGTCAACCGCCAGCACCCATTTTGCCGGGTGGTAGGTCGCTTTGGAGTAGATCAGATCTTCGACCTCCTGCACGTCGGAGGAGTTTTCCAGAATCCAGTCCTTGCCGGTGAGCGCAACATCGAACAGCCCGGACTCCACATAGCGTGATATCTCCTGCGCCCTCACGAGGGCACATTCAATATCCGCGTCGTCGATAGAGGGGAAATAGCTCCTCGACGACATGGTGATCGTCCATCCCGCATCCCGGAAAAGCTCGATGGTGGACTGCTGGAGGCTTCCCTTGGGAATCGCAAGACGTATCAGGCTCATGACTTGTAGACCTCTTTGGGATCGAACACCTTCACTCCGTCTTCAATCATCCGTCCGTCTTCGATCCTGCGGTAGAAGCATGACCGGTAGCCGGTATGGCAGGCCGCCCCTCCCACCTGCTCCACCTTGAGTACGATAGTATCATGGTCACAGTCGGTGCGCACTTCTTTCACCTTCTGGAAATTGCCCGATTCTTCACCCTTTCTCCAGAGCTTGCCGCGCGACCTGCTGAAATAGCACGCGCGCCCGGTTTTCAGTGTTTCTTCGAACGCCTCCCGGTTCATGTACGCAAGCATGAGAATTTCACCGGTCTGCCAGTCCTGCGCGATAGCGGGGACGAGACCGCCCTGTTTTTCAAAGTCTATAAAGGTATCTATCATGTTGTCTCCTCGGTTCTCAAGGGCTTACCAATATTTCAGCCGGGGTGTCAAGCAGGCATCTGGGCAGAATCACAGGCTCAGATCAGGGTTTGTGGACATTCACTCCCAGGAGGTCTTCGGCCGCCTCTTTGAGGATCTCCGACAGGGTGGGGTGAGGACAGTAGGCGCCCAGGAACTGCTCCGCCGTGAGTCCCTGGTCCACGGCAAGAGCGGCCCATGCAATCAGGTCCGTGGCGTGAGGCGCGATGATGCTGATCCGCTGAAGCATACCTTCGGGTGAAGCGGTGATGTGGGCGTAGCCGTCTCCTGCCTCCATGGTCCGCGCCCTTCCGAGGGCGGAAAGAGGGAACGTGCCTGTTCTTGAAGCCCGTGTGCCATCAACCGAAGAGCTGATGCCTACGGAAGCGATCTCCGGGTGGGTATAGATGACCGACGGGATGTTGCGGTAGGAAATCGTTTCGCTTCCTCCCGTGATGTGATCCACCGCAACGGCCGCCTCACGTGAGGCGACGTAGGCGTACATGTGCTCGCCTGTCACGTCCCCGATGGCATACACACCCGGGACCGTGGTCTGCAGGTGTTCGTCCACGACTATGCCACCGGAATCCCTGCGGAGAACGCCCAGCTTTTCGCAGCCGTCTGGCACAACAGGGTCTCTCCCTATGCACAGGAAGACTTGCTCTGCATCGATCGTCTTCTTTCCCTCGGGTGTATCCACGGACAGCGCATATGGGCCGGAGCCTTCGACGTGGGAGACGTATGCCGAGGTATACACGCTCAGTTTTCTCAGGAGCTTGGTCATATATACGGAGACATGCTCGTCTTCCAGGGGAAGGATCCTCTCACGGGCCTCGATGAGCGTCACGTCCACCCCGAGGGTGCTGAAGATATGGGCCATTTCCATTCCGATCACACCGGCTCCGATGATGGCCAGCGACTCAGGCAGCTCGGTGATGTCAAACACCTCGTCGCTGGTCCATATGCCTCCCGCTTCGAAGAGCCGGGGCCTCTTCGGCTTCGATCCGGTGGCGATGACTGTGTTTCGGGCCTTCAGCCGCATGTCTTGCGCGCGGATAATCCCAGGCTCCTCGATATCCGCCATACAGGGGAAGATGTCCACGCCGTGATGCTTCAGGAGGTATTCAACCCCCTTTGAAAGTCTGGTGACGACGCGGTCTTTCCGAGCCTTCACCCGGGTGAAATCCACGGCGGGGTTCTCCACTCTGATCCCGAACTTCTCGGCGTTTCTGATCTTCATGAGAAGGCTGACGCTTTCGATATAGGTTTTCGTCGGGATGCAGCCGGTGTTCGTGCAGGTTCCACCGAACCGCGATCCTTCGGCGATGCCCACCCTCAACCCTTTCTTTGCAGCGAGAATGGCGGCCGTGTATCCGCCGGGCCCTGCGCCGATAACTATCAGATCATAGGTCTCAGACATCTCCGCTCACCGGCTTTTTCTTTTTTCGGGGAGGTATCGGATAGTAGGCGTCCAGATACCGGTGTCTACGGACACCAATGGCCTCACGGTGGATCATGAGCATCTCCTTGCGTCTCATAGCTTCCCTTCTGAGGTCATTGAACTCGTCCACCAGTGTGTTGTACACATGCACATCCGCCGTCTTTTCCAGAACCTTTCCCAATGCGTTCATTTTCTCGAGGACGCTTTCCAGCAGGTCCCCGCTATGGCCGAGCGCCTTGGCCATCTCCTCGACGATTTCCTCCTGGGTCTTATCGACACTGTCTCTGCCCATAGAAAGAAATTACTACCACAGAAGCAAGGACAATGAAAAGCACATGAGCATGCATGGCATATCGATGAGAAAGAAGGTTTGGCTTTTCCTGAAGAGATGGTTCATTTATAATGAAACAATTGAAGTCGGATACATAGGGGCCGCGGAGTTCGCCGTGGTTTTGAGGGATATTCGCAGACATGCCTGCATGGCGGCAACCTGTCAGAATAACAGGATGATGTGAATAAAGATAGATACACTGAAAACCGATAAGCTTGCTTGATGGAGGGCGCTTCGATGAATGGAGAAATCATGTGTGAGGAGATCGACACGACCATACAGTCCCTTGGAGATCCCACCATTGATTCTCCTCTTCTCGCGACCACCCGGTTTGTTGAGGAGAGCGAGCGGGTGCTCATCGACTCTTCCCTGACCGCTGTCAATGCCTGCCTGAGGGATCGGAAGAAAATTCCTTCTTTCGAGTGCGCTGGCCCGAGGAAAAAGATCTTTTTCGACCCCTCGAAGACCAAATGCGGGGTCGTTACCTGCGGAGGGCTGTGCCCGGGCATCAATGACGTGATCCGGGGCATTGTCCATGAATTATATTTTATCTATCGAGTTGAGAACATTTACGGAATTCCCTATGGGCTTCAGGGGTTCATTCCCCGCTACCGGCATCCTTTTATTGATCTGACGCCTTCGTTTGTGGAGAATATTCACGAGCTGGGCGGCACGGTTCTGGGGTCGTCCCGCGGCTCCCAAGATATCGGCGAGATCGTGGATGCCATCGAACGGGTCAATCTGAACATCGTGTTCTTCATCGGGGGCGACGGAACACTGAAGGCCGCCTCCGCCGTCGCCCGGGAAATGCTGGCACGGGGATACACCGGCTCGGTGATTGCGATTCCCAAGACTATCGACAACGATATCAGCTTTGTCTCTCAGACTTTCGGATTCGACACGGCGGTGGAAGAAGCCAGAAAGGTCATCCAGTGCGCGCATGTCGAATCCAGAGGAGCGCCCTGCGGCATTGGCCTGGTGAAACTCATGGGAAGGGATTCCGGTTTCATCGCCGCCAACGCGGCGCTCGCCTGCAGGGACGCTAATTTTGTGCTCGTTCCTGAAGAGGATTTCGACCTGGAGGGGGAAAAGGGATTTCTCGCAACGCTCGAACGCAGGCTCAAGGCGCGCGGACACGCCGTGGTCGTAGTGGCCGAAGGAGCAGGGCAGAAGTTCTTCGGCGATCTTCAGCAGCAGACCGACCCGTCCGGAAATGTAAAAAAGGGAGACATCGGCCTGTTCCTGAAAGAGCGGATCGAAGAGTACTTCACCGCTCGCCAGCTGCAGGTCAATCTCAAGTATATCGATCCGAGCTATGTGATCAGGAGCATCGTGGCCAACGCCTCGGATTCTATATTCTGCGGGTTCTTGGCACAGATGGCCGTTCATGCGGGTATGAGCGGGAAGACCGATATGCTCATCGGCCTGTGGAATAACGTCTATGTGCATGTACCCATCGAACTGAGCGTGAGGGAGAGGAAAAAAATCGATATCAACGGGCCCTTATGGATGTCGGTAAAGGAATCCACCGGGCAGCCGACCATGAAGAACGAATAGGGAAATGGGGCAGGCGAGGTACTGAAAAAAGGAGATGGATATGAAAGACAAGATTCTCGACGATGATGACATAATCGATCTGACTGACCTTCTGGAAGAAGGGGACCCGAAACAGGGCAAGGAAAAGAAGGATACCGGCGCGCCTGTGCGTCCGCCCGCAAGAGAGCCTGATTCTTTCGATCTGGGCAAGGAAATATCCATGGAGTATGATGTCTCGGTCGAAGAGATCGAGCACGGCTCGGAGAAGCTCGATATTGACGCCAGCCTCTCTTCGAACGAAGAGGTCGCCCTTTCCACGGGCAAGGAGGACAGCGGGGAGATAGTCCCGTCCGAGGAGCCTGCAGGAGAGGTCGAGTTCGATTTCGGCGACGCCGGGACAACGGGCCGGGAGAAGGCCGAGGCGTCCCTGCATGATTTTGGCACAGAAAAGGCGGGAGCCTCCTCCGGGGAGCAGGCATCTGATGCCGCCTTTGATTTCGACGCCGGAGACGATATCCGTCTGGAGCGGGGAGCCGGTAATGACCCTGCTCCGGAGCATGCCGGGGAGTTCGAGCCCGCACCATATTCCCTCGAAGAACAGGAACCCGTGCAACTTAAGACGGGGCGGGAAATTTCCGGAGAGATCGATCGTGAGACGGCAGTCCCTGCAGGAGGGCATCTCGCCGCAGACGCACTCGATGAGGTGAAGAAAGAAATACCCGCCATGCTCGAAGGGATTGTCAGACCGATCATAACCGAGATCGTCCGCGATCTGGTCGCCGCCACCCGCGAGCAGCTGCCGGGCATTGTCGAGAAAATAATCCGCGAAGAGATCGAAAAGCTCAAGAAGCTGGATTCCTGATCCTTAAGGTGCTCTTGAGACGGCCGGCCGCATCAGGAGCACCTGGGTTTCCCTTCCGGCCCGGACGATGAAGGAATCAGATGCCGATGCGGAGAAGGATCGGGCCGCAGCATCCACTTCCTGCCGATGGTTTTGCCTTTCACCACTTTTCATGCTATGAAAACCGCAGCCTACTGGTGAGGAGATGCAGATGCGAGACAGAGAATACAACCCCAATGATATCGAGCAGAAATGGTACAGCTCATGGGTGGATAAGGGCTATTTCCACGCCGACGAGAATGATGACTCCAAGCAGCCGTACACCATCGTGATCCCTCCCCCGAACGTCACCGGCGTCCTCCACATGGGGCATGCACTGAACAATACCCTGCAGGACATCATGATCCGCTACAAGCGGATGGACGGATACAACACGCTGTGGATGCCTGGTACCGACCATGCCGGTATCGCTACGCAGAACGTGGTGGAAAAGGCCCTGGCGGCGAAAGGCATATCGCGGCACGATCTGGGCAGGGAGGCGTTCATCGACGAGGTCTGGAAGTGGAGAGAGAAGCACGGCGGGCTTATCATCAGTCAGCTCAAGCGCCTGGGCGCCTCCTGCGACTGGGACAGGATCAGGTTCACCATGGACGAGGGTCTGTCGAATGCGGTCAGAAAGGTATTCGTCACCCTCTACCGTGAGGGACTGATCTACCGGAGCGATTATATCGTGAATTGGTGCCCCCGCTGCCACAGCGCCATCTCGGATCTCGAGGTGGAGCACGAGGAAGAAAGCGGGTTCCTCTGGCACATCCGATATCCGCTCGCCGAAGGTAAGGGCGATATCGTGGTTGCCACCACCAGGCCGGAGACCATGCTGGGC
>ERZ1026805.1825-NODE-1825-length-10736-cov-10.252317_pt1 | contig 10736 bp, 8 predicted proteins | sample MGYA00520883_ERZ1026805 | MGnify/ENA primary metagenome ERZ1026805 (study PRJEB33270, sample SAMEA104284476) | anaerobic digester metagenome | biome: Anaerobic digester microbiome; feature: mesophilic sludge digester; material: Anaerobic digester biomass... | reverse complement strand
GGAAATTCTCCGAATCTCCAAGAAGTTTCAACGCGGTATCGGCTCCTTTTCTGCCTTCATCTTTCATCTGTTCAAGTCTGGATTTACTGCTGGAGATAATGGCAATTTCCGACAGTGAAAAAACGCCGTTCATAAGAATAAGCAGAGATATGATCAGTAATTCCATAACAACAGAATAGCAGGCCTGGTCCGGCTGATTTCAAATAATGTCATAAAGATATTGCAAATATGCCAACTGTAGTTGTCTCGCGGTCTTGCAGTCTTGCAGTCTCATCCTATTTATTTAACTATCAGAAACAAGGCCCGGGATATGTTATAACATTGTTATAACGGGATGATACACGGCTAACAGCGTTCTTTTGCTGACCCTGTGCTCTGTGCCCTGTGCCATTTACAAATTGCCAATTGCCACACCATCGCTTATAATACATAATACATAACACATACATTTCCTGTTAACCTGTTCATCAATAAGACAAGTTATCCACTCCCGTCATCTTCCTTGTCTGAACAGTGGAACTGAACAGCGTTCTGAGTTCTTGGGCTGTTAGGCTTTGTGAGGGATTGAAATTGCCGGATGACATGTATTTCAGTATACTGCTGTAAAGCTGGCGGGCTTCAGGTTTATCCTGAACCGATCTCAGATCCGACATGCAGACAAGCAGTTTCCCTTTCCCGACGGCAAATTCAAAGATAAGGCCGAGCTTGTGGTTTCTTTCAAAATTATCAACCACCTGCACCAGGGGAAAATAATCCTTTGGCGCATTATCGAGTATGAAGGGCCTGCTGTTTTTAACAATGGGCCACCATTGCCAGTTTGTATGGAATTCGGTTGGAAAATCATTGAACAAGGGCAGGGCGGGATCTGTCAGGATCGACATTGTTCCGGGTGAAACAGGCTTATTATTGTTTTCAGAAATTGACTTGAACATCCTGTAATTCCAGTAGTCAGGTATATACAAACCCCCCACGCTTTGTTCCATGTAGTCTTTATGACCGGGAAAGAACAGAACTCTGGCACCCGATGACAGGTCCTCCAGCATTTTACCGTCGAGTTTCTCAGAAACAATTATATCAGCCGGAACATTTGTATCGACATCCGCGGGATAGATCCAAAGTGAATAGGAGTTCTCATAGGGAGTACCGCTGAGCTTTATTGACAGGGTAAGTTTCTCAGCTTTCGCGATTCCAGAAAAGTCAGCATTTAGCGGAATAATTTCAGATAAACCGCCCTGAGCGATTTCCATTGTTGTCCTGCTTTCAGCTATAGTTTCTCCGGCTGAATTTTTTATTTCCCACAATATTTCCTGATCGAGCAGGTTCCATCTTGAATAATTTGCAACTTTAATATCTGCCGCCAGCGTTTCATTGTTTGTCCAGCAGAATTTGTCAATCATGAGCAGTGGAACAACCCTGTTGTTGAAATGGCTAAATTCTTCAGGAGTGATAAGTCCTTTGCTGTCCATAAAGGCATCGAGTATCCCGACAAGGGCTGTTCCCTGACCGGGAAAATCCTGAAGGTCCAGCAGATGAAATCCCGCGAATCCGGGTGTTCTCAGGGCCATTTCAATATCTGCCCTGTAGCAGATAACGCTTGATGCACCTGAAGCCCTGAAAAAGTCATTTGCCTGACCGCTGAGATTATTTTCCTCCAGACGTTTCCTGAATATTTCAAGATTCCAGGGCTTAAGCACTCCGGTGTACTTCTTTATCTGATTGTAATCGGGATATACCTGGTACTGGCCAACCTCAGTACCGAGGGCCGGGACCGAGCAGTTCGCGATTGCTCCTGAATAATCAAGCCTGGTCGAAGGGTATCTGCCATTGATATAGCCGCCGTCAAATGCATCGGCAAACGAAAATGAAGCACGTATGTGGGTTTTATATGAATCGTCGGTATCCGGGCCTATCCTGCAGCCTGCGAAATAATCCTCGCCGGGAGCCTGTCCTCTGTAGCCAAGGTAATTATTTGATCCGTAAGCCATAAGCGGACGGTTGTCGATAGACCTGAAATGATTTAGAAAATCATTCATCACGGTCTGGTCGCCCGAAAGCTCATTCCCCAGGGCAAACATCACGAAGGAGGCATGATTGCCGTATGTTTCAAGGATTTTTTCTCCCTGTTTCAGAAGATAGTCATTCAGATCAGTGTTCCTGTCCCTGCTGAAACCGCCCCAGAATGACAGTTCGGGCTGCATATATATACCTTCGATATCGGCTGCCAGGAATGCTGCTTCCGGAGGGGTCCATGAATGGAACCTGAAGAAATTCATGTTGTAGGATTTGGCTGTCCTAAGCAACTCTCTCCAGCTTTCGACATCCATCGGCGGATGGCCTGTCAGTGGAAAAATGCATGCATCATGCTTTCCCCGCAGAAAAGTTTTCAGGCCGTTAATCGTGAACTGCGTTCCGCTGGTTGAAAACTTTCTCATCCCGAAATCCGTCGTGACGGCATCAAGAACACCATCTCCCATTAAAGCCAGCTCCAGTTTATAAAGAACAGGATCAAACTCGCTCCAGAGTTGAATTTCTTCGCCCAGGTCATAGCTCAGCTCAATTTTATTATCCCCGGGCTGAAGGTTGATACTGAAGGATCTCTTTTTCACCTTAACAGGACTTTCCGTATTCCATGAACCTGCCCTCATTACGACCGAAGCCGGCATTTCTGCTTCAGCAGCATTGAAAACAGTAAGTTTGACAATGACTTTCCCTGCTTCCGGATCAGGAAAGGTTTTAATATCTTTTATGTATGAGCTGTTAGTTGCTTCTAGGAAGAACTTCCCGATGATCCCGTTCCAGTTGGTCTGCGTATGTTCAGTCCAGGCATGTGAACCTGTAATCCCGTCCGGCACCGAGCCACGCCCATTGTTGACAAGGATTGTTATTGTATGCAAGCCCGGAGTCAGTAAAGCTGATAAATCATAAACCTGCGGCGTGAGAATATCGCTGTTTTCACCCGCAGGAGCAGAATCGATCCACACCCTGGTCGGCTTTGTCCGCTCCATGATAAGCCTTATATTAAGACCATCCCAATTTTCAGGAATATTTACCTCTTTCTGATACCAGGCCATCCCGGAATACATCAATTCGCGCGACAGCCTCATTGTTTCTGTGGTATCCCGGTTTACCAGGCCCTTCCTGTTTTCATCCATCGTACCCGGAAGGGATACCGAATCATTCAGCTTCAAAGCAAACCATTGCTTGTCGATACCGGTTCCTGAAGTATCCATGGCAAAACGCCACGATCCTTCGAGGGAGATAGTCTCCCTTGGCTGTGCAGAAAATTTAGCCTTGCAGGATGCCAAAAAGAGCGACAACCCTGCAAACAGGGGAAAAATGATCCGGAACATAATATTTGTTGTTTAATTACTTGCTAAATAAGACCGATTGCTTTTAACCATTTTATGCACAGTTCGGGCCATGAGGATTCGGTGCCTCCTTTTGCAGAAAGTCCATAACCGTGTCCTCCTTTCTGAAATACGTGGAGTTCGGCAGGGATCTTGTATTTCTGCAAACCCATGTAGTAATTAATGCTGTTCTTTACCGGAACAACCTCATCATCAGAAGAGTGAACAAGGAATGCAGGAGGGGTATCGCCGTTTATCTGTTTTTCGTTTGAAAAACGGAATACATTTTTCTCGGTCGGATCAAGTCCGATAAGGTTATTCCTTGTTCCCCTGTGGGTAAAGGTGGTATCCATTGTAATTACAGGATAGATAAGCAGGGAGAAATCAGGCCTGGCACTCACATTATCCTTCACTTCGTACACCTTATCGGCATAATGGGTTGAAATAGTGGATGCAAGGTGTCCCCCGGCAGAGAATCCTATAACACCCACTTTTTTCGGATCTATTTTCCATGCCGCGGCATTTCTGCGGATCACTCTCATGGCTTCCTGTGCATCCTGCAGTGGGCCGACCGTCTTATCGGTCATTATTCTGTCGGATGGAAGCCTGTATTTAAGTATTATCCCGGCTATACCATTGTCGTTTAGCCATTTTGCAATCGCGTTACCCTCGTGGTCGAAGGCAAGCGTTCCGTATCCGCCGCCGGGACATATCAACACGGCAGCCCCGTTTGCTTTTGCCGGATCGGGAAGACATACAGTGAGATCGGGTGTTACCACGTTGTTGGCACGTGTCACCCTGCCGTCGGTGCTTATGATGTTCTCAACGTAAGCCGGATCGCTCTTTGATCCGGGAATGCCGTCAGGCCAGAGTTTCACGACTGTTGGCTGAGCAAAGAGATTAATGGTCAGGAGCGCTGACAGGATCAACGCGATGCTTTTTCTGGAATTCATTTTACTTGATTTTAATGTCATTCTGCAATGATGAGAAATTATTTTTGTTACCAATACAAGAGGAATCCTACCAGGGTACTCTGGGTGATTTGTAATAGTTGATACCCATTTCCTCGAAGAACCTTGCATGATCTGCAAGACGGAACTTGTATTCATCCCAGTTTCTCAATGAGACCGGAGTCCATCCTATTTCAGCAACTCCCGGGAGCCTGGGGAACATCAGGTACTCGATATCTTCAAGTTTTGAAATGGTTTCAGCCCACATAGGGGCTTCTATACCAATGATGTTTTCCTTTGTCACTCCGGGCACATAGCTTGCAGGATCCCAGTTATAGTTGTCATCAACTTCTATAAAAGCAGCCCAGTGAAGACCGATATGCGTAGCAGAGTCATACTTCATATCGATATAGGTTTTTTTGGCCGGTGCCATAAGGACCTTAGCTCCCTGCGCAACAGCCTTTTTCGCATTCTCCTCGTTCGCCCAGCATTGGGCAACTGAATTCGGTTTTAATGTCGAAAGAGCTATCTCATCCCAGCCAACAACCCTTTTTCCATATTTTGCCACGATATCCTGTACCCTGTTGACAAAATAAATGTAGTCATCAACTTTTGTTGAATGTGATTCATCGCCTCCAATGTGGAAAAACGGACCGGGGGTAAGTGCGCAAATTTCCCTGACAACGTCATCTATAAACTGATAGGTGATCTCCTTCCTGGTGCAGAAGGAACTGAACCCAACAGTGGTTCCTGTGTAGAGTTCCGGGGCCTTTCCGTCGCAGTTAAGCTCGGGATAGGAAGAAAGGGCAGCATTTGTGTGCCCCGGCATATCTATTTCCGGAACTATTGTAATGTAACGGTCGGCTGCGAACTTCACTATATCTGAATACTGCTCCTGGGTATAGAAACCGCCCTTTCCGCCTCCCACCTGCGTACTTCCCCCATGGATTGTGAGATTGGGCCACGATTTTATCTCAATTCTCCACCCCTGGTCGTCGGAAAGGTGCATATGGAATGTATTGATCTTGTAGAAAGCCAGGTATTCGATCACCTGTTTGACATCTTCAACTCCGAAAAAATGGCGTGAGACATCGAGCATCATGCTCCTGTAGGAATATTCGGGCTTGTCAGAAATTGTACCTGATGGGATCATGAACAGCCCTTTTTTGCCTGATAAAGTGTCTTCCAGGGCTATCTGCCTGATTGTCTGAATACCTCTGAACAGGCCGGCCGGATTTGCAGCCGTCAGTTTCACCTTCTGCCTGGTGATGTCAAGGGTGTATCCCTCCTCTCCGAGGCTCTGGTCAGCCCCGGATAATGTAAGAAAAATGCTTCCTTTACCGGGTTCAGCCTGAGCTTCATTAACGGAAATTGCCAATCCGGTTGTTGCATTCAGTTTATCTGCCAGATACTGACCGGTCCGTAAAATTTCATCCGATCCGGCATCTACAAAAATGGCCGTTTTGGTATTCAGGCTAAAAGCTTCACCTGTAGCGGTCACTGAAACAGGTTTGGGAATGATGCTGGTCTTTACCAGATCTGTAGGTTCCTTGGGTTTGCATGAAGCAGTTATGATCATTGCTGCAGCTATTGCCAAAACAATAAATATTAGGTTTTTCATCTTTTTATATATTATTTCGTTTAGTTATTCACCGGGTCATCTGCTCTTTTGTTAAATTCCTCCTGAAGTTCTTCGATTGTATTATTTGTTTTCAGGTATCTGATCAGTGTTGCAAGCTGTCCGGCTTCACTGTCGAGCAAGAGTTCCCCCAGTCTCTTATTAGGTTCGGCCACATCGCTCGCGTAATGGTTGGGATAATCGGCATACCACCAGATTCCCGTGTATCCGAAAGGCAATTTATCGAGTTTGCCCTGAGTCAGTCCCGACTGTGATTTTATGGCACCCTGGTCAACAAGGTCAGGCCTGATGACGAACATCATTGAAGTCTCTTCCTCACCCGCGTGTCCGTCGATCCTGGCTTTTTTCAAAGCTTTTATTTCAGGACCGGCCACCGGATCGGTTCCATCCCTGAACAGCACTACAATATAATCCTTGCGGGCGGCAAGCTGCGACTGGCAGAAATACTGAAGAAAACTTGTATTTCCCCCATGTCCGTTCTTTAATATTATCTTTTTCAGGCCATTCCTGGAGAGTTCTTCACAGGTTTCCTCAAGCATTTTCCATAAAAGTTCATTACTATATGCTATTGTCCCGGCCTGATGCCGTGCTTCAAAAATCTGCCCTGCGAAATAGGGTGGGAACACGATCGCGTATTCTTTTTGGGCCGCTCTGAATGCCGTTTCCCTCGATTCAAACATGTCGGTGCCAAGAGGAAGGTGGGGCCCGTGTTTTTCAATTACACCCATTGGAATCACGCAGACACCTCCGGCAAGGGCAACAGCCTCGCTGAAACGGGGTGATGTGATTTCCTCCCATTTATAAGGCAGTGAAGACTTTCCTGCCTGTTGTGACATAACAAGGCAAACAGGGAACAACAAAATGAATAATACGCACGCTTTTTTCATAATACTATAGTTTTAATTTAAATTTTAAAGGTATTCCCCTCACGCGGGTTAACCCGCGTGAATCAAGATTATATAAATGTGTATTTGTTCATTTTATACAGGCGATTCTCAGAAATTACGGTTTTACAATTAATTATCAAGAATTTACCTGTGCAAGCCTGTATGGTCTTATATCGATTTTCTGCCACACACCGCCTGTAATGTAGGGCTCATCCTTCAGGTATTCGTCAAGAGTCTTCCTGTCGGGGAATTCATAGACAATCATCGAGCCTATCATAGTTTGCTTGTCATCGAGGATAGCACCTCCTAACAGAAATTTTCCCTGTTTTTTCAGAACAGCTACCTTTTCAAGGTGTTCCGGCCGTATTTTCATACGTCTTTCGAGGGCACCCGAATCTGTTCCGTCAAAAGCTACAAGAAGAAACTGCATAAGTGAATGGTTTTAAGTTAACATTCCTTCAAAATTAATCATTAATCGCAAATACGCCGAGGTAGCCCTCACTAAAATAATCATTGACTATATTTGTACTGCAGAGTTTAGAATGAAAAGGAAAAAATACAGGATCGGCGTTGTTTTGAGCGGAGGCGGGGCCAGGGGTTTCGCGCATCTAGGTGTTCTGCAAGCGCTTAACGACGCGGGCATTTTTCCAGATGTTATTTCGGGAACCAGTGCTGGAGCTCTGGTTGGAGTTCTCTACGCCGACGGATACACTCCCGAAGAGATAATGCAGATAATGAATTCGTCGAGCATGCTTCATTATGTCAGGCCGACTGTTCCCCGCGAAGGCCTGCTTCAGATCTCCGGCATCGAAGGCATTCTCAAGGATTACCTCAAGGCATCACGATTCGAGGAACTTGCCATTCCACTGTATGTCACCGCCACTGACCTCAACAACGGTCAGGCCAGGTATTTTTCAAAAGGAGAGCTTATAAAACCCGTGATTGCTTCGGCGAGCATTCCGGTTCTGTTCAAGCCTGTAATTATTGACGATATATATTATGTCGACGGCGGCGTCATGGACAATCTGCCGGTCAGCCCTATTAAAAATAACTGTAGTTTCATAATAGGCTCTTTCGTCAATCCTGCCGGTTACGAAAAGACAGTTACCAGCATGGTCCAGATAGCTGAACGTTCTTTCATGCTTAACATGGTCAAGGAAGTCGTTCTGAAGGCATCCATGTTTGATCTCTTCATTGCCCCCGAAGCACTCAAGAATTACAAAATCCTCGATCCGCAGAAAGCCATCGAAGTTTATAACATTGGTTACAAGGAAACCAAAAGAGTTCTGGAAGAGCCTGAGACGCAGAATATCATCAGGGAACGGCTTTCATGATCTGCATGGTTTAAAAATACCCGCTCCCGTCCCAGCAGTGGGTGCAGAGTTTTTCCTTTGGCAACCCGATTGCTTCAACAAGATCATCAAGCCTTTGGTACATCAGGCTGTCGAGATCGAGCATTTCAGCTATTTTTTCGACCATTATGGCATATTTTTCCGAATCAGGATCGGAATATTCCTTCAGATCGGTGATATCGCCCTCAAGTTCGTAGATGGCTTTTCGTCCAGCCAGTTCCATCGGTGTACGCGATTGCGAGAAATTTAGAAAAACGCAGGGATAAAGAAGAGGCGGGCATGCAATGCGCATATGTACCCTGGTCGCCCCCGACTTTCTGAGGTTAACGGTATTATCCTTCAGCTGGGTTCCGCGCACTATGCTGTCGTCGAGGAAAATCATCGTTTTTCCCTCGATAACCTCTCTGTTGGGAATAAGTTTCATTTTGGCCACGAGGTCACGCTGTTCCTCACGCTGGGGCATAAAGCTCCTCGGCCAGGTGGGAGTGTACTTTGTGTAAGCCCTCTTGTATGGTATTTTCTTTTCGTTGCTGTATCCCATAGCATGACCTACGCCTGAATCGGGAATACCACAGGCAAAATCAGCCTCAACATCGTCTCGTCGGGCAAGGGCAGCACCGCATCTCTGACGGCATTCGTCAACATTTATACCCTCATAATATGAAGGCGGATATCCATAGTAAACCCATAGAAATGAACATATCTGCAACTGTTCACCAGGTTCCTTAAGCCTGGTATATCCATCTTCGTTGATATGCACAATTTCACCCGGCCCGAGAAAGTATTCGGTTTCATAACCTGTGTTGGGAAAGGAACATGTTTCAACAGCAACAGCATGACCGTTTTCGTTACGGCCTATTACAACCGGAGTTCTGCCAAGCTTGTCCCTTGCAGCAATAATTCCATTTTCTGTAAGAATGAGAAGTGAACAGGATCCCTTAATGTTGTCAAACACGTTCTCTATACCCTCTGTAAAATCATCCTTTTCACATATAAGGTTAGCCACAACTTCGGTGGGATTTATATTTCCCTCAAAATTCCCGGTGAAATGGTTCTTCTTTTTCAGAAATTGTTCTTCAAGTTCTTCAAGGTTAAGCAACCGGCTGACCGTAACTATTGCAAATTTTCCGAGGTGAGAATTGAACAAAATGGGCTGCGGGTCGGTGTCGCTAATGATCCCCATTCCGTAATTTCCCGAGAACTCATCCAGGTCATCCTCAAACTTGTTTCTGAAGTATGAATTTTCAATACTGTGTATCGAGCGGCGGAATCCTTTTTCCGGCACTATGAAAACCATTCCGGCTCTTTTTGTACCCAGATGTGAATGGTAATCAGTACCGTAAAATACATCTGAAACGCAGTCTTTCCTGGAAACCACACCGAAAAATCCACTCATAGTGTTGATAATTAATTACTTACTAATAATTAAAATCAGAGGTAAAATTAATCATTGGAATGGATTTTTATAATTATTTCAATGATATTATTATTTTTGCATTATTATTTATTCAAATACAGGGTAATAAATGACAGACACAAACACTTTCACTCCGGTAGAACAGCCACAGAAAAAGAGTGCGCCCATAGCTATGATCTTCACTACGGTCATTCTTGCTGTAGCTCTTATTTTTCTGGTTGTAATGTATTTTGATCAGAAGAACAATATGGTTGAAATAGAGACAGTTCTGACGCAGGAAAAAGACTCTCTTGCCAATGAACTGAGACTTATGGTTCATGGTTATGACACTCTGAAGACAGACAACGACACCCTGATGGCAAATCTGCAGAAGGAAAGGGAAAGAATCGTTCAGTTATTGTCGATCAATGCCTCCAACGTTCAGTTGCTGAAGAAATACAGGGCAGAAATCGGCACAATGCGCGACATTATGAAGGGTTACATCGTTCAGATAGACTCCCTCAACACTCTTAATCAACAGCTTATGGCTGAGAATATCGGTTTCAAGCAGCAGATAACCGAAGTTCAGAACACTAATGTTGAGCTTACAAAAGCCAAGGAGGAACTGACATCGAAAGTCACTGTAGCATCAGTGATCCAGGCCAAGGACATCAATGCCGTAACACTTAACAAGAAAAGAAAGGAAACCACCAGGATAGCAAACATCGACAAGCTCAGGATCTGCTTCACCCTGCGCGAAAATCCCTTGGCTACAGCAGGCGAAAAGGAAGTGTTCATGAGGATTATCAGACCCGATTCACTGGTGATTACCACAAGTCCCGACAATCTTTTCGACTTCAACGGCGACAAGCTAGTTTATTCAGCAAGCCGTTTGGTTGATTATATGAATCAGGATATTGAAATGTGCATTTTCCTGGATAACACGGGAGATTTTATCGAAGGCACCTACAGCGTGGAGCTTTATCTTGAGAACAACATTATCGGCCGGACAAGCTTTGCAATGTCAAAGAGATAATCAATTGCCGACAGGAAGCATCAGCTCGGAAATAATATTATCAGATATCATTTTACCCTGGTTCGTAAGGACCAGGGTTTGTTTTTCCTGTCTCATCAGGCCGTAGTCTATAAACTTGCCCGACAAGTT
>ERZ1026805.1812-NODE-1812-length-10799-cov-7.421538_pt1 | contig 10799 bp, 5 predicted proteins | sample MGYA00520883_ERZ1026805 | MGnify/ENA primary metagenome ERZ1026805 (study PRJEB33270, sample SAMEA104284476) | anaerobic digester metagenome | biome: Anaerobic digester microbiome; feature: mesophilic sludge digester; material: Anaerobic digester biomass | place... | reverse complement strand
ACCTGTGATTGAATTCAACATCTCTTTCCCTTAACCATCTGCGAAGGGCTTTGGAGATTTTACGGCACCTTATTATTACTGTACCGGTTTCCTGTGACGAAATTTCATAATGTGTTCTCATGGCTGTCTGGTTTTTAATTAAAAATTGTATGGTAAAATTAACACTCAGAAAGCCTCTTGTCAATACGCGGAAGCCCACTACATGGGGTTTTGCGGCTGTTTCAAAAGCCATTCATCAGCTCATAGAAGCCGGTCATGGCAACAGTCCTGACAGTTCGCAGGGATTAAACTACCGTTCGTCAAAACTGAGGCCTTATTTACAAAAAAACCACCCCGGAAGGTGGTTTTTAGTATTTCATCTCATATAATTATCTGTATTACTGGTACTTGCAATCAATAAATCAGTTTGACAGGGAATTAATCAGGTTTTGACCAATGGCATGATAACTTAGACATAAAAACCCGATTTTGGGCTTTTGGGAGTTCTAAACGACCCGGATCCGGTGTGCAAAACGTCAGATTTGCCGGGTTGACAGCAGAAAGTTGAAAGTGAAAAGTAGAAAGTGGAAAGTTGAAAGTTGAAAGTGAAAAGCAATACATAATACATCGCCTATAATACATAATACATTGTCTTGCGGTCTTGCAGTCTTGCGGTCTTGCAGTCTTGCCGTCACTTAGTCTCTTCGTCCTTTAGTCTCCTCTTCTCCTCTTCTCCCATTCTCCCATTCTCCTCTTCTCCCATTCTCCTCTTCTCCCATTCTCCCCTTCTCCCCTTCATCTTCTTCACGCCGCGTACCGTTCTTCCGTCTCGCGTCATTTTGCTAATCAATCGGATCCGGGGCATCTATGAAGTAGTACTTCTTTTCGTATTCATCAATGAGTAATCCAAGAACATCAGCCTCATCACTTTCTATAGTCCCTATTTTTGCATCAAATATTTCCTCAAGTCTTTCAAGAGCTCTTTGGTAATCTGCCTCCGTTTTAATCAGTCTAATACTAATAGTTTCTCTTCTTAAATCGTGTTTGCATCAATTTTCTCATAATCAGCATGAGTCCCGATAAACCTGATAAAGATCCATTGCTTCTCAAAATTGAATTTTGCAACCAACGGGTGTTAAATGAAAGTGAATGAACTATTATTTAATGGTATCGAATTTCACAAGTCGCACCTGAGATTTTTCCAGAGTCGTTTTTACATCCGGATCAGAAAGAACTTTTACTTCACCGGCTCTTCCGGGATGACACATTATTTCTGAGACTCCATTTGGTAATTGCATTATAATTGAATTCAGGTCACTCACACTTGCATTTTCAAAAAAGGAATCAATAAACCAGTCGGGCATTTTAATTCCTGCTTCATTATTAATTTTCTCCTGTTCAATAAATGCAGCCGGACCCATCACTTTCATCATCGGAAAAGATTTAAACGGATGAAGCAGGCCATAGACAATCATTTCTTTTGCCGCTGATGCTCCTCCACTACCCTTATTTACATTCATTTTTTTGTAAATGCTGTAGGGCACCGGATTTCTCATGGGAACATTGTATTGCAGGCATATTTCTCTCATTACACTATGGAAGGGAGTGTACAGTGCTGTTATATGATGATGGCAATTGATATGATCAAGAGGCACTCCTGAAGAAATGAATAGTTGGACTTGTGCATTTAATTCTTTTCGAACATCCTCAATTTTTATGTCTGGCAGCTTAGACATTATTTGATCGGGTGAGAAAAAATTACCGTTTTTGTCAACAAGGCTGGGTATCTCACCCGCGGGAAGAAGCGGTTTCCCTTCAGTTATATTCAAATGAATACCTATGGGCAAATCAGGATTTTCAGAATGAATACGTTTCAGTGCAGACACTGGTTCTGCAAAGGTTACAAAAGCGCTGGTACTTGTAACAATACCATTTCGGTACGCGTCGATTATTGCATTGCTTGTCTCATCGTTCATACAGAGATCATCTGCATTTACGATTAATAATTTGTCACCGGATATAACTTTCGGTTGTATCTGTTTTGAACATGAACAGAAGATTGAAAGCATGATAATAGAAATGAATAGTTTATGCATAATATTATACTATACTTTGATTAATTCCGCGAATTACGAGTTAAAAGTAAGCAGTTGTGATTCTTCAGAAAACATGAACAATTAAGCACGGGGCGCGGGGCACGGGGCACGGGGCGAAAGAACGGCGTGCGGCACGCGGCACTCGGGAAGAGCGTTAATGCAAAAAAACTGAAACTTTCAGCCTTTAACCGCCAGACGCAGGCGCAGGGCGCAGGGCACGGAGCACAGAGCGCAGAGCGCGGGGCACAGAGCGCGAGGCACGGGGCACGGGGCTCAGGGCACGGGGCTCAGGGCACGGGGCTCAGGGCGCAGAGTAATTTCAGGGTATGTTTTATTACTGACAGGCGATTAATCATTTATTTAGTGGGACAAGTTCAAAGCTGTGTATTGGTTTATAGTCCATTACCCATAAGAATGGAAACAATACAAAAATTCCTCCGATGATTGCCCCAACATTAGCCTCCTCATTTCGTTTGAGGACATAATTAAAATCCTCGTATCCCTCAGCTTTAATTCTTACAATAGTTGTTGTTCCAACGATTTTAGTGTCGGAATAAGTGTAAGGTGTATTACCTACAAGCTCATCATTTATATATAGTTTTGCACCGGAAGGTGAGGTCTGGAACACCGTGGTACTTGCACAGCCTGATAGCAGGAAAGATGTACTCAGGATGAGCGCGATGAATTTGATTATTAGCTTTTTCATGGGGATGTGTTTTTGATTGTTTTTACTAAAAAAACATGCTTTTCACAAAGATATACAATATTGTTATTATACAGATTTGCCTGAAATTATTTCTAACAGCCCCGCGGTTAAATTTAACGGGCTTTTAGCGACGATGCATCCTGGAAGCTGATCTGATCAGGGTATGCTACGAACCTGCTATTGCATTGTGCGCATTAGCAGCCGGTAATCATTTTTTTGTCCAAAAATAGCCCTCAAAGATCTTTTTATATTGATTTGTCAGGACTTCTTGATCGAGTGGTTCCATGTCTTCCTTAAATGACTTTCGATAGAATGCAACATTGTCTTCTTTTGAATCGACAATCATGGCATATATAGTCGAATAGGCTTTTATTGGAGTCTGATAATACATTCCCAATGTTAATATACCAAGAGCAGCACCTTTCAGAATTTCTTTGCCATAGTTTCCTTTTATTCTGGTGAAGCCTGCAGATATGATAATCAGCCCAAATCTTGTGTCATTTGCCTCCAATATTTTATCCAGGGCAGGTGTTATTCTGAGATTTGTAATGTTCTTGTTTCTATCAGCAGTCAGAATCAGTTCTTCGTATTCTTTCTCAAGAGTTATGTTGATTGCAGAGTCAGTCAGAAAAATATCCCCGGTGATTGGAATTTGCTCATCAAAGCTTTTTATGACATTGATATTCAACTGCTTTGAAATTGCCGATATGCTGTCATCCAATTCTCCCCTATTACCCTTCTTTATCATCGAGATATAGGAATAAGGTTCAAGTAGCTTAATATCTGTAACTTCTGAAGGTTGGACATTGGATGTCAAAAGTTTGGTTGCAGTACAGGATGATAAAATAATGCAACTTAAAATCATAAAGATGGTACGTTGTTTCATCCGAATATAATTTATTTTAATGGTCGGATAGCCTGCCCCGCCCAAGCGGGGGAACCCACATATTTGAAAATTATATTCATACGTGTTTGTGTATTTGATACATGTGGGTTTCATCAGTGTTTATTTTTGATTTTAATGGTAGGATGCCTAACAGGTAGTTTTTTAAAATTAACAATTCAATTATCAGGATACAGACACAGGGCACAGGGCGCAGAGCACAGGGCACAGGGCACAGGGCACATACAGTGGCATACTGTTCTTTATGTTGCAAGCTTCCTGGCTTATTATGTTTATCCTTGCCTATCTGTTCCATATTTCTAGTCTCAGCTTTGCTCCGGATTCTACTTGTGCTGCATCTTTTCCCCAAACAATGGGGGCTCAATCCGGATAACGACTCAGATGTATTAATTGTTGTCTTTTTTGTCAATGTCATTTACAGCTTCGTCGTATTATAACGTGCTGCAAAAACCTTACCTATTTCTCAAAATCCAGTTCTGGTAAAATAATCTTTGATTCCTTTTCTTTATCAGAATCTTTCCAGTATACGATAAAATTAATCCTGGCTTCTTGTAAGTGATATCCCTGATCCTTAAGTTGAGAGATAATCTCATTAAATTTCTTTGAGAATTTTAATACTATATCTCCTGTATTATCTGATAGACCTTCGTCCTTAATGCATAAAATATCACCAGGTATGAGACTGTTTATTTGGAATTGCCTGTACTCAAAAAATCCAAGATTGACATCACTAAATGATAATTGCATGGTTATCTTTTCAGGTAATTCATAATTCTCACGATCAACAAGAGAAACTAATCCATCTGCCTGAAATGTGTCAAAAAAGTTACTGTTATGATGGATAAACAGGTTTTGTCTGGCTCTGGTCATTGCAACGTATACAATACGCTTGTTTTCATCACTTGACAGGTCGCAATTCTCGAGCATAATAAAAACATTATCAAACTCTTTGCCTTTCGCTTTGTGTATTGTTGATACAAAGATTGTCTCTCCGTCTTCCCTTTGAAAATCTTCTAATTTTGATTCGCGTATAAATACTTCTAAATCAGAAAAATATTTTATCCTGGTATTTGTGGATTCGAAGTCTCTGATAATGTTTTTACAGATTTCCCATTTTGAGCTATTGGCAAATCTTCTGAATAACTCTGATTTACTTCTTTCCCATTTTTTATCACTAATTGAAGGTGAATCATCCGTTGATTTAAGGGTGTCAAGAAAACAACGGACTTCTAAAAGATTATACAAATTGAATCCGTCATTAGTTTGGATCAGCTTAGCCTTGAATCCATTCTTTATAAGCAGACCTGTAATATTTAAAGCTTCTTTATTTGTCTGTGTCAATATGCATGTAGTACCTGAGAGGTCAGTCGAAATAATGTCATTTACAGTAGGAACTATCAGATTATTACTTTGATATTTAACAGTTTTGATAATCCCATTTCTCTTGTCAGATGCAACAATCGGCAATGTTTTTAATCTATGTTTTATTGTCTTGACAAATTGATTAGAGAATGTAACCAGGTTGCTTTTACTTCGAAAATTATCAAAGAGCTCATACTTTTTTGCTTTCTTTTCAGTGATAAACTTCCCCATATAAACAGAATCCGCCCCTCTGAATGTAAAAATGTTCTGATCATCATCACCGACAGCCAGCACTCTCATATCTTCATTTTCTTCTATAAGTGCATTAATCAGATTATACTCATGCACATCCATATCCTGAGCTTCATCAATTACAAGAACCATTTTTGATATACGGCTCTGTTCAACTTCATGATTTTTAATCTTTTCAATAGTAGCATTAATTATCTCATCAGATTTTTCGATACTGCCAACTTTTCCCAATAAATCAAAACAGTAGGAATGGAATGTTTTGATTTCAATAAATCTTGCCGCATTGCCATAAAGTTCTATCAATCTTTTCTTGAATTCTGTTGCAGCTGCTCTTGAAAAAGTGAGCATTAAAAGTTGTTCGTGCTTAATGTCCTCCATCAGAAGCAGGGAAGCAAGTTTGTGAACCAGAACTCTTGTTTTTCCGCTCCCGGGACCGGCTGCAATAACTATGTATTTGGATTCTTTATCATTAATAATTGCCAATTGAGCAGCAGATAGTGATCCGAATAACTGCCGGAATTTTGCCGGAGTTAAATTTCTATTTATATCATCAAGACGGCTTCCCTTAAAGTATTTGCTGAGAAAAACAGGATAGTTTAATTTAAAATAGTCATCCACAAATTGCAATGCTCCGCGATAATCTTCCAGCATTTTCTTCGCATACTCTCCAACAATGTGTATCTGCTGCACTTTGTTCTTGTAAAACTGATCCAGCTTTTGATAATCCTCTTTTTTATACTGAGCTTTAATATTTTGTTCGACCCTCTCGATCGTCATTGTGTTATATATAACCAGGAATCCTCCTTCAATTTTAATTGCTTCAATCCTGGATAAATAGAATAATGTATCTTCAATATCATCTGTTGTAACTTCAAATTTGAATAGTTCAAGACTCTCCTTATATGCTTCCTGTAGTTCAATAACTGAAAATTCTATCAATACCTCTTCCGCGTTTACATCTGCATTATTGTCAATTTTTCCATAAAGAAATTCAACGATGAATCTTGCAAGAGAATGTCTCTTTTTTAATTTTTCCTGTAACTCATCTTTAGGTTGGATGCATTGGATAACGACATGGTTTTTTGAGTTCTTCAGATTTTGTCTTTTAATCCAATTCTTAATCGCCCAGAAATTGATAATGGTTTTTAATTTATTGGGCGTAACATGCTGGCAACCCGCTTCAATAGCTTTCTCATTCAATTCCTTGAGATGATATGTCTTTTCATTTTCTTCCAGTTGCTGAAGGAAAAATTCTTCTATTTGTCGATAAGTTTCAGCAATTGATTTTGACCGGTTTACAAGGTCTCCTTTTTTTATAAAAGCGGTCAGGTCCCTGGTGTCTGCCAGGATCTTCTCTTCGCGAAGTAAAGTAATTATTTTAATAACTTCTTCCTTTACAATACCAAGGTGATCAGATATATAATCAATTCTGGATTCAGCAACTTCGTCATTGGAGTGTCTTTTGCTTTTGCTTGAAATTAGTTTTTTTATTATCCTGATTGCTTTTATTTTCTGCTTTTCACTGAACCGTTCTGAAGAGTTGATTTTGTCAATTGCTTCCTGTGCATTATTTGTCAGGATACTATTTGCAAAAATATGCGGTACATTTTGACCCCTTTTCAAGTAACCTGCCTCTTCGAGTGCAGAAACAGCAGTTTTAACGCGTGTTTCAATTTCAGTTATTCCTTCATCCCAGCCAGCCTTGCGGGCAATCTCCAATGCAGAATTGGATGCAGTCGACCGGAATCTGGTAATCCCTTTAATGGCTTTCCAGACCTGTTTTATCTCCTTGATACTTAATTTGGTTTGATTAAGGAGTGCAAAGTGTTTTCCAAGATCATTCTCATTATACAGAACATAACAATCAGCAACAATATTCTCATCTCTTCCGGCTCTTCCTGACTCCTGGACATAGTTTTCCAATGAATCAGATATCTCATAATGGATAACCATCCCAATGTCTTTTTTGTCAACACCCATTCCGAAAGCAGAAGTTGCAACCATTATTTGAACATTACCGGAGATAAAAGCATTCTGGTTTTCAGACTTTTCCTTGACATCCATTTGGCCATGATAAGGCTTTGCATTGAAACCATCCTCGTTTAGTCTCTTAGCCAATGAATATGCTTGCCATGTCCTGGAAACATAGACAATGGTGGGACATTTTTTACTTTCAATAAGGCTACGGAGCTTGTTATATTTCTCTTGTTCATTACCTTCTTCAAATACCCTATACTGAAGATTTGTTCTTGATTCCCCGGATCGATATATTTCAAGATTCAGAGATAATTTTTCTTTAAAGTAGTTGCAAATATCTTCAATTACCTTTTGTTTGGCGGTTGCAGTAAAGCAAGAAACCGGAATACTATCCTGAAGGTTTTTCTTTTCCTGAAAGGCTTTGATAAAGTCACCGATATACAAGTAATCGACCCTGAAATCCTGTCCCCACGAAGAAAAGCAGTGAGCCTCATCAATGACAAAGCGGATAATGGTTCTTCCCAGTAAAAGCCTTTCGATGGTTTTTGATCTCAAGGACTCCGGTGAAATGTAAAGTATTGAAGCAGTACCATCTTTAACTCTTTCAAATGATTTACTCCGTTCAATAGGATCGAGTAAACCATTGATTGTAACCGCATATGTAATATTGATCTTCTCAAGATTATCAACCTGGTCCTTCATCAGTGATTGCAGAGGAGAGATTACAACAGTCAGTCCTTTAATATTCTCTCCACTCATTAAAGCAGGCAATTGGAAGGTTAATGATTTTCCCCCTCCTGTTGGAAAAACAACTAAAATCGATTTATTATCAATTGCAGCCTTAACTGCATCTTCTTGTAAAGATTTTCCACCGTAGGTTCTAAATGAATTAAAGCCAAAGTAATGATTAAGACCTGCGTAATGATCCAGAGATTTATTGCAATAACTGCATCCGGGTATGCATGGTTTATTTCTAAGAAGATACATTATTCTTTCAACTTCCGGATAGTTTTTTATTACCCAGGGAGGAGTGATAGATTTTCTGTTGTTGCAATTAATCAATGCCAGGCAATAGGCCAGCTCTATCGGATGTGCAGTAATTATTTCAGCTAATTTTGAATTACCGCAAATAAAATTGTTGAATCTTTGACGTATTAAATTCTCCGCATTATCAGGACTACCGGTTCTGAAGCCAATGAATTCAAAAAAAGACTGGAACTCATTTTTATCATTTAGCAGGAGATAGTAGATGATTTTTAATGAATTATCCAGTGCATTAAAAACAGAGACTTCATCATTAAACAAATCCCTGGCTTTAATTGAATCATTCAAAGGATTATTTAATTCTTCTGATTGAAGCTTATCATCTTTTAACAGATGGTGATATGGCTCCATTGGGAAAAGCAATGGAGAGAGAAATAATGTATCAATTACCTTAATATGCTGTATCCCGGAATCTGCTAAAGGTTTCTGAAGATATTTTAAATCATGGTTTAATATGTTGTGGCCACAAATAAAACTTGTTCCATTAATAAATGAAATGAATTCCGGAATTGACCCTGAATGGAAAAGAATCCCGTTTTCCTTTATTCCGCCAATGTCACGGATTTCCTGGTTTTTCAGACTGACTTCGATATCAATGAAAGCGATTGATTTCATATGTATCTGGTTCATGACTAATTTTGAAAGTTCAATGTAATAAACACATTGGCTTTTATATGGATTTTATACACAGAGCATCGACAATCTATGTTGTAATATAATCAATGGATTACAACTTTATGCACTTCCAGAACGTTGTCGTCAGTCAGAACGATGAGATAAATTCCAGGATAGTATTTCGAAATCTCAAATTCATGGATATCACTATCCGCGATTCCGGTTTCCAGAATACGGCCATAAATATCATATAAAGCAATTTTCTTTCCTGTGAACCTCCGTTTCAGCGGAACTTTAAGCAGGTTCCCATTAATGTAAGGTAAAAGAGTTTTATCCTGACTATCATCAATTCCTATCTGAAGAGATCCGGAGATACCCGATCCGTCATTTGCTGTGGCAACTGCTGTTACAAAACCATAAGCTTCGGCAGTAACCAGGCCATCTGAACTGATTGTTGCCCTGCCGGTGCCGTTATTAATGGACCATGTAATTGTTTTGTCGCTTGCATCTGCCGGTGTTACTTCAGCTGTTAACTGAAGGGTCCCTCCTATTTCATTAATTGTGGTTTCCCCTTTCTGACCACTTACGGAAATGCCGGTTATATTAATGACATCCCGGACTATATTGATAGTGATGTCTCCGGAAACTCCTGAACCATCAACCGCGGATGCGATGGCTGTGACTGTACCATATGCAACGGGAGTAAGGAGTCCCGTTGAGCTTATTGTTGCCTGCCCGCTTCCATTGACAACTGACCAGTTCACATTTTTATTTGTTGCATTTGCCGGACTGACAGCTGCATTAAGCTGAAGAGAGGTCTCCAATCCGGTCATGGTTGCCGATCCTCCTGATGCTGTGACAGTGATTGACTCCACTAAAACTGTCTGGTTGGTAACAGAAATAGTTGTTGTTGCATAAATATCAGTTCCCCCATTAGCTGTGGCTCTGATAATCACATTACCGTTGGATACTGCAGTCACCAGTCCGTTCTGACTGATTGTTGCCTGACCTGTCCCTCCGGTAATTGACCAGGCAACAGATTTGTCTGTAGCGTTTGACGGAGTGACGGTTGCAGAAAGCTGCAATGAGCCTCCCGGCGTTGAAATTGCATTTCCCCCGGATATTGATATTCCGGTGACCGGTACAACCTGGTTGCTTATCGTGATTGTAATATCTCCGAATACTCCTGATCCGTCATTCGCGGTTGCCCTTGCGACCACCGAACCATTGGAAACAGCAGTGACAACACCGCTTGAATTGATTGTCGCCTGGCCTGTACCGTTGATAATGCTCCAGGTGACGGTCTTGTTCGTGGCATTAGCCGGAGTGACCGTTGCCGTAAGGGCCAAAGTGCCTTTATCCTGTGTTATGGTTGACGCTCCACCGGCTCCCGTGACTGTAATGCCCGTGACTGGGATGACCTGACCGCTGATACTTATAACCAGCTGACCATAGACACCGCTGCCATCATTAGCTGTTGCACGGGCCGTAACCGTACCGTTGGAAACTGCAGTGACAACACCGCTTGAATTGATAGTTGCCTGGCCTGTACCGTTGATAATGCTCCAAGTAACGGTCTTGTTCGTGGCATTAGCAGGAGTAACCGTGGCCGTCAAGGCCAATGTGCCTTTATCCTGTGTTATGGTTGACGCCCCACCGGCCCCCGTTACTGTAATACCAGAGACAGGGATAATCTGACCGCTGATCGTTATGACCAACTCACCATAGACACCACTGCCATCATTAGCTGTTGCCCTAGCCGTAACCGTACCGTTGGATACAGCAGTGACAATACCACTTGAATTGATCGTTGCCTGGCCTGTACCATTGTTAATGCTCCAGGTGACGGTCTTATTCGTGGCAT
>ERZ1026805.1780-NODE-1780-length-10955-cov-4.095596_pt1 | contig 10955 bp, 10 predicted proteins | sample MGYA00520883_ERZ1026805 | MGnify/ENA primary metagenome ERZ1026805 (study PRJEB33270, sample SAMEA104284476) | anaerobic digester metagenome | biome: Anaerobic digester microbiome; feature: mesophilic sludge digester; material: Anaerobic digester biomass... | reverse complement strand
GTGTTCAACAGCCTGACCAGGGTGGTGGCCGGGGCGTTAAACAAAGCAAGCAATTTGGCCCGCAGCACCTCCAGCGAGGGCAAATCCGCCAGCATCATGATCTCCGGCTGCTCAAGCCGCTGGTTGTTCAAATAGCCAAATTGCACCTTCAGGCGGTCCAGTTCCGTCCCAAAAGTTTTAACAACCTTGGCCGCGGTGGAAATATCGCGCTGCCCGGTTACCACAGCCAGTTGCCCGCTCAGGCTACCGTTTAAATCGCCCACACCGGCTTCCCGGGCGGCCTCACGGAACACGGAGTTCTTCACCACATGAATTTCCGCGCCAGCCGCACTCAGCCGTTTGCGCAGTTCGATCAACTGGACAACCTTAAGGCCCTTATAATTGACCACGATAAAGAACGGCGAAGCGTTCAACCGCGCCAGGTATTCTTTCGTCAGGTTTTGCTTTTCGGGACGCATATGCTTTTAAACTTGTTAAGCCCCCTGGGCGATAATACCACTCACACCGCGAATTCCTTCAGGTCCAGCCGCACGGGCGGACTCATGGTTCCCGAGAGCGTGCAGGTTTTAATATACGTGCCTTTGACGCTCTGCGGCCGGGCTTTGGCCACCGCATCAATGACCGCGCGCACATTCTCTTCAATCTGGGTCGCCGCAAACGCCAACTTCCCAACCGGCACATGGATATTGCCCGCCTTGTCAACTTTGAACTCCACGCGCCCCGCCTTGACCTCCTTGACCGCGCGCGCCGTGTCCTCCGTCACCGTCCCCGTCTTGGGGTTGGGCATGAGGCCGCGGGGGCCCAGCACCTTGCCCAGCTTGCGCACTTCGCCCATCGCTTCCGGCGTGGCCACGGCTACGTCAAAATCCGTCCACCCCTCCTGGCACTTCTTGAGCATATCCTCAAAGCCCACATATTCAGCGCCAGCACTTTTGGCCGCCTCAGCCGCCGGCCCGCTCTTGGCAAAAACCAGCACGCGGACGGTCTTGCCGCTGCCGTGCGGCAACGGCACCGTGCCACGGACCATCTGGTCGGATTGCTTGGGGTCAACCCCCAGGCAAAACGCCAGTTCCACGGTTTCATTAAACTTGGCTTTGGGAAACTTAGCCAGAACCTCAACCGCATCTTTCAGCGGGTAAGTCTTCCGGACATCCACTAATTCGAGTGCTTTGCGATAACGTTTACTTGGCATTTAGTCTGGTGCGGTGCAAACGAGCCTGCGCTCTCCCGCGGTTATTCAAATGAACAAATTTCTACTTTACTCAACCGACAACCTCAATCCCCATGCTGCGCGCCGTCCCGGCCACAACACGAAACGCCGCTTCTTCAGAGGTGGCATTCATATCCTTCAGCTTGATCTTCACGATATCCAGGACCTGCTTGCGCGTCACTTTGCCGACCTTTTCCTTGTTGGGTTCCTTGGAACCAGCGGTAATCCCCGCCGCTTTCTTGAGCAGAACCGCTGCCGGCGGCGACTTGGTGATAAACGTAAAGGACTTATCCTGATAAACCGTAATGACCACCGGAATAATCGTACCGGTCTGGTCCCGGGTCTTGGCATTATACTCTTTGCAGAAGGCCATGATATTGACCCCGTGCTGTCCCAGGGCCGGCCCGACCGGCGGCGCGGGATTGGCCTGCCCGGCCGGGATCTGCAACTTAATGACTCCAGTAATCTTCTTTGCCATAATCTTTATTTGGTCTGGCGGACATCGCGGAGCGCGCCCGCCAAGCGGTCAACCCGCCCGGCCGCACTCCGTTCTGGTATCACCCTTTTTCCACCTGCCAGTACTCCAGTTCGACGGGCGTGTTCCGCCCAAAAATGTTAACCGTCACTTTCAACTTGCCCCGTTCCGGCTCGATTTCCTCGATCAAGCCGCTGAAATTCAGGAAGGGCCCATTATTAATCTTCACCGTCTCCCCTACTTCAAAGCTGACCTTCGGCTTCTCATACTCCTCCGAAGCGGAGATCTGCTTTTTAATGGCCTCGACTTCCTCCGCCGGGGTCGGGGCGGGCGGTTCGCCGCCTACAAAGCCGATAACTCCCGGCGTATCCTGGATAAAATACCACGGCTTCTCGACAATTTGCTTGTTTTCATCGAGCAGCACCATGTCCACAAACACATACCCCGGCCAGAGTTTGCGGGAGGAAACCGTCTTCTTCTGGTTCCGCACTTCCACCACTTTCTCCATGGGCACCAGCACCTCTTTTATGTAATCACCCATCTCCTCCGCCTTGAGGCGCTTCTCGATGCTCTCCTTGACCTTCTGCTCCTGGCCGGCGAGCGTATGGATGATAAACCACTGACTTCGCATGGCCTCAGAGCTTGAAGAACATGAACAGCCGGAAAAATACCTGGTCCACCAGCACGATGAACGTGCCCAGCAACACAATCGAAATGGTGATGACCACGGTTGACCCCTTAAGCTCCCCCCACGTCGGCCAGGTGCACTTGCGCAATTCCTCGCGCGTCTGCTGTACATAGTTGGTCAACTGCAATAAGTACCCCTTCCGCCAGCAATACGCAAAGGCGGCTCCAATGATCACAGCCCATATCAGCAGTGTTATCATACTACGTTATTCAAAATCTTATCATGTCCTGGCGGAGAGGGAGGGATTCGAACCCCCGTCGGCGGTTAAGCCGAAGCGGTTTTCAAGACCGCCGCGATAGACCACTCTGCCACCTCTCCGGTTCCATCACTTGGCAGGGCGGGAGGGACTCGAACCCCCAACCGACGGTTTTGGAGACCGCTACTCTACCAATTGAGCTACCGCCCTACGGCCACCAAGTGTTGTCTTGTTTCACCCGGGAACCATGGCAGCGGGGGCCTCGCCCCCCGCTTTTCCAATATTCTTCTCCGCCCGGCTACTCAATTACTTCCGACACCCGCCCCGCGCCAATGGTCCGGCCGCCCTCGCGAATCGCAAACCGCTGCAGCTTTTCCATGGCCACCGGCGCGATCACTTTCACTTCAACGGATACATTGTCACCCGGCATGACCATTTCCACCCCTTCCGGCAGGGACACCGTTCCGGTCACGTCCGTCGTCCGGAAGTAAAACTGCGGGCGATAATTGGTGAAGAACGGCGTGTGCCGTCCGCCTTCTTCCTTGGATAGCACGTACACCTCCGCCTTGAAGTGCGTATGCGGCGTGATGGACCCCGGCTTGGCCAGCACCATCCCCCGCTCCACCTCGTCCTTCTTCGTGCCGCGCAGCAGCACCCCAACGTTGTCACCGGCGGTCGCCGAATCCAGCAGCTTGCGGAACATTTCAATATCCGTCGCCACAGTCTTCCGGGTTGCCTTCAGCCCGACGATTTCAACATCGTCCATGCGCTTGAGTTGGCCGCGCTCCACCCGTCCGGTCACGACCGTGCCGCGACCTTCAATATTGAACACGTCTTCAATACACATCAGGAACGGCTTATCCACTTCCCGGGTCGGCAGCGGAATGAAGGCATCAATCGCTTCCATCAGTTCCTGGATGGACTTCTCGCCCTCTGGATCACCGGCCAGCGCCTTCTTGGAACTGCCGCGCACCACCGGGGTCTTGTCCCCGGGAAACTCATACTTGGTCAGCAGGTCGCGCACTTCCAACTCCACCAGATCCAGCAATTCGGGATCGTCCACCAGGTCCACCTTGTTCAGATAAACGACAATCGCCGGCACCCCCACCTGGCGCGCCAGCAGAACGTGCTCTTTGGTCTGGGGCATCGGGCCTTCCGCAGCATCCACCACCAGAATGGCCCCGTCCATCTGCGCCGCGCCGGTAATCATGTTCTTAATGAAATCGGCGTGCCCCGGGCAATCAATATGCGCGTAATGCCGGTTATCGCTCTGATACTCCACGTGCGAAACGGCAATCGTCACCGTCTTGGTTTCGTCGCGCACCGTGCCGCCTTTGGTGATATCCGCGTAGGAAATCGGGGTCGCCAGCCCTTTTTTGGACTGAGTTTGTACAATCGCCGCCGTTAACGTAGATTTACCATGGTCAATGTGCCCGATAGTTCCGACGTTGACGTGCGGTTTCGTTCGTTGAAATTGCTCTTTGGCCATTGTTGTCTCCTGATCTTATTGTTGACTCTGTCTATTTCTGTTATTACGCCGTTCGTCCTGGCGACTATACTTTTCTTGCAATGTTCTACTACTCGTCTTCTACTGGCTTGCGTCTCGCGACACAAAACTGGAGCCCATGATCAGGATTGAACTGATGACCTCGTCCTTACCAAGGACGCGCTCTACCAACTGAGCTACATGGGCAGCAACCAATTCAAATCAAATATTTCATCCCGATACCAAAAACGACAAAAACCCCACTGTCCCGCTTTCCCTTTCGAAAAAGGCCGGGATACCAAGGTTTTCGACATTTTAAGGCCCGATAACTGACACAGACTACGAAACCCTCAACCCCCTGTCAACGGGTTTCCAACTTTTTTTTTCATTTTTATTTTCCGGGCATTTCCCCCTCCCCAATGGCCACTTTCACCGCCGGCCCCGGAGATCCCGCCAGCGCCCTCAAGCCTCCCCCAGCAACTCCAATATCTCCCGGGGCTTTTGAACCAGGGCCTGCGCCCCTTCGCGCTGCAATTCCGAGCGATCCCGAAATCCCCACAGCACCCCCACCGCAAACATCCCCGCCGACCGTGCCGTCTGCATATCCACGCCCGAATCCCCCACATAAAGACATTCCGCCGCCGTAACCCCCAGCCTCCGGGCGATCTCACGCGCACTGGCCGGGTCGGGTTTGCGCGGAAACGCCTCGCTCGCTCCCATAACCTCCGCAAAGTCCCGGCCGGGAAAAAATGCGCGCACGCACTGCCGGGTAAAAACATCCGGCTTGTTCGACAACACCGCCAGCTTGAGCCCGCGGGCCGCCAGCGCTTCAAGCAATCCGGCCACTCCGGCATACGGCTTCGTCTTGACATTCCAGTTCCGCGCGTATTCCTGCTGGTAAGCCTCGATACACGCTTGCACCATCGCCGGATCCGGATTTGGTTGAGGCACGGCCCGCGCGATCAGACGCGCCACACCCTCTCCGACAAACTCCCGATACCGCGAAATCGGATGCGCCGGGAAACCCCGGCTCACCAGAACCCGGTTGGCCGCATCGCCAATGTCCTCCAGCGTGTCGAGCAATGTCCCATCCAAATCGAAAATAACTGCGTGTATCGGTGAGGGAAGCCTCATATCTCAAATCAAACCCAATCCCGGCAAAACCAGGCGCGTTTGAACCGGCGCGTCATTCTGCGGCGCGGCGCTTCTTCTGGCCCCGGGTCGCGACTCCGTAGCCTTGGGCAATATCCCGGCGGCAACGCTGCTCCGTTACCTCGGGATCTTCGCCAATTTCCCTGACCAGCGCGGCGTGCAACTGCTCAACCCGCGCCTTTTGCTTCGGGCGCAATGCCAGGTTGCGGAACTCGCCCGGGTCGGCCTGGAGATCGTAAAGCTCGCGCTGGGCCGGATGGCGCGCGTCCGGCGCCGCGTGATAAACATATTTATATTGACCCGCGCGGATCATGGCGTAGCCGGAAGCAACATGGTGCGCATAATACTCGCTCACTGCACGGTCTTTCCAGGGCGCTCCCCCGTTCGCCAACACCGGCGCCAGCGAGTTTCCGTTCCAATCCGCCGGCGTCCGGGCCCCGCCCAGGTCGGCAATCGTTTGCACCACATCCACCAGCGAGCAAACCCCGGCGCGGCGCTGGCCGCCGGGCCAACGCTCCGGCCAGGACACGATTAACGGCACTCGAGCCGCCGAATCATACACGCAATTCTTCCACCAAAGCCCGTGCTCGCCCATGTTTTCGCCGTGGTCCGCCGTATAAATCACCACCGTGTTACTGGCTGCGGCGCTCGCCGCCAGGGCCTTCAGCACTTTCCCCACCTCCGCGTCCATCCACTCCGTCAGGCCGTAGTACAACTCGCGCCCTTTCCACGCCAGCTCCGGCGGCACGTTTTCATAATGAAACCCCACCCGCAGGTGCTGGTAGTTTAACGGCAAGCCGGCGAGAAACCCCTCCGGGATTTCCGGCAGCGGAACTTTTCCCCGATACTGCGCCCAATACGGCTCCGGCACGATCAACGGAAAATGCGGCGCCAGGTAGCCCACCAGCAGAAAAAACGGCTTGCCTCCCGGCTGGCGTTGCCGAAGAAACTCCCGGGCCCCGGCCGTCACCGCCTGGTCATGCTTCATGGGACCGGAGGCCTCCCCCGTGCGAAAATCCTGGAAACGATCCGAATACCCCGGCGCGGATTGCAACTCGTCCGCCGGCCGCCGCCGCCCCAGCCCCGTCATCTGCGACCGGTTCATGTTGCCGCCGGTCTCAGTAAAACCATAACGGCAAGCGGCGTCGTAATGCATCTTGCCGCAGAGAAACGTCTCGTAGCCCGCCGCCTGCAGCACCCGCGGCAACGAGGGCGAATCCGCCGGCGCCCGGCAGTGGTTGTTCCACGCCCCGATGCGCGAGATATATTTGCCCGTGGTAAAGGACTGCCGCGAAGGCACGCACAACGGCGAGTTGCAATAGCAGTTCTCAAACACCACCCCTCGCGCCGCCAGGCGATCCAGATTCGGCGTGCGCACAATCGGGTTGCCGTAGCACCTCAGCACGGATGCGTTGTGCTCATCGCTCATGATAACCAGAATGTTCGGCGGCTTCGGCCGCTCGGCGGGCGCGCCGCTGGCGCACTGGCCCGCCGCCAGCAGCAGCAGCACCCCCGTCCATCGCATCCCGCCGAACCACCGGCCCGCGAACTTGCAGCCGTCCCGGAATCCCGGCGCTGACCCATCCATCTTCATACCGCGCCAGCGTGCCAGCCCGCCCCGCCGACGGCAAGCTCCGCCGCCGCTCCCGGCCAGACGCCCGCAGCACCCTACATTAACGCCGTGCTGAAATAGCGCTCCGCGCGGTCGGGCAGGATGGTGGCGATATTCCCGCCAAGGCGCCGCGCCAGTTGCCGCGCCGCCCACACGTTCGCCCCGGAAGAAATTCCCACCAGCAACCCGTGATCGCGCCCCAGCCCGCGCGTCGTTTCTATCGCATCCTCATCGCTCACCTCAATCACCTCATCCACCAGCTTCACATCGAGCACGGCGGGAATAAAACCGTCGCCGATACCCTGAATCTGATGCAATCCCGGCTCATGACCAAGCAGGGCGGAGACATTCCGGGGCTCGACCGCCACAATGCGAACCTCCGGCTTGCGCTCGCGGAGAAACTGGCCGACGCCTTGCAGCGTCCCCCCGCTCCCCACGCCCGCCACAAACGCCGCAATATCGCCGTTCATCTGCCGCCACAATTCATGCGCCGTCTCCTCGTAATGCACGCGCGGATTATCCGGGTTTTCAAACTGCTGCGGCACAAACACCCGCGCCTCCTCGGCCTGCATCCGCCGCACCTGCTCGACCGCCCCGCCAATCCCGGCCGCCGCGGGCGTGAGCACCAGCTCGCCCCCCAGGCTGCGAATCAGCTTCTTGCGCTCCTCGCTCATATTCTCCGGCATCACAATCCGGACTTGATACCCCTTGAGCCGCCCCACCAGCGCGATCCCGATGCCCGTGTTGCCGGAAGTTGGCTCGACAATGATGGAATCGGGCCGCAGCCGGCGATCGCGCTCCGCCCCCTCAATCATGGCCAGGGCAACGCGATCCTTGATACTCCCGCCCGGGTTCAGAAACTCCGCCTTGGCAAAGATAAACTCGCCGTTCAAACGCACCAACGGCGTGCGCCCAATCAAATCCAGAATATTATCAGTCAGCATGAAACCAGCGCGGATTCTTGGCCCTGCCCGCGCCGGGAGCAAGCCCGAACCCATCCCGGCGTCTGATCCTGCCGCCGTGAACGCTCCACCTCAACCCGAACGGCAGCCGCCGAAAGCACCGCCCCGTGACGGCCTTGGACAGCGATCACGCGGCACGGTCGAAAGCCAGCCCGAGGCGGCGTTATGCTTTTGACCGCCAACCAGCGTGCGGCAGAGCTCCTCGAAGATGCCCCGGGTTGACGCGCCTTTACCGAACCGTCCCACACCCAAAGCGCCCAAACATGCCGCCTGCGGCTCCCGGGACGACAATCCCTTCACCCTCAAAACCTGCCCAGCCCTCCCTGAGCTTCCGAAAAAGCCAAATCTTTTCCCCTCATCTACCGAAACTTAGGCTCCGAGAACAAAGACCCTGATCGGCTCGCGAACACTTGCCATTTGACCTTTTCCGGCGTACCTGACAGCTTTTAACGGTCGCTATGCCGTCGCCATTGAAAATCTCAGTCGTCACGCCCAGCTTTAACAGCATTCACACGATTCGCGCTACGATCGAGAGTGTCGCGCAGCAGGATTATCCTCACGTCGAGCACCTCGTGATGGATGGCGGCTCGACGGATGGCACCCTCGAAATCCTCAAAGCCTATCCCCGCCTCCTCTGGATTTCGGAGAAGGACGAAGGCCATTATCACGCGATGGACAAAGGAACACGCCAGGCTTCCGGAGACGTCGTCGCTATTCTCAACGCGGACGATTGCTACCGGCCCGGGGTGTTGCGGGAAGTCGCGGCGGCTTTCGAAGCGCATCCCGACTGGGATGCCTTGTTTGGCGACATCGTGTTCGTGGACGGCGAGGGCCGGGAGATTTTTCGGCGCGAGGAGGCAAAGTTTGACCCGCAGATCGTCCGCTTCGGGCACAACATGGTCAATCACCAGGCCCTATTTCTCAAGCGAGCGGTTTATCTGCGGCTCGGCGGCTATCGCTACCGGGAGTTCAAGAACTGCTGCGACTACGAATATGTGATGCGGTTAATCCGCGCCGGTTGCCGCATCGGCCATATCCCCGTGTATATCGTCAATTACCGCTACCACGATCACGGCCAGTCCGCCGACTTGCGGGTGCGGGCCAACATGGCCCGGGAGTCCGCCATCATCCGCAAGGAATACGGGATGCCCGGCGGAGTTGTCGGCAAAGCCTTGCAGACCTACGCCCGGTTCAAACGCCAGCTCGAAAAGCTTTTTATCCTCGGGAAATGCGACCTGATTCCCGGCGGGCGGCATCTCAAACGACACCTCCGGGCCAAAACCTCATTCTCCTCCAATATCGGGGTGGATAAGCTCTAGGTAGGTCTCCTCCAGCAACTGCCGCTTGGCTTCCCAGCCGAACCGGGCTTCCGCGCGCGCGCGCGCCGCCCGGGCCAGGCGGGTGCGCAAAGCCGGCTCCCGCTGCAGCCGAACCAGCGCCGCCGCAAAGGCTCCAACCGTCGCCTCCGGCGTTGAGACCGGAACCTTTATTCCCGAAGTTTCATCCACCATCTCCCCCGGCCCGGCCCAGTCCAGACAGATGACCGGCACCCCGCGCGCCATGGCTTCGAGCAAGGCCGAGCCGCCGCTGTCGCGCAAGGCCGGAAATACGAGCACGTCGGCCCGGGCATAAAAAGCGTCGAGCTGCGCGCGCGGCACTTTGCCGGCAAACCGGATGTTGGCCGCCAGCCCCAGCTCCGCCGCCCGCCGTTTCCAGTGCCCCAGCGCCGGACCGTCCCCGACTACCGTCAACTCATAATCCTCCAGCCGCGCCTGCAGCAACGCCTCCAACACCAGCGGAATGGCGCGGGTGGACACGCAATTACCCACGTAAAGCATTCGAAACATGGCCCCCCCGGCGGCAGCTTCGGAGGGGGGGGCAACCCATTGCTGATCTTCGGGGCGCAAAGCATTCGGAGAAACAATCCGGCACTTGGCCCGGAAGCGGGGCGGCAGAAAGTCGAGCGTCGTGCGATTCGATATATAAAGCACGGAGGCCTGCCGCAGCGAACGCTGGATGGCAAAGGTCCGCAGCCAAAAGCGATTCACCAGAGTCCGCCCCTTTTCGGTCCATCTTGTCGGCCCGAGGTAACAGCCAAATCCGGGCGGCACATGTTCGCCGCCGGCAATCGGTCCCCAAACCGACGGAATGCCCAGCCCCGCCGCCAGAAAGGGCACCCGGAAGGTGTGGAAGGTGGTCTGATGCACCAAGGAAAGCTTCTTTTCCCGGTTCAGCGCGCGGGCCAGCCGCGCCACCCGCTTCTGCCAGGCCAGCTTGCGCGACCAACTCGCCCACCCCCGGTCGGCCAGCGACCGCAGCCACTCCGGCACGTCAATGAAATGCGGCGCGATGCCCGCCGCGCGGGAGCTTTCCTCCACGGCGGCACGCGCCTTGAGGGGTGGTCACCAACTCCACCTCGTAACTACGCGAGACCTATTCCGCCCCTCCACCCCAGCCAGTGTTCGCGCTGCCGCGGGGGTCGCACGCATAGGCGATCATCAAGATGCGCGGTCTCATTCAGGGACACGCCCGATGACATGGATATCCGAACACAAGGAGGGAAAGAACTGGAGCAATGCGTCCGACCCTGCTGCGATACCGCCTACCAAGGCCGCCGGCAAAAAGTTGAGGGCCTTGCTCTTGCGGCCGATGAAGTTGCGGCCATAGGTCGCTACGACCTGCAAACCATTCCATTCGATCAATTGCTGCAAATCCCGGATGACTGGCTCACGGACGTGGCCGCGATAGACGGGATCCCCTCCTTCGTACCAGTCTCGCAGCAGAGGAAAGTTGTTTCGACCGAACAGGACGAAAAGCCGTTTACGCAAATTCACCGCATTGGGGGTGACCAGAACCAACAAACCACCAGGCTTGAGCGCGCGCACGATCTCTCGAAACAGGCGTTTGGGCGAATGATGCCAATGTTCCAAACTGTGGAAGCAGGTTATTACGTCCACATCCTTATCCGGCAGTGGTAGCGCCTGTTCCAAAAAATTCTCCCGAACAACGGTTATGCCCAGCTTCCTCTCGAAAGCCTCTAGTAACGGAACCTCTTGCCCGCGCTGATCTACTTCCACGCCCCCGCCGCCCCCAAAATCATCCACCAAGGTTACCCTCATACCGTGCACCCGGCACAATGGACCAAAAACCGAAAGCCCAGCCCCCAGGTCTACA
>ERZ1026805.1763-NODE-1763-length-11012-cov-9.277996_pt1 | contig 11012 bp, 19 predicted proteins | sample MGYA00520883_ERZ1026805 | MGnify/ENA primary metagenome ERZ1026805 (study PRJEB33270, sample SAMEA104284476) | anaerobic digester metagenome | biome: Anaerobic digester microbiome; feature: mesophilic sludge digester; material: Anaerobic digester biomass... | reverse complement strand
CCAATAATAACTCCCCATGAAGAATGCTCCCAATCATGAATATTGTCTTCACATTGTTGTTTCATCCTTTTCTCCTTTGAGTTGTTTTGCAAGACTCTCCACTTGTCTTATACTCATAATGCCTCCAGAATAATTACTGTCAACAGAAAAGTCACAGTAATGATTACTGGAACAATCCACTCCCTCCAGTACTTCATACCAATAGTTCCTCATGATTAAACTCGTGAAGGTCTTTCCAGTTTGGCCCCGCCTTAAAGTCAACCTCAATTTCGAAGGTTTCATTGTTGGTAGTTATTTGCTCACGCATACACTCTACCATCATGTTGACTGTCTCAGCACGCTTGTCAATTCGTGATATGACATAAAGACCATCATGAAGCTGAAGAACCATCCAAATTCTATCTCCATATTTTCTGTATATTCTGACAATAGACCTGTTCATTAAGTCTCCAACTGTTGACTGTGGATTGTAAGCATACGCACTTCTGAACAGTGCTTCGTCAAGTCTACCAAGAAATCTGTGAACTCTGCCAAAACAATTCACAAGTGTACGCTCTCTTCTTAATTGGTCTTGAATACGCTGATACCATAAACGAAGTTGAGGTGTAGTTCTGTGATAAAGTTCTTTAAGAGTTTTGGCGTCTTTGACACTGCAACCAAGTGTTGCACTTATAGCTAACGGTCCAGCATCATAATTACCTGCATGACGCAGTGTCTTTCCAATACGTCTATGCTCCTTAGTTACTTGTTCTAAAGGAATACCAAACATCATACTGGCTGTTAACTTATGAATGTCAAAATTACTTTTTTCTTCATATGGAGCATTGAATCGATTCTGAAATAATACTTTACTCCGCATATCATTTATAAGATATGCAACAACTACTGCTTCGGCTTGTACATAGTCAGCACAGATATACTCGTATCCTTCTGGAGCAGTATACATCTTGCGGGCGAACTCAGGTATGTTTTGAAGATTACCGCTACCGTAAGGTAGAATAATTGACTTACTACTCGACCATCTTCCAAACGATTTTCTCCCTTCGTCGTCAGTATCTTTGTTGTCCATCTTCTTTCCAGTAATATTATACGAAGTATGGACTGTACTATTAGGACTTAATTCGATATCTATAAATGAACGCTTATATTTATCAAACTTTTTTGCGTTCAAAATAAGATTAAATATCGGATTGTCAGGAACAAGTTTAGAAAGTTTCTTCAATGCTTCTTTATCTGCAGATATCTTACGTGGGTCGTCTTTAGATTTACGCCTTTTATACTGAACAGGTAATCCAAGGTCAATATAAAGTAGTTGTTGAAGCTGTTTGGGAGAGTTAAGGTTTACATCACATTCCTTAGTTGTGCCGACCTTCTTCTTCAACCTCTCCGAGAGCTCGCTGCTCGCCTTTACAACTTCGAGATTACACTCCTCAATTAGTTCCTGCTGAATTGTTTTATCAACATAGATGCCTTGCATCTGAAGCATAATGGCTGGTTCGAGTTCAGACATTTCAAACTCAAAGGTATGACGAACTCCCATCCTGTCCATCTCCTTCTCCAGTACCATAGCAACTCCATGAGTCCGGCAACAGTCCAGTGCATTATACATAGACTTGTTGTCTTCAGCCAAGTGTTTCCAGGGTGGAACATCCAACAAAATGCTGGCAAGGAAACCTAAGTCTCTTGGCAACTCTGGAAAGCAACAGTGTGCAGCAAGAAGCGTATCCATATAAACATTTGAAATCTTAATTCCATGATTCATAAGGATGACTGCTAAGTCGTAACTTGCATTTTGAATTATAATAGGTTTTTCTTTAAGTACTCGACCAATCCAGTACCACAGCTCCCGTTCTTCGTTTTCAGACAGCAACGGATACTTACCATTGAGTATCCTTACTGACATAGCAAACCAAGGATTATGAGCAAAACCAATCATGCTAATATGACAGCCTGGCTGCACTGTTTCTATGTCAGTAGTAACTGGACTGTCCATTTCTAACAATTGTTTACAGTATTCAATAAACTGCTCTACTTTTACGTCTGGTAATACAACAGTCTTATCTGGTGTAAGTCCTTGGAACTCCGAATGGAACTTAGCCTTTCGCAAATCCAGTATTGTGGGAAAGTATAACTTCCAGTCGTAGTTAACCGCTTGTGGATGGTAAGTAGGAATTACCTTTACTCCTGGGACTAATGTACTTTCAAGTGCATAACCTCTTAAAGTACTAATACGTTTCTCACCAGTCAGTGCCCATAAAGCTGTTGCACCTAAAGCAACTACTACATTAACCTTTGACTCTGCTATTTCTTCTTTCAACTGTTCTATCCAAGCATACAACTTTGGCTTAGGAATAGTACACTTCTTGTCCTCGAAATAGAAATTAATTTTATTTCCTGGTGGTCGCTCCCTTGCAATGTTTCCAACAAGACATTCTGGTCTATTAATTCCTGCCTGAGAAAGGAGCCAGTTGAGGGTACGACCTGCGTACCCCACAAAAGGCTTTCCAATAATGTCTTCGTCTTTACCTGGGGCTTCACCGACCAAGAAAATCTTGGCATCTTGTGGGCCTTCAGTATTAACAATCATTCTTTCTTACCTCCTTCTATTACCTCGAGTTTATCTGGCTTATCGAACTTAGCTTTGCAAGCATCGACAATAGCTTGTGTTGGTTCTGCATGACCACAGTTTGTGCACATGAAACCAGTCTGATGATGGATAAATCCAGCCTTTCCGTTGGGACTAAGAATGCTGGATATTCCTTTAATAATAAAGACCGGAACCCATTGTTCTCCCTGACATTCATTACAGACATAGGTGGGGAGCTGAGATACGTCTACGTTTACCTGAGCCTGCATCGGTCTGCCAGGTTGCATCTGATTACTAAAAATCTTTTTATCCATTACCTTCCTCCTTTTCGAGTATCTTGTCCAGTAAACAACGTATGTCTACAAGGACAGTTAAAATCATAACCTGGAGTTTGTATACAGGAGAGATGATGTTTGGGTCAGCTTCTTGTAACTCCTTCACACGCCCTTCCAAGTCATAGTCATCAACAAAGTACTTACGTCCATCCACTGTATGCCTCCGAGAAAGTAAAATTTTTGGATTTTCTTACGCAATACAATTTGCCTTTTCCCACTCACTCAGCCTATGCAGTGTAGTTGCATAGCTCTCCTCCGCAATGTCACAGCCAATGGGAAACATCTTCATATCCAAACCAGCAATAATGGATGAACCTGAGCCCATAAATGGGTCGTATAAAATACTACCTGGTAATGTTGTTCGAGCGATGAGCTCTTTAAGTAATGGGACAGGTTTCTGTGCCTGGTGCATCCTTTCACTAGGTAGAACTGGAGGTACTTGCATCCAGTCTGGTTTTCCTTCTTCAACGAGTCTCGAATCTGGACGTCGGGCGAAGAGTGCAATTTCATATGCAGCTGAAAACCAATAGTCTGGGTTGTTGTTTTGTCCACTTTCGTTTTTAATCCAGATAAATGGTCTGTCGCTGCAGAGCCATCCTGCTGTTCTGAAAGCATCTCGTAGAAAGCAGAAGTTAGTTGGGCTGGTAAAGACGATAGCGTGAGCCGTCGTCTTACAAAACCTCGCCGATTCTGACGCGAGTGCTTTATACTGTCTAATAGCTTCTTCTGGCGTATCTTCATACTTGTAACCTGCTGTTGATAGCCCACCTGTTTCACCTCCTATACCCATAGCAATCTTATCTATATTTATACCATAGATTGGGTCAGTTAATAATAAGTCAACAGAGTTTGTTGTTTGTCTCTTCATATGTTCATAAGCATCACAACATTCAACTGAGAAAAGCTTGTTAGTTCTTCTCTCAATCTTCTTCTCGTACTGACTAACTGCTTCCATTCTTTCTACAAGCTTAGTCATTCCCTTTACAGCTTTTCTTATTTCACTTTTCGTAGTACATTCTTTAAGTGAAGGAAACTGTTTAATTGCCTCAGCGAGTTGTAAGTCATCGGATATTGATTGCTTACTACGCCCGACAATTTCAGCTGTTTTTTGTATAGTCCAACCGCCTTCTCTACCACTGGTACTTTCACCATGTAGTTTTTGTTTAAGCTTGTGTATTTCATCTATTGCTAAAAGTTCTTCAGCAGGAGTCAACGCTTTTCGTTGTAAATTTTCTTCTAATTCCAACTCCCTCATACGTAAAGGGTCTATGGTATCGTTAAAAGCAATTAGCGCTTTTCTGTTCCCGAGTATACAAGCTGCGAGTCTTCTTCCTCCCGCAATAAGCTCCATGTTCCTGTTGACTACAATAGGTTGTAGTTGACCATAACGCTCGAAACTTGCAAGTAGTTTCTCTACCTCTCCAAGTTCAGTCCTTATACGAGGGAGTTCTTCTTTTACCTTAATAATATTAGGGTCTACTTCAATCATCGTCAAATCTTGGTATTCCATCTAAACTTTCCTCCTCTTCATCGTCGTCTTGGTCGCCTCCATTCAGACTTTTTAGAGTCCTTAAGTCTTTTACAGATATCTTCAGAAGTTTAAGTAAAGCTTTCTCATCCTCTGTCAAGGCATCCGCCCTTTTGTTTACACTGTATTGAGTTACTTCGGCAAAGTCTTCTCTTCTTTTGTTGCGGTAGTTGCGAATAAACATCTGTTGTTCTTCGTCAGACATTTGAGTAAAGTCTGGGTAAAGAGATTCAAGTAGTGCCATAGTTCACCTTATCCTTTCGTATCCTGCATCGTAGAATGCTTTGGTATAAACTTCCTGTATGAAATCAGAAAGTTCCTTTTCAGTAAACACATACAGATGCATGACAAAGAGCTTAGCATTTTCCCACTCTTCATCCTTGACTCGTAGGTCTACTTTTTTCTGTGCAATATATCTTGCGAGCATTTCAGACAATGAAGCTACGATAGTTGCAAGGTCTTTCTTTAAAGCTACTTCGCCCATACCTACTATCATGCTGTAGCTCATACGATACTTTTCTGTATCTACCATACTGCCTCCAGTTAAGAAGCGGAGCCAGGTTCCCGTTTTGACTTACTCGTGGGAGGAGATAAGATGTGGGAGACCCAGCCCCGCCGGTTCAGTAACCTGCTCAGGTGCGCCTTACGGCGTAGCAGGTGTTGTTAGCCAGCGACCATTTTGCTGACGTCGTTGAAAGTCCGCCCCTCGAACTCTCTCATACCGACAGTGATTCTGACGCCCAACCCTATCCAGTCACCGTTCTGCAACGCTGTCACAATCGCCTTCGGAGTTGAGACATCAATCTTCATCTCATCACCGAACTGTTTCAGCATATTGATTTTTGCCTGGCGTTTTGTCATCCTGCCAGACTTGGTCAGCTCATTTTCGTCACCGAGCTTGGGCAGCCAGTTCTTGTAGGATATAGTTGCACCGTCAATAGGCGTTTCATCATCTGACATATAGCCACCGTTGCCATCAAGGGTAACAGTCCAGATGATGCACTGGTCTTCACTGGAGAACTTCACGTCTGTTACATTTGCAGTGTAGCTACCACGAGGAATCAGTGGTGTGGGCTTGAACTCCTCTTCTGCGTTAAAGTCGCCTTCGATATTAAAGTCAGCACCAAAGTCTCCACCTTCCTCAGCAAAACTGCCACCATCAAACTCCTTTGCTGCCTTTGTTTCATCTTCTTTTTTCTGTCTTGTTGCCATGTTCAGTCTCCTTTTCGTTAGTTTATTTCGTTGCTTTTTTCTTGGTCGGTTGCGTTAGGTACGCCATGACCTCATTGTAGTCGTTAGGTACAAAATGGGGTAGTAAGCCCTCCTTGCCAGACAGCCGACTACGAGCATTCTTTAAGCCAATGCTTACTGTCTGAACCATATATTTTACTTTATCTCCCTCCTTTCTCACAGCGGTATAGTACACTTCGTCGAAGTAACCTGGCATTCTGATAGACAATTGCCCAGTCATCAAAGGTTTGACTTCGAGAATTGCACCTGTCTCGTCATCCTTCACTACGTCCATATGTGAAAGGACTACGATATTACAGTTCATGCTTATTAACTGTCTAAGTTTTCCTTCAATGAGATTTCTTACCATTTGATAGTGTACATTCCAGAGTGGTCCGCCAGCTGCATTTCGTTTAGGGTCAAGTTGAAGAGCTCGTTCCATAGCTAAATCAATAAGTCCTGTCGTGTCATCAAAGATTACAGTTTCGTATTCGCCTTGGCTAACAGATTTCGAGACTTCTCTGAAATCCGATTCAAACTGAACCCAACCTTGCGGTGCAATAGCGTACTGACTGTAGTCAAAATTGAGTCCGCGATACAGAACAATACCACCGCTAAAATCAAAAACAAACCCAGGAGTAGGAAAAGTGCTGGCAAAAACAGATTTTCCAGTCCCAGGCGGACCGATGATAAGAACTTTGTAAAACTCTGTTTGTATTGAGACGTTCTGAGCATTTTTCATCTCCTTTACTCCTCCTCTGCTTCGACATCCCATCGCTTTATTATATAATCTGGAATGCGTTCAGTTATTTGGTACGCATCTTCTGGATGAATAGGAATAGTCATATTAGTTTCACAGATTCTTGAATACTGACACAGTTTGTTATAGTCATAACATCTGTCAAACTCAGCTGGAAAATATGCTTCTTCCCAGCAAGTAAAGATGTCCCTGCACGTAGAAAGGAAACTGTGTTTCCATTTTTCTATGTCGGCGTCATTAAAGATTTGTGGAGCTCTTGCAAAGTCAATAGTTAGTTTGCCATACAGTCCTGTCGTGGGACTTTTCCTTGCTGTTGCTTGTGCTATAGTGACAAGGACTCCTTCGGGTTTTTCTTGTAATGTCCTTTCAGCTGCATAGCTGTAACCAATGACTGCTGTGTTACGGTGCAGACGTGTTGCAATAAAGTTGGGATTCATTCCTGTTGTCTTGTGTTCATTTATCCAGAAATTCCCTCCCAACCTCATTTGCATATCTATCTTTCCAGTAAAAATGATGCGAGGGAGTTTCCCGTACATCATTCTTTCAAACGCAGTATCCTTTGTCAGCTCAACAGCGAATACTTTCTCTGTATCTACAACTTCTAACAGACCTTCATCATGAGAAAAGTGCGTCATGTATTGCAAGAACATGGTAGCACAATTCTCGAGTGTCCTATAATCGTCATTGTAGATAAATGCAGCAGATTCTCTGTCCCATATACTTTTCCCTCGCATTATTCCAGCTTCCATCGCATGCTCACGCTGACCCCATCCCAGCTCTTTTATGCCAGAATAGAAACCTTCCATAAAGCCGTGCCATGTACTACCGAAACGCAGAGCCGTACTACCCTTTGTGCCCTGGATTCCAAGGATATTAGCAAGCTGGAACTTACGCTTACACTGTGCGGCGTTCTTTCGCATCGTGTTGTCTATTCGCATCTCATCTTGGAACATAAGTTCCTCCTTTTGTATTGAGTCAGAAAGTACAATTTTTGTACCTTCTGGGCGACACGGCTACACCTTCTGGCTGACACACCAGTGTCCACTCGCCAGACAGGACTTGAACCTGCCCACCGCATCGCCCAGTGCTGGAATCAAACCAGCCGCTCTTAAATCTTGAGTCCGAGTTTTGCGAGAAGGTCTTTTGCCTTCTTCTGCTCTGCATCGCTGAGGTTGCCGATAGCATCGATGATAGACTTCTTGCTGACCTTCTCACCAGCAGGTGCACGGACAGTCCAGTCACCCTTCTTCAGTCCTTCCCAGACTGCGTTGATGGACTTTACTGCATCCTCACCAGTCTTACCTGCAGCTGCGTCGCCCAGTTTCTGGGACAACCCGTGCATGGAAAGGTTGGCTTTGATTACATCGCTGAGTTCGTTGGTGTCGAACTTCAGGACTGCAGCTGTGGTGCCCTCAGTAATCTGTAATACGTTTCCTGTGATAACTTTCTCCAACTTCTTAGCCATGATACTACCTCCTTTAATATAGTGTATAATACCCCGCTAACGCTAAGGGTTTGAAGCCACTGCTTTGTTTACAACCAAGGGGAAAATCTCCAACCCACATATAGAGTGTATCATAAAACGCCTCAGGTGTCAACAATTATTTTTAGTTTCCAAATGGAAACTTAATTTTAATTGCTTCCCTACACTCGTCCTCTGTAGCAAATATGTGCTCATTAAGAGTGTAAATACTTCCACTTCCAATCCCAGTTTCTACACACATATACTGCTCTTTGTACTCCTTCTGAGCCATATAGTTGTCAAACAAATCCTCACCTGGACAACCTGGACTATCTGTGTATTCAGCCCGAACTTGTCCAACTGTCACTTCAACAGGAATAAATCTACCTCTGCTGATTTGCTGTGGAGCCCAGGCTTTATCTCCACAAGAAAACTTTGTTTCAATCTTCATCCTTTACCTCCATTTCTTTAGTATTTATATCAATTCTTATCTTGTTAGTTCCCATCCTGTAGCACTTAACTACAACGCCGTTGTCCAGTTTTGTATCGTGCCTTTCAACCGTTCCATGATAGACAGTTTCGAGTACACGCTGTACACCTTTTGCTACTTCCTTATACCTACTTGCCATAGTATATTCTCCTTTCTTCTTCAGTAAGTCCGCCCATAAGTTCCTCGACTTCATCATAGGGGATTCCATCTCTGACCATTAGGTCAAGTCGTCGCCGTCTGTCAGGGTCATCTTCCAGTGAGACCTCTCTCACAACTCCGTTGGCATCCTTATGGATTATCTTCATCGGAGTAACCTCTCGCTTGGTTATTTTGACAAACAGCTTCTTCTTGTTATCTGAGATTGCCCGCTCAATCAGCATCCTTCCTGCACAGACTGGGTCGACAGACATATACTCGTCTTTTAAATCCAGCAACTTTCGGCGGAGTTTTGTCTGAGCAACCTTGTCTGTAACAGGTATAGCATAACTACAACCTTCCTTCAAGGTTATAAGCTTTGCAAATATTTCTGTTTCGTAACTCATCTTACTCCTCCAGAAGCTCAGCCTCAACACTGACGTCTTTGCCGTACTTCATAGCCATTTCAGCCCTGAGTTTGTCCCTGACTTCTTTCAAAACAGTTTCGGCTCCGCCAGGTGTATGCTCAGCTACTATGTCAGGGATTGTTACAAGTGCACTGTAGATAATATTAACTTTAATTTTCATACTTCCTCCTTTAAGATAAAAATCTTTTGTCAAGCTCTTCCATCAGAATATCTATGACTTCGTCAACGGACTTAGCTTTGAGATACTTTCTGCACTGACTACAGTAACGGACGTGATAGTTCTTAACACGGTAGTTGTCTCCGACACTCTCCACCTCGACAGCAACAAGACCCTTCATAGTCCAATCAACAGTCATGTGGTACAGCTTAGCTTCGCTGTGTCCACAGAGTCTGCAGACCTTAGTCACAACAAGGTCGTATTCCTTGGGTATATGGACTAAGGCCTTTTCAGTTTTCTTCTTTTCCTTCAGGGGAATACCCAGCACTGTGAGAAGTTTTATCTCGTCTTCAGTTAGATTCCCCATCGTTTCAGCATCAATACTCAGTGACTTCATCATTACCTCCTATTAAGCTGAAAGCTTGTTGTATTCTACCTCTACTTCCTCAGGAGAAAATGCATCACATAGTTCCTCTTGCAACTGGTCGAGTTCCATACCATCTTTGATGGCGAGTTCTACAATACGGCTCAGTGTTTCGGTCCGATTTTCTTCCTTAACCTTCTCGGCAAGTGAAACAACTTGACCACTCTGCTTGATGATTACAGCTCCACTTTGCAGTGACTTCTTTACTGTCACATACAAGACACCGTCAATTGTTTCCTTTGAAATCATAAGGTCATAGACCTTTGCTGCCTTACGTAACTGGAACAGCCGGACTCGTACAGTTTGCTGTTCGTTTTCGCTGGCACAAGGAATTAGCATTGTGTCACCCTCTTCCATTCGCAAAGCCTGCTCGAAATATTCCTGTGTTGTCATAGCTCATTCCTCCACTTCTGGAAAATCTTTACTATCAACCACGCCAGTAACGTTATCCAAGTTTCCACCAAGATTCCTCCTAAGATTAAGAACAGTATTGTTCTTCATATACTCCTCAAACCACAATACCCAACCTGCAGCATATACAATAATGCTGACCATTTCGGCCTTTCTTAAGTCAAAGTCTTTTATGTTAGGGATTTCCTGAATCTTCTTGAATATTTGTCCCCAGCTAAAGCCACCGTCAGTTACCCTATTGGCTACCATCATAGTTTGCTCTTCGAAAGGCTTGTTGTTAGCATGACGCTCCTTTCCCTTACCGAATGCAGCCTGGTCGTAAGCAAGGCTTAATGCGTAAACCAAGCGTCCATACAATCTGTCTTTTTTCTTACTCATTTGCTGCTGCCCTCCTTTTCAGTATTTTTTCACAAGCCTCAATCACACAATCACAGCAGAATGAAAGTCTTGCTCCGTTGTGATTTAAGGCAAGCTTTATAGTACCAACAGAAATCTCATCACCACAAAGCTTGCAGTGTGCACGTCTTCCGGTGGAGGTAACTTTCAACACTTCAGGGTTTATTGACTCGAACTTTCTTGGCACGTTTAGCCTCCTTTTCAAGTATTTTTCCAATCTCCAGCAATTCCTTGGTCGTAAGCAGGTTTGCTGTCTCATCCTCGTAAATGTGAAAGCATCTTCCTGCTCCCCAGAATGTCCAGTGCATACCCATCCTGGTATACTGCTGACTGATAGTGATTTCTTCATCGTCAGTCTTAACATCCTTAAGATTTGGCATTATCTTTGCCACGTTTCACCTCCGCAAACACAGGAAATCTTGGGACGTTCCGTCCAGGTGTCAGATGCTGATACTTGACAACGACAATTCTGCCAATAAGATTCTCTTTGACGTTCCAGTAGTTCTGTCGCTGTTCTGCTGTGAAACCAGAGCCGACCTTGAAAGTCCCACCATCATTGCTTATACAAATCAAGGCACCGAGTCGACCTTTAGGCTGACCATAAATATCCCTTTCTTCTTCATAACCCAGAATTTTGTAGCTGTCTTTCTTCCTTGGCTTGAACTTCAT